>Ga0155724_112_pt1 | contig 1061 bp, 2 predicted proteins | sample RifCSPlowO2_01_FD_107380 | JGI IMG/M metagenome (GOLD analysis project Ga0155724, IMG submission 107380) | Candidatus Roizmanbacteria bacterium RIFCSPLOWO2_01_FULL_40_13 | reverse complement strand
TCTGGAGACATTATTCAAAGCCATCACCCAAGCCTCTCTAATCGACGACATGAGAATGATTCCTGCTTCTTCTGCTTCCGTGTCTGAAAATCTGCGATTGACCTCCATCTCCACCAGATTATTATCAACTGGGTAGTTACCTGTGATAAAAGCAAACGACTTGCCCTCAGTTGGTGTAAATTGCCTTGTTTCAGTCATTTGCCAGATATTATAACAGATCATGCTATAATTCTAACCTATAGTTAGATAATTTTATGCCGCCAATTGAAGCTTCAAGAGCCTACCTCCCCACCGATCCATCTCTACTTAAAGTCTTTGATGAAGTGTGGCCAATTCACCCAGCTATAAACCAAGTAACTGAATACAAACAAGTTAGAAAAATGGATGATTCTGACCTTACGCCTCCAATTGTCCACCTTCTGTCTGTGGCAGGCGCTCATTTAGCTAATCGTGGAGCAGACGAATATTTAAAAGAGGTTGGTGAAATGTTATGGACCGGACTTGAGAGCCTGAAAGCGGTTGCTTTTATGACTTCAAATACTTCTGAAACAATGAAAATTCTAGGTTTTCCGGCAGTCCAATTTATGCAGTTTCGCCACACCACAATCCCTCAAGTTGGCTTTAAGGGATCGCTTACAAATAGAGAAGATTTATCTGCTTACGTCTTTATTAATCCAGAGTTTATTATCGACGCTAAAACTAATCCCATTCAGACTCTTGGCAATATCGCTTACATCGGCTCTCAAGTTAGAGATTTAATCAATGGCAGGATTATTGGTGATGAAAGAATGGTCTACTTTCGCGCCCTGGCGACAGAGGCTCATTTTCTTCTCCATGCCTTAAAGGACCATCCCGAAACCAAGCTAAACCAAAATTCAAAAGAGATTATTAAGGCCTTTCCAAACGGCCTGGCTAGCCTGCCGACAGAGGCAATTTACCCCAGTAAAGCTCGGCCCATGTCCCCGCACGGATCGCAACTAAACTGATTGATTAGTTAATCTTCTCTGCTATAATCCGCGCTATGCCTGTTGAATTTGATGCTTTATATTTTGTCAAAGATC
>Ga0155724_116_pt1 | contig 1627 bp, 1 predicted proteins | sample RifCSPlowO2_01_FD_107380 | JGI IMG/M metagenome (GOLD analysis project Ga0155724, IMG submission 107380) | Candidatus Roizmanbacteria bacterium RIFCSPLOWO2_01_FULL_40_13 | reverse complement strand
ATCCTCATCGTCAATGCAGTAGACTGGCGCCGTGGGAGGGACTGCGCCTCCGGTTGGTAGCGGCCCGACTACTTCGGGTGCTTTTGTAACCGGAATTTGTGTCGGACCCTGGGTTGGATTAGGTGCGACCTGGGTAAAATCAAAAGTCCCCTGTTTTTGCGTAGGTTCAAACCAGGTTTGGGCTTCAGTGCTTAAATTATTCAAGGAAGCGCCCAACGCTACGGTCATTACCCCTATACTTAAAACAATTGAGGCCAAAGCCAGATGAAAAAGTAACTCAAGTCTGTGATTTCTGCCAAAGTTATCTTGATACATTCTCACTTCAGATTAACTTAAAAATAAGAGCTTGTCAAGAGGTCGGCTTTTTTTCATTAGCTGTTACACAACATTTCATTTTTCCGAAAGGATTATATTATCCCGGTTTGTTTTTTTGTCATCCTGAATTTATTTCAGGATCTGTTTCTACTCATATTCAGATTATTTTGAAACTAAAATCAGATGCTGAAACCAGTTCAGCATGACATTATTAAAATCAATAAAGAATTTCCTTTTAATCCATACTTAGGAAAATTCAAAAACTTAGTTACGGCTTTTTTTCATTAGCTTCTTCACTAACTTCCGCTTTCATCTCCAGAGTTTTTTCTTGTTCTTCGGCCTTGGGTTTTTCCACCTCGATCAATTCTTCTTCTTTCTCCTTTTCAACTTCGGCCTTACCTTCTTCTCTGGCTTCGAGGACGGTCTGAATTTCTTTGGCTGCTTCCAGCTTGGCCTTAAGATAAACCAGCAACTGCTCTCCTTTGAGATTATTGATCAGGAATATGGGCAAAATTAATCCGATCTCGTCCAGTCCCCGCTGTCTGATATCCGGTATGTCCGATACTAACTTGTTCAAAATATTGGTGATAAACGCAATATCTTGCATCACCCAATCGCCTCTGCTTATGATAGTGTCGGAGACCGGCACTTCTCCTCTTTCGTATTGATTCTTCCACATTTTTTTAACCTGTTCGTATTCGTCCAAGGATATAGAGGGAGGAATAGATATTGTCGATTCGACATGCTTCTCCGGTTCGGCAATGACCGGGATCTGGTTCTCGACAATTTTTTGCAGATCCTTTTCCTTAATATTTTCTTTGGCAACGATTTGTTTGACCGTATCTCGGGAGGACTGGAGATTATTAACGGTAGTTGTGATTACTTCTCTGACTTTTTCCCTCTCTATTCCAGTCTGAGCGGACATATTGTTAATAGTTGTAGACAATGGTTGATCGATATTTTGCACAAAGGTATTAAGTATTTTGTTAACCTGAACCGTCTGGAGGTTGGTTTGTTTCTCAAGCTGTTTGACAAAAGTAGGATCGCTTGCTACGCTTGTCAAAAGTGATTTGGTAATAGTTGAAACTTTTTCAACCGGTATTCCAATTTGAGTGGACAAGGTTTTTACTACCGATTCTTTTTCAGTTTCCTTTTCTTTACTTATTATGGAGGGAATACTTGTGACTATTTTTTCCACTTTATCAACTGTAACCTGTTCCTTGACTGCAATTTTATCAATAAGCTGGGATTGCCGGATAACATTGGTCGTGTTTTGGATGATGCTTGTTGGTCGTGTTTTGGATGATGCTTG
>Ga0155724_103_pt1 | contig 1648 bp, 2 predicted proteins | sample RifCSPlowO2_01_FD_107380 | JGI IMG/M metagenome (GOLD analysis project Ga0155724, IMG submission 107380) | Candidatus Roizmanbacteria bacterium RIFCSPLOWO2_01_FULL_40_13 | reverse complement strand
CGAAGGCGGGATTCATAGTCTGCACAGCCGGCCAGCCTAAAAATTTTTGGCCTATGCCGTAAACACTGACTAAAAATAAAGCGGCCAGACTGCAACCGAGATAAAAAAGAAAATCTTTCCTTGATTTTATAGTCGAAGTGATTACAAAAAAAATTAGCGAGTATTCGATCCGTCTTAGAGCATGGAGAAATCCTAAGTGTTTATAAATAACCGTTTTTTGCACATATGCTCCCCAGAGAAAAGAGAGCATAGTGGCAGCCCAAAAAGCAAGGATTAAAAATAAGAATTTTTTATTCAGCTTAATCTTTCTTCTTATTATTTGAATAAAAAAAACAAAAGCTAAAAGCGCTACGTAGATATCTTCAAGGCGAATTGCAATATAAGTATAGTCGATAAATTTCAGGGGGAATTTGGGATAGAGCGGAATGAAAAAGATGAAGACGACAGCCAAAATCTTGACCAGATTATCATCAATCCAATTTAGCCATTTGATAAGCTTTGCCATAGGTATCCTTCAGATAGCTATTATTAAATAAATAGCCTAAGATTAGTCCAATCGTTGCCTTTAATTTTAATATAATTATCAGCAAAAATCTCTCGAATTTAGAATGATGCTTTTTGTAAAAGTAAGTGAGGCCGCTAAATACCTGGATAATCGGAAATGATCTCCCTCCGCTAGAAGCGCTGCCTAAATGGATAAATCTAGCCTCCGGGTAAAAATAGGTAGTCATGTTTTTTTGTCTGGCCCGATAAAGCAAATCAACCTCATCCATATACATGAAAACTTTTTCGTCAAACCCCTTGATTTTATTGAAGCAGAGTTTTTTAGTAAGAATACAGGCGCCGGAAACCCAATCAACTTTTTTTACTTCATTTGGTGAACTTCTGGTTAATCCCCAATAGTCACCGCGCAAGAAAAGCGCTGCAAAGACAACCGGAAGTGAATAAAATGGAGCGACTGATGGTTGTAAACCCATATCATTGTTCAAAAGTTTTGCTCCTAAAAAATTGATCTCCCGCTCATTTTGTTTATAAAATTTATATATTTTGTTAATTGCATCTTCAAGAACTACTATATCCGAATTAAGCAGTAGGATATAATCCGATTTGGCCGCTTTTACCCCTTGATTATTGGCTCTGCCGAAACCGGTATTTTCTTTATTGAAAATAGATTTTAGTTTTAAATTTTGGTTTTGAACTTTGGACTTTGAACTTTGAGCTTTTTGCAGCATATCTGCGCTTCCGTCTTGAGAATTATTATCTACCACAATAATCTCAACCATCAGTTTTGATTTTTCTAACGATTTATAAATTGAGCTAAGGCAGTCCTGGGTGATTTTTTTGCTGTTATAGGAGACAATTATTATCGAAAGATCAGGTTTTTTCATTTGCTATAATTATAGCATGTAGTCAGCGTAGCTTAGGTAGGCTGGGTAGCTCAGCGGCAGAGCACACGTTTCATAAGCGTTAGGTCGAGAGTTCGATTCTCTCCCCAGCCACCTTAGTCGCAGGATATAGTCCCGTCTAACGGGATTCGAGTCCTGCCGCTGATACAGATATACCCGTCTTAGTTGATTTTGCAAATTTTCAACTAAAAATATCTTATTAAATCAACTTAGAGGGGTATATACTGATTGCAATCTCAATC
>Ga0155724_118_pt3 | contig 4568 bp, 5 predicted proteins | sample RifCSPlowO2_01_FD_107380 | JGI IMG/M metagenome (GOLD analysis project Ga0155724, IMG submission 107380) | Candidatus Roizmanbacteria bacterium RIFCSPLOWO2_01_FULL_40_13 | reverse complement strand
GGAGGAGCTTCGCCTACCCGCACCCCGACCAGAACCCCGACGCCTCCGGTGCCGCCAACCCAAATTCCAACACAAGGTACTAATGCGGCCTATCTGGTTTTCATGATTGAGTTACCCGACGTTGATCAGGGAATGCCTGATATACCAGCGTCCGACATTTTAATTGAATTAAGAGATGGGAATACAGTCGTTGGCTCGACACAAGTGGATTTTATCAGAATCGGCAGCTTCTTCCAGACCGCCAGTGAAGCAGGTTTCGATATCAGTCAAGACAAAGCCTATACTATATTCGTCAAGTCAAAGATCAGTTTAGGCAGGTGGTTTAGCGGAGTTAATCTGATCCAGGGCCAGACCTTGGATTGTACTGTAACGAGCGACCCGGCTTGCGGAGAATTGATTGACCTTCGCGATATCAAGATCCTCGAGTCCGGCGACAGTGACGGATTTAATACTTCATCGGGCAGCTATAATAAAGTAGATTCTGCAGATCTGCAGGTTCTTAATCAGTACTTCAATCAGCCGGCAATCGATGCCGCTGCTGGCGCAGACTTTAATCTGGACGGCAATGTAGATATCAGCGATCTGGAAATTTTGGGCAAAAATTATGCACTGGTAGGAGATTGATGAAATAGAATTTTGAAATTTAGAATTATTAATATAAAAGATTTTTTCTAATTTCCAGATTGCGGTTTCTATAACTATTAACTTATTCTCTAAATAAATGATTCAATCTAAATTATTTTCAAATCCAAATTACAGGAAAGTTGTGATTATCCTTCTAATCGCTTTTTTAGCGGTATCAATTGTTGCTTTAAGACAAATTGGCTTGAGGCTAAGGGCGGCTCCGGGTATTCCGACTTTAAGCTTCTCCACAAATCCGTCTACTCTTCAAGAAGGTCAGAATTTCGATCTTATGTTACAAGTCAACCCAAATAATGCCAGCTTTTACGCGTTTGAACTTTATGCTAACTATGACCCCAATCAAGTTGAATTCCAGAACCCAACCAATCTCGGTCAGAACATCACTTCTTCCTTCATTTTGATTAAGTCAGAAGTCGATACGAGTACAAATACAATTACCGTAGTAGGTACTAAAACCGGCAGCGCTTTTTCAGGCTCAACCAATATGGAGTTAGCCAGGGTCAAAATGAGGGTAATATCTGGCGCAAGCGGAAGCGTCGACTTTAATTGGTCCGGCATTACCAAACTAGGAAGCAACATCAATAAAGAGTTGATAGACGGAAGTTTTCAGATTGGCGGCGGGGGAGGAATTGTGCCGACCGGAGGCGTCCCCGGCGGTCCGGATTTCAATTTGGACATACCCTCGATCACAGTACCTGGCGGTACTTCAGTTGCAGCCAGGGGAGAGGCAATTGACGTTCAAGTTTTTTTAAAAACTGATACCCAACAAGTGAAATCGGTTGACTTTGTTTTACCCTACGACGATTCCATACTTACATTCCAAGATGATTCGGGTGACCTTTCGCAAAATATAGAGATTGATCCCGATTCCGGATTTAACACCCAGTTTGTCATCAAAAAAGTCGATACTAATCAAAAGAAAATTTTTCTGGCCTTAGTCACTTCTCTCGCCGGTCAAGATCCGGTTCCGATTAATAGTTCGTCAGACATACTTATAGCAACCGTCAAATTTGCCGTTAGACCGGATGCGCCGGACGGAGTAGTCGAGCTGGTTCCCGATACGGCAAGTACGATCTATAATATGCAAACCCAAAATGTAATTACCTGTGTAGGCGGATACAGGTTTGTGGTGGGAGCCGGGGGGGGCACTACTCCTCCGGATATAATCCCTTCTTCTTATCCAACCATTCCCCAAGGGGTAACTTATACTCCAATTCCGTCTCTTCCGCCGGGAGGAGTAACCAATACACCTTATCCGACAAATCCTCCCTGGGTTTATAACACCCCCTTTCCTACCTATCCGCCGATCGGAGGAGGAAAGACAATCGGCTTGGATATAAGCCTGATCTTACAGGGTATCTTGACTCGACCCAATCAGTTTAATACTATTCCGGTTAAGGTAACTGTCCAGAGTCTGTTTGCCCAAGCCATCCTGACCGCAACCGCCAATTTTAGCGTTGATAACAATGGCATCTGGACCGGCCAAGTGACATTCAATAATTTGCCCGAGTCAGACGATTACGCGGTCTACATCAAAGGACCCAAGCACCTGCAAAAAAGAATCTGCGAGAGTGCGCCGAGTGAGGTTTTCCCGGGAAATTATTCCTGTACCGGTGGGTTAATTACTTTGCAGGCAGGATCAAACAGTCTGGATTTTTCCGGAGTTTTTCAACTGGCAGGAGATTTGCCTTCCCAAGACGGACTGGTAAATTCTTATGACATTTCGCTGGTTAGGAATAATTTAGGCAATACAGATCCTTCTGTTTTGTCAATGGCCGATCTTAATTTTGACGGGATTGTCGATTCACAGGATTATTCATTGGTTATTGCGTCGGTTGCCTTTAGAAGCGACGACACGTTATACTGAATTACTATTTTAATATTATGCAAGATCAAGCCGAAAACACCAAGCCGGAAGTAAAAAGCTCAAAAAAAGATTCCATACTTCGTTTAATAACGGTTCTTGTCGCCGTCGCCTTTATTTTTTTACTGTTTCTTTTTTTTCAATTGCGGAATAAAAAGCAAATACAAGACGAGGTGATTATCGAACAATACCCCACACCCGTAATACTTCAGATCGGATCGCTGACACTGCAAAAAAGCGATAAAAATCAGTCAGCGGAGCAGAATAAAGCCTTGAATATCGATGTACTCGCAAACTCCGGTGAAAAATCGATTGTCGGTTACGACCTAGTTTTTACTTTCACCGAGGATGAGTTTGAAGTTCTGACCGCAACCTCGTTGCTTGAAGACTTTAGTCTTTATAGAATAAAAGAAAAGGATTATTTCATTGTAACCGGAGCAAAAAAACTTGATACCATAGCTTCGGCAATCTTTGACAATACACCCGTATTACGGCTAACGCTTAAGCCTAAGAAAAAAGGTGAATTAACATTAGGTCTGGCAAATAATCTAAATAAAGAAAGGACGCAGATGGTCGACGAAGATACTCAAGTTCTTTTTCCCCAGGTTTCCGAGTTAAAAATCGATGTTAAATAAAAAAATTCGTTGTTTAACTATGAAAAAACTATTTTTTAAACTATCGGTAGTCGCACAGGTATTATTTTTAAGCGGGATTGTTTTTGCCCAGACCCAATCCGGATATCTGACCTTTGATCAACAGTCTATTTCTGCCAATGTTGGAAAACCTTTTGACGTGAATGTAGTAGTTGACGCAGGATCAGAGCAAATTTCTTCGATTGACGCCTATGTTATCTACAATCCCGGCTTGATTGAACCCCGGACGATTACTCCCGCAGGCTTTTTCCCGACCGTGGTGAATAATATCACTCCCGGAAGAATCTATATCGCAGGTCTGGTCGATGATGCGGCCAACTTCAAAACCGGCAGCGGATCAGTAGCAACAATTACTTTTATGCCTTTAACCATAGGCACCGGTACATTAATCTACGATTGTCAGCCGGGAGTATATAACAGTTCCAAGGTCATCCAAAACGATCTTAACGCCACCAATATTATCGATTGTAGCCAGTCGGGAGTGAGCGAGATAACTATTGGAGAAGGAACCGGAGGTGATACTTTAAGCAATAATACCGCCACACCTTCAGCTCTTCCTAAAACGGGAATTTTCGAAAACATTACAAAAGTTGCAATTCCGGGAGTGATATTATTATTGTTGGGAGGAGCGTTGAGATTGGTACTTTAAGAATATTAAAAGTTAAAAATAAACTTTCTCCTAATCCCCTCCTTGTCAAGGAGGGGGGAAAGAGAGGGGTGGATGTATCTTTACATTCACTTTTTTCATTTTTAGTTTTTTCAATTTTTTAAATTAGCAAAATATGCGCTTGCCCAAATTACCGGCTCTGATCGTAGGTTCGGTTTTAGCCTTTATTTTCTTGATAGGCGGATTTTTTGTCATTCAGGGGCTTCCGGGGAGAGCCGTCGATGAGCAGCCGAGGGATGTGGTGGTTGCGGATATTACCAGCAATTCAGGGAAAATAAGTTATGCCACAGCCGCCAGGACGCAGGGCGTAGTGGAGTATGGGGTTTCGCCCACCGCGCTTAATCTTTTGGCTCCCGAAAGTGAGGCCGGTACCGATCATGAGGTTGAGTTGACGCTACTTTCCAAAGACACCACCTATTATTTTCAGATCGCAATCGGAGGAGATAAGTACGATAATGCAGGAGTGCCCTGGACTTTTCGAACCAAAGCCTCGGATACCGATCTGGACAATCTGGAGTTGTCGCCGACAACATTACCAACTCCGGTTTCCCGTGTCGTGGTGCCACACACTGAAAGTTTCTGTAATGAGACTAATTGCGAGCAGATCAAACAAAAACTAGGACAAGGATGTACGACCCAAGATTACGTCAAGTGTATCAAAAAAGTAGCCCCCACGCAGAAGCCGCTTACCACACCTTGAGAGAAATTCTAATCTCTAAATTCTAAATCCTAAACAATTTCA
>Ga0155724_114_pt1 | contig 5173 bp, 6 predicted proteins | sample RifCSPlowO2_01_FD_107380 | JGI IMG/M metagenome (GOLD analysis project Ga0155724, IMG submission 107380) | Candidatus Roizmanbacteria bacterium RIFCSPLOWO2_01_FULL_40_13 | reverse complement strand
ACCCGCCCTCGCCTTGCATAGGTTCAACTATAAACGCAGCGGTATTTTTGTCGATAGCTTTTTCCAATGAAAGCGGATCGCCGAATTTTATGAAAGTCACGTCCGGCAAAAACGGTTCAAATGGTTTACGGTATTTCTCTCCATAAGTTACCGACAGTGCTCCAAGGGTTTTTCCGTGATAGCTATTTTCACAGGCAATGATTTTATTTCGTCCAGAGGGCGACCGACCTTTGGTCAACTTAGAAGCTAAGATAATAAACTTAAGCGCTGCTTCGATCGCCTCTGTACCAGAATTGGCAAAATATAGTTGGGTAAACTTATTTTTACATCTTTCAATCAATTGTTTTGCCGCAAGAGCTCTAATATCGCTGTTAAAGCTTCCGTGCAGATTGGTAAGTTTTTTTGTCTGGGATATAAGAGATTGCGTTATGATTGGGTGATTATAACCGAACATATTAACTCCATAATTGCTCATCATGTCAAGATATTTTTTTCCGTCGGTAGCAAAAAGATATACACCTTCTCCCTTTATCAAAGTAATACCGCGATTTGGGTAAGTATTGAGCATGTATTTTTGTTGTAGAAAGTTATAGTCCTGCATACTTTTATCTGGTAAAAGTTGTCCCGTTGCCTTTTAAAGCGGAAACGACAGGGTTTTTAATCCTTCCATCGCCAAAATATATTTTTTCCACCCCCAAATCGAGAGCTTTTTTGACAGCAAGAAGTTTTTTCTTCATTCTGCTTTTGGCATATTGCAAATAATTAATAAATTTTTCCTGAGAAATTTTTTTGATAAGAGTTCCCGGATCGGAAAAATCTTCTAGCATACCCGGCGCCTCGAATAAATAAACCAAAAATTGTGATTTTAAAGTACCGGCCATGACAGCTGCTGCCCAATCATTGTCTGTATTGACAATTTCACCAGCGTAACTTAAGGCCGGCGCAGATATCACAGGAATATAATTGCTTTTTAAAAGGATATTAATTAATTTTGTATTTATTTTTTCAACCCGACCGGTCTTGTTGTCTCTAATTAGTATTATTTTTTTTCCTTCTTTTACCAATAAGTCTTTTTTTGCTTTTGCCTCCCAGAGTTTTCCGTCAACTCCAGATAAACCAAGAGCATTTAGGCCATATTTTTGCAGAAGTGCAACGATTTTTTTATTGACCAAGCCAGAATAGACCATAAGAAAAATATCCAGAGCCACATCATCGGTATAGACACTATCAATACCAGAGGCGGAAGTAATCACTTTTGTTGGGTGGCCTAATTTATTAGCTATTTCATCCCGTTTGACGCTAGCACCATGAACGATGATTAATTTTTCTTTTTTTTGGATAGAAATTAAGTCTTGAGCGATAAAATCCCAATTGATTGATTTTCCGCCTCCGACTTTTAAGATAAGCATGAGATCAAATTGGATGTAAGCCGGTAAATTCTAATCCCATGGTTTCCGGGAAACCAAACATTAAATTCATTGCTTGGATTGCTTGGCCGGCTGTACCTTTGACCAAATTGTCGATAGCTGCGATTACAACCAAGCGGTTGGTAATTTTGTCCATCTCAAAACCAATATCACAGAAGTTAGTACCCTGTAAAATCTTAGGTTCAGGATAGCGGTAAATTCCCTGTCGTTCTTTGACAATTCTTATAAACGGCTCATTCTGATATTCGTTTCGATAAGCTTTCCAGATATCTTTTTCCGTTATTCCTTTTTTTGGAACGGTATGGATTGTGACAAGAAGACCTCTGACCATGTCTAGGGCAGTCGCGGAGATTGCTACGCCTATACTGTTATTGAAAGGAGACAATTCTTGTATAATCTCGGCCGTGTGTCTATGCCCTGTTGGTAAATATGATCGAACAACTCCAGCGCGTTCTGGATGATGGGAAGAAAGAGACGGTTTTAAGCCTGCTTGAGAACTGCTCATCTTCGCATCTATAATCACTTTTTCTTCGATTAGATGATATTTAACAAGAGGGTAAAGCGCCAGAATAGAAACTGTTGCCTCACACCCTGCGCAGGCAATATAGGAAGTTCTTTTTATTTGTTCGCGATGAAGTTCAGCTATACCATAAACAAATTTAGAAAGAAATTGTGAATCTGTATGTTTTTGGGCGTACCAACTCTCAAAAACTACTGGATCCCGGAATCGATAGTCAGCTCCGAGGTCTATAATTTTTTTGGCAATAGTTTTCAATTTTGACATATATTTCATAGATTCACCGTTTGGTAAAGCAACAAAAAGAAGATCGCATTTTTTTAAATTTTCAGGATGAGAAAAAATAAGATCAGTTTTTTTCCTTAAGTTTGGATGGATCAAAGAAACGGGTTGATTGGCAAACTGTCGTGAGGTTGTCTCTTGGATTTTTACTTTCGTATGTCCAAGCAGGATACGTAAAAGTTCTCCGCCTGCATATCCCGAAGCTCCGAGTATAGATGTTTTAATCATATTTTTTTTGCAACTTTCAGGCAATAGTCAACGATAGCTCCAGAGATGCTTACGCCTGTTGGTTTTTCCGAGTTTTTGAATTCAGTGGTATGGTTGATCTCGTTAATTTGCAATCCGGAATCAGTTTCAAATATATCCATTGATAAAATACCCCCACCCACTGCAGCAGAAGCTTTTTTTGAAAGATTTGAAATCTCCTTACTAATAGGACAATTCGTTGCTACACCGCCTCTTGCGGTATTGGTTATCCAATGAGGTGAGTGTCTATAAATTGTGCAGATCGTTTTTCCTTCAATAACAAAGGCTCGAATATCTCTACCCGGTTTTTTTATATATTTTTGAATATAGAATGATTTTTGATGAGGCGATCCAAGAACGTCTTTATGCTCCAAAATCGCCTCTAGAGAGTCGAAATCATTAATTTTTGCTAATAGTCTGCCCCAAGATCCGAGAGGCGGTTTTATAACAACTGGAAATCCTCCCAACTGATTTATAGCCTGATGAGCTTGATTAGCATTAAAAACCATGGCAAATTCTGGTGTTGGGACGCCCGCTTTTTGAAGTGCTAAAGACGTGACAAATTTATCTTCGCAAACTGCCGATACTTTAGAGTTATTAATTACGGTTAAGTCAAGTGATTCAAAAAAATGAGTTGCGTGATTTCCCTTTATCGTTGACACACAACGGTTTAAAACAATATTATAATCGGTTCGATAACTATTCCTGTTAAAAATCTCTTTTCTAACATCAATTAGTCTTATTTTCACATTTCTTTGTTTTGCCGCTTCCAAAATCAGTTTTTCATCTCCACGGATTGTTGTATGTAAAAGTCCGATGGTAACCATGTTTTTATTCGCCCCAGTCTTCCTCAATTTTTGGGGCTTCTTCAAGAATCGCGTTTTTCTTTTTCAAGCTTGTTACAACAAGCCGAGTTTTGCATTCTGGACAACTGATAATCTCTGACTCTTCGGCATCTTTTGGAAGAGTTACTACACCGTCGCAGATTGGGCAATCAGCTTTTAGCATAAGCATAAATATAACTTATAATAATCCGCCTTCGTTCATATCCGTCTCGTGGTCTTCGTCCACGCAGCCGAATGCTCGCTTCGAACGGGATTACTCTCGGTAATTCCGATTAAGATCGGAAACCGAGAGTACAAAAAAACCGTCCTTCTGAAATCAGAAAATTTCTAATTTCACAAGGACGGAGAAATATAAAATTCTTCGTGGTACCACCCTGGTTAAATATAGCTTATATTCTTTTTCTTCAAAAGAGTTCGTCTATATTTCGCTTTCCTGATTTAATCAGGACTTTGCTATTACGGGCATTCCCGTCGGGTTCTACTTCCTTTCGACTAACGCTCAGGGTTTCTTCCCGAAGCTCATAGAGTCTTGCCCCGATTAAATCGGGGGTCTCTATTAAAACGCTTTTAATAAATCAATTATATAGAAAAATTATTTTATGTCAAGTATTTTATATTTTTTGTTTCCGTCGGGGACCTGAACTTTAACAACCTCTCCCACTTTTTTGTTGAGAAGGGCTTTGCCTATAGGCGAGGTGGAGGAGAGCTTTTTCCTCAGGGGGTCGGCTTCGAATTCTCCGACGATCTGAATCGCGTCCTTTTTTCCGTCAACTTCGATATCAATTGTACTGCCCAGTACAGTATAGTGTCCGTTGGATACATGTTTGACTACTTCCACATTTTTTAACAGCGTTTCGATTTCCTGAATTCTGCCTTCGATGAAGGCGAGATCCTCTTTGGCGGCGGTATATTCGCTATTTTCCGATAGATCTCCCATAGCACGAGCTCTGTGAAGTCTTTCTACCGCCTGATTTCTCTTGACATTTTTCAGCAAATCAAGCTCTTTTTGCAATTTATTCAGACCTTGTTGGGTTAATTGTACTTTGTTCATAGGTAATTACCCACCACATCTTGTCATTCGCCTTACCTACAATTTCCTTCGACTTCGCTCAGGATGAACTCCGGCGGCTAATGTTGTGATTGTTGGCGGGTTAAATAACTGTAATCCCGATTATATCGGGAACAGTTTCTAAAACAAAAACCCCTTTTTCTGTACAAAATGTTGTACTGTAAGGGGATTGATGATAAAATGATACAAGAAAAAACATTAAAAGTCAATTAGTTTCCATCGTCCGAGTCAAACCAAGTGTGATTTGGTCAAAGTCGACTAATGAAGTAAAGCTGATTCAACAATGGATGAAGTTTTAAATTAAGCTTGGATAGGCCAGTTCGACTTGGCTCCCATCGTCTAACGGTTTAGGACATCACCTTCTCAAGGTGGGGATTAGGGGTTCGAATCCCCTTGGGAGCACAAAAAATTTAGAAAAATGTTAGTTAGAGTTAAATAACAATACATTGAACCCCCGAGGTTCAATGTGAGTCTATGACGATCTAAATAGCAATAATGGGAAATTTTTTAATGGTATTATAGGAGTAGCTGGTTTGTGATCGGTGTAATTTTAAACAATTTTCCTAAGTTCCATCTACCGCAAATGCCTGGAGATATCCTGATTCAAGAAGATAGCCTCACTTTTTATTTTCCGGTCATAATCTCTTTAATAGTCAGTATTTTGCTTATACTGATCTTAAATCTTTTTAAATAAAATATCTCTGTAAGTTAACTATACCCGTCTTACTCCAGTTTACAGCTCGCCGGAGCGAAAAAGCGGATTTAGACGGGCATATACTGAGTAACT
>Ga0155724_115_pt2 | contig 7945 bp, 8 predicted proteins | sample RifCSPlowO2_01_FD_107380 | JGI IMG/M metagenome (GOLD analysis project Ga0155724, IMG submission 107380) | Candidatus Roizmanbacteria bacterium RIFCSPLOWO2_01_FULL_40_13 | reverse complement strand
GTCCTTTTCGGGGCCGATGACGTCGAAGAACGCCCCGACCCACGCGCGGGAGAGGCGCTCGAGCTCTCCCTTCGAGAGCATTTTGGGGTCCACTTTCACGGCGCCTTTCCCGCCGCCCAAGGGGAGCGCCATCAAGCTGTTCTTCCAGGTCATAAGCGCGGCGAGCGCGGAGACCTCGTCGAGGTTCGCGTCCGGGGAGTAGCGGATGCCGCCCTTGTAGGGGCCTAAAGCGCCGTTCCACTGCACGCGCCAAGCGGGGAAGAGCGCGATCCGCCCGTCGTCCATCCGCACGCGGAGCGTGGCCTCGATGGCCCGCTCGGGGCGCTTCAGGGCCGCGACGACGTCGGCCTTAAGTCCGAGAAGTTCGGCGGCCTTATCGATCGGCGCAAGCGCGCTTTCGAGAAAAGAAGAGGACATGGTTCAACAAGCTCACCACGAGTAGCGCCCTCATTATATCACTTTCATAGGTTGCAAAAGTGCATTATTTTGATAGAGTACCTCCATACCATTCCCCGGTACGTACAATTAAATAGATTCCCCGGTAGCTCAACGGTAGAGCGGCGCCCTGTTAAGGCGAAGGTTGTAGGTTCGAATCCTACCCGGGGAGCCAAATAGGATGATACGAGTTTTCTGCAGGTGGCTATATTCTTTCTGCGCCCCCTCTCCGTTTATCAAAAAGTGGCCGGTGCGGAAAGTGATAGAATGAACAACATGGTAGATGTGGGGCGACTTATAAAGAGAATACTCGAGTTTCGCGATGCAAGAAATTGGAAGCAATTTCACAACCCAAAAGACGTGGCGATGTCGCTCTGCTTGGAGGCTGCCGAAGTTTTAGAGCACTTCCAGTGGAAAAACAAGGAGGAGGTAGAAGAGTATGTTAAATCCCATAAAGACGATATTGGGGAAGAGCTTGCGGATGTGCTCTACTGGGTTTTGCTCCTTAGTCATGATTTAAAAATTGACATAGCCGAAGCATTAGGTAGGAAGATTGATAAAAACGAGAAGAAATATCCGATAGAAAAAGCGAAGGGCAATGCTACTAAATATAATAAGCTATGATGGATTTTAGTTCTGCGCTAAAAACAAAACAGTTCTTTAGATTTACTGGCCCCCCAGAGCATTGGCTGACCGCTTTTAAATATATGACCTGGGGGCTGGAGGAGAAACATAGAGCAAGTTGGAAGAAAATCCAAACCGGAGACATATTTTTCATACATAGCACAGGAGCACAGGCCTCGGCCTTTTCGAATGCCGCCTCGGGTATTATCGGCATCGGTGTTGTTGGGTTTGACTTTTCAGTAAAGGACGGGCCACTTTGGCATTACGAAATAAAAAATAATACTAATAAATGGCCACTTTTAGTGCCGTTAACCGAGGTTTATTTATTTAGTGAATTACCCGATCCTGCTAGTTGGGATTCTCCTGAACCGAAAAACGACGGAAAAACTTACACGCTTATAGAGCAGCTATTAAAAAATAGAGTACCAATATCACAAATAAAAGGATTTCCGCAAATGGGCAGTTTCTCTAGCGTGTCTTTTGATGTGGCGCAGCAAATATTATTTCAGGACAAGCCCCTTTTCGTGTACTCCGGTCATTCAAAACGGGGTATCATCAAAAATGAAGAAAAACCATCAGATCTATCCGAAGTACACAATGCAACAGAAACTTTAAGATCAGCTGCCTCTCTTAGATTCCTGGAAGAAATAAATAGACGGCTCATTATTAAACCCTACTCCTTAGTTATTAGAGATAATGATATTTTAGCTCGCGCAGAAGCAAGCCACTACTCCGTACTTCAGAAACTCATAGATATATTCAGACAGAAAGGGTATTCCACACTTTCCAATAAGCATGTGGATTTATTTGCTCATGATGGGGACAGGTCATTCCTTTTTGAGGTCAAAAGCACGGAGAACAGGAATTTTAGAGTCCAGGCCCGCAAAGGCATAGTTCAATTATACGAGTACGACTACTTTGAAATTAATAAGTTTAAAAGGGAAAATAGTCTCGCTTTCAAAAATCAATATAAAATTTTAGTGCCATCTCAGGAACCCAAAGATAACAAATATATTGATTTTATTAATGCGCTGGATCTGGGTGTAGCCACAGTTGGCGAGGACACATTAAAACCGATAGGCAAAGATTTCGGTTTTTCAAGAATATGAACGAAATTAGGAACGATATTTTAAGTTATCATGAAATGTGCGATGCAGAGAACGTTCAAGCTTTGCAACGGGGCATAAATTTTCGACTGAATCCGAGCTACTCTGTGATTTTGATGTCACGGCGTTCTAACGCTCCATATCAGGATAAAGTTCACGATGACGGAATCACTATCGAATACGAGGGGCACGATGTTTCTAGGAGATCATATGGACACAATCTCTAGCCCCTCACTCTTGGCGAGGGAACGAAGCTCGGACAGTTGGGCTTCAATGGACATAACCTGCCCGTCTTCGACATCTGTGCTTTTGCGGGCGTAGAGAAAATACTTAGTCATAGGTATAGTATATTATACTATACCATTGTATCGCAATATACCGGAGAATATACTTCGGATAATGAAAAGCGAACAGGTAAAGCTCGGTAAGAACTTGAAACGGATACGAACGGAAAAGGGCATATCGCAGGGCGATATTGCCCGTAGTCTTAAAGTCGGCAGAAGTTTTATTACCAATATTGAAAACGGCAAGACAAATCCCACGCTTGCGACTATTACGAAAATTGCAAAGGCACTTGGAATATCGCCTAAAGAATTAATTTAAATTATGCGACTAAAAACAATACAACTAAAAAACTTTAAACGTTTCCACGAACTCACTATCAATCTTGGTGACGAACCAAAGAAGATTGTTGCTCTTGTTGGGCCAAACGGTTCCGGTAAAAGTAGCGTTTTCGATGCCTTTGAAGAATCCTCCAACAATTTCTATGGAGGCCAACATCAAGCAGCCTTTGCCTCTAAAAGTTTCTATCTTCCGGGCGGCACTAAAGAATATTCAAAGTCGGAAGCCGTAAAAATTACCCCCGCTTCCGGAACACTTGAAAAGAAAAGTTTCTACATTCGTACCGCTTACAGATACACCTCCTCTTTAGGCATTGATGCTATTCGTAAGATACCTTTGGCGGTTGATGAGTCTCGTCCCGGTAGTTCAATACAACTCGATTCAAGGGCGCAGAAAAACTACGAACGACTTATGGGAAGCTTTATAGAAGAGGTTTTTGATAAAGATAAAACTGGAAAAGAATGGGCTACAGAAAAGTTGGGTGTCCTAAACGGTATTCTAGAAAGAGTTTTAGATATTAGAATTTCTAATCTCGGGAATATCACAGAAGACAGAGGACAACTCTGGTTTGAGAAAGGAACATCTAAAGACTTCCCTTATATGAATTTATCATCAGGCGAGAAAGAGGTCATGGACATTGTCCTCGATCTGATAATTAAGACAAAGGAATTTAACGATACTGTGTTTTGTATTGATGAGCCGGAATTACACTTAAACACAGCAATCCAACGAAAACTACTAATCGAGATAGAGAAACTTATTCCAGAAAATAGTCAGCTTTGGGTAGCCACCCATAGCGTGGGTTTCTTGCGGGCTTTGCAAAGAGACTTAAAAGATAAAACAGCGGTGATAGATTTTACCATGCAAGATTTTGACAATCCTATTGTCCTCAAACCTATCCGAGGAACTAGAAAAGATTGGGAAAGAATTTTCCAAACCGCACTTGAAGATCTGACGGGCCTTATGGCTCCGGAGGTTATTATTTACTGTGAAGGTACGCCCGAATCTTCTCCTAGTGGCGACGAGCAGGGCTTAGACGCTGACGTATACAATGAAATATTCTTTGAGGAGTATAACCAAGCCCTTTTTGTATCAAGCGGGGGTGGAGGTGCTATGCAGAAAAATGCCCTATTAGCGCTTAAGGTACTCAATAAAGCCTTTAAAGACGTACAACTTTTATTACTTAAAGATAGAGACACATTAAGCGACGAGCAAAGAGATCAATTTTTGGGAGAAGACTTTTCAAATAAAATGCTTAAACGACATGAGATTGAAAATTATCTCTTTGATAAAGAGATACTTAAAAAGTATTGTGCCTCGTACTCCACCACCTTTGATGAAGCCCGATATGACAGCAAGGTAACGGATATAAATCTCCAAGATTTGAAACCTGTTCAAGACGACATCAAAGTCTCTTGTGGTGCTACGGGTGCTGTGGCTGATTTTAAACGTGAGTTAGCTAAATTCATATCAAAAGATACGGCCGTATACAAAGATTTGAAATTTGTAATTTTCTAATTTCGGTCTCTCTCAAAAATCCTCCCTCCAAAAAATCTTCGGCTCGAACCTGCGACTCCACAATCAAAAAGTCTCCGGCACGGCGCATCCTCTCTACGCGGCGCTTCGCGCCGCGCGCTAAAATCCCGAATCTTCGGGCTCTCTCCAACTCCGGGCTCATCTATACGAATTGGCTCGTACCTATTTTATCCTGAACCCCTAATCCGCGCGCGTGGTGGCTTTGTACGGCATTGTACGCGCCGATTCCGTGCTGACTCTCTCGGGCGCGGGAGTGCCCCCGCCCTCGACCCCGCCCCGCCGCTAACTCCATCCTGTTCTTTTTTCGCGGGGGGAATGCAACATTGAATGGCGGCGGGGACGGGGAAAGAATGATTTTGAGGTAGACATTAAAGCACCTTATAATACAGTCATGTCCAAAAGTCTGACAGTTGTCGATCTCTTTTCTGGCGCTGGAGGATTGTCCCTCGGTTTTAAGAATGCGGGTTGGGAAGTAGTATTTTCAGTTGATAACCAAGAAAGATTTGTTGAAACTTACGGCGCAAATATAGGCAATCATATTGTTCAGCATGAGATTTCTGAAAATACTAAACTGCCAAACGCTACTGCGCTTATCGGCGGGCCTCCTTGTCAAGGTTTTTCATCTGCGGGATTAAGAAAGAATGGAGACAAAAGAAATTCTCTAGTACGAATTTACGCGAATCTAATCGCGGAACATAGACCGCACCTTTTTCTTTTTGAAAATGTTGAAGGATTTCTTACAGCCGAAAATGGCAATTATGTTTTCGATCTTCTGGAACCGCTTATCGAAGCAGGTTATCATATACATCTTAGAAAAGTGAACGCTGCAAACTACGCCGTCCCGCAACACCGAAAGCGTGTAATCGCCATAGGGGGCTTGGGTTGGACGCTCTCATTTCCACCTCCAACACACAATGCTTTTGGAGCACCTGGTGCTAGTTCGTCTTATATAAACCTACCATCTACTCCCACTCTTGCAGAAACTATATTTGATTTGCCTCAAGCGACAAACAGTCCTACAAAAAATCCGACGGATCATTATACAAAGCCGCTCAAACAAGATGACATTGAACGCATTGTGTTATTAAAGCAGGGACAGACAATGCGCGATTTGCCTGAACGCCTGTGGCATACAAGTTATAAAAAGAGAGCAAATCGAAGGGTGATGGACGGGACGCCAACGGAAAAACGAGGAGGCGCACCAGCCGGTATGCGTAGACTAAAAGAAGATGAGCCATCAAAAGCAATAACCAGCGGAGCGCGAACTGAGTTTATCCACCCTAGAGAAAATAGGTTTTTGACGCTTAGAGAATGCGCAAGATTACAAACATTTCCTGATGACTTTGTCTTCCGTGGTAGCCTTGCCGAGAGAGCAATCCAGATTGGAAACGCGGTGCCACCAAGACTTGGCGAAGTATTTGCAAACTCAATTCGTAGTGATATTGAAAAAAATCTTGATCAAGACAAAGATTTTCGAGGTAGATTAGTTAGTTTCGTGCCCACTGTCTCAAACGGAACCAGTCCAGTTCTTACTTCGTTGATTTCTCGCATTGAATCAAGATTTGACACTCCGATGGGCATTAACCTAACAACTAAACTTCCGTTTCCTGTATGACATTAAACAAAACGCAAGAGGCAATCATAGAAAAAGCAAAAGCTGCAGGGGGCGGAGAACTTGGCATTGGCTTAGGCGATGAGGCTTGTAATTTTTTAATTGCAACTATTGCAAAAGACTTGAGTCTGTATAAGAAGTTTCCAGAGTTTCCTAAAGATATACCAAATTTCTTTTCACCGATTGCTCCAAAGGAGCTAGAAGTTGGAGGGATTAATTTCAGAGACACATTTGAGAAACTTGTAAAGCTTGTTCCTGATGCTGATACATATTTCTCTTGCCTCGCGTCCTTGCACAAGAGTCGACTTAAATTTGCAAAAATACTTGAGGCACAGCCGCTCCCTACGATGGATCAAATTGGCCCCAGATCGCTACTCCAGTTCGGTATATTAGATCCAATTTCCCTTGCCAATTTCCTAGTGTGGAGAAAGTGGATTTTTGATATCGATAATCGCGCCGCGCAAGAAACCGGATATTTGTTTGAACCGATTATCGCTTATGCAATCGGCGGCGTTCCTTTTAGTGCGCGCAAAAGCCCAATTAGGCGGCGTAGTAATGCAAGTCTTGGAAGGCAGGTTGACTGTGTAAGAGGTACCGACGCTTATGAGATAAAAATTCGTGTCACCATCGCCGCTTCTGGACAGGGAAGGTGGAAAGAAGAGTTAGAGTTCCCCGTCGATTGTAAGCATAGTGGATATACACCCGTTTTGGTTGTACTTGACCCAACGCCAAATCAAAAACTCGCAGAACTTGAAAAAGTATTCAAAGCTGTAGAGGGAAGAACATATATTGGCGATGCGGCATGGCATCATCTGGAAAGCCTTGCCGGGAAAACCATGGGAATTTTCCTGGAAAAGTATGTTCGACAGCCTATGCAAGAAACACTAGAAAATAAAAGTGAACTTCCGTTGAATATTAGTTTTCGAATGAGGGAAGGGTTCGTTGATATTCAAATTGAGGATAAGACATATTCTTTTGAGAGAAAAGTTAACATGGCTCTAATTGAAGAAGATTTGTTACCCGACGATGTAGACGAAGAAGTAATCAGGATTTAGATAAAACTAAGACTCGGCAAATAGGTTCTAGGGAGCCTGCCGTACTTTTCCCCACGGCGGGGATTTCGCGCGCGCACGGGTGGGAATCGTGGGAAGTTCCTGATTACTGTCTGACCGAAGGATGTCCGAACTTTAAATACAAAGGAAGATCCTATCGGTCTCCTTTCCAGTTCCATGGTAAGTTGACGGAAATTTAGTTTATGTATTGACTAACAAAAAATTAGGAGCAACTTGAGCCGCCGCAAGGAGGTTCTATTGTTTGAGATTTTGGAAAATTTATTTTAAAATAAACGTAGGTGTGGAGCTTAAAATTTAAACTTTTGACTAACAATATGTTGCCGCTGAACATTCCAAACAAACTGCCAAAATCATTAAAATGGTATGTTTTAACGCAGTTGGTTCTTTTATTTTTTGTGCTCTCTCTTTTCGGCATCTTTTTTGATAAAAATGCCTGGTTCGCAGTTTTTTACTTTGCTCTGCTTTTTCTCGGTTTACCAATTTGGATATATGTGATGATTTCCAATAAGTTCATCTCATTTGTGATTACCGAAAACACAATAACAATCAATTCAGGCATTGTTTTCAAGCGTTCAAACACAATAGCTTTTGATCAAGTGCAAAATGCCGACAACTCCAGGGGCCCATTAAGTACGTTTTTTGGCCTTTCGAAATTGAGCATCTGGACCGCGTCGCCATCACAGATGCATATCGAAAAGGGAAGAAGTGAAAATAAACCTGAAGGAACATTGTGGCTTAGAACGGTTGACGCCGACGAATTGAAGGATTTCATCCTGAGCAAGAAGCATTCTTAAAAATACCGCCAAAGACACGGCGGCTAGGTCGGCGTAACCTTCGGGCTCTCTAATCGTTCTCCTTTCTACATTCCCGCACATTAAGAATTGAGAGGCGGATACGAATGGTTCGGCCGGCTCACCACAAGAGGAGGGGACGATGGC
>Ga0155724_120_pt2 | contig 10720 bp, 7 predicted proteins | sample RifCSPlowO2_01_FD_107380 | JGI IMG/M metagenome (GOLD analysis project Ga0155724, IMG submission 107380) | Candidatus Roizmanbacteria bacterium RIFCSPLOWO2_01_FULL_40_13 | reverse complement strand
ATGGCGGTTGCCGCCATCCGACCGCCGCAATATTTTTAAGTTCGGCCTTCTGCCTCGTTATTTTTCCTGCGCGCGATTTTTGACTTTTGCTTGCGCAAAAGTCTTTTTATCCTCGTCTTTCCTTTCCTCCACCCGCAGCTGGTACTCCTCTGTTCCGAAAAACTTGGATTACCCCCTCAAGGAGGTTTGGTTTTACTGCTTCGCTTTCGACAGGCTTTCCATCCCTAATAATTTCTATTTGTTCACCGTCTGGCATAGTCACAACAAGTTCTGTTGTAATTACTTGTTTGTTTGTCCACTGACCGTCATTATATTCTATGACTGGATTAATTGGTCTTCTAAATGTCATAGTTGTACACCTCCTTTCAATTAAATTTTATACTTCTATTGATTTAGATTGCAATCAGTATATACCCCTCTAAGTTGATTTAATAAGATATTTTTAGTTGAAAATTTGCAAAATCAACTAAGACGGGTATACAATTTATTAAATAATTCTTTAGTCTTAACACCTAAAGCATTTGCTAGTCTTACGACATTTTTGAGCGACGGATTTCTATGTACACCCTCAATTCCAGCAACATGAGTTCTATGAATTCCTGCCAAATCAGATAATTTTTCTTGAGTTAATTGTTTCTCTAATCTCATCTGTTTTAGTGTTTTACCAAATTTCAGAAAAATTTTCTTGTCAACTGGATTTTTATGGTTTTCCATGTTGACAAATTCTATACCTTTGAATTCTATTAGTAAATAGAATATAAGTAACATTCTGTTAGCTAAAAATTTTTGCGCTTTTTCTTTAAGTAAAATTCTTACGAACGGATTTTACCTGTCCGGGCCGACTTTTTCGGAGGGACGAGCTTAACTTTTTGTGCCGAGGGGGAGAGTTGAACTCCCACACCTTTCGGTACAGCCTCCTCAAGACTGCGCGTATACCAAATTTCGCCACCTCGGCATGGCTGGGTAAGTATAGCAAATTCCGCCACCCTGACGATTTCGTATCGACAAGAAGCTATTTCAATACTCGTCACTCTGGCTTATCCAGAGACTCTAAACCTCTTTTAGATTCTGGACGCGCCTTCGCTTGCCAGAATGACGTAAGTAGTCAGGTTTTGAAATAGGCTCAAGTTATAAATAGTCATAGATAGTTAAAAATATGGCGATCGCAAAACGAAATGACAGATTGTATTCTGTGTAATGCTGAATTTATTTCAGCATCTTATCAATCAGATCCTGAACCAATTTAAACTGTTTTCAACTAATTTTAACTATTTGAATTATACTATTTTCGCTTGATAGAGTAAATGTAGGGAAAGTAGAGGAAAACCGCGGGGGAGTCGTCGGCGATCACTTTTTGAAATTCAAGATAAAGCCTTTTCCTTTCATCGATAATGCTGGTATTTCTGGCATCCTCAAGCAGTTTATCTATCTTCACATTTTTGTAGGCGCCGAGATTGCCTTGCTGTTGGGTGCTGTGCCAAAAAAAATACTGATCGGGGTCTGACGGGAGATTCCAAAAGGCCAGGAAAAGATCAAAGTCGCTTGGCTGCCGGGAAGAGACAAGTTTGAGTTTGACCTGAAGTCCTGCAGCTTTCAGTTCAGCGGCGATCAGCTCCGCGTCATTTAAGTAATCATAGTAGGTATGAAGGTTTAAGGCCGCTTCCAGACTTGCGGTTTTGGCTTTATTTAGAATTCTCTGCGCCGAATCTAAGTCAAAAACCGGCGGTTTAATCGAGCTGCTATAAGCCCAGGAGTCAGGCGGAACAGGACCAAAAGCAATTTCGCCAAACTCGCTGAATTCGCTTTCGTCGATCGCCATGGTTATAGCCTGCCGCACCTCTTTTTCCGCCAGCAATTTATTTTTAAAGTTAAAATAGAGAGTCAGGAGTTTTGAGTAGTCGGTTGTTTTGCTCACGGATGTATTTTTCCAGTTGCCAAAGACATCGGCTACACTTTTTTTATTAAGCTTCATCTGATTAATCTCACCCTGCTTATAGGCATTGATCATTTGAGCCTCCGATTTATAAAATTTATAAACCAGTAGAGGCAACTCCTTTTTATTTGGACTTAAATTAATCTGCTCGACTATGCCGTAATTCGATCTGATACGGTCAACTTTAAATAAGCCGGCGACGCCTACTAAAGGAAATTTGATAATAGGTTTGAGCAAATAGGTGGGGAAGACGGGAAGGGACTTTTTCAGCTTGAACTGAATGGTTTTGGCGTCGATAATGTCAAAACTGATATCTTTGAATTGGTAGTCGATCTCCGACGCGCTAAATCGGGTACCATCCGACCAAAGCAGCCCGTCGCGGATGTTAAATCTATATACGGTTCCATCCTCAAGCACTTCCCAGTTTGAAGCTATGGCCGGGATAAATTCTCCTTTTTCGTTAACATAAAGTAAGCCGCTTGAGATTTTACCGGTGATTTCAGGCGGCAGAGAATTATAGTCAAAATCGCCTACCATACCGATAATTTCCCTTTGACCGGAAAACAGCGATTGAATGTAGGGGGCAAAGGAGACTAAACTGACAATCAGGATAAAACTTAATAAAAAGCTGATAATGATAATGCGGAGATGCTTTTTGACGAACTCTACTGCGAGCCAATAGTAATAACGGAATGTTTTTTTGACGAAAATCATAGACAACAGGATCGTTGGAATTGTATTCTAGATTTATTTTACAAATAAATTAATTAGCGAAACGAGGAAGAAAACGATAATAAGAAAGACAGAAAGTTTAAGGGTTACTTTTTCTATACCTCTTCTGGTCTGGAACATCTCACCTCCGCCTCCCCAAGCGCTGCCTAATCCTCCTCCCCGGCCTTGGATAAGTATGAAGATTACGATTAAAATGCTTAAGACGATATTGACAGCAAGCAGGATATTTTTCATAAGGCTTTCTTCAGAAATTAATTATAAACGATAAGCATAAGTAAGACACGATTGCATTCATAAAATAATTTAAGTGAAAAGAATTAATAATCAGTCTATTATACCATTTATAACCTTAAGTCTTTTTGCCGCAGGAAAAGATGATATTTTCTGGCGAAACGGTGGGCTTCATCCCTTAAATGTCTAACCAGATTAAACCCCGGGTTATTAGCTTCCGGACGCAGGGTTTTTAGCCGGTTATTATCTTCAAACAGGAGCCGATCGGGATGCTTGGCAATAGCGATGAAGGGAAGCGAAAGCTTAAGATTTTTCAGAACTTGCCGTATACGCAAATATTGGGGTGTGCCGCCGTCTACGACGATAAGATCAGGTTTTGGCCAGTTCAGCCGGAGCCGGCGACGGAATACTTCCTCAAGCATATCAAGATCAGACCCCGCTTTACTGTCCCTGATCTTAAATTTTCGGTATTTGGATCGATCCGGCAATCCATTGACAAAAACGACCAGGGAAGCGGCGGCTTGTTTTTGCAGGAGGTTGCTGACGTCATAACACTCGAGGTGGGACAGCTTTGTAATCCGGAGATTATTCTGATTTAACAACCTGATTAAAGCACCCACGGCTTCGGAGGAATTATTTATATTTAACGACGTATCCGGGGAAAATCTGGCTTTGTGGATCAGTGTTTCAAATAAATTTATTTTATCTCTGAGAACCAGTGCCTGCTCGTAATCCTGCGATTTGCCCAAAGACTTAAGCATTCTATAGGCATCTTGTAAAGCCAATTCGACTTTGCCATTCAAAATACGAATCACCTGTCTGATATTCTGCCTGTATAGTCTTTTGAGATTGGCTTTTTTGGCCGGATCGGAAATTTTGGCGATGTCGCTGGGGCAGGGATGGCAAAGCCCGATTTTTGCATAAAAACAGCGGCGAGTTCCCAGTTTGCTTTGCTGACAAAACGGATATATCTTGCGGATGGTTTTACAGATGAGTTCCGCGTCTTTTTTGGCTGGAAAAGGACCAAAGTAGAGTGATTTTCCGTCGAATTCCCTGCGAACGATGAATATTTTAGAATAGGTTTCTTTTCGGGTTACTTTGATATATAAATAACTCTTGTCGTCCTTCCATCTGGTATTGTATTTGGGCTTATATTTTTGAATAAGCTCGGATTCGAGAAGCAGGGCCTTAAATTCCGAGTCGGTTATAATATAGCCAATCCGGCTGCTATTTTTGACAATTCGGGACTCCTTCCGGTCTAACTTGCCGTTTTGCAGGTGGGAATAGATTCTGGCCCTGATCGACACGGCTTTGCCGATATAGTTGATGGTGTTATTTTTTTTGAAGAGATAAACTCCGGGCGAGCTTGGCAGTTTTGCCAGATTTTTTTTAGTCAAGCGGATCGTGATCATTTTTTCATTGAGCGGTATAATTTTTTTGCGGTCAGCAGACTGAAATAAGCAAAAAGAAAAATAAAAAAGTAGACGAGGATGGTTTTAGTGATTTGCAGATAGTCCGAGGCCAGGTTGAAATCCGCCTCAAATTTACTGTCTGCAAGGCTGACATTAAAGCCGGTGCGATATTGACCGGCAAAGTTTTTTACTTTATAGCTTAGGAGAATTGTCTTCTTTTCCAAGGGCGCGAGAGGCGAGAGATTGATTAGGGCAGGTTGAATCTCAAGATTGCTGCTTTTTACGGGAATTGAATTGCCCCAAAAGTAAGTATTGCCTGAATTCGTAAAGTTTATTTTGCTTTGATAAGTTTTATTTCTGGTTAAGCTCTCCGGCAAAGGATCGGACGATATTTGTATTTGACGCTTTTCCGGCGGGAATTTATTGGTTGCGGCGATAGTGAGATCCTGCGAATTGCCTAATTTATAGGTTCCGGCCGGAAGAGGATATTCGGGATTTTGTCCGTGGATAACAAAGGCAATATGGTTAAGGTCAAAAGAAGAGTAATAATCTATGCCCGACGTGTCCTCCCAGGTGGGGTCTATCGGCTGCCAAACCTGTGCCTTAACGTCATAAAACTCCGGCCAGGAGTGGAGAATGTCGGAAACCAAGGAAAGCGGCCTGAAATTAGGATCCTGGCTAAAGCCGTAGCCTTCGATCTCCCTGGCATTAATTTGCTTATTTCTGGCTAGAGCGACAAATAAGTCCGTGTATTCCATACAGACGGCGTTGTCAGGATTTGCTAAGGCTTTATCTGCGCCCAGCCTGGTGTTTTCACTTTCCACTTTATTATAGTCGTAGGCGAGCCGGTCAATGACAAAATTATAGATCGCCTCCGGATCGCCGGGCAAATCGGAGATTTGTTTTGTCTGTTTTACGCTCCAGACGGGGTCAGCCGCTAAAAGATAATTTTTCTGCCTTTCAAATTGCTGTCTAATCTGCGGTAGAATCGCCTCCCGCAGCTGGGAGTAAACCGCAATTGTCCCCTGGAAAGATACGGTTTTGGCTTCCCGGGCGTTAAGATAGTATCTGGCAAGATAATTACCGTCCGAATCGGAGTAGACTTTTTCGGGAAGAGGATCGAGGCTGTCCAGATATATTTTTTGATAAAGCGTGTCAGGTGGCAGGGCAATATCGGTATAGACAGGCAGTAACTTATTGTTTTTCAGGTTGTAGACGAGATTGGATTTATAGTACTGGGTATCACCGAAGACGGCATAGACCGTCTTGGTAGTCGGATTGTTCCAGATGACGGTATTGGCCAGGACGGCATCGGGCTGGGGTTTGGCTATCGATATTTTTTTGTCCGTATTTTCCGGCAGGTGGACTAAGATTTTATAATTGCCTTTTTGCCTGTCGATTGTGGGGATGATAACTTCCCAGACATTGCCGTTGATATTGAATAAATTATCCTGGAGAAATTCCAGATAGAAGTTATTCAGCGAATTCTTACCTATATTTGGCTGCGAGAACTCTAAACCGATATTAATTTTGCTGCCGTCATCGGCGGTAACTTCGGGCTGCAATAGACCGTTATCGTCGTAGGCTTTGACATTGCTGATGCTGAAAGACTTGGGAAAACCTATGGCAAATTGCTTGACATAGACATCGGAGCGAAGGTTGGTGACATTGACGGTAAATTTGACATTGGTCTGGAGTTTGTTATCCTGCTCGTTAAGGAAATACTCGATTTGGTAATCGGTAAGGAAGTCCTGAGCGGATACAGGAGCAGATACCAGACAAAAGACAGTGGCTATTAGGAAGAATAAAACGGCCGGTTTGAAAAAAATGTGTCTCATCCTGTCAGAATTTTAAATTCCTTAAGTATTTGCCCGTATGTGAATTATCTACTTTAAGGATACCAGCAATTTCGCCCTGATAGACTACATGACCTCCCAGATCCCCCCCCTCCGGCCCCAAATCGACAAGATACTGGCAGTTTTTTATCACGTCGGGATTGTGCTCGATGACGATGACGGTATTGCCTTTGTCAACCAATTGCTGAAGCGTGGAGAGAAGTTTTTCGATGTCATAAAAATGCAGACCCGTGGTCGGTTCGTCAAGGATATAGATCGTATTGCCCGTTCCCCTTTTGGATAATTCATCAGCCAGTTTGATTCTCTGAGCTTCGCCCCCGGAGAGTGTAGGCGCCGGCTGGCCAAGTTCGAGATAGCCTAAGCCCACATTGCTTAAAAACTCCAATTTTTGCCTGATTTTGTGGTGGTTGGAAAAGAACTCCTGCGCTTCTTCCACGGTCATTTTTAGCACGTCATAGATACTTTTGCCTTTGAATTTGACCTCAAGTGTTTCTAGATTGTAGCGTTTGCCTTCGCAGACATCGCAAGTGACATATACGTCCGAAAGAAACTGCATCTCAATTTTGATGACTCCCGCACCCTGACATTTTTCACATCGACCGCCTTTAAGATTAAATGAAAAACGACTTTTTTTAAAGCCTTTGACTTTGGCGTCAACCGTCGCGGCAAAGATGTCCCGGATCACGTCAAAGAATTTGACGTAAGTTGCCGGATTTGACCTTGGAGTTCTTCCGATCGGAGATTGATCAACCAGATAGACTTTGTCAACAAGCTGATAACCCTCGAGATGATCGAAATGGCCGATTTTTTCAGAAAAATAGCCGTCAAGATAGTATTTGAGCGCGGGATATAAAGTCTCAACGATCAGTGATGATTTACCCGATCCTGAAACTCCGGTGACAACTATCATATTGCCAAGAGGCAACTTGAGGTTAATTTTTTTTAGGTTATATTCCGAAGCGCCTTTGAGCATCAGCATGCCTTTGCCGGTCAGCAATTTTTTATGCATAAGTCCGATGTTTCTTTTGCCGGAAATAAATTCACCGGTGAGAGTGGAGCTATTTTTTAGTTCGGACAAGGATCCTGAGAAGACGATTTTGCCGCCATGCTTGCCTGCCAGCGGTCCAAGTTCGATGATTTGGTCGGCTGCCTCGATGGTATTTTTATCATGCTCGACGACTATGATGCTGTTGCCCAGATCTTTAAGTTCGAGCAAGGTTTTGATCAAGGCAGATACATCTTTCGGGTGGAGGCCGATCGACGGTTCATCGAGAACATATAAAACGCCGGTTAAACCAGTACCGATCTGTGAAGCAAGCCTGATACGCTGAAGTTCGCCTCCCGATAAAGTCTTGGCTTGACGGGAGACGGTAAGATAGGATAATCCGACATTTTGCAAAAAAATCAATCGGGTAATAACTTCTTTGATGACCGGCCGCGATATTTCATTTTCATAGTCATTCAGGTCAATTTGAGCAAAGTTTTGCAAATAGCCAATCAATTTTCCGACAGAAAAGTTAGCCAGTTGGCTGATATTATATTTATCGATAGTGATTGAAAGAATTTCGGGCTTAAGCTTGTCTCCGTTGCAGTCTGAACATACCTCCTCCTTCATATATTTCTGAATTTCTTGAGAAGTGTAGTCGCCCTGGTTTTCAAAATACCGGCGTTCAAGCTCGCCGATTATCCCTCGATATTTTTCAAAGATAACCGTTGGCTTGCCGAAGCGGTTGTTGCCGTATACTTTGTGCACTTTATTGGTCCCAGACAATAAGATCCCCAGACTATTTTTATTAATTTTCTCCAAGGGAGTGTCCAAGTCTATATTTTCCTCGCCGGCGACTTGCTTAATTAGTCTGGTAAACCAGGTGTCGGCATAAAAAAACTTGGAAAAAGGAGTGATGCCGCCTTCGTTAATACTTAAGTTTTTATTGATAACCCTGTCGGGGTCGATTTTATATATCGTGCCTATACCTTTGCAGGTCTTGCAAGCGCCAAGCGGAGAGTTGAAGGAAAACATGCGGGGTTCGATTTCGGGAAGCGAGATATTGCAGTTGGGGCAGGAGAATTTTTCCGAGTAAAGATGTTCGGCAGGTTCGTGATTAACCAAGTTTCCACCAATGGTGAGAATCACCAGACCGTCGGAAAGATTAACCGCTTGCTCTACTGCGTTGGCCAGGCGACTCTGAAGGTTGGAGCGGAAAATATTATCCCTGAAGGCTTTATGGGAGAAGGGAATATTGTCGATGACCACATCGATCGAGTGCTTGTTGGTTTTGACAAGGTCTATCCCGTCCTGCAATGATTTGATTTTATTATCAATCCGGACTCGCGCGAATCCTTTTGAACTCAGATTATCTAAGAGATCCTTAAATTCGCCCTTTTTTTGTCTGATAACCGGTGAATAAAGATTGAGTTGATGGGATTTTATTTTATCTGTTTCGCCGGTCTGCTTGATTAACTGCAGCATTTTTCCGACTATTTCATCGACCGACAGTCTGCTGATTTCGCCGCCGCAGTTGGGGCAATGCGGATGGCCGATTCTGGCAAATAAAAGGCGCAGATAATCATAGATTTCGGTAATTGTCCCGACTGTCGAGCGGGGATTATGCGAGGTCGACTTCTGATCGATCGAAATTGACGGAGATAACCCTTCTATAAGATCTACGTCCGGCTTATCCATGATGCCTAAAAATTGCCTCGCATAGGCCGAGAGAGACTCGACATACCTTCGCTGACCCTCGGCATAAATCGTATCGAAAGCCAAAGAAGACTTGCCCGATCCGGAAACGCCGGTAATGACGACAAATTGATTCTTGGGAATGTCGAGGTTGATATTTTTGAGGTTGTGCTGGCGCGCTCCGCGTATTTTGATGAAATCTTTCATAAGCGTGGGTCCTTTAGTTGGTTTATTTTATCCCTAATTTTAATCGCCAGTTCGAAATTCAGGTCTTCGGCTTGTTTTTTCATTTCTTTTTCCAACCGACTGACCGTTTTTTTCAGATCATAGGGAGTCAGGCTGTCTTTTTTGATCAGGTCCAGAAGATCGTCGCTATAGGTAATTTTTGTCCGGTCTTGAATCAAAAATGCCTCATCCTGGCCGATGATTTTCTCTCTTACGGGTTTGTAAACGGTTTTTGGTTCAATCTGGTGTTTTCGATTATATTCCAGCTGGTATTTCCTTCTCCTTTCGATTTCCCGGACTGCCTGTTTGATGGAATTGGTTATTTCGTCAGCATAAAGAATTACTTCTCCCGAGATATTGCGGGCAGCGCGACCCATGGTCTGGATGAGGGCGGTCTTAGAGCGCAGGAATCCTTCTTTGTCGGCATCAAGTATGGCGACGAGCGAAACTTCCGGAAGGTCAAGCCCCTCCCGAAGCAGATTGACCCCAATCAATACGTCAAATTCGCTTTTTCTTAAATTGTCAAGTATATCCGACCTTTCCAAGGTCTTAATGTCAGAATGCAGATAGGAGGCGCGGATTTTCCGGTCTTTAAGGTATTCCGACAGATCTTCGGCGATTTTTTTGGTCAGGGTCGTAACCAAGATCTTTTCTTTATTTTTAACCCGATTGGCTATTTCGCCAAGCAAATCCTGAACTTCGTGCCTGGCTGGCCTGATGATTATCTTAGGATCAACAATTCCGGTCGGTCTGACTAATTGTTCGACAACTCCCCGGTATATACCTTTTATTTTTTCATTTTTGGTTTTTAGTTTGTGTTCTGTAATCGCCGAGTTAATTTCCCATTCGTTGGGAGTGGCGGATGCGTAGATAAAATGCGGGATTGAGGGATAAAATTCATCAAACTTCAAAGGCCGGTTGTCAAATGCCGCTTTTAGTCTGAATCCAAAATCTATCAGAGTTTTTTTGCGGGAAAAATCGCCGTTAAACATCCCGCGTATCTGGGGTACGGTCATATGTGACTCGTCAATAAAAACCAAAAAGTTATCCAGATAGGTTTTTGTGAAATAATCGATTAGAGCATAGGGCGGGTCACCGGGCTTTCTACCGTCAAAATAACGAGAATAATTCTCAATTCCGTTGACATAACCCACTTCTTTGATCATCTCAAGATCGTAGTTAACCCGTCGGATAAGCCTTCCGGCTTCAACTAATTTATTCTGTTTTTTTAACTGCGACGATTCAAGTTTGAGGTCCCGGCGGATCTGCGTTTCGGCCGATTTAAAGACAGCGGGATCCATCAGGTAGTGTTTGGCTGGATAAATAACGGTATTTTGTAGAGACTCATTGCTATGCGTCTCTACTCCGGTCAACGGATCAAATTTTGAAATTTTACTTATTATACCTCCTTCTTCCTGCAGTCTGTAACCGAAGTCCTCATATGCCGGATAAATATCCAGATAGTTTCCTCGAATTCTGAAAGTTCCACGCTTGAATTCGAATTCCGAGCGCGAGTACTGAAGTTCGACCAGTCTTGTAGATATGCCTTGCCAATCGGCTTCATCTCCGAGACTTGTCTCCACTGTAAAATTGCCGTATTCCGCAGGAGAGCCGATATTGTAGATGCAGGAAACTGAAGCGACCACGATCA
>Ga0155724_119_pt1 | contig 15327 bp, 20 predicted proteins | sample RifCSPlowO2_01_FD_107380 | JGI IMG/M metagenome (GOLD analysis project Ga0155724, IMG submission 107380) | Candidatus Roizmanbacteria bacterium RIFCSPLOWO2_01_FULL_40_13 | reverse complement strand
AGAAAAAAAGACAGCCAGCCGCTTTTTATTTTGCCAAAGTCAAAACCCAAAAGAGCCAGCTTAATCTCGATTTTTTTATACTCCTCTTCTTTCTGCGAGCTTGAGGCGAGCCTATCCTGCAGGAAGACATTGATGACATAAGGGATGAACAAAAGTATAAAAGCCAATCCTTCAAGTTGGGTAAGCGCACCGCTTGAGCCGACAGCAAAGACCAGGATTGGCGCGACAATTGAGAAAATACCGTCGCGAAGAATTACATGGGTGTGTACACGCAGAGGCTTGGCCAGAGCGGACAAGCCAGTCATCAACCCGATATTGCAGATGATGGAACCAAGCACTATCCCCAAACTCATATTGGGGTAACCGCGAAGCACGGCATAGGCTGCAACCAAAATTTCAGGCAGGCTGACGGCGACAGAAACGAGGATAAGGCCTACAGTGAGTCCTGAAACCCCCAATTTTCTGGCAACCGGGATGAGGGAGTCAGTGAACCAATCAGAACCTTTGCCGATTGCCAGAGTGCTAAGAAGCAGAAAAATAACGACGATAACTAAATCCATATTTAAATTCTAGCAAAATTTGTTATTCCACCTTCGCGAAATACCCTTATCGTCCCCCTTACGCTAAAGTCCTTCGGAGGTATAAATTAGATAAGGGATCAAAGCGAAGAAGTTTTTCGCTTCGGCGGATTTCAACTCCCGGCGAAGCGTAGTCAAAGATTCCCTGATTGTAAGATCAGGGAGTTTCAATGTGATTTCGTGATAATTTCTTATTCTTTTATCAGCTCCACCGCCACCACAGAATTAGGCGGCATGATGACGGAGCGCTCGAGTGAGCCGCCTTGAGGGATATTGATATTTTTTACCGAGATGGTTTTGCCGTCAATATAGATGGTATTCATGGCGTAAGAGCCGGGGTCGAGATTGATAAATTTGATCGGGACGTTCTCGGTGTTTACCCCCTTTTTATCATAGTTGACAAGGACGGCGTTTACTTTACCTTCGGTTGCGCTGACTATGGTTTTGACAAAAGTTCCCTCTCCTTCGACAAAGATCTCATTGCCCTGGAGTTGATTTAGAAATCTAAGAGCCCGGTAGCGCGGTTTTTCTTTGCCGTCATAGCTGAGGATTCCCCAGCGCGGGACAGGTCCGTCTTTGATCTCAAAGAAGAAGGCGAGTTCGATATTCTCACGGAAAAAATTGCGTATTGATGCTATGCTGTGGGCCGCTCCTACTTCGGTCTCGGCTATGGGATTGGGGTCGGAGTCATACCCCCATTCGCTGATGATCTTGGGGAGCGAGCGATATTTTTCGTATTCGGGCGCAGACAACCAAGTGTTGAGTTGATGAATTTGGGAATCAAAATCGTCGGTGGCTTGAGAATAATGGTGCCAGGAGATAAAGTCGAGACGAAGTTTACTGCTTTCTACATAGTCAAGCAGAGAGGTGATCCAGTTTCGATATAACGATGTGGTAGCAGGACCTCCCAAAAAGAATCTATTGACGCGGGTTGCTTTTTGGGCGCCAAGCGCAGAATAAAAATACAATGTTTTATAGTCTTTTTTGCCATAAGAGTGTCGCCAGCTGCCAAAAGTCTCAAGATCCGGCTCATTCCAGACTTCATAATAAATGTCAGTCAACCAAAAATCGGCAATTTGTCCACACAACCTCGTATCTGTCCCGCTGTAACGCTCTACTGTCTTCTGAACCAAGATGCTCCACTCTTCCCAACTTTTGGGTTCGGATACCGCAGAGCCGTCTTCGGAAAGAGCAGATGGCATATAGCCTAAAGAGAAAAAAGGCTTGGCGCCCGTATGGAAGATATCGCAGACCGTGTCGTCTAATTTTTGCCAATTGAATTGGAGTTTGTCAAAAGAGTCGCGCCTGACCACGTCGTAGTAATCATAGATATGGTCGATTCTGATATAGCGGGGGTAAAGAGCTGAAATTTGCGGAACGACATCGGCCAGCATTCTTTTGTCTTTTTCCTCACCTCCTTGGGCTAAAGCTTTCCAGCGGCCGGGTATGGGTCCGCTTATTTTCTTCACATCGATTACGAGGCTGGCTTTAATGGGAGCTGCGACACTTAAGTACTGGGTATATAACAAAAGAAAGATGGGAAAGAAGATGACAATGAGGATGGTGAAGGCGATAAAAATAGCAAATTTAAAGTTCATAATATATTAGAAACCTGAAACCGTAATAAGGTATCCACGCTTCATAATTTTCTTCAGTTAAACACCCAAATTACAAAAAGCAGATTCTGTCACTCATGATCCCTTCTCTCTCTCCCCTTCGCTATCGCTTCGGCGGACAGGCCTGCATTCGCTTCCTTGCCCTTCGAATCCCGACTAAGTCGGGAGAAGCGGGGTCGGAGAGTCACCTCACTCGTGACACCCACTTTTTAATTTATAATAATTCTAACTTAATTCGTTTTTAATTTGCAAAAAAGGGATGCTTCCCATGTAAAGTTGACTTGACATTCATACCTTAAGTTTTTACAATTGAAGATGAGGGAGTATGGAATATGTTACAAATAAAGTACACCAACTGAGATTGAAAAAAGGTATAACCCAGGAGGAGCTGGCGGAAAAGGTAGGCGTGACCAGGCAGACCGTGATTGCGATTGAAAAAGGCAATTATACTCCTTCGGTGATCCTGGCCATAAAAATAGCCGGATTTTTTCGCAAAAAAGTTGAGGAAGTTTTTCATTATATCCATGAAAAATAATACCATAGTCGAAGTTTTAATCTCATTAATTTTGCTGATTTTTTTGCTACTGCTTCTGAATCCTTTTGGATTGCTGATGCCGAAGCCGATGGAAATGCTGCTTCTGGTCGGACTGGCTTTGATATTTATTATTTTTATCGGCTTTTTTTGGAAGGAAAATGTCGTAGACGAACGGGAAAGTCTGCACAGATACATAGCCGGCAGATTTGCCTATTTTACCGGAGTGAGCATTTTGACTTTAGGAGTATTGGCGCAAAGTTTTCGCCATAGTTTGGATAGTTGGTTGATTGCAGCTCTTATTTTCATGATATTAGCCAAGATCGTGGGGCTTTTCTACGGTCGAGTTAAGCATTAACCCACTATGTTAATACTTTTACTCTTCGCTTTTATCTCGGGATTAGTAACGATTCTGGCCCCTTGTATTTGGCCGCTTTTGCCGATTATACTTTCCTCGACGACAACCGGCGGCAAGTCTAAGCCTCTTGGCATAACTCTTGGGATTATAACCAGCTTTGCCTTTTTTACTCTTACCATTTCTTATATCGTAAAAATAATTCCGCTTGACCCTGACATACTTAGGCTATTTGCAGTTTTAATAATCGGATTTTTGGGGGTAACTCTGGTTGTACCTAAGTTGACGCAAATTGTAGAGGGATTGGTGAGTAGGTTTAGCGGAAAATTTGCAGGATTAACGCAGACAAAAGACCAAGGTTTTCGTGGCGGAATGATTACAGGTTTAGCCTTAGGAATAGTCTGGTCTCCTTGCGCCGGGCCGATCCTGGCTACAATAGCTACGCTTGCCGCTACCCAGTCTGTAAATTTGGGAATAGTTTTGGTTACCGTATTTTATGTAATTGGTGTTGGTATTCCGCTCTTTGCTTTTGCGACTACGGGTTCAAGGTTTTTTACCAGATCAAAATTGTTTTCACCTTACACTCTTGCTATCCAAAAAGTGTTTGGGGTGATTATGGTTTTGACCTCTGTTGCTATTTACACCAACTACGATAAGGTAATCCAGGTGCGGCTTCTTGACGCTTTTCCTTCCTACTCTAATTTTATTTTTGATTTAGAAAGTAATGAGACAGTAAAAGAGCAGCTTAATATCTTGAAAGGAAAAAAAGAAATGCCCAAAGAGAGTCCGATGAATAAAAATATCATCATGGTTACGCCGTCGAATACTCTGCCCAATCTGGGAGCGGCTCCGGAATTTGTCGGAATTGCCAAGTGGTTGAATTCGGACCCCTTGACTATGAAGGGTTTGAAAGGAAAAGTCGTTCTCATAGACTTTTGGACCTATACCTGCATCAACTGCATAAGGACTTTACCTTATGTCACGAGCTGGTATGAGAAGTACAAAGATCAAGGCTTGGTTGTAGTGGGTGTTCACACACCGGAGTTTGAATTTGAGAAAAAGACAGAAAACGTACTTGGCGCAATCAAGCAGTATAAGATAAATTATCCGGTGGCGCAGGATAATGATTACCGTACCTGGCGGGCGTATGACAATCACTACTGGCCTGCCAAATACCTCATCGACGCCGAAGGTATCATCCGCTATACGCACTTTGGCGAAGGTAAATATGAAGAGACGGAAAAAAATATCCAGTCTTTACTTAAAGAAGCAGGCAGCCAAGTAAAAAATAACATAGTTGAGACAGAAGACCAATCGCCCGGGATAAGACTGACGCCGGAAAGATATCTCGGTACCGGACGAAGAGCTTTCGGTGCATTCAGTTTATTCGGTGACTGGGAAGAAGAGCAAGAATATATACAATCTGTAAACAATTCCGTTCTCGAGATGGATTTTTACGCCAAAAAAGTACATCTGGTCATCACTCCCAAAACCGCTGCAGATAAAATAAAAGTATTGCTTGACGGAAAAGCAGTCGACGAAGCAAATGAAGGCAGCGACGTACAAAATGGTTACGTGCAATTTAAGTCGGAAAGCCCGAATGATCTTTATGATCTGATCGATTCAGATAAAGGTTCAGGCAACTATAAAATCCGCCTGGAGCTTGAGTCGGAAGGCACGAAAATCTTTGCCTTTACTTTCGGCTAGTTTCATTATGAATAGCCTGTAGATCGTTTAGAAGCTTAATAAGTTTTTTATCGCTAAGTCTTTTTTTTGTCCAAGGGTAAAAGTCCTCAACCTGCTTATTATTATATTGTAATTTATAGACAACTGCTTGAAAAGCAGCTTCAAGCCTATCAACTTGTTTAATAAATTTTGCTTCGGGAGATGCCCCTTCCTCATATTCTTTCCAGAGAGAAATATATTGGTTGCCTTTGGGAATTTTAGAAAATATTTCAACTACGGCTTTATATTCCCATTCGTGTTTTAAGTTTTTGTTGATGCGATCCCGTGGAGTAACATCGCCAAGATAGATTTCGCCAAGCTCATGAATCAGGACCATTTTTAACATTTTATTAAGGTCAAGGGATTCGTAGTAGCTGTTGGCAATAATCAAAGCTAAAATGGCACTTCCGAAAAGGTGGTCGGCGACACTTTCACATTTATTTTCCGGGATACCTCTTAGTAGCCAACCCTGACGAAAGAGTTGCTTTAAGTGATTTAATTCAAAATAAAATTCGATGATTGGATCCACTTTCATCCCTTTAAGAAGCAGCGCCGGATTGCGGTTTTTGATTTTCATTCAATCTTATTTTATCACACCAACTATTCAATCCTCGAATTTCTGCAAATATTCTTCTGGAGTTAAAGAAGTTATTTCTTTAAATTTTTTAAAACCTTTATCATAAGTAATGACATGGTCGACTTTATAAAGAATGCTTGATGTTATATGGATAAAATCGCGGCTTTCAATTTTCGTAAAATTTAAATATGTTTTAACTAATTCAATGTACTTTTGAATTAATTCTCTATCTGCTGGGATTAAATTATCAATAAGAACTAGTGTTTTGAGTGCAATTTTAATACTTAGAGGCAACTGTAGAAAAACTTTGCCATAATGGATTATTTCTTGTATGGTCTCAGTTGATGTAAAAATTGCTATGTTTTTGTTTTTGCAGTATTTAGTCAATTCGTTGACTTTTTTATAGAAGGGGGATGTTTTAGTAGAAAGATAGATAAAAATATCAGTATCAAAGTAAAGTGATTTCATATTTTGAAATCATAACGAGATTCAAAAATTTTTTTCATTTGTTTGATGGGTACAATTTTAATACCGATTTCCCCCATTTCTTTTAATAATTTATTAATATTTTTTTTCTTTTTTTTAGGCACAGGAATAACCTTAAAATCCACAATACTATCCTTTTTAGTAATTAGAGCGTTTTTGCCCTTTTCTACTTGCTCAAGGAGCTCAAAAAAGTTTTGTCGAGCTTCGGTTGCGGTAAAAACAGTTTTATCCTGCATATGTACATAGTGTACAGGTATTAACTTTTTTTGTCAAGGTTGATCGATTCTGGTAAAAGTTCACAAGTCTTGACAAAACTGTATCGATCAATGTCGTTTCGACTGAAGTGACTCTGAGCGGAGTCGAAGAGAAACGGAATGGAGAAATCTCTTTACAAAAGCCTGCAAGAGATTCCTTCCCGATTCAATCGGGACTCGGAATGACAACTGTGTCAAGAAGTGTGAACTCTTACCGATTCTGTTAAAATTGGGCAGTGTGAAAATTTCAATAAAAGATCTTGAAAAACTTATTAAAAGGGCACTTTTAAAAAGGTATGATCAAAAGGAAACGGATTTAATTACTGATGTAGTAATGTTTGGAGAACTTTCAGGAAAAACTTCCCACGGAATTGTACGACTTGAGTCAATCTTATCTGAAATTCCTAAAGCAAAACCCAGATTTATTCGTAAAACTAAACTTTCGACGATTATTGAAGCCAATAGCAATCCTGGAATGTTAGTCGGTCCTTATGCTATGGGAGAAGTAATAAATATTGCACAAAAAAATGGTTTTGGAATTGTTGGGGCAAGAGGAACATTCTCCTCATCTGGCAGTTTAACTTTTTATTTGGAAAAAATTGCTAAAGAGGACTTGATTGGAATTATTATGGCGCAATCCCCGGAATCTACACCTCCGCATGGAGGAATCCAACCGATGTTTGGCACAAACCCGATTGCTTTTAGTTTTCCAACAAAAAACAAACCGCTCATTTTTGATATGGGAACTTCGGCAATAAGTTTTGGAGCACTTATTAGGGCAAAAGCATTAGGTCAAAAAATTCCCTTAAATGTTGCTATTGATAAAGAAGGAAATATCACAACTGATCCATCTAAGGCAGTAGAAGGAGCTACTCTTCCGTTTGATAATTCATATAAAGGTTCCGGATTAGCGATGATGGTTGAAATTCTTGCGGGCTTATGGTCTGGCGCTTGGTTTACTATCCATAATAAAGAGAGTGGATGGGGTAACTTATTTATGGCTTTTTCTCCAGAGTTACTAATGGAAAAAAGCGAGTTTAAACAAAAAATAAATCTATTGAGAGAAACAGTGAGAAATTCAAAATCGAAAGATGGCAAACCAATTAGGATTTCAGGCGAAAAAACGATCAACACAAAGGACGCAAATTTAAAAAAAGGATATATAGAACTAGACGAAAAATTAATTAGTAAACTTAAGGAATTAGCTACCTGATTACTTTTTAACCTTCTCCTTTTCCTCCAAACGGTTCATCAGGATGACGCTTGAGATAATAAGGACTCCTCCAGTGAATTCTTTGACATTTGGGAGTTCCTGATAAAAAATAAAAGCAAGCAGAATGGCAAATAGAGATTCAAGTGTCAGGATATTACTGGCAAGAACGGGCGGTACTACTTTGAATCCAAAATTTATTAGTACTCCATCCACTGCGTTAATTATTCCAAGTAAAATTAAAGCAAATAAAAAAATGTAGCTAAAGTTATTAACAACCGGAACTACAGTCTTATCTACTATTAGAGAAGTTGTAAATAGCATGATAGTAGCAAAAAATAAAGCAATTTGTGTAATTTCCTGATTGTTTAAATGATCGGATAACCACCTTCTGCTTAAAAAAGAGATGGCAAATAAAAATGTGGAAAATAGAGAAAATAACTCACCCTGGCCCCAGATGAAGATGGAAGAAAAATCTCTAATCGCAATTAGAATGACTCCGATAAAAGCGAGAAATACGTAAGCTAATTTTTTGATAGTAAATTTTTCGCCAAACAGGGCAAAACCCAGCAAAGCAGTAAAGGGTATAGATTGGATGAAAGTAACGTTACTGACTTTAGTTAAGGTAAGCGACTCGCGGTAAAGCGCGCTTCCAAAAACAAACCCGAAAAATGCTCGCAAAAAAATAATAATCAGATCTTTTTTACCGGTACTAATTATTTTGCCAAAACTTAATTTTTTTCTGAAGAGCAAAATTCCAGTTATAAAGGCTGTTCCTATAGTTAAATAAAGTTGCTGGTATAAAGATACATGAAAACTCAAATACTTGGCTAGAATAGCAATCAATCCAAAATTAAAAGTTAACAAAACTAAAGCTGTGACACCTTTTCTTTCTTCGCGAAGTTTTTTAGTCTGCATTTAAGTGATTATAATCGTCTTATTTAATAATCAAAGTCTGATTTTTTTGGAGTGTTTATTGAGCCAGTAGGAGATTTTATTAATAGAGAGTTTTTTAACGTCAATTTCTAGTGCAAAGTTGACAATTTCTTTTTTTGAAGTAGAAATATCAAAACCGTTAATATTCAAAAATCTCAGAGTTGAAAAGAACCCAGTTCTTTTGTTTCCGTCTTCAAAAGGATGATTTTTAATAAGAGATTGAATTAATGCAGCTGCCTGAAGCCAAATACTGTGATAGAGTATCTTGCCTGCGAAGCTTGCTTTCGGCCTTTCAACTGCGGAATGTATTAAGGTAAAATCTCTGACTCCGGTTCTACCCCCGCCAACCCTAATCATAACTTCATGAATATTTTATACTTCGTCGATCTCCACGAATTTAGTCTCCATTATTGATATTTGCTAATTCTTTTATCACATCTTTGTATTTTTTAGAAACATTATTCAGCCAAGAATGAAACTCCGGAGTCAAATGCTTCTTATAGGCCATAGATTTTGGTTTGACAAACATTGTTTGATATACAGGAGCAGTCTCTACTACTAATTCATCTCCAATTTTTATATTCCCTTCTCTAACAAAAGAGGCAGGTAACGTAAGAGCTAGCGAATTTCCGACTTTGATAACTTTTTGGGTTTTCATAAGCGGCTTAAACTAATATTATAATTATGTTATTACAAAAAAGTTTAGTTGTCAAAGAGTAACTAAATTAATTTTTCATTGATGATAACTTTGACCCAAGGGCTAAGCGGTAATCGATAATCGGTTATCTGTTTTCGGTTAACAATAGAAAAACCGTAAGCAAAATCGTAATTTGGCGTTGGAGGTTTTCTTAATTCTACAGAATAGATATAATCGATCTCGTGTTCTGTAAAATTGCTTTGAGGATCTTTAGCTTTATAGTAGATTTTTTTCAGAAATTTAGGCTTTGCTTTTATTTGTTTTTGTTCTATATTCCACTCACGCTTAAGTCCTGCATAGATAGCTTCATCCATTGACTGTAATCCGATTTTTTCATGTTGTTCATTTTTTGTCATCCCTGACCTGCCTCGCCCATCGTAGCCGATAGGCGAAGTTGGGATCAGGGACCCATTTTTTCTTCCAGATTCCCGCTTTCCTGCCTGCCGGTAGGCATGGCGCGAGAATGACAAAATATTCTTTGTTTTTTGTTGATTAAGTAAAATAGGATGAGATGAGAAGGATAGATCAAATACTCCATCAAATACAGGATGCTTGCGGTGCTGTAATAATACTTTGTACTGATAAGTCAAAATACAGGTGTAACCTCGATGCAGAATTCCATTTTTGTGTGCCTCCCATTTTTCAATCTGTCCTATAATTTTGTCCTGCTTGTCAACCTCCCCCAAGAACTGTTTTTGCTCATAATAATCCATTGGCATATTGTAGCAGATTAAAATTTAGGTTATTATGCCAATCCGTTTTCCAACCGCTGCGGTTGGAAAGTAGGCTGTAGCAAGGCTGAAAAACATAAAGTTAACTGCTTGTGCTAAAATTGACTTTTATGCACGATATGCGTATCAGAAAAATAAGGGAAGAATTGGAGAAAAAATATATCGACGCACTTTTGGTTTCTAATTTTTACAGCATCCTATATCTTACGGGTTTTAAGACGTTGACAACCGATGAGCGGGAAGCTTTTGTAATAGTAGCTAAAGAGAAAGTCTATTTATTTTCAGATGCCAGATATATTGATGAACAACTAACGCTCAATACCCAATACTCAACATTCGAATACAAATTAATCGAGCCGAATAAAAGCCTCATCTCACATCTTTACGATATTGTTGAGGAAGAAAAAATCAATTCACTTGGATTTGAGGCGGAGGACTTGAAATATTCCGAATATCAAAAACTAAGCCGGACTTTTAAAAAACTTAATCCAGTTTCAACCGACAGACTGACTATCAAAATCCGCGAACTCAAAGACAAACAGGAGACAGACTGTATTGCCAGAGCCTGCGAGATAGGCGACCGCTGCCTTACGGAAATTGTAAAAATCATCAGGCCGGGCGTGAGCGAAAAAGAGATAGGATTCAAGATCGAGATGTGGATCAGGGAAAAGGGATGCGACTTGGCTTTTGACCCGATTGTAGCCATTGATGCTAACGCCTCCGTCGTCCACTACAATACCAAAGACGGAGATGGAGTTGTCAAAGACGGATCGATCGTGCTGATCGATTTTGGCGTGAAGTACAAAAATTATCTTTCGGACATGACCAGGATGGTATTCGTCGGTCAGCCAAACGATGAGGTGAAAAAGACTTATGAAATTTTGGCAGAAGCGCAACAGAAAACAGTAGAAAAAATTACCGAACTCGAAACCCTGAAAGAAGCAGATGAATTTTGCCGAAAACTGATAACCGATAACCGATTACCGAGTTATCCTCATTCCACCGGCCACGGAGTTGGGCTGGAGATCCACGAGTATCCCAAGGTATCCTTAAATTCTCCGGATAAAAGGAAGGTTAATCAAGTCTTCACCATCGAGCCCGGCGTCTATTTTCCTGACAAGCACGGCATGCGGGTTGAGGATACGGTAGTAATTAAAGAAGATGGCAAAGCTAGAATTTTGACTAAATTTCCTAAATCTTTATTAGCGATCTAAAGCGCACCTATTTTAACTTAGAGAAAAACTTCAGCATAATAATGATTGCAACGTGTATTGCAATTGACAATAGAAGATAAAAATTAATCTGAGAAAGGAAAGATATAATTAATTCAGTTATCCCTGCTTTTGCTAAGATTTCTCCTACTTTAATATTAAATACATAAATAAATCCCCAAAGAAAAATTAAGATAGGAGGTATGGAAGCAAGATCTACCAAGTCCTGTTTTGAGGAAAACATGGTAGACGAAACCGCAAAAATCAAGTAGACGATTATGATATTAAGCATAAAATTCTGATTGGGAAACAGTTGCCAGGCAAAAATTGCCCAAAAAACAAAAAGCCCGACAAACACGGGAGCGATACCGACCAAAAAACCCCTGACTACATCCTTCTTTTCATACAAGACGTGTCCCAGTTTAAGGTAATTATCTTTCCATTCGGGGAAAACCTTCAGGTCTTTTACCGGTAAAAATAAGACGATGGCGGCAAAAAAATGGGCAAGTTCGTGAATCACGGTGCCGGGGAAAAAAATCAGCGTTATGATGCCGAAAACGGTTTTATCGCTTTTGAAAATTCTTCTTAAGAAATGAAACAGCTGATTGGTAGTGAATCGGGATAAGAAAAAAAGAATTATAAGCAAAATTAAGGCCGCAAGCAGTTGAACCAGCAATAAACCCATAATTACCATAATAAGTCATTCTGGGTACCTTGCGCAAGTCGAAGGGGACTCCAGAATCAAACAACGATTCCGGACAAGTCTTTCGATAAGCTCAAGATACTGAAAAGTCGAAATGCCAGAACGGCAAGAGTAATAATTTGAATTCAGCCTGCCTTTGCTGTATCTTTTTCTTATGGATGGAAAAGCAAATTCTTCTGTTACGGTAAGTGCCGAAGATTTCCGCAAGATGATTGAGGTCGAGGTTCTGAAAATCATCAAAAGTCTCGCGGAGATGGGCCAGACCCCCAAAGACAGAATCAAGGAGTTGGCAGAACTGACGTTACAGCTGATCAAGCCGGGTATGAATCTTGAAGAGCTTTATAGCAACGCGGTCAAGTTGGACGACCGGCATTCGGAACTGGCGCCGGTCGTCTTTAAGATAATGAAGGAATACGAGGCAAAATACGAAAGAAGTGCCCTAAGCCACGTCTCGCAGCTTATCAAGTCGGGAAGTTATGATAAGGCGCAGGATATGGTTAAGAAAGTATTGCAGTATAAAATTTCAAATTAATCTTTTAATTTAAAATTAGGTTTATTTTCTTTTAACTGTGCAATATGTTTGTCATTCCTGCGAAAGCAGGAATCCAGTTGAAAATCATATAGATTCCCGATTAGATCGGGAATGACAAATATTTAAGGCATCTCGAAGTTTACATCAGAAAGAATTATTACATCTATGTTAGAAGGTCCAATGTCAAGTCCGGATGTCCCGGTTCAACCTGCAGTTTCACCCCAATCCGTAAAAGCAGAAAATAATGCCGCTAAATCTGTTCATAAAAAGCCACAGACAGATGGAGTTAAAAGAGTGATTGAGTCTTCAGCTAAACCAGTTGAGACAGGAGTAAAAAATGCTACAGGTGACGAAGGAAAACCTGATGGAGCCATGCTGACTGTAGAAGAACAGATTGAAGCGACAAAAGTAGCTGATAAGGGAATCAAGGTTGGTGGTGATCCGAGAACAGCCCTGCTAGAAATTAAGGAGATGTTTACAGGAAAGCCGGATTCACTTGAAAGACACCTAAAATCATTGGAATCAAGCAAAGATCCCAAAGACCGGGCTTTAGCCTATGATTTCAGGGTAGCACACAAACAATATATTTATGGACAACTTACTCGGTTAGATACTGCGATAACAGAAAATAAAAAAGCATTGGAGAATCAAGATCTGAGTCAGGTTAAAAAGGCAATGCTCATTAATAAACTGGAAAATCTGGAAGCAACTAGAAGCGCAGTTCAGGAAAGAAATGAAATCGAAAACGAAGCCAAATTAAAAATAGAGATTGATGCACTGACAGCAGACCGTAAAGAAAAATTCGCAGATATACCTAACTCTTTTCATGAGCTTGGAAAGGCTTTTGGACTTGAGGGAGGGACTTTCAATTCCAACCCTCTTGATGTAATAGAAGGCATATTCACTATGGTAGCGCAAAAAAGATCGGAAAAAGATTTACTGAGATCGCTTAAGGAGAGAGGACTTTCCGGTGACGCAAGGGGTATAGTCAATGAAATTGTACTTGCCATACGGGGAGAGCTTACTCTTAAGGAGAAAGCAAAAAGAACTGTTTTAACAGGAGGGGGTATTATAGCACTTCTTCTTGCATTCCAAGCCTGGATGGCAGGTAAAATGAATGAACAGCGATCAACGGCTTGACATTTGGTCTTAAATAAAATTTAACACGGCAGGCTTTATGTGCTATAAAGTACATATATGTACAATTATACGACTTTAGATATATCTACAGCCAGAAAAAAAATTTCACAGATAATCGATAAGGTATACTTTTCCGGAGAAACTTATCTTATTACCAAAAGAAATATTCCTTTGGCAAAAATCAGCAAAATAAAAGCAAACGAGGAATTAACGGGAAAAAAAACTTTGGACTTGAAGCTTTTCGGGATTTTGAAAGATAAAAAGAGTTCGGTCAAGATCGCATCTAGCCTGCGTAAAAAACTTGAAAAGAGATTTTAATCTATGCTTATATACCCGTCTTATGCTGGTTTGCAACCCGTCGGGTTGTCAAAGCAGCTTAGAGGGGTATATACTCGAGCAAATTCATTTGCGAGTGGTATAGACACTAACATTTTTATTGATTTCTTGAAAGGTGACACGATAGCCAAGGAATTTCTGGAAAATGGTAAAGATTTGTCAACTTCAGTATTGACAGTTATGGAAGTTGCGGTTGGATTACCGAGGAAAAATCAGATATTAAGTTTTGAAAAGTTTTTAAATAAAGCACATATCAAGATAGTACAGACAAATGAAGCCGTTTCAATAAAAGCACATTCGCTTTTTATTCAACATTATCATACCCTAAATATAGGTATAATTGATGCTCTGATCGCTGCTACTGCAATAACTTATCGGGAGAAATTGGCAACGCTAAACAAGAAGCATTTTTCTTCAATTCCCGAATGCGAGGTAGTTAAACCGTATTAACGTTCAAAAGAGCTTATCTTGATTTGACTTTTTCTGTCAAACCAAAATGAAAATGTCACCCCCTAACTTGTAACAGTTCCATACCTAAACTGTCTCCAGGGATGGTCAATGGGTGGAATATAGTTTGATTTGTGCGTTGTCAATATAACCGGATTTAATTTTATCTTCTTTGGTCTTTCCGGTAACTGAAAAAAGTTTAGATAACGGTCTTTGTATTTAATTTTGATTGTATCATCCAGTCTCTCCTCAATTAAGACTTTATCAGTCTTAAAGACGGTTGTTGGTTGTATCTGTTCCAGTTGATAAAATCTATTCTTGAACTGGACTGTAAAGTCATTATTAATGCCTCTTACATAATGCTTGGAGAATATGTTGTCCAGTTTTTTAGCCGTTAAGGTATCCAGTTTTCTGTGGCAATCCTGATTTGATTTAGGGATAACGGCATAACGGCTGTTAAACCAGGGAATAAATGTTTCTTTAAGAAAAACATTTGCCGCCTCGATCGTATTTATCCCGGCAAGCCTCATCTCCTTAACCAGTCTGTCCTGCAGGGTTTGAAACAGTCTTTCAACTCTTCCTTTAGCTTCAGCTGATGAGGCAAAAATGAGATGTGCGTTAAGACTTCTCATCGCCCGCTTAAACTGCGTCATCAACTCCTGGTTATCTGTTGCCGCGGGATGATTTATCTTGTAGGTTGAAAATTTGTCGACATACAGTTCAACCGGGATTCCAACTTCCTCGACATATCCTCTCCAGAAACCAAACACAGCATCTGCGCTTTCATTTTCACCCATAATGACTTTGGTTAGGCGGCCTGTTGCGTCATCAATTGACGCCAAAAGACAGGCTTCGGGGAGAGCGGGATTTCTCCCCTCAAACCAGTCATGATAGGAGCCGTCAAATTGTTGTAATTCTCCGTAGGCGCTTCGACGATCCCGCCAGGCATGATACTCACTCCTTTTTCTTTTTTTAGACTTCCAGATGCTGTGTCTTATCATAATAGCTCTTACGGTTTCATCGCTTAAGGCAATACCATGAAGCTCTGTAAGCTTTTCCCAAGCCATGGTTGGCCCAAAATCATAATATTTTTCTTTGATGATCGAAACTACCTTATCCTCAACACTTACGTCTGTTTTTCTGAGTCCCGGCTTTCCCCGTAAACCGTGGATCAGGAAATCATGTCCGTAGGTAATGAACTTCTTCGGTTTAAGTTTCAAAAAATGGGTCTAAACTAACTACTTTAAACTGATATAATGCT
>Ga0155724_113_pt1 | contig 16686 bp, 17 predicted proteins | sample RifCSPlowO2_01_FD_107380 | JGI IMG/M metagenome (GOLD analysis project Ga0155724, IMG submission 107380) | Candidatus Roizmanbacteria bacterium RIFCSPLOWO2_01_FULL_40_13 | reverse complement strand
GTAATTACTATTGGGATATTAGAAAAATAGTCCTGTGCAACCCGGACCAGAACGGAAGCGGCTGTGCTTTTCAAGCATGGCCTCCTACTACACCTACTCCGACTCCTTCCCTGAATCCTGTCAAACATAAAGTATTTGTAACATCAAATTATTACAAAGTCAGTGATTTCGGTTCATTAAGCGGGGCCGACTCTATTTGCCAGACCAGGGCCAATGCAGCAGGACTTACGGGGACATATAAAGCCTGGCTTTCCACGGGCTCAACAAATGCAAAAAGCAGGATTCCAAACGTTCCGTATGAACTTGTTAACGGGACTACGGTTGCCAACAGTATAGCCGACCTGACTGACGGATCTTTGCAGAACCCCATTAACAAAGACGAGTTCGGAAATACGAAAACCCCTCCGGTATGGACAGGTACGGACGGATACGGAATGACAGTACCATACCATCACTGCAATAATTGGAGTTCTTCATCCGACGGGATGGCTGCATACGGGACAGCAGGTTATAAGGATTCCAGATGGACAAACTTCGGAACAAGCTATACAAGCTGTAAAAATGCAGCGGCAAATATTTATTGTTTTCAGACGACTCAATAGTTTTTGATGAAAAATAAACAGGTTTTGATTCTTGGCTTCATGGCTTTTGCGGCAGTTTTCATAATTTCAATAAACATTCTGGTAACGCGAAATGAAATCAACCTTTTGAGCCAAGCCAGAAGCAGTGCCACTCCTACTCCGACAAAAAGTTCCGGTTTCAAGCCCACCATTCCTCCAAAACCCAAACAGGTGGTTGAGAATTATCCTACGCCCGGAAATTATATTAAGACACCCAATGTTTTCTGTCCGCCCAATAATTCTATGCCTGCGGCACCTTCATTTACAGCCAATAAGATTTCACCCAAAGTATTAATAATCTCCTGGGGAAATGATATCACTTACTGTAATGATAGTGAAACTTTAACTTTGGAAGATTATGCGACCTGGGTAGAAAGACTGTTGGAAATCGGAACCATTTATCAGGGTTATAAAGGAACAAATACTCAAGCAAGTGTGGATATCAATAAAGTCAGCCATGTCAGAAAATATGACGATCCTATTCCGCAAATAGACGGCGTGGCTGATTATAAAAAGATATTTGACGATAATAACGTTTGTAATATGGTCAATAATGGTACTATTGATGAGGTGTGGCTCGGAATAGGAACCGGTATCGGTTCTGCTGATACGCCGACTTTCTGGGAATCCAACATGGTGGGACCGGCGGACAAAATCTTTTTTACAAACGGTAATCCTATCGTAAACGATAATTGCAATAAAGGAGTTAATGTTACTCTTTGGACCAGCAATAATCTCGGTGAGACAGATATATATAACTCAAACAGAACACTGCTTCCCAGCATGGGTTGGCCACTTCATTCTTTCGGTCACAGATTTGAACGTACTTTAGCCCACTATTTGGATAATAATGAAGGATATTATGATTCTGATAATCCTTTGCACTGGCCTGATCCTGACGGGAATGATGAATTTGTCCAACGTTATGACGGGATTGGCTATACTGCTCCTTTACCAACAGGAATAAGATCGTGCGGCAACGTCCACTTCGCTACAAATTCTTTTATTTTTAATGCATATGATTATTACATCAAACCGGCTACAAACACCGAACAAAGCTACTGTGAAAACTGGAATCCGCAACACAGCGGTTCTGCAATAGTTGCAGATTGCTGGAAATGGGGCTGCTGGCAGGAGAATTATTTTGCCAAATGGTGGTTCCAGAGTTTCCCGGGCAGGTGCAACGGAATGACGAAAATAAACGGCGATCCTCTGCCTGACTGGTGGAGGCTTATCTACTTGGGCGACAATTATGGATACGGTTCCTGCCAGACTCCCTCAACCGGCATTTCCTGGCCGGGGTATGTAGCTGACCAAGCGCCAGATCCCCAGGAGCATATATGGACAGACGCAAAAGTTCCCGGATCCGGTGATAAACTTTTTGTGCATATTACATGTTCAAACCAAGAGGGATGTGGTTTAAGTCCCAATTTCAGTTGGTACACCAAATCAGCAGGAGGTACATGGGGTCAGCCTGACTTTACCGTAACCATAGACGACTGCATAGTGACAGGTACAGCATATGATTGTGTGGTAAAAGATCTGGGCGTATCCAACTCGAGCAGCGAGCATAAATATGTTGCTGCTGTTTCAAACTACGATATTATCGCCTGTCTTAACGGAGTCGGTTGTGATTCGGGTGTTCAGCCTCCAACTACTACTCCCACCACGACACCGACGCCTACAAAGACACCTACACCGATAGTATCTTCTCCCACTCCGACTCCGTACGGAGCGTGTCCTGCGGGATATTTATGCGGAACAAACATATCTTGTGCTCCGGGTTATCATGCGGAGGGAGGCATTTTATGCGGCAGCAATAATCCCCAATATAAAAGTTGTCTGACCTGCGTACTTAACGCTTCACCTACACCGATACCCACTTCAGCCCAGACAACGGGGAATAAGATTGTCTTTGTCACTTCAGCCAGATACAACGGCAATTTATCAGATCTTGCCGGGGCTGATGCTAAATGCCAGGCAAGGGCAAATAATTCAGCAGGTTTGAAAGGAAAGACTTTCAGAGCCTGGCTTTCAAAGTCTTCGACCAATCATGCCAAATACAGGATAGGTAATTATAAATATGTTCTGCCCGACGGAACCAAAGTTGCAGACAATAAATCAGATCTTATAGACGGGAATCTGGACCATGCCATAAATATGGATGAAAATAAAAAACCAGTAACGACTTATCCCAAAGTGTGGACCGGGACTTTAAAGAACGGAACTTATTCAGGTTACAACTGCAACAAATGGAGTTCTTCTTCAAGCTCCGCTTACGGGACAATCGGTAATACTGGATACTTGGGGAGCAACTGGACACAGATCAATCTTAAGGCAAGCTGTAACCAAAGCTTCAGACTCTACTGCTTCCAGCTATAGAAGGTTAAAAAAGACATCCAATAAGATATACCGATCGTAGCCCGTCCCGTCTATACCCGTCTTAGCTGATTTTGCAAATTTTCAACTAAAAATATCTTATCAAATCAACTTAGAGGGGTATATACTGATTGCAATCTCAATCAATAGAAGTATATAGCGGTAGGGAGCATACGAGCACTTATGCCGCTATACTTCGATAACTTAAGGGATTGCAGCTGAGTTATATCAAATCCTGTTTGATACTTTTGTTGTCATCCTGAACTTGGTTCAGGATCTGATTGATAAGATGCTGAAATAAATTCAGCATGACACAGAATACAATCTGTCATTTCGTTTTGCGATCGCTATATTACTCAGTATATAGCCCAATCTAATTCCGCTTTTTTGCTCTGGACGAGCTGCAAATCGGAGTAAAATAGGTATAGTAATTTAATCGCCTAGCGGTACAATTAGGGTATGACCGGGACATAAGTGTCATTTCGAGCTTGTCGAGAAATCTCTTCTAGCAGCGGCGATTGAGACGGATTCCTCGATCCGCTTCGCTCTCTCGAAAATGACAATGAAATAATTATGTCCTACCCACAATTAGGGTATGAAAAAATATCTATCTTTTTTTAGCCTTCTTTTCCTTCTGGTTTTAATATTGAGTCTTTATCCGGCGGCTGCCCGGGAGGAAGCGGTAGGGGATGGAGTATTGCCGGGACAAGAATCCCTACAAAATTCTGACGGAATTTCTTTAGAGGAAGACAAGATGATTCTTCCCGACTACCCGACAGCGGTGAGGCAGAACCAGCCTTTTAGCGGAGAAAACCACTGGTATTCTCTGGTGTTTCGCGGAAACGGAGAAGCTGCAATGACCATGAGAGTAGTTTTATCAAACGCCAATGAGGACCGGCTGCCCTTGAAGAAAGTATGGTTGAAGATGCCGGAAATGATCATTCCTTCCGATATCTCTGTCTTCCAGATAATTTTGCCCGAGCGATGTATAAGGTATGAACCCATGCCCGTTTACAGAGGGCCTTATCAGCCGGATATTTTTTATGAAAGTCAAAGATGTGTTGAGTACAGCAAGCCGGACTACTTTAACTATGATGGAGGAGGCAAGTACCAAAAGGCAAAGTATGAATACGCGGTGGACACACTGGCAATATATCTGCCTACGTCCATTCAGCCTGAAAAAAGCGGGTCTTACTTTGTCTATTTCCGTGCTTTGGGAATGACCGGTAAGAACCTCCGGGGCGCTATTAAGTATACTTTTGAATCACTAAAGACGAAAAATTCCATAAATTCTCTTAATGTGGGGATCTCGACCGATCCCGGCCTTTATTTAAAAGGGGCCAGAGGTGAAGCGAATTACAGCTATGACATGGCGGCAGAATTAATGAAGTCGGAAGCAAGGGGAGCGGCTCTTTCCGACGCGATGATTGATCGGATTATCCCGCTGGTCGGACAGGGTGGTATCGTTCATACCGCTTCTCATCTGGCGCCACTGGAGTCTTATAAAGTAACGGGGACGTATGCGGATTCGAGACTGAAGCTGTGGGGGAAGGAAATAATAAGTGCAAGCGGGGTGATTTTGCTTGTGCTGACGATAACTATTATAGGAGTTAAGGTCTGGCGCCGCAGAGCCAGGTGAAAGCGTCCAGATTGTAAGTCTTGTATGAGCAGTTACTACCGCGGGTAACGCGGGACAACTGGCTGGACAACTGTTGGTCATAGCCAGTTAGGTCTATGCTTCTTCTGCTTAAGACGCTGCGGTTTGCCGGATTCAGGAAGTAGAAATGTAATTTTCCGCCGGACTTATAACCGCCGACAATATAGCCGTCGGTGGTCATATCCATGGCATCGGTGGGGCCGGGGAGACTAACATTGTAGTTGTCTTTGGTAATTGAGCCGTCGTTGTTGTAGCTGAACCTTAACAGTTTGTTGCGCGTGGAAACATAGAGCTTTACTCCGTTATTGTCCCAAGCTATGGTTTTGACCCAGATGTTTGAATCAAGCACGGTCTCGACAGATCCGTTATTTAGATTGATTCTATAGATATTTCCCGTGTTCGGGCTACCTCCCCAGATGATATTTAGCCGATCACCGCTCCTGAATGACAGTCCTTCCATTCGGGGACTACCGCGCTGTAAGGTGATGACTTTCTTCGTACCGCCGTCTTTAAAGACCTGGTAGATGGTTTTGGTATTTTTATTAGCCATCATATATACAGTTTTGCTTTCGTTTTCCATCGCCTCGGCGTCACAGATTCCATCAACTGCGCATCTTAAGGTTCTAAGTTTGGTGACGGTTGGATTATTGGGGTCGTCTATTGCTATTTTTACGATATTTGAGCAGTTTTCATTGCTGTGCTCGATTACGCCGTAGTTGATACAGCCGGCTTGGGGCTTAGTGGGAGTGGGGCTACCGGTGGGTGTGAGTATTGTTGGGGGCGTTGGAGTAGGAGTTATGGTGATGATAATAGTTGTCATGGGTGGAGTAGGGGTTATAGTGGGTGTGATGGTTGTAGTGGGTGTGATGGTTGTAGGAGCGACAACGAAGTTAGCAACGCAGACATTACTGCCGGCTTGTGGTCTTCGCGGAGCTATACTAGACCGGCTGTTGAAGATATAGACCATATAGGATATGGCGATAAGGATAAATAGCATCGAAATGAGGCTAAGTTTATTTGTGTCAAGACTAAATTTTTTAAGGTTGTTCATGGTTTTATCTGACTGTTGCCCTTACCTGGTAGTTGCCCAGGTTTTTAATTATAAAGGGATAGATGAATGGATAGGTGTATGTATTGGCTGTACAGGTTTTGCTAACTAAGTCACATTTTGCCGGTATTTTTTTGGCAAAGACCGGCAGAGGGTTAGTATTGTGGTAGAGTTCGAATGTAAAGGAGCCAATCGGCGTGCCCACATAGCTTCCGAAGGCCTGGAAGGCAATCTTGTCGCCAATTTTGGGGTTTACCCCTTTTTGGGCTAAAGGAACACCGTTTACGAATATGTCAAGCTTTGTACACAATTTGGATGACAGAATCTGGGTAGGCGTAGGGCTTTTGCTGAAAGGTGTGGGGGTTATTGTCATTGTGGGGGTTATAGTGGGGGTGATAGAGGGGATATCTTTCCTGGTGATTTTCCCGGTGCAAGCTGAATTTTGAAGAGATTGCTTACCGTAAATATCTATAAAGTAAGCATTGAAGTGGGCTTGTGAGGGTATTTTTCCCGTATTCATGTCAGTCTTAAAAATATCACTGTATGAAAGAGTTCTCGTGCCAATAGTTTTTTTTAAATTTATACCGGTATAACGATAAATCAAATGTTTAGACCCGTCAGGACATTCTCCCTGGTAGTTGGGTAAATCTCCGCCTGAAGCAACGCAGAGAGGTTTGGGATTTTCGGGGCTGTAGAGGTTATCCATATTGTAGAAAGCGTATAGAAAGTCATTGACCGGCTCGCTGGCTTCTGAAATCAGGTTAGTGGTTTCCCCCATGGCCATGCTGGATTTGCTGGTGGAGGCGCTGACGCAAATGTCGCGTCTGGGTGGGGTGGGGGTGGGGGATTTTTGAGTGCTGGTGGGGGTGGGGGTACGAGTCGGTGATGGAGGGCCACTTTGACATTGACATTCATGCGTTCCGCCTCCATGTACGTTATCTCCCGCATTTATAACAACGCAAGTTCCATACCCCCCGCCGCATGCTGAAATTATTTGACATCCACTAAATTCCTGTACATCTGTACAGTCGTAAGTATTAGGTGCGCTTCTGTCGCAATATCCCTGTGAGGCAGGATCCCTAGGAACAATTGTGCACATACCAGCATATGCGTCTTTGACAATTAAGTTGCTGTGGATAAAGACGAGAAGTGTACCGATGGCGGAGAGGAGGAGCAGGTAAACTAACCAAGAGAGCTTTCCGGAGACACGAAGTGTAGTTACTTTATTATGCATAAAATTAACCATACAATATAAAAAACTTCTTGTCAAGTAGATTTTGGCGGGTAACCTTTTTCTATATTTTATTCCACTTTCGCGAAATACCCTTATCGTTAAATAAGGGATCAAAGCGAAGAAGTTTTTCGCTTCGGCGGATTTCAACTCCTGGCGAAGCGTAGTCAAGATTCTCTGATCGTAAGATCAGGGAGTTTCAACCTCAATTCAATAAATAAGATATGTTGCGTATTAAGCGATCAATTTGTCATTCTGGCTTGCTTGCACTTCTTGATCAACAACGATTCCGGATTCGCCCCGCCGAGGCGGGGCTTACCGGAATGACTTAAGGTTACGAACTTCGCACTTCCTGTCAAACTTAGGTGTGAAACGACGAAGGATCTCTGAACTTGTTTCAGCCTTGCATTCGCCACGTCAAACGCGGCTGTCGCAAGAGATTCTTCCCCCGCCAAAGGCGGGGTCAGAATGACAACTATGAAACATGTGATATAGTTAGATAATGTTCTCGCTCGCACTATTAAAGTGAGCCACAAGGATTTTTCTTGGAACCAATATCTCCTTGAACTAAAGCAATTATACTCAATAATCCCTGAAGCAAGCAATGCTGTACCTACCTATTCTACTAGTGTGTATTAGAACCATAGATAGTTATATATTAAAGGTAAAGAAATATGGCATTTATTATAAGTAAAAAATCAGTAAGAAATGGGAACGTGAACGAATTGTATTATTTGGTTGAAAACCATAGGGAAGACAAGAGGATTAAACGGAAGACATTACTTGCTCTTAAAAAATACAAAACAGTTGCTGAGTTACTCGATTCTACCCTACAAGAATATGCCAGCATAACAAATAAGCTACATAGATTTGAGAAAGACTTAGATGATCTCATTAGGTATGACAAGAAGCCACGTTTTTCTTTTGGCGATTCAAGTATTATAAAAAGAAGTATAGAAAAGCTGATTGAGCATAAAAAAGCTGATATAGAAGCGTGTCAAATGAAGATTGACAGAATCAAAAGGTACGTAGTGCCAGAGATAAAATAATAGTCTTATTACGTTTTTGGCACTACAGGTAAAATAGTTATGGCTACACCAGGAATAACATTTGAATTAACGGAAGAAAGTAAACAGCATGCGGTTAAATACGTTGAGGAAAGTGGTTTGTATAAAAACAGACTAGCGGATTTTTTGGGCATATCCAGACCAACATTAGATAAGGTACTTGATGAAAACCCTGACTTTTTTACACTACTCAAGCGTAGCGATGCAGTTTTCTGTAAAAGCCTAATAGATATAGTTAAAAAGAAAAACCCTTTTTTTATCTTACGCACAAAGTATCGTGATGAGTTTAATGACGTTTTTAGTATAGGTTTTGACGCACAATCTGAAATCCAAAGAGTAAAGGAGATTCTTGAATCTCGAACATCAAAGCATATTGAGCATTAGATCACTGTTATTATTTTGTTAGCAAGTTACGTAAAAATCCCCTTAGTTTTATCAGTTTTGTCTTTTCAACGATTTCAAGAGCTGATGTCAAATCATTTTTCTTGATTTTAGTCCAAGATTCAAGCTCGCCAACAGGTACCACATACACACCATTTTTTTGTAGAAGGGCAATTATCGTAGTAAGTTCGGTATAAATAGTAGGGTTAGAAGTTTTGAAATACGGAACACCTTTTTTCTTAAATCTTTCCCTAAACTTAGGATCACTTTTAACTAATGTGTTCAGCTTTGACTTCAGAGCAGTATAATCAAACTTAATTTGAGTATCGGTTACATTATTGGGAAGACCTGAATCTATGAGTATGTCAATATCAACAACTAACCTTGCATCCAAACTTAATGACTTCAAGTATTCAAACATTTGCATAGCTTTACCTCTTCCATTGAAGCCTATGAAATTTACATTTTGAAATAACTGCCAAAAGTATATTGCACTTGAGTTTTCGTAAAATACCCTATCGTTTTCATCTTCGCATAAAATCGCTATTTGATAAAAGAAAGAGCTTAACAGTTTTTCTGCAAGGAGGTTTGAAGAGCTTTTGATAATTTTATTTATTTTATCTGGTTCAATGATTTTTGAAGAAAACTGGTCGTTTTCTCTCATAAGATGGAACATACTAATATCTGATAATTTACTGTTAAGAATCCCTCTCAAAATATCAGGATCATGAGTTGCTAGAAACACCTGTTTATCACCTTTGTTAGCCAATTGGGCAATTATGGTACCTAAAGCTCGCCTCTGTGGAGGGTGAAGAAATGTTTCGGGTTCATCAATAAAAATTATGTGCTTATATGGCTGTAGAAGACTTAGAATTATTTTCATATAGGCTCTAATTCCGTCTCCCTGTGATTCGATGAGTGCTGAATTTTTCTCCCACCATTGAGCAGATACAACTGTGTCAGGTTTGAGATTAGATTTAGCTTTGGGCATAATTCTTAATGGTTTCTCCCCTTGTACAAGGTTGTCAAATCCTATGCTAAACCCAAAAGTATCCTCGACATTCTTTCTTATTAGTGCAAGGATGTCTTTATCTCTGAACAGGTGCCCAATTACATCCTGAGGGATTGAATTAAGATTATCAATTTTTGTCCTATACGGCATTTGTAAGCGACTTGCAGAATCTTCAAGAGAAACAAGCATATTAGTAAAGAACTGGAAATATTGATTTGTACCAGCAGGCTGACCAGGGTTGATTAATAAATTCTTTTCATCATCCGTATCAGTTTTTAAGGTAGTGAGCATTTGTTCGCTCCAAGGAACATTTTGGATATTTTGAATTTTTGTAGTTTTTAATCCTAAATTGGCTATATCCTTGAATGAAGTAGCTGTATAAACGTCTGGGAATAAAGTGGAAATAAGAGTTTTTCCTCTGCTCATACTCAAATTGACATTTACACGAGGCTCAGTTTCTTGAGAAACCTGATTAGTTACCCCATTATGTAAAACTCGTAATAAAGTTGATTTTCCACTATTATTTGCTCCAATGATTAGATTAACCTTTGAACAAGCGTAGGTATTCCCGTGAAGTGTAAGTGTGTTAATTTTCAGCATAAAATAGGATTGAAATACCCCTTGAAATTACATTTCAAGTTTACCATAATTAATTATGAGTGTTAATAGCTGTAAACAAATGTTATAATAAACCATTATGAACGAGCTTTTAACAGTCAAACAGCTATCCATCCTGCTAAAGGTCAGTAAGATGACAATCTATCGTTATATTAAAGCGGGAAAACTAGAAGCAATTAAGGCTGGTAGGGATTTCAGAGTAAAACAAAGCGATTTTGACAGTTTCCTTAAAAGATATAAGCATAAATGATATGTATTGTAATAATTGTGGAAAGCACAATCCTGAGGATAGTAAATTTTGTAAACACTGTGGGGCAGAGATTGTAAGGGTATCAGCGGAACATAAAGCTGATAGTCTTGCTCAGTCTGAAGTTAAGTCCTCAACAACAGAGACTACTGAAAAGGGAAAAGCAGGACTTACTGGTTGGTTGGCATTAGTTGGATTGGGATTGATTATTGGACTGTTTATACAAGGATATGGAGCATTAGAATATTTACCTTTGTTGTCAGATACCTACAATATTCCAGGCTACTTAACTCTTTTACAGTTAGAGTTTATTGGTAGTATTTTTTTTACAGTTGCCACCGCCTATCTTCTCTATTTATATCTCAAAAAGAATGAGAGGTTCCCAAGGTATTATTTTATTTTTCTTATAGCATCTATCGTCTATGTAATATTAGACCACCTTCTTCTCGCTTCATTAAGTGCTCCTACACAGGAATTGCAAAAAGTTATTAGTGATGCACTGTCAGAAAATACGAGTGTGGTTGGTAGAACAATAATTGTTTCAACGATTTGGGCTTTGTATATTAAAAAATCAAAGCAGGTAAAAGTAGCTTTTACTAAAAATTAATAATATGTTTTGCAATAAATGCGGTAAACAAATTGAGGAAGATAGTATTTTTTGCCAATTTTGTGGCAACAAGATAGCTGACGGTACCCCAGAACGTCAATCAGAAAAAGCATCTAAGACAAAAAATGTTTCTAGCCAGCCAGCCAATAAAAGTAAATCTGATTTGTTGTGGGATAAATTTGCTGAAGTTTATGACGCTAAGGATAGCGAGCGAGAGAAATTTAACGAATTATCCTCAGAATACATTTGGGAGTTAATTGAACGATTATACACAAACGCATTTGAGACTTTTATACAAGAAAAAAAGAAGGAGCTTAATACCCAGCCTTATAAGGCTATAGAGGCAATGAAAAACCTGTATTTATATTCTGTCCTCGGTGGTTATAGATTATGGATAGCAGAAGCACTATTAAATGAAAAACCACTTGGGAAATTTAAGTCTTTTGACATCGATAAGTTTGTAGCTGAATGGAAAACATATGATTTTCAAAAAGCAATGAAGGATATTTCAGAAGTAATGAGCACTTGTATGTCTATGTACTTAGAACACAGAATAAGTGATTTTATAGAAAACTCCCCTTCAATAAAAGAGATACCAAATTCCATAGTGGAAGAATTAAGAAGCTCAATAACTTTTCAGATTATAAATGGCTATCTTGCAGGAGAGTTAGAATCAAGATTTAGGAAATAAAATGATTTGTAAAAATTGCAAAAAATTATTATCAGATAATGCAAAATTCTGCAACAAATGCGGACAAAAAATCGACGATATGACAGAACCTGTTTCTAGTAAAAAAAAGGGGAAGAAATCTATTTTCGTTGGTGTGGTTTCAGTCATTGTTTTTTTATTGGCATTTGGTGTAGTTCGCTACCTCACGCAAGAGGCTTTTTCACCCGCAAGTAATAGTAGTAGTTATTCGAAAACTGAACTGGTAAATCAAACTGTCGAGGAAGTAAAAGCCAGCATGTCATTACCTAATCAAATTGATGAGGCAACAACATTAGTTGATATAACAGCAGAATCAAACGCTATTCGTTATCATTATGTCCTTTCGAGCGTTGATACGAGCAAGCTAACAAATGATTATTTGAAAAACTATTTAGGTTCAAGTATTTGCGAGAATAAGGATACAAAAAATCTTCTTAACCAAGGTATAGATATGGAGTATTCATACACTGTTGAAAATTCAGCAGAAAAGTACTTTGTATCTTTTACCAAAACAGACTGTAAGTAATACAAAGATATTATGATTTGTAAGAATTGCAAAAAAGTAAACAGTGATGATGCAAGGTTTTGCATACATTGTGGTTCAGACCTATCAAACAGCAATGTAGCAGTCGAAGAGGGTTCTGTAGACAAGTATTTTGCAGAAAAAAAGAGTGCTTTTATAGAAGAAGCAAAAAGCCTCGCTGATAGTGAAATGAAGCAAGGTATTATCTGGTTTGTTATAGCATTAGTTATTACTTTTGGAAGTTATCTTTTTACATCCGAAGGAGGGACATATTACGTTTTTTGGGGAGCAATGATTTATGGAATTTATAGGTTAATTCGAGGTTTTTGGTATAAGCTAAATCCAGAATCGCTTTTACAAAAAGCGGAAAAGGAAGCAAAAAAAGATAAATAAAACTATGTATTGTAAAAAATGCGGAAAGAAAAACCCAGAAGAAAGTAAGTTTTGCCAGCATTGTGGAATAAAATTTAGCGAGTTAGTGTCTGTACCCAAAAGCAGTACTGAACACCCAGTACCCAGTGAGTATATTAGCGTAAACCACGCTCCTTACCCTTACGTAATTTCGATATGGAAACTTATAATCATGTGTCTTTCAACTTTTGGATTGTATGAAATCTATTGGTTTTACAGACAGTGGAAATCATTCAATACAGCTAATGACTTAAAACATGGCAATTTTACTTTATGGATTTACTCACTCTTTGCCCCGTTATCTTCATATTCACTATTCAAGCATATTTCAAACAATGTTAAAGAGACAAATGATGGCAAAGGATTAGAAGCTGGTGGTCTTGCGATAGTATATTTTTTCTTTACTCGATTTTGGCTAGGGTTCTTACCGCTTATTCCAGTTCAAAAGAAAATCAATCTTTATTGGGAAAAGAAGTATAGTAATAAACTTGTGCGGTCTAACTTCGGTGTATGGAATTGGATTGTGGTTGGTACAGTCGCACTCATAGTTGTATATGCTATCTTTTCTGAAGATACTTCCACCAACACAACATCAACTACACCTGTAGATACTTCCGTTGTAGAAGGTTATAATCAGGATGAAGTTGCCTCATCTGTAGTAAATATTTTTTGTCCTAGTACCGTCACAGGGGAAGAATCAACAGGTGGTTCAGGCACTATAATCACTGAAGAAGGCGTAATTCTCACAAATTCTCATATCATTCCACAAGATAAAAACAATCTTCATGTTGATAACACTGGATGTATGGTAGTTTTACCTGATCCCAACACAGGACAACCCAAAGAGATTTATTTAGCACACCCTATTGTTATTCCCGACTTAAGCGATCAATACGACCTTGCCTATGTATCTATCTATTCCGCTTATTATGACGAGGATGAGCAAAAATACGCTGGTGTTTATCCTCGTAAGTTTCCTGCATTTGATGACACTACGAGGTGTACCAATGAAAATGTTAAGCTAGGTGAATCTGTTCGCATATTTGGATACCCTGCAATCAGCGGTGGTTACACTTTAACAGTAACGGATGGTCTTGTTAGCAGTTTCCCTGGTGATGGATTAATAGTAACTTCAGCTAAGATTAGTTATGGAAATTCTGGTGGTTTAGCAGTCGATAAAAACGGGTGTATGGTTGGAGTACCTTCTTTGGTAAGCTCTGATGAGAATGAAAGCTTGGGAGTAATTTACTCGATGGACTTAGTAAACAAATTCTCAACAGATGTTTCGAATTACTTAGATAATAATAAATGAATTCAGCTTATTGGCAATGATAATTCCAGCACGGTTTACAGAATCATACATAAACCCTCTATAATGCCTTCTAAGTCATGTACTGGGCTGAAACGATAAACTATACGATTTTGACATAAAACCTCAAGAAGCTTATTCTGGCTCTCCTATCGGGATTTTCACTATTCGGATTTCTATGAATTTTAGCCTCATTTTTAATAATTTAGGTATTGACAATCAATCCACTGTATAATATAAATTATACATCGAGGTATAATTTATGATTCTAGTAGCTAGTAATTTAATCGGTGAATTCTTAAAGGATAGAAAAGAGAATAAGCTAAATGAGCTATTGAACGATCCAAAATATACAGTCTCTGATACTTCACTATCCTACAGACAAACTAACTCTTTGGATGAAGATAATTTATTAGCATCAAAACGAAAAAATAAATCCAGTTGGAGGAAGTTTAGTTACAAGGAATTGGTGTATTTTGAGATTATTATTGAATTGAAAAAATTTGGCATTAAGCAAGAGCAATTAAAAACATTATGGGAGATGTTTTTTAAGGAACCTTCTGAAAATAAAAAAGAAATTGTTCTGACTTCAAAATTAGATGGTGAAATGGCGCTATATTGTATTTGGGGTGGTATCGAAATGACCTTAGTATTTTATAGTAATGGAAGGATTGTGATTTCTGATCCTTTGAATCTAATTCGTTTGTCTCAGGAGGAACCACAAATAAGAATTCCAATAAATGCTATTGTTAATAAACTTCATCCACAAATTGGTCTTGAAGTCATACCTCTTCACTTTTCTCTGCAAAACGTATTATTTGACAAATGTTCTATTACATCAACAAAGGAGAAGGAATTATTAGAAATAATACGAAATAAGGATTATAGCGTAGTAAAAATCAAGAAAAAAAATGGAGAAGCTGCCATTGTATACGCTGAAAAAAATAAAAACATAGCAGAAATAACTCCCAATACGCTACTAAAACTACTCGAAACTAAAGATTTCATGGATATGTCTATAGTTCGAAGAGATGGGAAAATAATGAATTACAAGATAGAAGAGACAATAAAACTTTAGGCTCAGCAAATAAACATTGCAGGCATAAAGTTATTAATCCATAGATTACTTTAGTATCAAGAAGCACTTGGGCTAAGGAGGCTGAAAAGCCACTTAGCCTTATGATAGATAACGAGATACTAAAAGCAAAAATTGCACAAGAACTAAAGATACTAAAGCTCACAGAAGAACAAGAAGACGTAGTAGTTAAAGAGCTTAATTATTTGTCAAATTTGCTAATTGAAATTTATATCGAGAAAACAAAAAGGTTCAAAAATAAAATATGAAAAAGGCTATTGTTTATGTGAGGGTATCATCTAAGGAACAACTTGAAGGTAGTAGCCTTGAGGTGCAAGAAAGAATTTGTACGGAATATGCTTTAAGAAACGATTACGAAATAGTAAAGGTCTTTATAGAAAAAGGCGAAAGTGCCAAAACCACTGATAGGACAGAATTGAAATTCCTTCTCGAATATGTAGCAAAAAACTATAAAAGCTTAGATGCTTTAATAGTAGCCAAAATTGACAGGCTGGCAAGAAATTCCACAGACCATGCTTTACTAAAAGTAGGGTTTAGTAAATATGGCTTAAGACTTGTCTCTGCAACTGAAAATCTCGAAGATACCCCAGTTGGAAGACTAATGGAAACTCAATTAGCGGGTTTTGCACAATTTGATAATGAAATACGAACTGAAAGAAGCGTAGGTGGCATGGTAGCTGCCGTAAAGGCTGGAAGGTATGTGTGGGGTGCTCCAGTAGGTTATATTAATACTGGTGGTAGAGGAAGGACTAATTTAGCTCAAAATCCAGATAATCCTGAAATTGTGAAACTAGTTAGAAAAGCCTGGGTACTTGTGGATACTGGTTGTAATCTTGAAGAGGCACGAAAACAAATCTCAAAGGAAGGATTACATATAAGCAAAAGTAACTTTCCTAGAATGTTTAGGAATAAGGTTTATATGGGAATTATTGAAAAATTTGGATTGTCTGTTGTCGGAGATTTCAAACCAATAGTTGAACCAGAATTATTTCAAAGGGTATTAGGTAAACTTGAGAATACAGGTAAAAAGATACCAATTTATAGAAAAGATAATGAAGAATTCCCAATAAGGGGGTTAGTTATTTGTAGTGAATGTGGGAAGGGATTAACTGCAAGCTGGTCAAGGGGTAATGGCGGTAGATATGCGTTTTACCGCTGTATGTACTGTCCAAGAAAGAATTATCACAGAGACGATAGGAACACAAGGGATGGATTCAAAGAAGGTATCGAAACGAAATTCATTAAGCTATTAAAAACCTACAATTATAAACAAACATTGAAAGACGCCTTAATTAAAGCAATTGAAGTAAATTTGGAGTATCGTAACGAAACAAATAAGAAAAAAGTGAATGTCTTGAACAAACAGCTTATACAATTAAAAGCAAAAGAGAAGCAAATAGCTGAAAAAAACTTTAACAACGTTATCAATGATAGGGTAGCTAAAGAGATGCTTGAGGAAAACGAGCAAAAAATATCGGAATTGACGTTACAACTTCATGAACAAGATGATACAAAGGATGAGATTATGAAGGTGGTCAGGCACAGTATTACAGTGCTTGAAGATATAGGGAGTGCATGGATGCGGGTAGAGTTAGATATTAAAAAAAGGTTCCAAAAATTCCTTTTTCCTGAAGGGTTGCTTTATGATGGTGATAAATTTGGAACCACTCGATTAGCCTATTGTATCGAGCCAATATCTACTTCAGCACTTCAAAAGTCTCATGATGTGAGGGTACCGTATCAAAAATGTAACCCGTAAATGAATCTTCTT
>Ga0155724_106_pt1 | contig 20494 bp, 13 predicted proteins | sample RifCSPlowO2_01_FD_107380 | JGI IMG/M metagenome (GOLD analysis project Ga0155724, IMG submission 107380) | Candidatus Roizmanbacteria bacterium RIFCSPLOWO2_01_FULL_40_13 | reverse complement strand
GCTCCGCTTGCGCCGGTTGCTCCGGTTGGCCCGGTTGGGCCGCTTACACCGGTCGATCCGGTTGCTCCGGTTGGCCCGGTTGGGCCGCTTACACCGGTCGATCCCGTTATACCTGTCGGACCGGTCGGTCCAGTGCCACCAGTGGTTCCTTCAGAGCCGCCAGATCCTGCCGCACCGGTCGGACCTGTGGGTCCGCTTGCGCCGGTTGCGCCGGTCGGACCTGTGGGACCGCTTGCGCCGGTTGAGCCGGTTGCTCCTGTTGGACCTGTGGGACCGCTGACTCCAGCTTCTCCGGTTGGACCGGTTGGACCTGAAGCGCCGGTTGCGCCTGTTGGACCTGTGGGTCCTGTTGCGCCGGTTGGTCCTGTCGGACCGCTGACACCTGTAGATCCTGTTGCCCCTGTCGGACCCGTAGGACCGCTGACTCCAGCTTCTCCGGTTGGACCGGTAGGCCCACTGGTTCCGGTAGTCCCGGTCGGACCGGTCGGTCCCGTTGCGCCCGTAGCCCCGGTTGGACCCGTTGGTCCGCTTGCTCCGCTTGAGCCGGTAGCCCCGGTTGGACCTGTGGGACCGGAAATCCCAGCTTCTCCGGTTGGACCTGTCGGGCCTGAGGCGCCGGTAGTCCCAGTCGGACCCGTAGGGCCTGTAAGACCAGTAGCACCTGTAGGTCCTGAGGCTCCGGTCGGTCCAGTAGGACCGCTGACACCTGTAGATCCTGTTGCCCCTGTCGGACCCGTAGGACCGCTGATACCGGCCTCACCGGTTGGACCTGTCGGTCCTGTTGCGCCGGTTGCCCCTGTCGGACCTGTGGGACCACTGACTCCAGCTTCTCCGGTTGGACCGGTCGGGCCTGAAGCGCCGCTTGCGCCGGTTGACCCGGTTGGCCCGGTTGGACCGCTGACTCCAGCCTCTCCGGTTGGTCCTGTCGGGCCTGAAGCGCCGGTAGTCCCAGTCGGACCGGTTGGCCCACTCACACCGGCTTCCCCGGTTGCGCCTGTAGGACCTGAAGCACCGCTTGAGCCGGTTGCTCCTGTCGGACCTGTGGGACCACTGACTCCAGCTTCTCCGGTTGGACCGGTTGGACCTGAAGCGCCGGTTGCGCCTGTTGGACCTGTGGGTCCTGTTGCGCCGGTTGGTCCTGTCGGACCTGAAGTGCCGCTTGCACCACTTGCTCCGGTTGGACCAGTTGGACCGCTTGCACCACTTGCTCCGGTTGGACCAGTTGGACCGCTTGCACCGGTTGCTCCTGTCGGTCCTGTAGGACCGGAAACTCCAGCTTCGCCAGTGGGACCAGTAGGACCTGAAGCACCGCTTGATCCGGTTGCTCCTGTCGGTCCTGTAGGACCGGAAACTCCAGCTTCACCAGTGGGACCAGTAGGACCTGAAGCGCCGGTTGCGCCGGTTGGACCTGTGGGTCCTGTTGCGCCGGTTGGTCCTGTCGGACCTGAAGCTCCGCTTGCGCCGGTTGCTCCGGTTGGTCCTGTCGGGCCTGAGGCGCCGGTTGGACCCGTCGGTCCGGTAGCGCCGGTCGCTCCTGTTGCGCCGGTCGGACCGGTCGGTCCGCTTGCTCCACTTGCGCCGGTTGCCCCGGTTGCTCCTGTTCCAGATCCGCTTCCTCCGGCGCCGGTCGCTCCGGTCGGACCTGTTAATCCAGTAATTCCAGTCGCTCCGGTTGTTCCAGTCGCTCCGGTTGCGCCGGTTGCGCCGGTGTCGCCCTTGGGGCCGGTCGCGCCGATGATTGCCGCAGCAGAGGTGATACAGTCGGTCCACTGTCCATTTTCAAAACATCTGAGTCTATTGGTGGTGGTATTGTAATAAATTGACCCATTGATTCCTTCAGGATCTGCAGTTAGATTTCCCAGTAAAATTCGTGAGCTTACTCTAAGATCGCCGTTCACATCCAGTTCATATGTTGGCACAGTACCTATTCCGATTCCTTCCGCAATTAGAGTACCTTCGACGGTGGCATCTTTTTTAACCAACACCTGCTCATTAAAAACTGCCGGCAAATTCAAATTAATATTTCCAAAAAGTTCACGATCGCTAGACTGTAAAATCTCTAGACTTTCTAAATTTATTTGATCAAAATTTAAAGATTGCTTTAAAGGACTGGCATTATTTCCGGTCAAGGAAGACACCGAAACTATGACAAAAGTCACCGCCCCTAAAGCAGCTCTTAGTATTTGGTCGGTGATGTTTAAAAGATTAGGGAGGAAATTATCGAACATTTACTTTCTTATAATTGATATATAAGACTGTAAATTCAGTGTAGAGTATAGTTATGTCAGATGTCAAGAGGATAAATACAATCCCAATCAAATTATTGATATAAATATTTATACAAATTTTATAATAAGCACTGCTATAATAGTTCAAAATACTTCACCCTATTGCATAGGGATTGACATCTCGGGTAAACGTGAATATACTGAAATCTATGAAGACTAAAGTATTTTTTTTAAGTCTTTTAGTATTTATTTTTTGTTTAAGAATTTTCTCGCCTGCCGTCCATTCTCAAGATCTTTCTTTCGGAGTCGCAACCACAATTACAATCAATGAAAAATCGGTTAAAAACGGATCGATAGTTTCAACCTCAAATAAGGGATTCATATTAGCGAAGACCCTCTACGATCCAAAAGTTGTCGGTATTGTCGCCTTAAGACCGGCAGTTGCGATTGAAGATGATTCAGCCGGTAATCCAAACAGATTTCCTATTGTTAATTCGGGTAAAACTCTGGTTTTAGTCTCGACTGTTAACGGCAATATCTCAACCGGAGATTTGATCACGTCATCTGCAATTCCGGGTGTGGGAATGAAATCAACCAAATCCGGCTTTACTGTCGGGACAGCGCTTGAAAAATTCACGTCCACCAAACCAGAGCAAATCAAGCCGATTCAAGTTGCCCTTACCATGCGCTATTCGGCACCAAGAGCTACACTATCTCGAAATCTGTTTGACGTCGCCAATCTTTCGGCAATGGCATGGACCGAAGAGCCGCTGACAGTATTCCGCTATCTCCTGGCTGCGCTTGTACTGATTCTCTCCTTTATACTCGGCTTTATTGCCTTTGGCAGAACAGCCGGTAAGGGTGTAGAAGCTCTTGGCAGAAATCCCCTTGCCGCAAGAGTAATTCAACTGGGGATTGCCCTGAACGTTATAATCACAGTTGCCATTATTGCCGCCGGAATTCTTATTGCAATTTTGATTTTAACCATATAAATTTATTATATGCAGATAACTCAAGACTTTTGGTTTTTGCTTTTTTTCGTCGATTTTTTCCTCCTAGGTTTTGTCGGGGTCTATGCCTTTTACACCTATTACAAAAGATTGACTGAACTAAAGAAGCTGCAAGCCGAAGCTTATAAAAAAACCCAGGAGATTTTGGAGGAAGCAAGAAACCAGAGTAAAGATATTTTTGCCAAAGTAGAACAAAAAACCGAAGAAATTCTGGCGCATTCACAGCTATTCAAAACCGATATGGACAGGGAATTCAGGGAGTCGCTTAACAAATTAGCCGATAATTACCTTCAGATCGTGCAAGAGCACTCAAAGAAATTCACCCAGGATTATGACAATATCTTAACGTCCGTAAAAGATCAGTCATTGGGCAAAGTCATTTTAGCCTTGGACAGTATCGGAGTTGAGATCAGAAATCAGCTGGCAGAAGCTAAAAATGAGCTAAAAGCCGAAATGCTGAAGTCATTAACAAAAGCACAAGCAGAGATCGAAAATTACAAAAAAGCAGAGTTAGAAAAGATCGATCAGGAGATAGATAAAGTAGTTGCACAGATGTCCAAGGACTTATTGCGTATAAACTTAAGTCCGAAAGACCACAAAAAACTGGTAATCCAAGCTCTTGACAAAGCAAAACAGCAAGGAGCTTTCTTTTTATGAAAGTTGAACGTTATGATGAATAAATCAACCTACCTATCATATTTGCTCTCACTCATCAAGACCAAGTCCTACGCTGATGAGATCATCGAAAAGATTGACGAACTCAAAGGCTCGCTTTACAACAGAAGAGTTAATCTGGACAAAAAAATGAGCGAACTTTTTTCCTACGAGCTCAAGGAAAAAATCAAAGCCTACTCCTGGCAAGAGCAGATCAACCTTAATGACCCGGAGTCGTTCGGCAGATTCTTAACCGACTTGCGCAATCACATCAAATCCATGCCCGTAATATCGATTAAAATCGCATTTTATCCGGACGAAGAAATTGTTCGAGAGACGGTATCCTGGTTTGTCGAAAATTATGGCAAAAATGTAGTTGTCGACCTCATTCAAGATCAAGATCTGGTTGCCGGAGCGGTGATAACTTTCAATGATCAACAACTGGACTTTTCTCTCAAAAAGAAGATCGGGGAAAAATATAAGGAAGAAGACTGGAAAAGACTGGCAGATCAGGTAAGATCAAAAGATAAAATTAACACGCCCGAGGTTCCCACTAAAAACGAGAGTTTAACCGGTCGCATACATCAACTTCTTCCGTCCTAAGAAATTCGAAATTAGTTAGTTGAAACTAGAAGCTATTTCAATACTCGTCACTCTGGCTTGTCCAGGGTCTCTAAACCTCTTTTAGATTCTGGACTCGCCTTCGGCTTGCCAGAATGACGTAAATAGCCATGTTTTGAAATAGGCTCTAGAGATTAGCTTAGAAAAGCGAAATAAGAAATTAGTATATAATGCGAATTACGAAACTCTTTAGGCTCTATTAACAAGCAATTCGTCATTCTGGCTTGTCCAGAATCTAACGAATTGCGTCGAAATTACGCATAATGTATTTAACTTAACAACGATTCTGGATGCGGGAGATGCCGACTGGCACCTCCCTTACCAGAATGACGTTTATTAGTTTCGTAATTTACGTTATTTACTTCTATTTTCCGGAAACTAATTTCTAGATACAGGTGATGAAACAATATCAATACTATCTTAAAAAAATAGGCGAGTACGGCAATGTCAGCGAAATTCACTATCCGATCGCTACTGTTATTGGGCTGCCGAACATTAAACCTTACGAACTTGTGGTTTTTGAAGATGAAAAGTTGGGTGAAGTATTCTCGCTTGATAAAGACAAAAGTCAAATCCTGCTTTTTTCCAAAGACCCTCCCAAGACCGGAAGCCAGGTAGTCAGGACTGACAGCGCCATCTCAATTCCGGTCGGAGACAAGCTGTTGGGTAAAATCATCAATCCCTTAGGCAATTCTTTTTTCGATGAGACAGAATTAGCAGGGCTAAAAGAAAAAGTTGATCTGGAACCCAAGACGGCCGGAATTGCCGGGCGAAAAAGGATCGGACGACCATTTTTGACCGGTATCAGCCTGGTTGATCTGCTTCTGCCTTTAGGCAAAGGCCAGCGAGAATTGGTCATAGGAGACAGAAAAACCGGCAAATCCTCTTTTCTTTTGACGGTCGTAAAAAATCAAATAACACAAGGGTCTATCGTTGTCTATGCCGGTATCGGCAAGAAGAAAAGCGACATCAAAAAACTGGAAGAATTTTTTGTCAAAGAAAAATTAGTTGACTCGACAGTCCTGGTAGCATCAGACCCTTTTGACTCTCCCAGCTTAATTTTTATTACGCCTTACACGGCTATGGCGATTGCCGAATATTTTGCAAAGGAGGGAAAAGATGTAGTGGTTATTTTTGACGACCTTTCAACCCACGCCAAATTTTATCGCGAAGTGGCGCTTTTAGGTGGAAGATTTCCCGGACGTGAGTCTTATCCCGGAGATATCTTTTATATTCATGCCAGACTCCTGGAGCGGGCAGGCAATTTCAAACATAAAGAAAAAGATGAAGTTTCCATAACTGCGATTCCGGTAGTTGAAACCGTCGAGGGAGACCTTACCGGATTTATCCCCACCAATATCATGGGCATGACTGACGGTCATATTTTTTTCGACAGTGATATTTATTACAAAGGCCGCCGCCCTGCGATAAATGTCTCCCTGTCAGTGACCAGAGTCGGCCGTCAGACCCAGACACCTTTGAAACTTGAGATCAATCATGAAATAACCGCATTTTTGGCACAGTATGAGAAGATGCAGACATTTTCCCATTTTGGCGCGGAACTTTCGGATAAAGTTGTTACTATACTTAAAACCGGGCAAAAACTTCAGGTTTTTTTTAATCAGCATTATAAAATCATAGTACCTGAAGAAGTTGAGATTGTCCTTTTAGGATTAATTTGGCTGAAGGCGCTAAATGATCAAAGCGACGAGTCGGTTGAGCTCTTGCGCAAAAAATTTATTGAACTCTACCAAGACAAAAATCAAAAGAAAGTTTTCAAAGAGATTATGGATTCAGCCAATTTCCATGATCTTTTGCTCAAGGTGTCGAAGAAGAGGGAAGAGTTGCTAAAATTAATAAGCCAATCAGCAAATCCGATAAATAAATAAATTTCAAATACCACAAATTAGAGGAGTATATACTGATTGCAATCTCAATTAATAGAAGTATATACCACTCGCAAATGAATTTGCTCGAGTATATACCCCTCTAAGCTGCTTTGACAACCCGACGGGTTGCAAACCAGCATAAGACGGGTATAGATTCCCGATTAGATCGGGAATGACAATTGTTTTTTAGATACCTCGCGGCTCTGCTGCGCAGGTAGTTCATTTTTAGTAATTCGCATTTGTATTAATTACAGGACTTACGCACTTTATAATCATTTAGATGGTTACAACGTCATTCTGGCAAGCGAGGTACGAGCGCGTCCAGAATCGTAGTTAGATTCTGGAGTCGCTCCAAAACTCATCGCTCCCCAGAATGACTGCGTAAGTCCTGAATTATTTATGCAGTACAGAAAGAAAATCCATTCAGAGATCGAGTTTAACAAGACCTTTCGACTCATCACTCAAGCTTATGAAGAAATTGCCGTGATGAAAATGAGGAAGGTGAGAAATTCAGTTTTGTCGACCCGCGACTATCTATTACATTTGGGAGAGGTTTTTTTCGAGCTGAAACGAGAAAAAGAACGACTGAAAAAGCTCGTCAAAATCCAGTTCAGCAAAAAGAAAGCCAAAGGCAAAGAAAAGCTAAGCTTGGCAGAGTTATCTAAGATTCTGGCTGAAGATCATACGACCGAAAAAATCAATAGAACGGTCTCGGTTCTGCTTTCTGCCAACACAACACTTTATGGCGATTTAATCCAGCGGATATTTAACCTATTTATCAATAATGTCAATCGTGACAATTCTGATATCATCATCGTCGGCAGGGTGGGAAAGAGGCTTTATGACCAGCAGGAGAAGAAAAAACCCTATACTTATTTTGAGATTCCGGATTTTGAGATCAGGCTTGAAGATCTAAAGCCGATTATCTTTAATCTAGTAAAGTATGAAAAAATTGTCGTCTACTATGGCAAGTTTGAAAGCATCTTGAATCAAAAAGAAGTTGCTTCAATAATATCCGGAGATCAACCATATGCTTTTTCTGAAGATAATAAATCCAAAAACCCAGAATCCAAACCCGATGTAAATTCAAAACAGCAAAATTTTAATAACTCAGTCACCTCCTCTCAATTCCCCTCCTCAGGCAAGGAGGGGAAAAAGGGGCGGCTGGATGTATCGAAATTAGATAATTCAGGCCGATATCTTTTCGAACCCGATATAAACAAGATCTTGTCCTTTTTTGAAGACTTGATCGCTTCATCGCTGCTTCGTCAGACAGTCCATGAGACCCAACTTGCCCGCTGGGCGTCGCGGATAATGTCTATGGAAAGCGCTCAAGGAAATATCAGTCAAGAACTCAAGAAGCTTCGAGGTAATGAAATCAAAATGCAAAAACAAGAGCAGAACAGCAAGCAGCTCGAACGCCTCGCAGGTCTTTCACTGTGGCGCAGTTAAACCGAACCTCCGAGGTTCGATATATTGATCTAACAATCCAAAAAAACACTTAACGAAATAATATTGCTTACCAATCGTTATTGAATGGGGCTAAACATTATGTTACTCTTAAATCCATGGAAGACAAAGGCAAAGTCGTAAGCGTCAAAGGCCACATCATTGAAGTTGAATTCGAGTCAAATCCTCCAACTATTCATGACATTGCCTATCTTGAAAAAGATCCGAACGTGAAAATGGAAGTCTACGACTCATCCTCAAGCTCTACTTTTTACTGCATCTCGCTTTCCTCAACCAAAAAATTACACCGCGGAGCAATCGTCATCAATACCGGCGAGCCGATTAAAGTACCGGTGGGAGATGAGGTTTTGGGTCGGGTATTTGATATCTTTTCCTATCCTCAAGACGGAGCAGGTGAATTAAATGCGCTCGAACACAAACCGATTTTTGCCGAAGATGTTAACTATGCAAAAGTCATTGTCCCTTCGGAAGTCATGGTAACCGGCATAAAAGCCATAGATTTTTTCGCGCCGATATTAAAAGGTGGCAAAGTCGGTCTGTTTGGAGGCGCCGGAGTTGGCAAGACGATTCTGTTAACCGAAATTATTCACAATATCGTCGCAGTCAATAAAGAAAAAAGCGTATCGGTTTTTACGGGAGTGGGAGAAAGAGTTCGAGAAGGGCAGGAATTGCATGAATCATTGCAACAGACGGGAATTTTACCACAGGTAGCGCTTATTTTCGGCACAATGGGTGAGAATCCTACAGTAAGATTCAGAACAGCCACTGCTGGTCTGACAATCGCTGAATATTTCAGAGACGTAAAAAAAAAGGATGTGCTATTTTTCATTGACAATATCTTCCGTTTTGCTCAAGCGGGATACGAGCTTGCAACTCTAATGAATTCGATTCCATCAGAAGGAGGGTATCAGGCGACACTTCCTTCCGAAATGGCATCTTTTCACGAGCGTTTAGTTTCTACCAAAGACGCAGCGATCACTACAATTGAGGCAATTTATGTTCCGTCCGACGATCTTACGGATCATGCCGTGCAGTCAGTCTTTCCCTATCTCGATTCTAATGTTGTCTTATCAAGAAGCGTTTATCAGGAAGGCAGGTTTCCAGCCATTGATTTGTTAGCCTCAACATCAGCGGCCTTAAACGAAGAAACCGTCGGTCTAAAGCACTTTAAAGCATTACTGTCGGCTCAAAATTTATTGAAAAAAGCAGTTTCCCTGGAGCGTATTGTTTCTTTAGTTGGCCAATCAGAGCTTTCTCCGGACGACCAAAATGCTTTCAAAAGAGCCCAACTGTTAAAAAACTACATGACCCAGAATTTCACGGTTACAGAAGTACAGACCGGAAAAAAAGGTAAACAGGTTGGGCTGAATAATACGGTAGAGGACGTCGAGTATATTCTGGAGGGAAAATACGACGATTATCCACCCGAAACTTTTTTGTATATAGGAAGCATCAAGGATTCCTTGACAGGGATCTAAATAAAAAACTATTAATTATCAATAATCAAATAAACGAATAAATGAATGAAATTTTTGAATCGAGTAATTTGTAGTATTTGTTTATATTTGTATGCATGACATTTCCGTTACCATCTACAGCCTTGAGTCGATACTTTATCAGGGTAAAGTCAATGCCGTCACGTCCGTAAATGAAAAAGGAAAATTTGATATTTTACCGCTTCACAGCAACTTTATTTCAGTAATAAAACAATTCATCTTATTACATGAAATCAAAGGGACAAAAAAGGAGTTCAAACTTAAAGAAGGAGTGCTTAAATTCAATGACAACCACGCCCACGTCTTCTTGGGGATTGAGGGATTGAAAGATTAAAGTAATTTTCAATACCCAGATTGCCGTAAATAAGATAAAATACAGCTAATGTCCTATACCAAACTTAAAAAATCCAGACTCATAAAACACAAAATTCGAGCCAAGATTAGTAAATTAACTACTGACGAATATTTACGCGTGCTTGTGCTTCGCACACTTGGCAACTTCTTAATTCTCACCTCGCTCTTTTTCATCGCTAAAACGTTTTATCTTCCCGTCCGTGAAGAAATCAGATATTTTATTGATAGCCGAATCAATAAAAAATATGTCATAGTTGAAAATCAAGAAGCAAAAATCTCCTTCGACAAGTCCAGGATCCCGGGCAAAGTCGCGGGAAAAGATCAAAAGTTAATAAATCAACCAAAGGGGTTATTAGCGAAAGCTTTAAATATTCAAGAAATTGAGTTGTTGGTACCGCAGGATCCTGACTTTAGCATTGTCGTTCCCAAGATAGGCGCCAACTCCAGGATTTTGCCCAATATCGACGCTTCAGACGAAAAGGTCTATCTTGACGCTTTAAATAAGGGTGTGGCTCATGCTTCAGGCAGCAAATTCCCCGGAGAATCAGGACATATTTTTCTTTTTGCCCACTCGACGGATTATTTTTGGAATATCGGCAGCTATAATGCTATATTTTATCTCTTAAGTAAGCTGGTCAAGGGTGACGAGATTAATCTATTTTATCAGGGTCAGCGTTTTGTCTATAAAGTAGTCGGCACTACCATTGTTGATCCCTCCCAGGTTGAGTATATCACCCGCCAAAGTTCTAAGGAATTTCTGACACTCCAGACCTGTTGGCCTCCCGGCACGACCCTCAAAAGACTGCTGGTTTTTGCAGCAAGAGTCAGCAACTAGCCCAAATCGCAAAAAACCGTGTAGAAAATATATTAGGCTCCTAAATCAAGAAAATAAATTAGTTTAAATTTATTTATTCAAGTTTAACACGAAGAATATTCGTGCGTAAACATTATAGGTCTAATATCAAATCCGCTTGATCACTTTGTTATTCCGCACTTGATGCGGAATCTATTTAATAGATTCCTGCTTCCGCAGGAATGACATAATGTGTATACCCGTCTTAGTTGATTTTGCAAATTTTCAACTAAAAATATCTTATTAAATCAACTAAGGAGGGGTATACTTCGATAACTTAAGGTTTGCAACTGAGTTACTCAGTATATACCCATCTAATCCGCTTTTTCGCTCCGAGAGAGCTGCAAATCGGAGTAAGATGGGTATATATACTGATTGCAATCTCAATCAATAGAAGTATATTATTCAAGAGGATCTTATATAAATTAAAATCCGAAACTCGAATTTCAAAACCCGAACAATTTTTAATCCGCCTTCGCGGAAATCTCCGACCCTTAGCTCGTGGGAGCTTCAGATTCAAATTCCAAATATTCAAAACTGTTTTGATGTTATAGTTAGCGCAAAACAAAATGTCGTATTTGTCATCCTGAACTTGGTTTGGGACCCGATTGATAAGATGCCGAAATAAATTCAGCATGACACAGAAATACAATCTGTCATTTCGTTTTGCGATCGCTATAGGACTTTGTTAAGTAAAAGAATTCCCCGATGTTTTACATCGGGAATCCAGATCCCGAAACCCATTCGACAAGCTCAGGGTGTACAAGTTCAAAATGATAATTGTTTTTTAGATACTTCGCAGCTCTGCTGCGCAGGTAGTTCAACGTATACCTACAGCATACAGATCCGGATATTTATTGGCTTCCGGATTAAGATTGGTAAGAATTAAAATTCTCCCATCAGAAGTTAATTTAAAAAAATCTGATTCAAACTGGCCGGAGTAGACTGTTTGCTGATTTTGTCCGTCATAGTCCAGAATCGAGATTTTTTGTCCTTGGTTGACAACCAAGTGTTTAGAGTCGGAGTACCAAGTTATATAATTTTCAACCTGCCCGTCCGGCTGGCGGATTTCCAGTTGGTCCGATTGACCTAACGAATTTTTATCGGGAATCAGATCGATTAGGTTAATCGGGTCAATTTTGTAATTGCGGTCTTCTTTTTTATCATAGACATAGAGAGAATTTGCTTCCAACTGTCTGACCTCAGGTGTTTGGTTGGTCGCGATCAAAGGCGGGCTAATCGCCTGGGTCAAAAATGCAGGCTTTCTGGGCTGATAGAGAAGTTTTGTCTCGTCCGGAGAAAAATCAATCAGCGAAAATGAGTCGCTTGCCACTTTAACAAATTCCTTGGGGTACGACTCAAGGATTTTTTGCTTTACTTCCTCCTTTTGTCTGGTCCAGGCTTCAATTAGCGTCGCTTTTGAAGAGGTGACATCGAAAAATCTGGGTTCAACCGGAGAGGTTATACTTTCTGCAGTTTGTTTAACGCTTCCCTCAAGCGAGATAAGATAGGATATCTCGCCTGCAGAAGTCTCAAAGGTAAAGATTGCTTCTTTGACATCAGGCGAAACAACAACCGCAATATCTTTAAGGTTAATCGCCCCCATTCGGTCGACCAGACTTTTTTTAAGTACAACCAGCTTTAAAGGTGCAAAAAAGGAAATCGGGGTTTTGCTCGTTTCAAAAAGGTAGACGCCGTCTTTTTCCTCATCGTCATTCTCGGAGATCAAAAACATCCGGTCAGATTGGGCAATCGGGATGCCACGGTTGATGGAAAGATTGGTTAGGGGTGAGAGGGATGGATTTAGCGGATACAATAGTACATCAAGGGTAAGGACAAGCTCACCTTTAAGTGTGACATTTTTACTCCAGCCCGTGAAGCCGTCTTTTTTCACCTCAACTTCATAGTAGCCTGGCGGAAGTGTAAGGTTTATGTCGCTCACTCCCCTAAGTTCTCCATTGACAAAAACTTTGGAAGCTTTGGGATAGGCGCTGACTGCGATGATGCCGGTTGGAGTGAGGCTTTGACGCTCAAGATCAAGTCGATAACCGCGAGCAAAGGCGATAATCCCCAGCAGTACGGCCAAAAATATGAAGGAAATTAATATTCGGTAGAATAATCTCATATACTTCTATTAATTGAAATCACAATCAGTATATATACCCATCTTACTCCGATTTGCAGCTCTCTCGGAGCGAAAAAGCGGATTAGATGGGTATATACTGAGTAACTCGGTTGCAAACCTTAAGTTATCGAAGTATACCCCCTCCTTAGTTGATTTGATAAGATAACTTTAGTTAACAATTTGCAAAATCAACTAAGACGTGTATAGGTTTTTCATCCGTATCATAATATAAGCAAAATATTATACAATAATACACAAGAAAAACGTAAAGCTCGGAGACCCGGATTGTCAGATAGATCAGATTTTTCAGTATTTGAATTTATGACTTTCCGATTTTACCGGTATACTGATCTAATATCAAATCCGCTTGATCACTTTGTCATTCCGCACTTGATGCGGAATCTATTTAATAGATTCCGGCTTCCGCAGGAATGACATAATGTGTATACCCGTCTTAGTTGATTTTGCAAATTTTCAACTAAAAATATCTTATTAAATCAACTTAGAGGGGTATATACTGATTGCAATCTCAATCAATAGAAGTATATTTTTCCAGAGGATCTGATATTACTCCGATTTGCAGCTCGTCAGAGCAAAAAAGCGGATTAGATGGGTATATACTGAGTAACTCAGTTGTAAATCTTAAGTTATCGAAGTATATCCTAAGTTTCCGATTTATACCGCTAAGCAATTTAATTTCTAGCGGCATAACCGTTCGCACCTTCCTCCCGGTCTAGACGGGATGGGTTACGATCGGTATATCTAAACATATGTTTTTTCGTAAAAAGGTCGGTCTGGATCTGGGTACGGCAAATACTCTTGTTTATGTGGCAGAACGGGGAATAGTCCTAAATGAGCCGACGGTTGTAGCTTATTCTTTAGAGGATAAGCGTATATTGGCTGTTGGAAATGACGCCCGTGAGATGCTGGGTCGAACCCCGGGTTCAATAGTCGCCTCCCGTCCTCTTCGCGAAGGAGTGATAGCAGATTATAAGACAACCAGCGCCATGATTACCTATTTTTTGAAAAAAGCAATGGGCGGTCGAGTACTCTGGCCTCAAGTGATGATTTCTATCCCGGGCGGCACCAGTCAGGTGGAAAAACGAGCCGTCGTCTCGGCCTGCAAGCAGGCCGGCGCTTCGGATGTCTATCTGATTGAGGAGCCATTGGCTGCGGCAATCGGTGCCAAAATTCCGATTTCCCAAGCGTCAGGCCACATGATCGTCAATCTGGGTGGGGGAACTTCGGAAATTGCGGTAATATCTTTGGGGCAGTTGGTTGCCTATAAGACGGTCAGGGTGGCAGGGACCAAACTTGATGAAGCTATCATCCACGGACTTCGCAAGGAGCACAATCTTATCATCGGTGAGCGCACGGCCGAAGAGATCAAGATCAAAATCGGCAATGCTTTTATTGAGAAAGAATCCGCAAGCGATAAGGCGTCGACGGATAAATTAAGGAAAAGGGAAGTCAAGGGCCGAGACTTTCAGTCCGGCATGCCTAAAATCATCGAACTTGATGAAATATCGGTAAATGAAGCTATTCAAAAACCGCTTAAGCAGATCCTGGAGGGAATTAAGCAGGTCTTGGCCCAGACCCCGCCCGAACTTTCCGCAGATATTGTCGATAAAGGCATAGTTTTGTCCGGCGGAACCTCGTCACTGACCAATATTGATAAGTATATCTCATATTATACAGGCGTTGCTTCTTTTGTGGTTGAAGATCCGTTATTTTGTGTTATACGCGGCCTAGGTATGGCGGTAGAGAACCTTAACAGTTTTAAAGATGCTAACCGATAGTAAAACTAGAATTTTGTATTAAGTATTTAGTATCTAATTTTGAAAAATTAAAAATATTAAAGATTAAATCTTATAGTAATTAATGTTATAGGTTACAATATTATTCTGCTTATAAGTATAATTGGATTAATAAGACAAACTATTTTTTATAAAATAATTTGTACAAGATTTAATCTTAATACGCGATGTTTTATACTTAATACTTTCTTATAATATAATATAAAATTATGAAAGATTTTCGACTTTTAGGAATAGAGATAAATCCCCAAAATCGACAACAAATCCTAGAGCATATTAAAAAGTACCTAATTAACCCTCATGGCAACTTAAGGATAGTCTCTCTTAATCCCGAGATTTTAGTTTTGGCCGGAGAGAATCCGGAATTTAAAAGGGTTATTGAGACAAGTCAAATTCAACATATCGACGGGGTTGGAGTAGTGCTGGCGGGCCGACTGCTGGGTATTGAATTTGAGAGAATTACGGGCGTAGATCTCATGTCAGAGTTAGTAAAGTTAGCTGATAAGTTAAGGTTAAGAGTAGTGCTGATTGGGGGGAGGAAGAATTTAGCACTTCAACTTGCTAAGTGCTATTCACAGGCCTACGCTCAAGCCAGATTTAAGGGTATTCAGGGCATAAAAAATATCGCCAAACCGGCAATCTTTGAAGAAAAAAGGGTATTTTCTATAGTTGCTGATTTTAAGCCCCATATTGTATTTACCGCATTCGGGTCTCCCTGGCAGGAGTTATGGTTGGAACGTCACAAAAGCAGATTTACCGATATAGTTGTCATGGGAGTAGGAGGTGCATTTGACTTCGCAACCGGACTTATTCCCCGCGCTCCAAAAACTATAAGACTAATAGGGCTGGAGTGGCTTTTTAGGCTAACGGTAGAGCCTTGGAGATGGAAAAGACAGTTGAACCTGATTAAATTCGTTTATTTAGTCGCCCGGCAAAAACTTCGCTTAAAAAATCCTCTGAAGTTTGCTTAAATTGTTTTATTTTCCCATAAATTCTTACCGAGATATAGTTAGCGCAAAACAAAACGTCGTATACCCCTCTTAGTTGATTTTGCAAATTGTCAACTAAAGTCATCTTATCAAATCAACTAAGGAGGGGTATACTTCGATAACTTAAGGTTTGCAACCGAGTTACTCAGTATATACCCGACTAAATCCGCTTTTTCGCTCCGAGAGAGCTGCAAATCGTAAGTAAGATGGGTATATATACTGATTGCGATTTCAATTAATAGAAGTATATTTGTCATCCTGAACTTGGTTCAGGATCTGATTGATAAGATGCTGAAACCGCGTCAGACGCGGTGAAATAAATTCAGCATGACACGGAATACAATCTGTCCAGGACTTACGCAGTCATTCTGGGGAGCGATGAGTTTTGGAGCGACTCCAGAATCTAACTACGATTCTGGCCGTACTCGTACCTCGCTTGCCAGAATGACGTTGTAACAATCTAAATGATTATAAAGTGCGTAAGTCCTGTCTGTCATTTCGTTTTGCGTTCGCTATATAACTAACGCGTTTTGCACGGGTAGGTTGGTCAAATGTTCAAATAAGCCGCTAAAGCAGAGACAGCCGGGGCAAAAGCAGGACAGCTACGACAAATCCGGGGTAACTTCCTATCTCGGTTGGGAATGGGAGGGTATGTCCCGGTCACTCGAGGTAAATCATACCGATCACGGGTCAAGTTGCAGGGATCTTCTTCTGGCCGATAATACTGTCCGCCATACGCACCCGGTCTTAGAGCATTATTTCGATAGCAAGGGAGTTGGCTGATTGCGGAAGTTAAGATACCAGCGGGTATTTTACCTTGGGTGTAGGCTTTTGTTATATCTCCAATTCTTTCCATTGGCGCAATTATAATCGGGACTTAGACGATTGTCAAGATTTTAACCCGGTAGTAAGAGTTCACACTTCTTGACACAGAATTTGTCATGCTGAACTTGGTTCAGCATCTGATTTTAGCGTATTAATAATAAAAACTAACTAAAAATCGGATCCTGAAATAAATTCAGGATGACATAATGTGATACAGTTTTGTCAAAGACCGGGAACTCTTACACCCGGTAAAATATGTTAATTTGAAAAATATTGAATTCATTTTGTTTGCCATACATATACTTCTATTGATTGAGATTGCAATCAGTATATACCCCTCTAAGTTGATTTAATAAGATATTTTTAGTTGAAAATTTGCAAAATCAACTAAGATGGGTATAGCGGAAAGTGAGAAAATAAAAGTGTTTATACTTCGATAACTTAAGGTTTGCAACCGAGTTACTCAGTATATACCCGACTAAATCCGCTTTTTCGCTCCGAGAGAGCTGCAAATCGTAAGTAAGATAGGGTATATATACTGATTGTGATCTCAATTAATAGAAGTATAATAATTTACCTAAATGGCTTAATTCCTCGAAGCTCTGCTGCGAAATGTTTGTCATCCCCGCGCAGGGAGGGGATCCAGTCTGGATTCCCTCCTTCGAGGGAATGACATAAAGATATCTCGCGGCTCTGCTGTGCAGGTAGTTCATTTGAAAATTCAATGAGTAACTTGAAAAATGAGATAATTGATGTTTTGAAATATTTTCGCTTTTTTAATTACCCTCCCACAGTAGAGGAGATATACCGCTTTGTTAAAAAACCGGCCGAAAAACGCCAATTTACGGGCATTTTGAAAATAATGGAGAAAAAGGGCCTTGTGACAAGATTTTCTAATTCAAAATCATCGATTTATACCGAATTTTCAATTAACAAATTAATTAAATCTTTTAATAACCAGGTTTTAAATTTTTATGAAAATTCCAAATTGCAAATTTCAGATTCTGATAGTCTGAATAGATATACTACCCTCCAGTATATTAAAAGGGATAAAGAGTTAAATAATTGGTCCAATCGTCAAAGAATCTCTCTTGACAAACTTAAAGCTTGGAAGTTTCGGACATATATCAAATTACTCTCATTTTTCCCCTCAATCAAACTGGTTGGACTGTCCGGCTCGGTTGCCATGCTTAATGCCGATGAGGGCCACGATATTGACCTTTTTATCATAACAGCCAAGAATCGCTTGTTTACCGGGAGATTTTTAGCGCTTTCGTTGGGACAGTTTTTAGGAATTAGAAGACGATTTAAAATAATAGCCAAGGAACAGGCGGCAGAGTTGAAAGGGATTCCGACAGCGCGGAGCCGAGGGCTATCGAATCCGAAGCGAGTACCGGCGGGAATGAAAACTCCGACAGAATATGGAATACGGAATAAAGATAAGATCTGCCTCAATCTTTTTTTCGATCAAAAAAATCTCAAGATACCCAAATTCAAAAGATCAGAATTCGTGGCCCACGAAGTCCTGCAGATGAAACCGCTCATCGACAGAGACGGTATTTACCTGAGATTTATTGATGCAAATAGATGGGTATTTGATATATTTCCTAACGCCAAGTCAAAAGTTAAAAGTCAAAAGTTAAAAGTACAATTTAAAAATAAAAATTTTTTACTTTTAAGTTTTATTTTTGATTTTTTATTTTTGACTTTTAAGTTTATGATTGATAAAGTCGAATCTGTATTAAAAAAACTCCAATTATTCTCAATCAATAAACATAAAACCTCCGAACTTATTACTGATTCCCAGCTCTGGTTCCATCCTGAAGATTTTGAGAAAAAAATAAAAGCGCGTTTACCGCCGCGCAATTGAATTACTGGCGGCATAACCTTTCGTACGCTCCCTACTTCTATTGACGGGATGAGCTACGATCGGTATACTATGTTGGTAATATACTTTAGATTACTTAAGGTTTACAGTTGATATACTTCTATTAATTGAAACCGCAATCAGTATATGCCCGTCTAAATCCGCTTTTTCGCGCTCCGGCGAACTGCAAATCGGAGTAAGGCGGGTATATTGGGTAGTTTGTTAAGTTTGTAGTTAGAGTTATGTTCAAGTCAAATAAACTGCCGGTCATTATTTTTATAATTGTTATTGCGATTTTTGTTATTAGGATGTCGCTCGTCAGGCAGCCGCAAATAGAGGAAGAACTTAGAGGAAAAAACGGAATGCTACTGACCGAGGTTGATATCTCCGTCTGCGATCCGGCTTCAGGCAAGTTTTCTTCGATCATCAACAACCCCTTTTTTTATTATCCCGTAGGTAAAATTGTTACCCTGGAAGGCGAGGGTTTTAAGGTCCAGATCAGTTCTCTGGACAAGACGGAACTGGTTGACGGAATCGAAACCAGAGTGATCGAGGAAAAGGAATGGAAAAAAGGAGAATTATCCGAAATTTCGCTAAATTACTACGCTCAAGTTCCGGACGGCACCGTATGCTATTTCGGCGAGGCGGTAGACATCTACGAGAAGGGAGAGATCACCGTTCACGACGGATCCTGGCGGGCAGACGAGAAAAGCAATAAGCCGGGTATCATCATGACTGCCGGTCCCGGCGTGGGAGAGACTTACCAACAGGAGGTTGCTCCCGGGGTGGCGGAAGATAGGGCAGAGCATATAGGGTTGGGACAATCATTTACCACTAAAGCCGGAACTTTTGCCGATGTTTTGGTAGTTGAGGAGACGCCGCCCAGCACCAAGCGCTACGCCCGCGGCATCGGTCTGATCTTCGACGACGGCGCAGAGTTAACCTCATACTAATTCCGAACCTCCGAGGTTCGGAATATTGTTGCAAAGCTCCAGATTTAACTTTAGCAAAATTTTGCGGCTATTGGAGTTCGCCATATTCAAGATTCATCTTATATTGCATTTGAGTTGGTTATCTTCTACTATGAAAGAATGAAGCGTTTGTTCGCTGGTTTTATTTTAGTTGTCATAATTCTTAGTAAATTTGCGGGTTCAAGTTATGCTCAATTTCCGACGCCTCCCATCATTTGTGGATGTCCGGAGGCGCTAAATTCTAATATTTATCAAAATAGTTCGCGGGAAGACGGCGGTGGACAATGCGCCTCCGATCTAGTCTCTTTTCAGCAGGATCCGGCCAGAAATCATCTCTGGGTGGAAGATCCCGAGGTCACCGAACAGGGTAAAGCAGATGAGCGGTCGCGTCAATTTTTATTTTGGGTCTTTAAGACGGGGACAATCGATTACCACCCCACCTTAATCAAGGTCTGGGGACTGACCCGAAACGTCACTTTTTTCCTCCTGCTTTTAGTTGCAGCCATGATGGGAATCGGCATGATCGTCGGGCAGAGAGCCCAGTTTACCACCGGCATCAAAATTTGGCCTCAAATAGTCAAGCTTTTTGTCTTGCTGCTCTATGTCTCAATTTCTTCGACTTTGGTCATAGGCTTGATTCAGCTGTCCGATGTGTTGATGAAGTTTTTCATCGAGACTTTGGGCGGGCGAGACCTGCTTAATATCAACTTTGGCGTAGTCTCAGGAGAGGAAAATTACATCAGATTCGTCGGCTGTCGGGATCTCAATATCAGGGTACAGGAGGCAGCCAAGACAGAACTCCTGATGCTGAGGATCACCAACGCCACTTACTACATTATGGGCATCATGATGATTTTAAGAAAAGTTGTCTTGTGGTTTTTGTTGTTTGTTTCACCCTTTTTAGCTCTGCTGCTGCCTTTTATGTTTATCAAAAATGTAGGTTGGATCTGGATCGGCGTTTTTTTCCAATGGCTTTTTTACGGGCCGCTTTTTGCCTTATTTTTAGGCGGATTGACAACCATTTGGAGGACCGGCATTCCTTTTATATTCGATTTTTCCCGCGTCAGCACGGAACCGGCAAGTTGTAATCCGGCAGGCTATATATATCCCACCGCCATCAATATCCTCTACGGTGGCCCGGCCCAGAAGTTGGCAATCTGCAGCAATGCCAATTACGTTGACACTTTTGCAGAATATATTATTTCTCTGGTCATGCTGGGGGCAGTCATTTTCTTTCCCTGGTGGTTATTGCGCATCTTCCGCGACTATTGTTGCGAAGGAATTGCGGCCAGCAAAAATATCTTGATGTCGATGTATGATACTAT
>Ga0155724_105_pt1 | contig 21051 bp, 35 predicted proteins | sample RifCSPlowO2_01_FD_107380 | JGI IMG/M metagenome (GOLD analysis project Ga0155724, IMG submission 107380) | Candidatus Roizmanbacteria bacterium RIFCSPLOWO2_01_FULL_40_13 | reverse complement strand
TTGATTTGATAAGATGACTTTAGTTGACAATTTGCAAAATCAACTAAGAGGGGGTATAGATGCTGAAACAAGTTCAGCATGACATTTATCAAAACCAGTCATTTTGTTTTGCGCTGACTATATTAGAATTAAAAAAAGGGGGGGAAATATCGGAAAAAAAACGGAATATGAAAATAATAGTTGAATATTCAATAAAAAAAGAGGAGTTGGAAAATGTACTTTCTGCGATTAAGTTGTTTATCAACGAGGTTAAGATAAATGAACCAGAAACTCATTACCAGGCCTTGCGAAAAGAAAACAGCTTTGATTTCGTTCATATCATGAAATTTAAAGATGACGAAGCCCAAAAGAATCATAGCGAAGCACCTTATACAGTTGAGTTTGTCAAGATGCTCTACCCCCGTTGCAACCAAAAACCGGTGTTCACCAACTTAACAGAAATATAGGAAGTCTGATTCAGATTGACAAATAGAAATTGAGCTCATATAATCGGGTAATGAATAAATCGCTTCCGATCATAATTTTAGTTTTGCTATTGCTTCTTGGAGGCGGCGCATATCTTACATTCCAAAAGGGTACAATCCCACCTGCTCTGCCCGGTTCAAACATGGTGCCTGATAAATCTCAAGGAGGTGGAGTTTTTGATTCGATCAAAGACGCCCTGACAAAATCGTTAAGCCTTGAGTGTGCATATCAAGATGAAAAAGGTGTAGAAACAACTACCTTTATCAAAGGAGGAGCAATCAGAGTTGACGCCAAAACAACGATCGAAGGAAAAGATAATTATTCACAGGTCATCTTCAAGGATCGCAGGATGTACTCTTGGGATCCCACAAGCAAAAAAGGTATGACTTTTGAAATTCCCGAGGAAGCCGCTCAATCTGCTACCGGCCAGGAATCAGAAACAAATGTTGATAAGGAGCAGGAATTTTTCAAAGAGATTGAAAAATACAAAAACTCCTGTAAGGCTGCTTCTGTTTCTGATTCTCTCTTTGTCCCGCCTTCTGACGTGACTTTTGAAGATTTTAACCAAATGATGAAAGGGGTCATGAAAGATTTACCCCAAAACAATAAAGCTCCAAGCTTTGATCTTGAAGAACTCAAGAAACAATACGGAGTTCCTGACGATCAATAATTTCTTCTCTGTTTGAGACCGGCCGGTCTTTTTAAATATCTTAGCTAGTCTTCACCGTAATTCTTTTTGGTTTTGCTTCCTCTGCTACTTTAGCTGATACCACAACAACTCCGTCCTTGACGCTTGCCTCTAAAGACTTTGTGTCGACATTACGAGGCAAGGTCGTATTGTAGTCAAACGAAGCTACTTTGTCCATCCGATAGACAACTTTTTTCTTTTTCTTTTCTTCTATCTTCTCCTCAACTTTCGCCCGGATTCGCAAAACTCCGTCTTCGTAAGTCACCTCGACTTTGTCGGATGGAACTCCTGGCACTGCTAAAACCAGCGAGCCAATGGTGAAGTCAGTCTCATATGTACCATATTCTGTCACCCCGCTTTCATTTTTTGTTAAAACTTAATAACTTACCCTGCTCATCATCCCCTATTTGGCAGTCTATCATATCGAGTGCTAAAAAGTCAAGAGTTATTTGCTTTTTTATTTTTTTAACTATAAGATTAAATTGAAAGGCAGGTGAGTAATTTATTATGGAAAAAGATGTTGCTAAGTATCTTCGACAGCATACAATGCTCGTCACAGTGTTGATTGTTATTGCCTTCTTATTGTTGTCGTTTGGAGAATATTTTCTTTATCGCAAGACAAGAGAACTTAATCGGATGATTTCAGAAGGCATAATGCAGATAAAAGAAGAGGTTAAAGTTAGGGGCTACCCGCGCGACGATATGGATAATCAGGATGAACTGATGATGGAGGAGCAGACGCTCGATGACTAAAAAGGTAGCGTCAGGTAAGACTCCTTATTTCCTTGGTCCTCAAGATATTTTTTCCATTGTACTTTGATTGCGTTTTTGCCTTTTTCGTCAAGGTATAAGACTTCGCCGCGATTAATCCCGTATTCAAAAAGTTCCTTGGTTAACAGCACGTCATCCAAACAGTACCTCTCAAGTTCTTCGAACTTACCCTCTTTATATAGTTGTATTGCCTGCAACCCGTGTCCAGACTTTTTTTTTCCTAAGGTCGCAGATATAAGGTCGTTCAGCGACAGTCTTTTGCCTAATTTATTTTTAATATCATCCAGAAGGTCAAATGTCGGAAAACTGTCTAGCTTCCCCGCATAGTATCTCTGCAATACCGGCAGATCAAAACTGTTGATATTAAAACCTATGATATAGGAGCTTGTCTCAAGTAACTTAAATAAGCTTGGAAGATCTTCTTCTTTGAAGCTTTTGCTCGTTTGATTACGATAATCGAAGATACCCGCCACCGATACTTCTAATTTTTGCGGATCGTTAAATTGTCTGAAGGTGAATTTTGTCTCAAGATCAAGTATGACCGGGAATTTTTTCATTAGTTGCTCTTTTTTTTAGGCAGGATTTCTTTAAAGATCTCCATCTCGACAGATTTTGGGATACTGGACTTATATTCCGACGAAACGGGAATTTTGTTCAACTGCATCTGATATTGTTGGTATAGACTGTCGATTAGACGGAAAAATACTTCTTGTTGATCGCGCGAAAGACTATTGTATTCTCGTTGAAATACCTCATCCAGTTTTCCCAAACCCCAAAGCGTTTCAATCAAGCGATGGTCCCTCAATTTAAGCAGTGATATATCTCCTGATATTGGTCTTATCTTGAATCGCATCATCCTGACCTCCTGATACATTGTCTCAAGCGACGGCTTGGCTGCCAAGGTTTTTTTCAATTTACTAAATATGTCTATAGCGTCAGAGTTATTTTTTTTACTCATAACTTTTGTAGTGATATAATAAACTTATGTTAAGAAAAAAAATTGTCGAAGACCAGATTCGGGCCCTAAAAAATCGGGAAGCCGACAGGCTTTCGACCTTAAGATATATTTTAGCACAAATCAAAAATAAAGAGATTGATAAAAAATCCTTTGACGCAACTCACGATAAACAAGAATTAACCGATGAAGAAGTCGTCGCAGTTTTAAGAAAAATCTGCAAAGAGTTAATCGAATCAATTGCAGCTTTTAAAAAAGGCGACCGGCAAGATCTTGTTTCCGAATATCAGAAGCAATTAGTGATCGTAAACTCTTATTTGCCAAAATTATAAATATTCTACAAACAAGGTCTTAAGTGATGAAACTTGTCAGAAGGATTGTGTTGCTGTTGCTTACACTTTTCTTCTTTTCCGCCCTCACCAAAAGCCTTTTTGATTACCGAAAAAATCTGTCTTTCTATCAACAATACTTTGAGGAATACGAAAGAGAAAAAAAGAAAAATATCGAGCTCAAGACACAGCTTCTGAAAAAAAGCGATCCCAACGAACTGGAAAAAACTATCAGGAACAAACTTAATTTACTAAAACCCGGGGAAGTAGCAATCATCCTCAAACAACCTACCCCGACTCCCGTTATCATAACCCCCACTCCCCTGCCTAATTATCTGCAATGGTGGCAGGTGTTTTTTTAAAAAAATAGCCATGTTTCCGCCATTTTTTCATGATTTTATAGTATAATATTTCTGTACTTTTTAATATTACGGGGTAGTGTACGGTTGCACAGGAGGCTCATAATCTCCTAGACCGTGGTTCAACTCCCGGCCCCGTAACCATATACCAGAGTCCGACTAAGTCGGACACGGTATATGGTCATGAACCGTGCTTCGCTCTGATTCATGACACTAATTGACTCTTAAAGGAATCAAAAAAATTCAAAAATCGCTATAATATCTCCATGGCCAATTTTTTTCTTGTCTCCATTGTCATCCCGGTCTTCAACGAAGAAAATAATATCGGACCTTTATTCGACGAACTCCAACAGGCGCTAAAACCCTATAAATATGAGATCATTTTTGTCGATGACGGTTCAACCGACAAAACTGCCGGAAATGTCAAAAAGCTCACCTCCAAACATTCTCAAGTCAAACTTATATCTTTTCAGCGTAACTTCGGCCATCAGATGGCGTTAACAGCAGGTTACGAACACTCAACGGGCGACTGCGTCATCTCTTTGGACGCCGATCTCCAGGACCCGCCAGAGATTGTTCCCCAAATGCTTGATAAGTGGCAACAAGGGGCTAAGATTGTCTACGCTAAACGGGAAAAAAGAGACGTTGACGATCCTTTGAAAAGGGTAACCGCCGTTTTATTTTACAAATATATCAATCTCATGTCTGATAGCCCTGTACCTAATGATGTCGGGGACTATAGACTGATTGATAGAAGTGTCGTCGACTATCTTAATGCTCTACCTGAACATTCACGTTTTTTACGGGGATTAACAGCCTGGGGTGGTTTTCCTACCGACTATGTCTTTTTTAGAAGAGAAAAGAGACACACTGGTCAAACCCACTATACTTTCTCCAAGATGGTTAATTTCGCACTGGAGGGAATAACCTCATTCTCCACCAAACCGCTAAGACTGGCAATCTACCTCGGTTTTTTAACTTCAGGCTTTAGCATCTTGGTTATTATCTTCAAGTCGGTGCAGCACTTTATCTTCAACCAGGGTGACTGGCTGCCCGGCTGGGCCTCACTATTTTTTTCTATTGTATTTTTGGGCGGAGTACAGCTTATTACCATTGGCATTATTGGCGAATATGTAGGCAAAATCTACCAGGAAGTGCAAAATCGTCCGAAGTATTTGATAAAAGAAAGAATAAATTTCTAATATAATACTAGAGCCTATTTCAAAACCTGGCTACTTACGTCATTCTGGCAAGCCGACGGCGCGTCCAGAATCTAAAAGAGGTTTAGATACTCTGGACAAGCCAGAGTGACGAGTATTGAAATAGCTTCTAGACTAGAAATTGGTTGCTAGAGAATTGAAATTTGTTTGGAAGACGGATATTAGAAATTAGATTAAAAAAAACAATTCTCCAATTTCTAATTCCAAACTAGATTCCGGTTTCAAATAACTATTATTCTAATTTCCGGATATGAAATTAATTGGTTTGATCCTTATCTCAATCGGATTGGCTTTGCTTTTATTTGTAGCCTACAATTTCATCCAGGAAAGAAATCGGCTGGTTTCTCCGCTTCCTGAGGAAGAGGGAGTAAAGGTCATCTTCGTCACTCCTGCGGAGTGATACGGATCTACTGATGAAATGCCGATTAACTGATATGCGAATGTCCGCGCCGTCAGTCGTGGCCGGGATGTTTGACGTCCAGCATCATCCGAATAAGATTCGCAATCTGTATTATATTTATGGGCCGGGTATCTCCAGTTTAAACAACCTGCAGTTGCTGCCTATTCCTCCCAAGAAGAGGAAGCAGATTACGTTAAGTATCAAATAAGCGCTTATGAATAAAATAAATCCGATCAGAGCATACCTCAGTGTCCCTTGGGCTTTCTTGACGTTCTCCGGGTTGCCGAATGAAGTCAGGTACCTGAATGCGCCCACGACAAACATAATGAATAGAATCAGTATGACCAGAGCAGACGACATAAAAAGTATATTGCCAAAAACAATCTCCAGACACTTAAAAGTAGGAATCCCTTCAGGAGTTACGCAGGTTCCCCAATTTCTGATTTGGGCATTGACCACAAAAGAAGTTAACATGAATCAGGGTCCTGCTGGTTGTAATAAAGCCGGTATGGTTATCGGACAAGATAAGCCAAGACAAAGATTACTACCGAAGACAATCTGTTCAAGTGTGACAATGATCGCCAATACGGCAACGATGAGGATTAATCCAAGGACAGCGGCAGTAATTTTATCTCGGGCTTTATCCACATTTTCCTTATTTCCGCCCGATGTTACCCAAGCCATGGCGCCAAGAAGCAACATAAGTAGAGCCATTAAACCTGCCACGATGAAAAAGGCTCTGATTAAAAAAGTTAAGATGTCTCCCAGAGTCGGGATCTTAAATCCGATCTTTGATTCGTCAACTTGGATAGTCGGATCCTGGGCATAAATTGGGGAAACTAAAGCAAGATAAATTAAACCTTGATAGTATTTGGCTGCAGAAATAAGTCTTTTTAACATAAGATAATTTCATCCTACTCTAACCAATTTTGTTTGTCAAGGGCTAAACTAGTACGCAATTAACCCCTACTATAAGTGATGCGTTTCTATCTTATCACTCGTCCTTTGCTCGATATTGAAGCGCCTCAGCTATACTGGCCGCTTCTATTTTTTCTTTACTGCTCAAATCGACGATTGTTTGCGCAACTTTAATCACTTTAAAATAACTGCGGGCAGATAGAGATAACTGAGAAATGGCTTGTTTCAAGAGATCCTCTGCTGCTTTGGTCATCCTACAATTATTTCTAACCTGCGCCGAATTCATCTCGCCGTTACTCTTTATCCTTAGGTTTTTAAATCTTTCCTGCTGTAAAGCGCGGGCTTTTACCACTCTTTCTCTCATTTTGCCGCTTGACTCTGCCTTTGACGATTGGTAAAGACTCTCCTCTTTGACAGGCGGAACATCGATGTGTAGATCGATTCGATCCAATAGTGGTCCCGAGAGCCTTTTTCTGTATTTGATGATCGATCCCGGCATACAGCGGCAGCTTCTTTTGGGGTGTCCCAGATATCCGCAGGGGCAGGGGTTGGACGCCGCCAGAAGCAGAAAACGCGAGGGAAAAGATATGCTCCCCGCAGCTCTTGATATCTGAACTTTCCCATCCTCCAGAGGCTGCCTTAACGCCTCAAGTACCGATCTGGGGAACTCGGGCAGCTCATCCAAAAATAATACTCCCCGATGAGATAGGGATATCTCCCCCGGTGCCGGATGAGTGCCGCCTCCTATGAGACCGATACGGGAAGTAGTGTGATGGGGAGTGCGGAATGGTCTTTTATCGATGAAAAATCTGTCCTGTAACAGTCCCATTACCGAATAGATCTTGGAGACCTCAACTATTTCATCCTTATCCATCTTGGGCAAAATCGAAGGAAAGGCTCGAGACAGCATGGTTTTACCTGCTCCGGGGGGTCCTTTTAAAAGTAGGTTGTGAAAACCTGCCGCAGCTATCTCAAGCGCTCTTTTTGCCTGCTCCTGTCCTTTTATATCGGCAAAATCAAACTCGTAATTCTCCTGATCGACGATATTTTCCCAATTCGTCTTTTTTTGCGGATCAATCGCTTTCTCCCCGTTGAGATGCAGTATCAACTCTCCAAGATTGCCCGCCGGATAGACATCAATTCCTTCAACCAGTCCCGCTTCTTGGGCATTTTCGCGTGGTAGGTAGAGACTTTTTAACTTAAGTTTTTTACAAAGCAAGGAAACCGAAATAATACCTGGGACTTTGCGGGTATTACCCTCAAGTGAAAGCTCTCCTATAAAGAAACTGCTTTTTAATTGATCTTTATCAAGATATCCGCAGGCCGCCAAGATTCCGACTGCAATCGGAAGATCCAAACTTGAGCCTTCCTTGGGAATATCGGCAGGAGCCAGATTGACGGTAAGTCTGGAATCAGGCATCTCAAAATTCACATTCTCTATAGCGGTTCTCACCCTGTCCTTTGCTTCGTCTACCGACTTGCTGGGAAGACCGACAATTGTGAAGGTAGGAAATCCTTTGCCGGCTACATCAACCTCAACCTCCAGAAGAACTCCGTCCAAGCCGACAGTGGTAGCCGAGAATATTTTGGCCAGCATATAAATTAACAATATATGAATTTTTTTAAAAAAAGTCTGTCGCTTATAAACTACAAAAGTAGACAATTTACTTATTGGGAAGGTTTTTTTCTTTCAATTCCAGTTTCTTAAACCAGCTTCGTTTAAGCAGTACGGCAATCACGGCATAGACTGCAATGTCAATCCAGGACTCTTCGACTGATTCGTTGGCGGGTTTTTTACCCTGCATGAGTAAATGCTTAATTCGGTTGAATTTTTCAGATATCCGAAAAGCAATCCCCAATTCCCCCATATCCAGTATATTGCCCTTACCGTAATCCTTATGCTTTTTCTTGAACATCGTCAGAAGCTCTTCATTAACTAACTCAAACGCTTCGTCAAGGTGTTTGGGATTTTTCATGAATTAATCCAATAATAAAAAGAAAGTGATAAAATAGCAAGAGTCTAATCTTTTCTTTTTTAAAATGACTAATAATGAAATATATTACGGAAATGGTGAAAGCAATATTTTTGATCAAAAAAAGTGCCAATTGCCTAAAGGATTTGGGCTTTGTTCAATTTGTTGTTTTGTGATGGAGGTGCCTTCTTTAAGTAAACCCAAAAAAACTGTATGTCAATATCAAAGTGCAAATGGATGTATAGTTCATGCTACTGAACTTCAACCAACTGAATGTAAAGTATTTTTTTGTACGACTTCTCTTTCCAATAATATGAAATGGGGATATATATCTTATGCGGAAGAACAAGGATCAATTACTCCACAAGAAGCTCAAAAAGCGAAAAACTTATGGCCTATATCATAAATTTTTATCTATTTGTCAAGTTCCAAAAAAACATATTGGTATTTTTCGTTGCTTGACTCTTTTTTTACAGCCTCTTTTTTAAATTCGGAATAATCGGGGAAATAAGCATCGCCCTCAAATTTGCCTTTAACTATTGTCAGATACAATTTATCAGCATATTTTATAGCCTGTTCATATATTTGAGACCCACCAATAATAAAAATCTCCTTGTCGCGCGAAGCTTGCGCGAATCGGGATTTTTTTTCATACTTTTTTGCAATTGTAATTGCATCTTCTATAGAACCAGCCACGATTGTATCGATTAATCGATTAATCGAAGCATGATTGGAATATTTTTTATTTCGTGTCACAATGATATTGATTCTATTCGGTAATGGTTTATGTTTTTTTGGAAGTGATTCGAAAGTTTTTCTACCCATGATAACTGCATGACCCTGGGTTAACTTTTTAAATCGCTCCAGATCTTCCGGAATCTGCCAAAGTAGCTTATTGTCCTTCCCGATCACTCTATTTTCTGAAATTGCCGCAATCATACTGATCTTTACCATAGAGATAGGTTGTATATTTCTAAAACCAATAAGTGAGCTTTTTTCCACGCTATAAGATCTGTAAAGGAATGTATTTTCATGTTCTTACTACTTACTACTTACTACTTTAGTCTTATAGTATCCTCCCGAAACCGATAGAGGCGCTTTTATCGGGGGGTGTGGATTATAGTTTATAAGTTCTAAGTATTCCGGTTTAAAACCGTCGCTGTTTTTAAAGTCTTTTGTAAACCTAACCTTGGGAAACTGTCGAGGTTTTCTTTTAAGTTGTTCCTTTACTTGATTGATATGAATTTCGTAGATATGGACATCGCCGAAAGTGTGGATAAACTCCCCCGGCTTATATCCTGTAGCTTTAGCGATAATTAAAGTCAAAAGAGCATAAGAAGCAATGTTAAAAGGAACTCCCAAAAAAAGATCGGCGCTTCGCTGATAAAGTTGAAGGTATAATCTTCCATCAATTACATTAAATTGATACATATTGTGACAAATCGGGAAATGAGAGGTATCTTCAAATCTGGCCATGGTATATAGATATTCCGGATTCCAGGAGTTAACAATAGCGTTATGGCAGTTTGGATCATCTATGACTTCGTTGATCGCCCATTTTAACTGATCAATGATTCGTTTCGTTCGAGTAGGCCATCTTCTCCATAGTTCTCCATAGATTCTTGGCAATTCACCCCATTTTTTCGCAAATTTACTGTCTGTCCTGATTTTCTCAATAAACTCAGCTTTTGTTAAAACATTTTTGACTTTTGACTTTTGACTTTTGACTTTTGATTTGTATATCTTATACGGATAATCGTCCCAGATATGGACGTTGTTATCGACCAGATATTTGATATTCGATTGCCCTGACAGAAACCAGTATAGTTCATGCACCACGCCTTTCCAGTAGACTCGTTTGCTAGTCAAAAGCGGAAACCCCTCAGTCAAATCAAATCTTATCTGTTTGCCGAAAAGACTATAGGAAGCGTCCCCTGTTCCGCGGTCTACTTTTCTATAGCCTTTGGTCAAAGCTTCCTGAAGAAGACCTAAATATTGATATTCTGGATGTATTTTCATGCAAATTAACGTTTCCGTTTCCAATCGCCGGCCGTAAACCTGTTTCTGGCAAAAAAATGCCAGTCGTGCGGGCTGGAGTTTTGGACTTCCTTCCACATTTTTTTAGCCGTTTTTGTATATAGATTATTATAAACTCTTTGTCTCGTATCAAACCAATATTTTCTTAAAGTCTCTCCCTTTGCTTCCTGTTCTTTTAATTCAAACTCCACATCTAGATTGTCAGCGTCTTTGACAATTTTGGCTTCGATAGTCTTTCGTTCCTCGTACTCATGCCAAAGTTCCGTCATCTCTTTTTCCAAAACTGTCCCTGAAAATACATCCTTAATCGCCAACTCCTCATCTCTTGTGGTGTACATTCTTGAGATGTAGTGCACGTCTCCGCTCCGGCTCTCGCCCAGATCGTGAACCAAAGCCATCCGCACGACTTTTCCTAAGTCTTTAACTCCCTCATGCTTCGCCAAAACCATAGCAATCCAGGCCACCCTGTAACTATGTTCTGCCTCATTACTGAAATCGGCGTTCAAAAACTGTCGCCAGTTTCTTTGCAGAAACCTTAAGCACCCAACTTCATAAAGTAGTTCTATATCTCTTTTTTGACTCATTGTTTAAAAATACTACAAATATTAAATTTGCCTTTCCCTCTTTTTAGTTGTTACTCTTCCTCCCTGCCATTGACCCCTATATTGACTGCCTCCTCCTTCGACCCGAAAAAACTGGGCGTGGGCAAAGCGGCTACCAAGCTCAAAAACGATGGGGATCGTACCCTCGTTTTTGGCGGCAAAAGTCACTTTACCCTTGTAACCGGGTGCGACATTGCCGGTTCTTAGCATCAATCCTGAGCGGAAAGTCGTCGTCCTGGGCTTAAAATTTACCGTAATATCTAAAGGAATATTAAAAGTTTCCAGGGAAGACATCAAGACAAATTCACCCGGTTTTAACCTATATGAGGAAGTTTTTTTGGCATCATATTTTGCTACGGTTTTGGTCTTCGGTGTTTCCCGGTGTGTCACTCCTAAAAAAGCTTTGCCGCCGTCCAGTTTATGGATTTCTCCTAACCTGATGTCAAATCCCGCGCCTTCGGGATAAGTTAGCTCCCGTTTATCCAAACCCTCAACCAGATTGACTTTTTTCACCAGCTCCAGCAGTTTTTTTGGACCGAGTATCATTATTTTGCTGATTATAACTGATTTCAACCGATCTTGCCCACTTCTTTTATCTCAAAATCTCCCCTTTCGTCAAAATCTACCTCGAAAATCGGTATACCCTTGGCGATTTTTTTCAGATTTTCAAAAAATAAATCGTCTGCCGTCTCACAAAGTACATGATAAAGGTAAAAATCATCCAACCCTTGATAAAGCTCCGCTAATTTTTCCTCGACTAATTTTTTAGCAATGGTTTTTAGTCTGTTATATCTTCTTGTCTGCTGAATAACCATCAATTTAACCAGGATTTTTCCGGTTTCGGTCTGCAAACGATGGCTTTCTTCCACTCCGTATCCTCCACGAATGATAAGAATGGCATTGGGTTTGTCCAAAAATTTATTTGTTTTATCATCTGTCTTTTGATGTTTGGCATTGTCTTTTACCTCAAAGCCAAACTCTCTTGCGCATCGGAGTATAATCTCTTTCTCATCAGGCTCTATATTTTTGAATTCTTCTCTGCTTAACGGAAATTTATTATCCTCCACAATCTGAACAATATCCTTTTTCTGCAAATACATATTATTGCCGGGACATGATTATTTCACTGTCATTCCCGGTAAGCGTAGCGATCGAGCAATCTATACCGATCGTAGCTCATCCCGTCTATAACGGTAGGGAGCGTACGAACGGTTATGCCGCTAGCAATTAAATTGCGTAAGCGGTATATCTCAATCGCCGCTGTAAAAGACTTCTCAACATGCTCGAATTGACCCCTATATCCCAATCAAATACATATTAATTATATCTAAAAAGACCGGGATAATAGTCTTGACAAAATAGTGATACCATTGTATTATGATACCATATGAACTGGATCGCGACCAATATCAGATTTCCCAAGGATGAATATATGGAGTTGAAAATGATCTCCGCTAAAAAGAGAGAGAGCTTGTCTTCTTTGGTGCGCGGAGCCGTAAAAAAAACTATCTTAAAAAAAACAAGGCCTTCTCCCAAGGAAATTATGGCAAAGTTGGATAAAATCTCAAAAATTATCGGCAAAAGCGTTCCCAAAGATTGGGACACTGTTAAGGTAATTAGGGAAATGCGCCGCCATGGTTCTTGATACTTCTATAGTTTTTAAGTGGTTACTAAATGGGAATGAACCAAATAGAGATGCTGCGTTAAATATTATCCAAGATTTTTTGCATAGTAAAATCGACGTCGCAATACCTGATTTTTTATATATTGAAGTCGCCAATATTCTTGCAACAAAATCCTCTGTTAAAGAAAGACAGCTAAAAGAATCTTTGGATTTGCTTTTTTCTTTTAATATGAATGTTTATGAGATAACGGACTCGGATGTTAAGGAAGCAGCTATATTAGCTAAAGAACATAAACAAACAGTTTACGATATGTTATTTGTCGTACTCGCCAAAAGATTAAAGACAACTCTTTTAACTGCCGACACAAAATTCTTTACAGCCACAAAATTTCCATTCATCAAACTTCTTTCCAGAATGTAAACATTAATTCGTGACCGGACGCACGTCGTGCGTCTTGCGGCTATTTCTTAATCATTTACCAACAATGAAAGTTTGGCGACTATCTGACCCAATGAATACCCGGGATATTTTATGAACCGATAGTTGTTCGCCAAAGCAGCTCGACCGACGCGCATTGATTGTTCTGTAAGACTATCAACACAACCAAAAACAGTAACGCTTGGATCAAGAATTAAGTCCGGCAGCTCTCGATCAGCTCTTAATATCTCACTTCTGATATGACTGACAACATTTTTAATTTTCCTGTCTAGGTCACCCGTCAGGTATTTTGATGGTCAACCTTTATCTGTTAACCAATTGCGAAATCATATCCACAATCTGCCCGGATTTATATTCCTTATGCTTCTGGTTCACTCTTTCCGAAATCTCCTCAAGTAGGTTCCACTGCTCTTCCTTACCGGATAAAAATTTCCATCCGCCGGGTTTGTTTTTAACCGCGTACTTAAACCAAGATAAATTTTTACCTTTTTTTTTCGCCTCCTCCTTAAAGGTTTTTATTATCTCTTTAACTCTTTTTTCGTCTTTCATAGATTAAGGTTAACTTATTACATTACGGATTATAATAAGCTTTATGACAATCTGCTTGACTTAATCCTGACAGGAATCTGACAAAAAAGGACCAGTTTTTCTAGCTATTTTAAAGCCTCTGTGATATAATATCCTATAATATGTTAAGCCAAATCAACCTGCCGCCTCCTGTAATCAATCGCGAGATGGAGCTTATTTTTAACCCGGTTAAGTTTGGGGAAAGCGGAATAGTTGTCTGTTATCCTGCTTGTCAGCAGGAATTTAATATCATCAGATTTCTAACCTATAAAAAAAATCTGAAAAAAATTCTCGGCCGGCACCACAATCGTTTTGCATTCCTAATTGTTCATTTAAATGAAAACGACAGCGTCTCCACATTCGTGGAAAAGATCAGGCAGGAGGGATTAAAACACAGTAAAAAAATTTCACAAACTGATAGTCCTTCTCAAATTTGTCATAAAATACTAAACTCCGGTAAGGATCCTTACTTGTTTTTATTTAATGCGCATTCACTCAAGCCCCACGATATGAACCGTATACTTTCTTTAATCCATGACCTGATCCTTTCAAATAACCGTTTCGGAGTACAAGTATTTTTTGAAGGCAACATTTACAGATCAGACTTGTACAATATTCTCGTCAAAAATAAAAAACTCCTTAGAAGTATCGAATTTATCCCAACCTATAACGCGGAGGAAACCCATTGGTACTTAAATTCACTGACCAAAGAATGGAAGATAAAGCTAAGAAAAAAAACAATCGAGGAAATTATTAGTAATTGCTTTGGTTATCTGTGGGTACTGCGAGAAGTTGTACGTCTGATTAAAGTCACGAAAAATGAAAACGTTGAGGAAATATTTAACGCTCCCAGCGTCAAACTAAGAATCGGAACTATCACTAACATGCTCGCCAATGAAGAAAAATTGGCCCTCTTTGATCTCTTGAATCAAAAACCGAATAAAAAATACGAAGATATAAATTTTTATCTATTACAAACCGGCATCGTTTGCAAAAAAGGCAGTAAATACATACTTCCGCTTAAATCCATGGAAAAATTGCTGGCCAAAACCAAAATAGTGAACAGCCTCTCTCTTGATAAAAAACAGTCTGTCATTTTTGCAGGAAAAGATATTACCTCCAATTTCAGCCACGGTGAATTGAGAGTCTTAAAGTTACTTTTGACTAAAAAAGGGTCTCTCGTCAGCCGTGACGAAATTGCCCAAGCAATTTGGAAAATTCATTGGGAGGACAAATATTCCGACTGGGCAATCGACAAAATTATCTCAAGGTTAAGAACTTCCCTGACTAACCTCAACCTACCCAAAAACATCATCACGACTCTCAAAGGACGAGGGTTCATTTTGAAATAACAAATCTATATGTCTGAACAATTAACCCCTAATCCAAATTATTACATTCCTTTTAAAACTTGTGCCAGAGGTGTGAAAATTGAAAATTCCATACCTTTGCCAGTAGAAACCCCGCCCGAGTGGATGAAAAAACTTCACGCTTTGATTAGTACGTTTGATCTGATCCCACCGCTGATATCGAATCTGGAGGTTTTTGAACATTCGTCAATGAGTGATCAAATAGTCCAAATTGTCATAGAATATGAAAAAGCTAAGAGTGATCATGACACGGAAACTGCACGTCGTATTTTGCATTCTCTTCCCGACGAAATAATTAACGCCGGTTTGGGCGCCTTAGAAGAAAAATTCAGTTTCATGCAAGGAGATGAGGCGGATTTAGTCCAACCCGAACACCACGCGCGATATTATTTGACTAAAGCTGAATCCAATTCAGACGATAAAATGGTCGCAAGACTAAACCAAACTCTGGATCAGGCAGGCATCAATAACCCTGCCCAACGGGCAAAAAATATCTCCGCGTATTTTACTTTGTATGAAATGGGGTTATCTTTATTTAACCTGCTGACGGGAACAACTAGACCTGAAGCTCTCATTTCTGGAGCCGGTTCTCCACTTAATTCACTGGAAAAAGCACTATTTCAGGAAGCGCCGGTATCGTTTTTAAGTTCAGCAGCATATCTTATGACCGTAATGGACACGGTTTTATCTATAGGGGAAAATGAGGTCAATAAAAATTATGCCTCTGAATTGTATACCTACCTTATCAGAAGTCATTATTATCCGATTATTAAAGCCATAACCACAATGGAGTTTGCCGAGACGTCTCCCGCAGATGCACAATACGGATCTTATCACCTCTCCCAACTTTCCCGGTTTATGACTTATCTTAGTGATATGTATTACAACAATTTATTGATCCAAAAGGGAATCTTTCCGCCTTCAACCACCAGTCCAATCTTAAAGAAAAAACTTCTCGACAGATTAACCGGAAGAGCCACATTAACCGAAGCCAACTCCATAATCTATCCTTATGACGGTTTGATTTTGGCCTTGGAAAAAGCAGGATTACCCGAAACTCTTATTTATTTGCGATTATTGACTAGATTGAACAAAGCATCTATACAATCAACATTTAAAAGCGGCTTTAGAACTATGCTGGATGAGCACCCGACAATAATCAATTATTTTGCTCAACTAAGTGATCTTGACTCTAAAAGAGAGTCCGATATAACCGATCTTCCATCTATCTATCTTGGATTGTTGGAAAGCAAATTAAGCAGGGCTGAATACCGGGAACTGGCGGCTGATCCCCGGTTTTATTTGAAGACCAGAAATCTTTTTAAATTCAGATTAGTGATACCCGACGGAATATTATTTGACGAAATGGTTAAATCAATAGCTAGAGATCTCGTCCAAGAAAGCAAAGATTATAAAGACGCTCCGCTGGCTAAAGATGTACCCCAACTTCTTGAGTGGAGAGAAAAAGTACGAGCTAACCAATCTAAACACTTAAAAGGAGTTTTTACTTTATTCGTTAATAAATCTGCAATTACTAAAGTTGTCCCTTTCGATGCGGAACATACCGAGTTCTATCGACAGATGGTCGACGGTAGTCCTACCGAGATAATCAATAAACAATTTGAGGGGGGCGGTCGGGCGATGTTTTTTGTCAGATTCAACCTTCCGGTCTCCGAATTGAACTTTCCGGTTGAACTCCAGATTGTACCCGAAAGCGTTGAAAAATATCTGCATCGGCAAAGGGAAAATTATCTTATGGGGAGAATCTATGGTTATTTTGTTACTCCGGAGCTAATTAAAGAATTTATGGCTGATGAACCGAATTTGGGTAACTACGTTGTCTGACTTTTTCTGAACGCTTGAAACTTATTGCATTTTTTCATACAATGTCTCCCTATGGCTCATATTTGCGACGCTTTGATCATCTCCTGCATCGATTTCAGATTCCAGAAATATATGCAGAAATGGCTGGAAAAAAATATGGCAGGGAAAAAGTACGACTTCGTCGGTTTTGCCGGGGCAAGCAAAGACTTGGGGACAATTATGAAACAGCTTGACATATCTGTCCGTCTACACAAAATAAAGCAGGTTGTCTTGATCCATCATGAGGATTGCGGGGCGTACGGTAAACAATCTACTCCTAAAAGACACGCAGCAGATTTACTAAAAGCCCAAAGAACAATCTCTGCAAAATATCCCAACCTTTCAATCTCACTTTTCTACCTCCACCTTGACGGAAAATTTGAGACAGTGTAAACTACCTGCATGTTAACCAAAGGTGACTTAAAGCAGATAAAAAATGTAATGCAGGAAGTCGTGCCTCCGATGATCAGAAAAGAAGTTGAGCCGCTCATTAAAAGGGGGGTCGAACCACTCATAAAAGACGTAAAAACTGTTAAAAAAGACATAGCCAAAATAAGAAAAGACACGAATATGATTATTAGTGTCTTTGACAACGAATATTTAACGAGTTGAAAGAATCAAACAACACCTCAACCTGCCTCCTGTCGTATAATAGAGTCTATGACCGATAAAGTCCTCGTTTATGATCCAACCGCAGATGACTTAATGAGTAAAGTCCGCGGAGTCGGGCGCTATCTTCAGATCCTGCGAGAAAACTTCCCAAATTGGAAATATATTAACTCCACTTCGCTTAACCAGCTCCGCGGGGCAGGCAATGAAACAATTTTTTTAAACCCTTTTTTCAATTTCCTCCAAAAACCCTTGATTTTAGATCGGATCGCTAAAAAACAAGTCGCCGTCATCCACGATCTGATTCCTTTAAAATATCCCAACCATTTTCCTACCGGAATAAGAGGTAAAGTTCATATTTTTTTAAATAAAATGACCTTAAAGAATTATGACCAGATCGTTACCGATTCAGAAGCCTCGAAAAGAGACATTATAGATATACTTAATATAGGTGAAGAAAAGATAAAGGTAATTTACCCGTGTTTAACCAAAGTATTTACCGAAAAAAAAAACATAAGCCGTTTGACTTTGAATTTGCCTGCTTCGTTTTGTCTCTACGTCGGCGACGCTACCTGGAATAAAAATCTGGTCAATTTGGCTGCGGCGATAAAAGAAATAAATGTGAGTTGTGTATTCGTAGGAAAGATTTTTGAAGAAACCAAATTACCTAATTACCTTCATCCCTGGCAGCAAGAATTTCGGGATTTTCTTGAAGAGGTCAACGGTGATAAGCGCTTTATCTTTTTAGGTTTTGTGCCGGATGAAAAATTGCTTCAACTATACCGACAGGCAAACTGCAATATTCTGGTTTCCCGAGACGAAGGCTTTGGTTTTTCCTATCTTGAGGCTGCCTCACAAAGCTGCCCCTCGATTTTGTCAGACATTCCGATATTAAAAGAGATTTCAAACGGCGGGGGGGCGCTCTTGACAAATCTACAAGACATAAATGCTATCGCCAACGCCATAGGTGAGGTATACTTTAATCAAGTATTAAGAAATGAATTGGGCGCAGAAGCGGAAAAAAGAAGTAAGTTTTTCAGCCAAAAAAAATTTAAGGATAATTTTTCGAAATTTTTAATTATTTGAGTTTTGAATTTGTTTAGAATTTAGATATTAGGATTTAGAGCTTAAAAAGTATGGATCTTTTCACTTACGTTTTTTTCGCTTTCGTCTACATTATGATCATGCACTTTGCTATGGGTATAAAAGACGACTTTAATATTTTTCTTATGGTGACAATATTTGTTATCGGAGCTGCGATGGGAGCTTTTCTTGATTTTTATCTTTTCGGTTTTGCTGCAGCAGTTGTCCTTTCTCTCGTTTTGTGGTAAGAGAAATTATCGGCACTTATCCCTTGACAACAGGGAAATGCTATGTTAGAATGAGGCTATGAATAACAAATTTAGCCTCAGACAATTCAGGAGAAAATACGGTACGCATGAACAGTGTCTTGAAGCTATTAAGCGTATCTGCTACCCCGATGAGATGAATTGCGATAAGTGTAAAAAACTCTCAATCTTTTATCCGATCAAAGGTAGAACAGCCTATACCTGTAAATATTGTGGCTATCAAATCTACCCCTTAGCTGGAACTATATTTGAGAAATCTACCACTCCTCTAGACTTATGGTTTTTTGCCATGTACCTAATGGTACAAACACGATCAGGCATATCAGCTAAACAGCTTGAACGTATGCTTGGCGTAACCTACAAAACAGCATGGAGGATGTTTAGGCAGATTAGAATACTCATGGCTGAAATGGGAGACGATATGTTGACCGAAATTGTTGAAATTGACGAAACGTTTGTCGGTGGAAAAGGCAAGAATAGAGCCCACAAATGGATACAAGGTGTTGAAGAAAAGCAAAAAGAAGTATTAATGGGAATAGTTGAAAGAAATGGAAAAGCATATATTAGACACATTCCGACAACTGGAAAATGGGCGTTGATTGAACAGATACAAAAATATGTTAGTCCTAAAGCGAGAGTAATTACTGATGAATTTTTAGGTTACGCAAGTATTTACAAATATGGATATAAACATGACTCAGTTAACCATAGATCACAGCAATACGTACTTGGCGATATTCACACCCAAACTATTGAAAGTTTCTGGAGCGGTCTGAAAAGAGGTATCTATGGAGTTTACAGGGTTGTGTCAAAGAAATATCTTCAAGCCTACGCAGACGAGTACGCTTGGAGGTATAACAATAGAAAAGCATGTGGTGGTATGTTTAATATCCTCTTGAAGCAGGTAGTTAACGTGAGGGCAATACAGCCTTCTTTAATAAAGTAAAGAAATCCTTTTTTGAGTCCTCACGACCACCCTTTTTAAGCCAATCACGGAGTTTTTTATCCTTATTAGTAAATTTTTTTTTCATTTTCTAGGTTGCTTTTTGTGAAATTCACCCGCATCAAATACAGTATAGAGTTCTTTATTGTGTTTAAATAACAAAGCTCTAATACCCCTTTTAATTTTAAAAGATGGATATTTTCCTTTCATCTTAGGAACTGAAATTGGACAGTAGTCTAGTGAGGGATGACCTGGATCGGATATGAAGTAATCACGATGTGTTTCGTAATCATCCCATAATCCCCATTTTTTAATCTTCTTCTCTGCGTTCTTGCTTATCTGTATTTTTACCATACTCAGGTAGTTCAGAAAGCCCTTTAATCATGCTTTCTACAACAGCTTTAGTGTAACCTGCGTCCAAGAACGCTTCTTTTACTTCTTTACGTGGGGTTGCTTCATTTAAAGGAATATCATCATGAGTTATGGTAATATCCTCAATCGTTACATCTTTTGCAGATACTCTTCCGAAATCGTGTTCGCTCCAATCTGAAGAGGTTGGAACATAAATATAATTAGTCATGTTGAACTCCTTTCTTTTTTTGGTCATGAGCCTTAACTGTTATCTGTATTAGTTTTGCTAATTCTTCTCCTACTCTACGAGGTACTGTAACTCTTGAAACAACTTCACCCTTGTTTTTTTCTCTTGGGTGGACAAATACAAAATCAAGAGTAATTGTATCGTCATCAGATACTGTAATACCAACTATTTGTGCATAACGACTACCAATGTGTGTGCCAGTATTTACAGCAATATCAAGTTTCTTTTCTTCAGCCATACCCCATTATACCACTAATCTCACAGAGTCAACAGCTTTTCACCTCCCTTCATTTTATTATTGTGACGACCTAAATACAATTTAAGGTAATAAACTGGTAATAAATGTGTCAATAGTTATCCCTGTGTTGAAGGGATAGGCTCCAAATTATCCTATTGACTTTTTGATTTCTCCTGTGATACTCTTAAATTTATAAGCAAATGCTGAATCTGCAAAAATTCCAAGATAAGCGAGTATTTTATATTTTGGTTTTTACATTAGTCATACTATTTGTCCTCTTTTTGACTCTTCTTAGCCGGCAGCAAAAAGTACAAGAAGAGCTAGCGCTACAAAACCAACAGGTTGAAGAGTTGATGGGAACACCTCCAACCTCTACATCTCCACTACCGCAAACTGTCTTTTCAGATTACGCTTTAAACACCGATTTTCCTTCATTGCCCGCTTCAGTAAAAATGTCTGATCTAAAGACAACTTACACGACAGGCGAAGCCTTGGATTTGGCTACAAAGGTAGGCTTTTCCAATGCAATTGTCGATGACGGGGTAAACATGATCATGGTTACAGATGACGCAGACGGTCTTCAATCAGCCCTCTTTATCAGTAAAACCACGGGGAGTGTGATGTTGGTTACGGAATCGGGGTTTCCAACTGGCGGTTCCGATCCCGAAAGCGCCGCTCGATCTTTTCTTTCTAAACTGGGATTATTGGATGATACTTTAGTGGCGTCTGCTACT
>Ga0155724_113_pt2 | contig 22591 bp, 24 predicted proteins | sample RifCSPlowO2_01_FD_107380 | JGI IMG/M metagenome (GOLD analysis project Ga0155724, IMG submission 107380) | Candidatus Roizmanbacteria bacterium RIFCSPLOWO2_01_FULL_40_13 | reverse complement strand
TCTGGATGCGCTAAAACTTTGTTTTAGCTTACCAGAATGACGTAAATAATAATTTAAATTTCTTATTACGCAATATATCTATTTTCAGATTATAAAGGGATTGAAAGTAAAAAAGTGGTAATAATTTTAATAGTGAAAACGTTCAAAGGGCTTTCGGTTTTTTTTCAAAACAAATACTTTTCCGGTAATATTATTGGCTTTATTTGAACAAAGATAAATCGCGAATTTTGCAACTTCTTTCGGATCGATAGCTTCTTTGATATATTGAGGAAAATATTTTTTGTAAGCCTCAGTTTTAGTATCAGATGGGGATATAGCGTTTACATAAATAGTTTTTCTTTCCAGTTCTTGTGCTAATCCTACAGTTAAGTCTTCAATTGCCCTTTTTGACACATAATAAGGAATCCAACCCTTGGCTCCGCTTTCAAAAGTACCGGAAATATTAATAATTCTTGCCCCTTTTGCCATAAGAGGAATATATGCATGAGTCAAAAGAGTAGGCGTTACAGCACCAACCGTAAAAGTATCCAAAATTACTTTTTGAGAGAATTTTTCAAAATCTATCCCAGAGTAAACTTCTTTCTTACCGTGCCATTTACCTGCGACGTTAACCAATATATCCACTTTTTGAGTTTTCTGCTTGATTTTTTCAATCAATTGATTAATAGATTGGAGTCGGCTAAGGTCTGTAGGAAATACTTCAGCTCCCCCCCCGGCTTTCTCTACAAGCATTTTGGTTTCCAGTAAGCGATTTTTTGATCTTGCGACTAATGCAATAAAAGCTCTTTCCTTACCTAAAGCAATAGAAATTTCTCTGCCTATACCAGTTGAGGCTCCGGTTACTACCGCGAATTTATTATTCAGATTCATTTTCAGATATTATAAACTATTTACGATCCGAGTCTTGCCGAAGAAGTTTAGTTTCAGAAGTGCTTGATCGCTGGTTAAAAAAAATTCGCAGTCGGATGCGACTGCGCTGTGAAGCTGGACATTGTCTTCAAAATCAGTAGTTGGTCCTAATAATGCTTTATCAACAATATCTTTAGAGAAAGAAATTAAAGAAAAACTGTCTTTGATATTCGATAACTTTGTAAAAGGCATTTTTTGCCGTACAACGTAAATAGAGATATGTATTGATAATGGAGAAAGAAATAATTTATGGCCTTTTAGGCTAAATTTAAGTTTTTGATCTTGCTTTTCTAGGAAACCAATCAAGATATTTGTATCAAGAAAGACCTTTGCCATATTTTTTCACTAAATGCTTTCTGTAGATTCTCTCCCTTTGTTTAGGTGTAGTCTTAGGTAGATGTAAATCCTTAATAAGGCGGTCAAAAGCTACCGGATCAAAGGGTTTTGGTTGATTTTCAACTGGTTTGATTACTCCAACTACTTTTGATCTGTGGATAAGAGATACTACCCCTTGGTTTTTAAGAGTACCGATCAGCTCTGTAGTTTTTGTTCTAAGATCGGTGGTGGTGATGTATTGCATATACACTTAAATATACATTTAAATATACATTTTGTCAAGAACAATAAAAGTACATTAAAAGTAACTATTCAGTTTTTTCCAAAACCGGTGTCATGCTGAATTTATTTCAGCATCTTATCAATCAGATCCTGAACCAAGTTCAGGATGACAAATACGACATTTTGTTTTGCGTTAACTATAACAGATCCCGAAATCCATTCGACAAGCTCAGCCCTTCGGCCCTGAGGCTGCTCAGGCTCGAAGAGATCCCGAGTTTATCGAGGAACAAGTTCGGGATGACAAGTTCATCGATGAAAACCTGATAGTCAAAATGGTTGACTAAGTAGAATCGGTTCAATATACTTAAAGATTATGAACTACTTAAAAGTTTTCTGGTATGTCTTTCGCAAAAGTTTCAGCTCGGCGGAATATTATCATGATGTGATCAAAGCCCCTTTCAGCTTTAGCCTGAAATATTTTTTGTTTTACGCTTTGCTTATGGCTGCAATTTCTACACTTTTTCTAAGCGTTAGATTATTTTTTCCCTTGAGCGACTTTTTACAAAGATTCCCGACCATAATCACCAAGGTTTACCCTGAAGATCTGGAGATTAGGATCAGAAATGGCGTTGTGACAACCAACGCCCCAGAGCCTTACATTATTTCAATTGACGAATTTGAAGAGGAGCTTGAGGAATTGGAGGATGTTAGGGGGATCACGTCCGACGAGATCAAAAACATTTTGGTAATCGATACCAATGCCGGCATCGACGATCTGGAGAGTTATCAAACTTTTGTCCTTTTGACCAGAAATCACATTTCCTATTATCGGGATGACGGCAGGATCGAGACGGTGTTGCTGTCGGATATCAAAAACTTCACCCTAAACGAGCGGGTGATACGTGGTCAGTACAATAAGTTTTTGCCTTTCTTGCGATTCCTTTCCCTTTTCCTGATTCCCTTCCTGTTCACCGGCAGCTTTTTGTTTTTTTCAGTTGGACAGATGTTTTATCTGGCGGTTGCGGCTCTTTTGCTGTTTTTGGGGTCAAAGCTGATTTCATATCCGATAAGCTATCTCAAGGCTTATCAGATAGACCTGCATCTGGCTACTATAATTGCGCCATTTTTTCTTCTCATGAGCGCCATGAAAATCCAGGCGGAGTTTCCCTTTCTTAAATTAATTGTCTTTACAGTTGTGGGAGTCTATATTCTTAATTCGCTGAAAATTAAAGCAAAAAATCCTGCAGTGGTTAAAAAAACGAGTAAGCAGGGGTAAGAAGTTTTAATAACGACTTTTTTTTCACTTCCAGATGTTTTTTTTTGACTTTCGGATAGGGAAGAAATACCAAAAGAAGTATTATTAAAGCAAAGATACCAAAAGCAATATAAACCAAAACTACAGTATTAATCGATTCAATATACATATTTTTGAAGCTAACCTGGTAATTCGTAAAAAAATCCACCAGGAAACGATCATGCCTAAAATTCCCAATAATACTACAAGTTTACCATCTTTTTCAACGCCAAAGATAAGCGGCGTTAGTACTGAAGTTCCCAAAAAGACTTGACCTGCATTATCGAAAATGTTAGCAATCCTATGAAGTTATTCTTGGGTAAAAATAAGATACATAAATGAAATTAGAAAATCCGATAAGCTTGGTTAAAAGTAGAAAAATTAACTTCTTTTTTGCCTTCCAACTGCACTTTCCTAATTACGAATCTGCCATCGATAAGATCGGCGCCGGTTATTTTTAGTCTTTTTTCCTTGCCCCGCGAGGCTTTAGCAAAGTGGGGTGTTTCAGTTATTTTAACTAAAGTCCATATCCCAGGCCAGGGGTAGAGACCGCGAAAATAGTTGTAAATGATTTTCGCGGAATTTCCAAGTTCTAATTTCCAATTACTAATTAAATTGTATTTCTTAATATATTCAAAAATTATTTTTGGCAGTTCTTCAAAGGTTATAGACTCATTGTTTAATGCTTTTTTAAGAACGGCAAGCGGAATAAAGCCATCGGCTTTGGTCGGGAATCTGGTATAGGTTGTTTTCGAATGATCTTGGGGAGTGAATTTAATTTTATTGTGCAAAAGATTATTAATTTGTTCTATAAACAAATTTAAACCGTGATTGTGCAGCCTTTCCTCTAATTCAACTTTGGTTTCGTCGGGTTTGATAGCAACTTCTACCTGAGCAATTAGGTTTCCGTGATCCATCTTTTCATCGGTTTGCATCAGAGATACCCCTGTGTTTCGATCTCCTAAAATCAGAGAATATACCGCAGGGGTAGGTCCTCGCAGCTTAGGCAAAAGTGAGAAGTGGATATTCCAGAAGCCATAATTAGGCGTTGACAATAATTGTTTGGGAATAATCTGTCCGTAAAAATAAATCAGGGCTAAATCGATTTCATTAAACACGGAATTTTTAACATTAAACATTTTTAAGTCAGTGATTACAGGCAAATTATATTTTTCGGCAATTTTTTTAACTGGCGAAGGTGTTAAAGCCTGCTTTCTTCCAACCGGCCGATCAGGTTGAGTGACAACCAGTTCAATCGCAATTAAGTGTTTAATTGCGATTTGGGTTAAGAGGTTTTCCAGAAACTGGGCAGAGAAGCCGGGCGTGCCAAAGTAGGCGAGTTTTAACTTATCCATAATTAGCTTGAGTTAACAATCTAAATTTAGTAAAATTAAACGACTTTAGAATTCATTTCTAATATTTTATCACTTAAATGCAACTTTAATTATGTCATACGAAAGAATTCCTTTTTTTGAAAAACCGCCGGATTATTTTTTCCCCAGATATCAATATACAGAACATGACATCGATTTACAGGATCCAACATTTATCTATAGGCATGGATTTAATACCTGGTGGAGAGAGACAGTCCTTAGGAAAAGAAGCAGATTAGAGGTGATTAAAGCCTCTAGAGGAGAAAATAAATTTGATCATATTATGGAGGGTGTAGATTTTGCTCATAGGCTTGATATTGCAGATCGAGCCGCTAACGGTTTAAGACTAGCGCTTGCATACGACAGCAGACCTGAAAAATATGATGAATTCAGCAGATTTGGCATAACTTTTACGGTTGGTTATAATAACCCAGAGCTTGCAGATCACAACCATTCGCATTATAGGCGAGTTGAGAGATTGATAGAAGCGCTGCTTTTTAATATAGGTGAATTACGCCATAGTCAGTCTTTAAAGCAATATATAGACGCTTTATATTTATTCGCAAATTTTCATGACACAGCTCAAGTATATAATCTTCAATTTAATTTAATGAGTCCTGAAGATGAACAGATAAAGGATGTTAAAAAAGCTCATGGATTAGAGGCTGCAGTCATGCTTTTATTATTTCACAGGCGTTACGCAATTGAAAGAAAAGTAGATATTCATACAGCCTGGAACATCTGTGCTCAAGCGGCAGCAATGACGATGCTGCACGACCACCCTAAAAAATTTATGAATTTATTAAGTTCTCGTTTAAAGGCTGATGACTTGGTTAAAAATTTGGAAAATGAAGATGGTCAAATCACTAAATTAGCAGAGGTATTTGACGGAGATAGCGATACAGTTGTTGATGTATTTAGTCTGACACCGCGACAATTGCTTCTGATTTTAGGAAAAATAAAAGGTGGAAAAGGTTACGGATTACCAGTATCTTTAGTTGACGAGTATAGCGCCGAAATAGATGAAGTATTAAATAATAAACTTCCGCTAATCTATTATACAGATGAAAAAGAAGGTAAAATTAAGATGGAAATCGGAATGCCGGAGAAAGAACGTCAAATTTTTAATCTTGCGGCGCAAGTTGGTTTGATGGCAGACTTACTTGATATGAGGATTCCGGGTGAGGAATCTATATTTAGATCTTTAAGGGCAAAAAAGTCAAAAGAGCGACCTTTTATTCCCGAAAACTTTAATCAAAGAGAGGTTTTAAATCAAATTTTTGAATCAAGCGGAGATTTTCCGCACGATAGCCCTTTTAATTTTGATGTTTTAAGAATCTTATGGGAGGCAGTAAACATTGAAAAAATTATCAGTAACTTGCCTGCAGATAATCCCTTACTTAAAAGCTCATATCTAAAGCGATTAATTCGTGAAGCTGGCATCTATAGCGTATTATCCTTACAAGAGATAGGAAATAGACTGACGAGGAGAGATTCTACTATAGTTGATGAGGTATTTGCAAGAAGAAGATTGGAATTACTGGAAAAAGCAGAAACTAAATTCGGGAAAGATCTTAAATTAAAAGGTTTAACTGATAATCAAATTGCTAACCTGATCATTCAAAAAGATGACCGTGGTTTATTAGAAAGAGTTATTGAAATATTGAAGAATTTGGAAATCGAAAAACAAGCGATAACAGATAACTTATCTATTTAAAATACCTGAACAATTTAACGCTGACGGAATCGAAGCTTTCAATCGGTTAACTGATGAAGTATTAGTGAAGCTATATGATAGATATGGAATTACTAAAAGAGAAAGACGTAAATATATTAAACAATCTTTGCGTCATTCAAAACCACCCTCATTGCCATATGAGAGATATGAATCAATAGGAAGATTTCCTCCTAGTACTTTAGTTGAGCCCATTGGAATTTTATCTTTAGCTTTGATAGAAGCGGCTCTAATAGAAAAGTTAAAGGAAATTAAAGAATAAATTCCAGGCTTTTTTCGAAAAGGGGATAGAGGGATTTAACAATGGAGATGAAAATAGTTTTATTGTTGGTAGTATTTTTGAAGGAAAAAGCAATTTTTTCACCCCGATCAAGAGTTTTTGCTTGAGTTTTTTTGGTCTTGAATACTACTTCCGTTGAAGCAGCGTTTTTATCCTCAAGAATTGCGGAAATATTGTTGACCTTTTGGCAGTCAACCTCAATTGGTCTATCCTCGTTTTCCGTAAATACAGCCGATTGCGACGACTCTTTTATTTCAAGACGATTGGGGTAAAGAAATGTAACTCCGCAATTTTTGTTGGAATAGGTTTTGAACTCCAGAGGTTTTTGGGTAGGTTGGGCGGTTGGTGAGGGGGGGATACTAATCAGGATATCGATAACTTTATTTGTTCTTTCCACATTCTGTCCGTGGCGTACTCCCACAATAAAAACCAGAATAAAAAAAAGTAATGACAAAAATATTAAGGATGCTTTTTTAAGCTTCATGGATTAAAGTCTAGCACAAAGTCAACTGCCGAATCCGGGAATTCTCAAGATACTGGAGGCGATGAAGTTGACAAAGAAGACTGCCAATAGAGTCACCATAAGTCCAATTACCGCACCTTTTACCAGTCTTTTGCCATAGATTAGTTTTTCCGGCTCGGCTTGGGAAGTTGCTACAACAAATGCTCCGTACAATAGGATCAAAAAGGCAATGCCGCCGGCTAGTGAAAAGATGATATTCAGTACCGCTTGTGTAGATTGTGATGGAGCGATTCCTATACAGCCAATATCCGTGAAAGATTTGCCCGGGAAAGTCGTTGGTCCCGATTGGGCAGTTGTATCGTAAATCCTAAGAGTATCGCCCGTTGAGGGATCTGTGCTTGCCTGAGGATAAAGACACTGCCTGCAGCTTTCCCAGTTGGACGGTAATTTATCAGGGGGACAGTAACCGCAGAGGTCGCAGGCGGCAAATCTGGGTTTTATTCCTACAAGATTATGATCGGCAAGATTAATCTCCAATTTCAAAGTTCCGTTTTCGTCAAATATTTGGACTTTGGTTGCGTCATTGAAGTAGGGCAGATAAAGGTTGATCGGATCCAATATTATCGTTTCCGATGTAAAATTCGTAACAGGAGGAGTGACAAATTCAGGCGGAAGAGTTTGGGCAGATTTAAGAGTCTTTCCAGTGAAAAGATCGACATTATTTTTATCGACTATTTTGATTACATAGTAATTAGTGGAATAATCAAGTTGATAACCGACTGATGGTCCTTCTGCAAGGCCGATACTGTTTAATGTCAAAGTAAGATCACCGGCTTGATTTATTATAATGTTAAGTCTGAAGTCTGGGACCAGTTGGGAAGAATAAACCACTTTTGAGACAAATAAAATTAAAAGAAATATTCCAGTAAATAGCAAAAATTTATTAATTTTCATTTAGTTATATTTATTTAAAATATCTTCCCAAGACTTAAGCGAGGGAGCATTAAAGTTCAGCCCTTCGGGCTCCGTTTCATACCTCATGATGCTATTTTCCGTAGGTCTATACCAATAATCATAAGTACACCCTTTATAGCAACCTAGATTAGATGTATTCTTCCACTTCGAGCAAGGCGTCGAAGATGAGGACGATTTTTTATCTGAGCAATTAACACCTGGATTAGGTATAGTAATAGGCCAAGTATAAACATACTCGTCATCTAACAAAGCTATTGCATGGCCAAACTCGTGAGGCACAGCCGAAAGGCCTATATGACAAACATAGGCTGATAAACCAATAATAGCCTGTCCGCAAATTTCGCAGTAAGAAGGATTGTCTATCACCATTGATTTATCAGCTCCACAGGCACTTTGACCGACATTATAGATTTTAGTATGGTCGACGTCATTGCAACCTTTAGCATTGTTAAAGTGAAATTTTTGCGATAAGTCAGTCACGATATAAAAATTCATTTTATTGACTAAAGGTTTTAAATTAGTCAATCTCAAGCGCTCTTTCGCTTGTCTGGCTTGCTCTTTAAAATCCTGGAGACTTGACCAGTTTTCCGGTATAAAAGCGACTTTAAGCTTATTTGATCCATTTACTTCCAAGTCTTCACATGAAAAAGAGGTGCAGGAATAAGCATGTCCGGTTGGATCGTCGGTACATTTACCACCGCAGGGGTGAGGAATAATAGTTTGCCATTGATTACTACCTAAACACTCTTTAACAACATTGTTTTGCTCGTCGCAGTAAGTTTGATTTTGTGAGTAAGTTTCTGTACCTCGCTTGCAGGCTTGAGCAGGTGGAATTGCCGGTGTAGGAGTAGTGGTTGGAGTGGAAACCGGCGTCGAAGTCAAAGGCGGTTGGGGCCAGCAGAAGCCGGAAGAAGGCTGGCAATAACCGCTACAGCATGGAGCTGACGCAGAACAATTATTACCATTGGCAATACAGTTTAACGGCGGTGTTGGAGTATTGCTTGGGATGAGGGTGGCAAACGGGGTTAAAGGAATTATCGGAGCAATACATTTTTTTACGATAGAATTGCAATTTAGGTCGGGTTGACAACAATTATCAGCCGCAGGGTCACAGGTTTGATCGAGCGTCAGGCAGACAGAGGGAGGTGGAGTAGTAGTTGGGATTGAAGTAGGCGCCGGTGTATTAGTTGGAGTGGGAGTAGAAGCCGTGCAGCTGCAACTATTACCCCAGGTAGCCCAAGAGTAACCGGTATTTTTACAATTTGTAAATGCCGCACAGCAGGTCAGGCCGCTGTTGGCATCAAAATGACCGGTCGGATAACAACTTATTGCCCCCACACATTGGTCTGCAAGACAGCTTACGGCTTTGGGGTTTGAGACGAGGCTGGGCTTTTTACTAATAAGTAAAGAAATAGCTAAGGAGATGAAAGCGCCTGCGGTTACAATACCTAAGGCAAGTATAGTTGAAACTTCACCTTTGTTCATTCAATCTATCTTAGCTGAATTTTATTTCAGTTGTCAATATTTTTGTTTTTGGATTGAAACAAACTCTTGATGACTTCTTCGATTGGCTCCTCTTCGATAGTCAGGTCGGAGAACTTTAGTTTTTCGCTAATTAATTTTACTGTTTGAGAGATATTGGATTTGTCAATTTTATAAACTACACGGGGAAAATGGTAGGTTATAGGCTTGGCGACCAATGCTAAAATCTTTTCATCAATTTTTCTCTCTAGGGTTACCGTGACATATTTTTCCAAAGAGTACTTTTTGACGATTTCGTTTTGATCTCCGTCGTAGAGCATTTTACCTTTATTTATAACCAGCAAGCGCTTGGCCAGTCTTTTTACATCCTCCATATAGTGGCTGGTGAGGATGATGGTTGCATTATTTTCAGTCTGGTATTTTTTGACAAAATCGCGGATTACCTCCTGGGAGAAGATATCAAGTCCGATGGTCGGTTCGTCGAAGAAGATAATCTTGGGTCTGTGAATTAGTCCTGCTATCAGTTCCATTTTCATTCGTTCACCCAGAGAAAGAGTCTTGACCGGCTTGACAATCAGATCTTGACAATCAAGCAGTTTGGTTAAATTATCGACTGTCTGCTTAAAATCAGCGATAGGTATATCGTAGATATGTTGGTTCAGATGAAAAGTCTCGATTGCCGGCAGGTCCCAGATAAGCTGGTTGCGCTGTCCCATGATAAAAGAGATTTGTTTGAGAAACCCGTGTTTTTTTTCAAAAGGGACCATCCCAAGAATCTGACATACTCCGGAGGTCGGATAGAGGATTCCGGAGAGAATTTTTAGGGTTGTAGTCTTGCCGGCGCCGTTGGGGCCGATAAGACCGACTATTTCGTTTTCACCGATGGTAAAGGAAATATTGTCCAGGGCAAGAGTTTCTTTGTATTGACGATTAAATAAATCGCTATAAAAGTTCTTACCCTTGACAGGGGATTTATAGATTTTGCTTAGATTTTTTACCTTTATCATAATAGTTAAAAGTCCAAAGTCAAAAGTCCAAAATTACAGTATAAAATACTAAATATTAATTATTTTTCAATGTTTTGACACTTGACCCAATAATATTTGCAATCTCAATTAATTCTTGTAAAAGCAGGTTGACGGTAATTCTATCAGCTTTATTTGTATCTCTTAATAGAGCTAACCAAAATTTTGATTCGTTTGCAGACTTTAAACAGTGAGTAAGGAAATTTGTGAAGTCTTTTTTAGAACTACCCGCGATCGCCTCAACATAGTTGGCTCCCATACTGGTTCCACTTCGAATTAGTTGATCTGTAGCTATAACACAAAGCCTGTCATTTTTAGGCAAGGAATATGTAAATTTTACTAATTTTATTATAAAGTAATAAATTCTTCTTTTTAGATTATCCGAAAACTCTTTATTACTTCTCTTCATGTTTATTACTTTTTACTACAACTTTTAACATTTAAATTGTGACTTTTAACTTGTTTTATCCTCCCCAGCTTTGATATTTTTTTAGGGCAAGATTCCATAATTTTAGACTAAGAGTAAGCAAAAGTGAGGAGGCAAATAAGGATAAAAGATAAGAGGCTGGAGACAGAAGGTTAAGCAGAGCTTTGGGTGGGAAGCTCATCATGATCCCAACCGGAATGACAAAGGTGAAAACTGCCCGGATCGGTTCGCGGTAGATCTCCATGGGAAATCTGCCGAGTGAGGTTAAATCGCGATAAACCATAATGGCGTGATCGACTTCGGTGGTGAGGATAGCCAGCGCCAGAACTGCGATATGGAAGGCAGTGGCAATGATTAAGGAATTGGCAACAAGCAGTAAGTAACCAGCAATCAGCAGTAAGGAGATGTTTGGTAATTGGATAATAAAGTAGATCAATATTAATATATAAGGGATAAGCAAAATTAGGTCCAGGAAATCAACCCCTCCAACCAATATGCGGAGAAAAGGGTGGTGGGGTTTGAGAAGTATGAGATCAAAAGAGCCCGAAACGACTTGAGGACGGAAGCGGTAAACCTCGCGAAAGAGAAGCTGGGCGGTTGTATCGACTACATTAAAAGTGAGATAGAAGATAATCATTTGATTAAAGCTGTAGCCTTTTACCAGATTGGTTTTGCTAAAGACCAGATAAATCATGAAAAAAAGAAAAAGAAAGCGCGCCAGTTTGCCAAGAGTGAAAAAGACAATCCCCAGTTTATGCTGGATGACCATCTTGAGGTAAAGCTTGGCATAGACAGTAAAAAGTTTTAAAACTTTTCTCATCGGCCCCAAAATGAAAAACTTTTAATGCCTTTTCGCCAAACAAGACGAGCCAAAAAGTAAGAAGCAAAAAGCCAAATATAGGAAAATAAGATTAACTGCCCGATTGACTGCCCAGCGTATCCCGACGTAGTCGGGAGTAGTGGGTTCTCATGGCTGATTAAAATTTTGGCCGGGAGGTAAAACATGTAGGGGAAAGGAGTAACCATAATTAGTTTGTAGATAGGCTGCGGTATGATATCCAAAGGAAAGTAATTGCCGGCGACGAACGAGAGTAAAACCATGAAGACGAATCTAATCGGCCAGACTTCGGTCGTCCAAAAGCCCAGGAAAGAGAGCGTGAGATTGATAAAGTAGGAGATGAGGACGCTATTGAGGAAAATCGGAAGAAATAAAATAGGATTGTTAGGTGGAATTAACTGTAATTTAAAAAACCAGACGATCAGATACAGTTCGAAAACCGCAAAGAACAGGTTGATTAATTTATCGGCCATTTCTTTGGCGAAGTGATAGTTGAAAAAAGAGACGGGCTTTAAGAGAGTATTGATGATTTTGCCGTCGTTGATGTCCGAGGAGATGTCAAAGGTCCTGGTGCCAAAGACAAAAGTACCGATCAGATTGCCGTAGATCAGGTATGAGACAAACTGAGTTCGATCATAATCCCCAATGACCGGATTTCTATCCAAGACCGCAGACCACAAAAATAAAGGGATGATGATATTTAAAACTACTCTGAATCTCCAGAGGATAAAATTAATCCTGTAAACAAAGTATTCCTTGAACGAAACCGTCAATACCGCCAAATATTTTTTCATTCCAGTAAATTTAAATCGGGGTTGACAAATAAATACCTTATTTAGTATACTTGAAATTGATCCTCCTGATAGGGAGAAAATTCTCGTCTAACAAGGCGAGTCAGATCTTTTTCTCTACGCTATCAAACCTAAGGGTAACTCTTCGCCATTATGGTGAAGGGGATGAGATCGCGTTCCCTTCAGGCATGGCTTGAGGGGACAGATTTTCCCGTTGCTTCAGAGGGAAAAAGTCAGCAGATCCCAATCGAGGAGGATCGCTGTACACACCTCTTAAAATCAAGACTCTTTATTTTATGTATAGTTTTAAGAAAGTTTTATATATTTGAGGCAGTCTTATTCTTATTTTCAGATAGATCAGAAGAAATCAGCAGAGATCGAAAATATCAGATAACAGAATAATTTCAGACAAATCTGATGTATTTGATTTCCGATTAAGCCGATGTCTCCTATCTCTTCCGAATTATTTCGAAACCATTATGAACGATAAAAAAAAGTCAGAAGATACGTTTGACGTTTCATCCATATTGGAAAAATACGAAGAAAAACCAATTGCACCTGCTGAATCCTCGACTGTTAAAGCTACGGAGGATAAGAAAGAACCTATTGTTAAAAAAGAAGTAAAGGAAGAAAAGAAAAAGCAAGATGCGGAAGAGAAGGTCGCACGTACGGCGCCTTCTCAGGAGGAGTACATAGAAGACAGATTAAAAGAAGATCTCAAGTTGAGTTATAAGGCTAAGGGTATCCTGGATATTACCTATGGCGGATACGGATTCTTGCGTCAGGACTATATCCTTGATCCTGACCGCGATATCTATGTTTCCACTTCCCAAATCAGGCGTTTTTGGCTGCGTCGCGGCGATGAAGTTGAAGGATTGGCAAGACCCCCTAAAGAGGGTGAGAGGTTTCATTCGCTGCTGCTCATCAAAAAAATAAACGGTAAGGAATTGACCGAAGAAGAGAGCAGACAAAGAAAACAGTTTGATCAGCTTACCTCTTTACATCCTGATAAACAAATAAAACTGGAGACAGACAAAGACATACTCTCAACCAGAATAATCGACCTATTGGCGCCAACCGGATTTGGCCAAAGAGCTTTGATTGTGTCTCAACCCAAGGCAGGCAAGACTACTTTTCTCAAAGACATAGCCGAAGCAATCGGTAAAAATTATCCGGAAGTGTTTTTGATGGCAGTATTGATCGGAGAGAGACCGGAGGAGGTCACCGAGATCAAAAGATTCATCAAGGGCGAAGTGGCGGCCTCCAATTTCGACGAATCACCCAGGCAACAAGTCAAAGTAGCCAATCTGGCTCTTGACCGGGTGAAGAGATTGGTGGAGATGGGTCATAAGGTAGTTATTCTTTTGGACTCGATTACTCGTCTGGCTCGCGCTTACAATCTATCGGTGACAAGCACCGGCCGAAGCATGTCCGGAGGCTTTGATCCTCAAGCTCTTTACCCAGCCAAGAAATTTTTGGGAGCCGCTCGAAACTGCGAGGAAGGCGGAAGCTTGACGATAATAGGGACTGCCTTGGTCGGCACAGAGAGCCGGATGGACGATCTGATTTATGAAGAATTTAAGGGCACGGGCAACATGGAAGTGCATCTGGAGCGCAAGTTCGCCGACCGCAGGATCTATCCATCAATCGATGTCCTCAAATCCGGAACCCGACACGAAGAACTTTTGGTTGACAAAGAGACATTGGCGAAAATGGCAACCCTTCGCCGAATGATCGGACTTCTGAATCCCGAAGAGGCAATAACAGCCATGATCCAGAAACTCTCCAAAACCAAGAACAACAAGGAATTCATGGCGACTCTAAATGTGGCTGCTTAATAGTTTTTAAGCGTTAACACATGCCAGATTTGGGCCAAAAACTAGAGCCAAACCCCCATATATTGATGCCAACGATCCCAAATATCTCTTGACTTTTGTTTGAAATCATATATATACTCTATACTAGTACCCTGTATAAGTTAAAAGTTCCCCACTTCTTAAATGCTTCGGAGGCAAGCAGGATTAATATATGGATACGGCAAAGAGGATGAATAGGCTTATCGGGCAGCTTAAGGGAATTCAGAGGATGATAGAGACCAAGAGAGATTGTTCTGAAGTGCTGCAGCAGATTTCGGCAGTAAAAAAAGCTATAGACGGACTGTCTCGCGAGATTTTGGTTTCGGACATCTGTCAATATGTACCATCTAAGGATGCAAAGAAAGTGGGAGAGATGGTGGGAAGAGCCATTAATTTATAAATCCTAAACAATTTCAAAATTCAAATGATTTAAATTCAAAACGTTTAAATAATTCTAATTTCAAAAATTCGGATTTATTTAGGATTTCGAATTTAGAATTTAGAGTTTATATTTTATATATGGAAAATGTAATCATAATAGGCGGTGGGCCGGCTGGTCTTGCTGCGGCACTCTATACTTCGAGGGCGAACTTAAATCCGTTAGTATTTGCCGGATCCCCCCCGGGGGGGCAGCTAATGTTAACCTCGGATGTTGAAAATTACCCCGGCTTCGAGTCGATTTTGGGGCCTGATTTAATCAATAAATATAGAGAGCATATCAAGAAATTCGGCGTCAGATTAATAGATCAGAATATAACAGAAGCGGATTTTAAAGCATCACCGTTTACTTTTAAAACTGTTGACAAAAATTACCAGTCGAAGGCAGTCATTATCGCAACAGGAGCCAAGGCTCTATGGCTTGGATTTGAGAATGAACAGAGATTAAGGGGAAAAGGCGTATCGGCATGCGCAACTTGTGACGGTTTTTTCTTTAAGGAAAAAACGGTGGCTGTGGTAGGAGGAGGAGATACCGCGATGGAAGAAGCATTAACACTGACCAAATTTGCCAAAGCAGTGTATCTCATCCACAGGAGAGGCGAATTCAGGGCTTCAAAAATTATGCAGGATCGGGTTAAAACACATCCCAAGATTCATATAATTTACAATGCCGAAGTTGCGGATGTTATGGGAGAGAATAGGGTGGAAGGAATAAAGTTAAAAAGAACTGCTTCATTGTCGCATGCTATCACTGATAAACCACCCCTTAAATCCCCTCCTTATCAAGGAGGGGAAAAAGGGGAGGCTATACTAAACTTAGAAGGGCTATTTTTGGCGATCGGACATCAGCCGGATACGAATATATTTAAGGGTCAAGTTGAACTCGATAGTAAAGGTTACATTGTTACATCGGGACGATTGTCTTCAGAGTTGGCTAAACTCAAAGCGCAAAATGTAAAATTCAAAATTACAATCGAAAACTCAAAATTAGAAGAAATAAAAGATAAGTTTAATCTGAACTTTGCCTCAGTTACTTCGGTTGAGGGTGTATTTGCAGCCGGAGACTGCGTGGATTATCGATATAGACAAGCGGGAACGGCTGTCGGGATGGGGATAGCCGCGGCACTGGAAGTAGAAAAGTATTTAGAAGTAAGTAGCAAGTATTAAGTATGGAGAACAAGTTTAAAATACATTCATTTACTGATTTAATTGCTTGGCAAAAGGCTCATCAATTTGTTCTAATTATTTATAAGATTGCATACTCATTTCCTAAAGAAGAAACTTTTGGGTTATCATCTCAACTTAAAAGAGCTGCTATATCGATATCTTCCAATATCGCGGAAGGATTTTCTCGAAAAACAAATAAAGATAAAGTCCATTTTTTTATATCGCTTTAAGCTCGTTAACCGAAGTTCAAAATCAAATCCTATTAGCACGAGATTTAAAATTTATTATTAATGATAAGTTTCAAGATTTAGCTTCTAGATCAATTGAAATATCAAAACTTATTAATAGTTTAATTAAAAAATTAAAGTAGTAATAAAGTAGCAATACTTGATACTTACTACTTTCTACTTAATACTAAAATGAATCAGGGAAAGAAAATGCTTAAGAGTGCGCAAGAGGTAATTAAAAAAACCGGAAAAAGTTTGGGTTTGTCCGAGGAAGCAATCCGGAGATTACTTGAGCCTAAAGCCATACATGAGCTGAATTTTTCAGTCGGAAATAAACTCTATAAAAGCTACAGAATTCAGCACAATGACAGTCTGGGACCATACAAGGGCGGAATCAGATTCCACGCAGAGGTAAACCGTGACGAAGTGCAGGCTTTGGCAACGTTAATGTCCATAAAGTGCGCCGTCGTCGGACTGCCTTTCGGTGGAGGAAAGGGTGGCGTGGCCGTTAACCCAAAAGAGCTTACGGAAAAAGAGCTTGAGGAGCTATCCCGCGCCTATGTAAGGGCGATCTCCAACTTCATCGGTCCCGAAATAGACGTGCCGGCGCCGGATGTGAATACCAATTCCGGGATTATGGCGTGGATGGTGGACGAGTATATCAAATTAAAAGTTAAAAGTGAAAAGTTAAAAGTTAATGGAAAAACAATAAACAAATTAAGATCTGCTTTTACCGGGAAGCCGATAGAAAAAGGCGGGACTTTGGGCAGAACTGAGGCAACGGGTAGGGGAGGAGTAATAATTTTGCAAGCGTTGCTTGCAAAACTACAACAAAAAGTAATCCAGAATTTATTTCGGGATCCAGAATCTAAAAAACAGATGCTGAAACTAGTTCAGCATGACGGTTCAGTTACAATCGCCGTGCAGGGTTTTGGGAATGTAGGTTATTATTTTGCCAAATTTGCAGCTGAAGAGGGTTTTAAGATCATCTCCGCCTCAGACTCCAAGGGAGCGGTTCTGGTTAAAGAAGGACTGGATCCGAAAGAGACCTTAAAATGCAAAGAAGAAAAGGGCAATATCGCCGGCTGCTACTGCGTGGGTTCTGTCTGCGATATCAGGTACGGTAGAGCCGTCTCAAATGAAGATCTTCTGAAGCTTGACATAGACGTATTGGTGCCTGCAGCTTTGGAGAATGCCATTAACAGCCAAAATATGAAGCAAATTAAAGCCAGAATAATCGTCGAGATGGCTAACGGTCCGGTGACGGAGGAAGCCTACGAATATCTGACCAGGAAGGGCGTAGTGATTGTACCGGATGTGCTTGCCAACAGCGGCGGTGTCAGCGTATCTTATCTGGAGTGGTATCAGAATATGCATAGCGAAAAATGGAGCGAGGATAAGGTTAATAAAAGACTAAAAAAAATAATGGAGGAAGCTTTTTCTTCAATTTGGGATAAGGCTGTCAAATATGAGCGTTTTAATTTAAAACGGGCTGCCTTTGAAGTAGCAATCGAGAGAATAGTATCTAATAGCAAGTAGTTATTATAGCTACCGTAATACGAAATGTCATATTTGTCATCCTGAATTTATTTCAGGATCTTGTTGTTTATACTTCTATTAATTGAAATCGCAATCAGTATATATACCCATCTTACTTACGATTTGCAGCTTGCCGGAGCGCGAAAAAGCGGATTAGATGGGTATATACTGAGTAACTCAGTTGCAAACCTTAAGTTATCGAAGTATACCCCTTCTTAGTTGATTTGATTAGATGACTTTAGTTGACAATTTGCAAAATCAACTAAGAGAGGGTATAGATGCTGAAACAAGTTCGGCATGACATTTATCAAAACCGGTCATTTTGTTTTGCGCTGACTATAGTCAGGAAAATTTCATATATAACTGACACCTAAATTATTTACTACCAGCTAGAATCTACTTGTTTGCTATAATTATCTGGCTTTATGCAAGATTTGAGAGAATACTTAGTCTTCCTCAAGAATTACTCAAAATCAAGAATCTTAAGCTTCGGGCGGTCATTTGAGAGATTCAAGGACATCATAGTAGCCCTGCTGGTTGCCAAGCGAGGCAGATACTCGTCTTATTTTTTAAATAGCTCCTTCTTTTTGCTGGTGGCGGCAGTTATTATCGCGGGTCCGATTATTGCCGAGAACAATCCGTTCGTTGCCTCATTTCAGCAAAACAGCAATATCTATCAGGGTGGTGTAGTTTCCTATAACCCTTATGAGAATTCCTTAAGCACAGTGATATCGACCAAGCCCCGCGACAAAATAGTAGATTATGAAGTTGCAGGAGGGGATACTTTGGCGTCTATTGCCGATAAATTTGATGTTTCGGTTGACACGATCAAGTGGGCTAATAATCTAAAGTCGGAGACAATCAAACCAGGCCAGATCCTGAAAATTCCGCCGATTACCGGTGTAGTTCACAAAGTGGTGTCGGGGGACAATGTCTATTCGATAGCTAAAAAGTATGAAAGCGATGCCCAGAAGATCGTCAACTTCCCGTTCAATGATTTTGTAGATTTGGACACTTTTACTCTGAATCCCGGACAGGTGCTTTATGTACCCGATGGGGTAATTGAGGAGGAAAAACCAAGATATATCGCTCAAAGGCAGGTGACTCAAATTCAAGCAGGAGTCAAGGGAACTTCCAATTTTATTTGGCCAACATCAGGTAGCGTTTCACAGTACCCGGTCTGGTATCATATGGCGCTTGATATTCAAAACAGAGCGGCGCCGCCTATTCTGGCTGCGGATACCGGAACCGTGACTTACTCCGGCTGTTTGGGTTGGGGCTATGGTTGCCACATCATCATAGACCACGGCAACGGTTACCAGACTCTTTATGGTCATATGTCCAGTCTGGGAGCTTCAGCCGGGCAGGCGGTATCGCAGGGTCAGAGTATTGGCAGAATGGGATCAACCGGACGTTCAACCGGCACCCACCTTCATTTCGAAGTCCGTTCGGGCGGAACGCTGCTTAACCCTTTGAATTTTTTGAAATAGCCGCTCCCCAGAGAGAACCCAGATCAATAATTAAGTAAAGGACAATTGAGAAAGCTATACTTTTGAGAAGAAACCAAAGCCCTTTCTGTTTATAGACAAAGCTCCAGAAGTACCATTCCAGATTAGTAAACTGCACAAAGATCAATAAAGCAAGATAGAAAAAAACCCAATGGAAGTGGCCGAGAGTGAGAGATAAAACCAATACGGCGGCAAGAATTGCCTTGAAGGCTTCTTTTTTGGAAGTGGCGACCGGGTCAAAGCGCAGGCGCTTCTGATAAAGCAGGATCCAGTCGCGGCTTCTTTTGAAATACTTAATTGCGATCGGCCAGAAGTCCTCAAATTCGTGATAGACCAACAGTTCGGGAGAGAATCTGATTTTTGTCTCCTTTTCGATTCGGTAAGTAAGCTCGATATCCTCTACAGTCGGTTGGGGAAAATTTTCGTCGAATCCGCCGATTTTGCGAAAAAGAGCTTTTTCAACGCCGGCAATGCGGGTAGAGAAGAGGTAATAGCGGGCATATTTTTCCCGCTCGATAAACCAGTAGACCCAGTCGCGCATGGCTTTGAAATTGGGGAAAAACCGGTTGTTCTTTTGCCGGTAGTGCCAGATACCGGTGAATGCCTTAAACTGCCCCTGTTTTGCCAAATTATAAGCATTTCTGAGGGTTGTTTTGGAGAGTTCGACATCCGAGTCCAAAAATAGAATATATTTTCCTTTGGCTCTTTTGACACCGTAGTTTCTGGCTTTGGCCGGGCCGAAATTTTTTCTTAGGCGGTAAACGGTAAGGCGGTATTTCATGAGCGATTCGATTTGTTTGATTTTTTTTAAGGTGCGGTCTTTTGATCTGTCATCGACAATTATTACTTCGACATTTTTGAAGTATCTGAATTGAGAGTTATTGAGTGAAAGCAGGGGAGCGTGGATGGTGTTTTGGCTGTTGTGTGCGGGGATGATGATAGAGAGAACCGTCTGCTTATTCATTACGGAAGAATTTTACCACAAGATTATTATTAGGTAATTTACTTATTGCGGCAAGCGCATTATATGTCAAAGCAGAGCTTGCAACCCGCAACCGCAAGCCCTTTCAAGGGACCCCTGGTCTTAGATTTTTGCATTTGTAAGTCAAAACTCCTCGTGAGGAAACCTGGGGATTTCGGCACGGACGCGGATTGATATCCTAAAATAGGACGTTATGGGAGACGATTTATCTTCCTTTGATTGCTTTTCTTAAAGCATTTCGTGTTTCAATTAATCCTGCAAATTCTTTTTGATCAATAATATCTCTTCCTTGAATTTCAACTAAATATGATTAAAGATTCCTAAATTGTTGTATTATACTTCTATTGATTGAGATTGCAATCAGTATATACCCCTCTAAGTTGATTTAATAAGATATTTTTAGTTGAAAATTTGCAAAATCAACTAAGACGGGTATAGATTCGCTCTTATTCGCAAGTCTTGAAATCTATCGGCAGAAGATCTGAATGGTCTTGAACCTTTATAAGGATTGAGTTCCTCATTACTCATATTGTTATAACTGAATTTTTTCAGGAAAATTCTTGTCTTGCCAGCTCTTTGAATTTAACTTTACCTTTTTTATCTTTAGTATATTGTTCCGCAATCAGGGTTGCCCGATCAGGATGAGTCGGGGGAAGAAAGCGCAATCTGACTCCGAATTGATTGAAAGCGGTCGCATACTCTCGGTCGAATTCATCTTCTCCTCCGAGTCTATAAAAGGCAAAACCTCTTAAGACGTCGTATAAGGGGTGATTTGGTTTAGCTGTGAGACTAATTCCTCCGTCTTCATAATAAGTAATTATTAATTGACCAGTATCAAAAATAGTTTCCTTATTATTTGACATAAAATTATTTTTTAAGACAAATTTATTTAATACTCATAACGTCTAGACACGGTTTTAAATCATCTTCTAGCAATTCTCTACAAGTGATGTAAATCTGTAAACCAGTATATATTAGATATGTTGCGTAATCAGCGATCAATTTGTCATTCTGGTTTGCTTTGTCCCTCGAAGTTCGAAAAACGAAGTGGGAGGGTCCAGAATGACAAATTGATCAACAACGATTCCGGATGCGCCCCGCTGAGGCGGAGCTTACCAGAATGACGTAAAGTTAGGATTAAATTTCTTATTACGCAACAGGTCTATTATACTACTTTGTTTGAATTTAGAGCGGGGGAAGGGAAATATTGTAGGTTTAGTCAAATGGGCGTTGGGATGGCTTGAATTTGCTGAAATCTCAACGAAATGTTAGAATACACACTTATTATGATACCAAGATTAGAAAGAGGCTGTCTAATAAGTACAGGCTGTCCTGCCTGGGATATTGTGGAGGGAATTTTGACAGTTGAAAGAACGTCTAATGCATACCGAAGAAAAATTGCCGGAGATGATACATTGCCGGATCTTGATAAAGAAATCGGAATGGAAATTATTCAAAATTCGGAAGACAAAGTGACCGAAGAGCTAACTGAAAAGTTATATTATTTACAATCCCATTTTTTATTATGCAGAGTTTGTCCCTTTAGGCGGACAAATTAATAATTCAAAATGTTATAGTTAGCGCAAAACAAAATGTCGAATTTGTCATCCTGAACTTGATTTGGGATCTGATTGATAAGATGCTGAAATAAATTCAGCATGACACAAAAATACAATCTGTCATTTCATTTTGCGATCGCTATTTGAATAAAGAATTTTGTCCTGATTGTAGAATTAAAGGAGAATGTGAAGACGCTAGGCGAATTGCTGAAGAAATGAAAAAAAAGGCAAAAGGTTTAGAATATACTTCTATTGATTGAGATTGCAATCAGTATATACCCCTCTAAGTTGATTTAATAAGATATTTTTAGTTGAAAATTTGCAAAATCAACTAAGACGGGTATATATAGTACCCGATGCAAATAGTCTTAACCCAAATTGTCCATCCAATATAGTAGCTAACAATAAAAGGTTAGTTAATCTGCTGGAACAGCCATAAAATCTTCTTGTAAATCAACAAATCATCACCGGTTTTAATCCGCCTTCGCGGAAATCCCCGACCGTTAGGTCGTGGGAGCTTCAAACAAGACCCGGGTGACCTTGACATGAAGATGTTTCAATGATAGATTGGATATTAAGGGACAACCAACAATGGAAGAAAATAAATCAGATCCAAATATGCCGGTAAACAAAATTCCGGATTTTTACCGGAAAAACAAACCCACAGTTGTTTTAGGCTTCATGGCTTTTGCGGCAGTTTTTGTTTTATCATTAAGCATTATTGTTACCCAAAATCAGGTTAAGCTTTTAAGCCAGGCAGCCAGCAGAACCGCTTCGAAAATAATTTTAAGAGCTGTTTCAGTGAATTTCTGGCCGAATAATTACGGTCCGCTAAATTTTACACCCCCTTCCGGCTGGACTTGGATGACAAAAATAAATAAAATTAAGCTTATTTTCCAGCAGCCGGGCCCCACTTATTATTCTTTTTATGCTTCAAAATTTATTGCCGATAATTACGCTCCCTTTGACTGGAAAATCGAAGGTAATAAATCTACAGTCAGGCTTTACGGCTATACTACTGCTCCCTGTAATGCAAACATTACTGCCAGGTTTCAGTTCAATCCTGCTACGGCAACGGGTGTAATGAGCAACGAAGGCGTTCACTTGGAGGAATATAAAGTTCTTCCGGTCAGTCAATGCGGCTATGATCCGGTTACGGGGTATA
>Ga0155724_117_pt1 | contig 25332 bp, 25 predicted proteins | sample RifCSPlowO2_01_FD_107380 | JGI IMG/M metagenome (GOLD analysis project Ga0155724, IMG submission 107380) | Candidatus Roizmanbacteria bacterium RIFCSPLOWO2_01_FULL_40_13 | reverse complement strand
TGGCTTTTTCATTTGATTTATAAATTTTAACAAAGGCCTCATAAGTTTCTTTCAGCTCATAAGGGAAGATCACCCAGTCGTTAATCGTTTTAAGGTGATAGTCCGGCAGGGGATTGCTGAAAGTCCGCACGATCGGAGCCAACGACTTAAATTTTTTAATTTTTTGGCTTTTAAGGTAATCGGTGACGACTTTAAGTGTCCCGCCCGTATCGACAATTTCATCAACAATCAGAAAATATTGATTTTGCAGGCCGCTGGGAGTTTCAGTGATTTTAATTTCTTTTTGCTTTTTCAGGTCCTGATAGGAAGATACTGTCAGATGCGATACGGGCAGTCCCAAAAGGTCCGACAGCATCCTTGCCCAGATCAAACCTCCGCGCGAGACGCATAGGATTCGATCGAATTTATCATGACGGATTTTTTTGTTCAACTCAAGACAGTCGTTGACTAATTCTTCCCAAGAGACCTTATAAAATTTCATAGTTTCACTTTTTAATATTTTTTAATAATTCTATAAAAAAGGTTTGCAGTTTTTTCTCCTTATTTTTTACAGCCTTTAGGACTTCCCTGTGGTCGTGTTTGATAAAAGCGAGATTGGTGACAATTGACAGTCCCAGGACTTCCATACCCAGATGATTGGCCATGATTACCTCCGGCACAGTGCTCATCCCGACCACATCCGCCCCAAAAAAACGCAGAGCCATTTTGTCGGCAAAGGTCTCGAAGTGCGGACCCCTTTGATAGACGTATACGCCTTTCTGAATTGAAAGATCAGCTTCCAAGGCAGATACTTGCGCTTTATTTATCAGGCTTTGGTTAAACGGCTTTGATAAATTTTGGAATTTTGCTCCCCCTAAAGGACTAGGACAGAAGAGAGTGATTAAATCGTTCAATACAACAAGATCGCCGATATTGTATTTGGGGTTTAGGGCTCCGGCAGCTGAAGTTATTATTATTTTTTTTACACCTTGCCGGTGGAGATATTTTACGGTTTTTACAACCTCTGATGTTGTGTAGTCTTCATAAGTATGAAATCTGCCGGAGAGAATGATGACTTTTTTACCGTAGAGAGTTCCGGAAATTATTTTTCCGCTATGGCCGGGTACGGTGGCTTTATTTCCGAAAACCCGCTCAAACCCTGTTGCTTTTTTATTTTTTATACCTTCAATTATTCCTCCCCAACCGCTGCCTAAGATTAGTCCAATTGGAGCTGCCATTGACAAATTATACTTTAAAAAATCAATATTAGCTGTATACTTCTATTGATTGAGATTGCAATCAGTATATACCCCTCTAAGTTGATTTAATAAGATATTTTTAGTTGAAAATTTGCAAAATCAACGAAGACGGGTATACAATTAAATCATGAAATTATTACTCCGATTATTATTTTTGCTTTTATTGCTTATTTTTTTATCTACCAAAATTTATGCTCAAGAGCAAATTAAGAATTTTGACACAGAAATCACCATCGATCAAAACGGTACGATTAAGGTAGAGGAGAGGATTGAGTATGACTTAGACGATTTAAACCGACATGGCATTTACCGCGATATTCCTTATATTACGACTAACAAAGATGGCAAAAAATTCAAGCTCGAGCTTGCTAATTTTTCAGTCACTGATGGGAACGAAAACAGGTATAAATATGAAAAATCCGTTGTTGACGGGAAGATCCGCCTCAAAATCGGTGATCCGGACAAAACCGTAACGGGTATACGAATCTATAAGATATCCTACCAAGTATCCGGCGCCCTCACCTATTTTTCCGATCATGACGAGCTCTACTGGAATTCAACCGGCAATAATTGGACTGTCCCAATCGCGTCTTACACCTCTGGAGTGAAATTGCCCAATGGGATAAGCCAAAATGACATTTCCGTTGTTTGTTACACCGGTTCTGCCGGAAGTACGGAACAAAATTGCAAAACATCAATTGAAGAGAATAGTATTGAAGTCACAGGTGTCGACCCTCTCGCTTCGTACGAAGGTATGACTTTTGCCGTAAGTTTTCCCAAGGGTCATGTCGAGGTATCGGAAGCCCAGCCTTACGTACCATTTTGGCAAACGATCTGGGGGAAAACACTACTCGCATTGATAATATTTGCAGCAATTCTATGGTATATCGTCTATCCGATCTGGATTCCGATCAAGTGGTTCCAACAAGGCCGCGACCCGAAGCATACGGACGTAGGTGAAGCAAGAGCTTGGTTTGATCCACCCAAGACAAATTCGGGAAGAAGTCTGACGCCGGAGGAGACAGGAGCATTAGTTGACGAGCGGGCGGATATGGAGGATGTATCGGGTATGTTGATATATCTTGCCCAAAAAGGACACCTCAAGATCGAGGAGAGAAAAAAGAAAGACTTTTACCTTGTCCGCCGAATCCCGCCAACGGCGGGAAAAGGAGAATTGCTTGATTTCGAAAAAATTTTTATCGATAAGATTTTTGAGGGCGGAGCCGAGTTTCATATAAAAAAACATAAGTTATATACGGAAGTTGAGAAAGCTAAAACCAGCATTTATGAGAGACTGGTTAAAGAAGGATTTTTTACCCAAAATCCCAACAAAATCAGGACATTTTATTCAGTAATTGGTGTTTTAGCGCTGGCTACAGGGAGTATTCCCCTGGCTTTTTCGGCTTTCTTTTTCGGTAGACACATGCCCAGAAAGACAATGCATGGCGTTGAGACTGCCAACATTGCAAGATCCCTAAAAAATTTTCTCTCCTCCCAGGAAAGAAGGTTGGAATTTTTAGTTAAAAAATCAGACCTGCCTGTCGACAGGCAGGTGCTTTTTGAAAAACTCCTGCCCTATGCCGTAGTATTCGGAGTGGAGAAGATCTGGGCGCAGCGTTTTGCCGATATTGCCATGAAGCCGCCCGACTGGTACAGCGGTTACTCGACAGTCAAATTCAACAGCGTTAGCTTTGCCAACAGTCTTAACTCATCTTTCTTGAGCGTCCGTTCGGCGGCAACTCCCGTTACCAGTACTACCGGTCACGGCTCCGGATTCTCCGGCGGCTCATCCGGCGGCGGCGGAGGAGGCGGCGGTGGAGGGAGTTGGTAAAATACACCGGCAATGTAAAGTTAACACTTTATTTTTTTAACGTATTTTCACGCATTTTGTGAATACGTTTCCAGCCTGCAGTTGTTTTGAAATACTTTTCACAGCTTAATGCATCATTTTATTCTTAAAAGCTGAATAATAAACGAGTTCATATGGAATATTTGGTATTGTAGCTATATTTTCTCCGTTATTATGAGATTTTATTCTTCTTTTCAAATCAGGAGTATATCCGAGGTAAAACTTTTTATTATTTAAGCTCTGGATAATGTAAAAGTAGTACATTAAAAACAATTATAGCGGTCCACAATCATGCAATTTATTCTGCAGGTAAAGTATGATTTATGATCATTTATAAAAATGAAGGCTTGCCACAATCACGAGCTTGCGAGCTGATTGTGGCAGGGACTCGTAGATGATTTCCGAACGACTAATTGGTTGGAAATTGTACCTTATCCGGAATTAGTTTATTGGAAATCTAAGCATTTTATAGCGTCCTAAATTATAATAAGACTGATGGAAAAGGCTAAAACTAATATAATCTCAGCAGCGGATAAATACTTTCGACGAGAAGACACTCTTTTAAGTGAATTATTAAAAATAGTAAACTCAAAAAGAGGCGAGAAATATTTAAATGGTAAGAGTAGGAGAGCTTTGGAATTATCAGTTTCAATTCCTGCTTCAATAGTCAGTGCTCCAATTATTGGCGTTTTAGGATTAATGAAAAAACTGGAGGATGGTGGAACAGCATTTTTCGTTCAGCAGAGATTGGGTAAAAATTCAATGACTGATTCCATTGGAGTCGTAAAAATTCGTTGTATGCATGAGAATTCTGATTTACAGGGTGGAAATATTGATATGGCTAGAAAATTAGAGCCCGAAAATGATCCAAGAAATACCAATTTAGGTAAGTTTATGAGAAAGTATCAATTGGAAGAATTACCGCAATTAATGCAAGTTGTTTTAGGACAATTGTCACTAATTGGTATAAGGGCAACACCGCTATATGGACTGAAATATTTACAGGAAAATTGGAAACCTGAAAGATATGAAAAATTTATTGAGCTCTATAAATTAAGTGGAGGTAGCCTTGTTGACATACAAACAGTATTAAGTTCGGATTTTACTAAGAAAGGTGAACGAGCTGGCTTCCATAGTTATTCTTTTTATGCTGAAAATGCAAATTTAGGACTTGATTTATATTTACTATGGAGAACTTTCTTAAAACTTGGTCGTCTTTCTGCCAAGCTAAAACGCAGTTAACTCTTACTTTGGAAATATTGAATACTATTTAAAATTAAGTTCATTTTGCAGGGGCGGAGAGAATCGAACTCCCATCAAAGGTTTTGGAGACCTCTATTCTGCCGTTGAACTACGCCCCCAAATTTAATTTTTAAATTCTTTTGTGTCCGCGCAGGCAGAAATCCTGCCTGCTGTGTCGTTTGTGCGCTCAGGCAGAATCGAACTGCCATCGGAGGTTCCGCAAACCCCCATTCTATCCGTTGAACTATGAGCGCTTGCTTTGGCAGGCGGGCGCACTCCTGTTCTTTCCAATTAAGCTATAGAGGCAAGATCAAATTAAATTATTTTAGCACAATCAATTCGAGTTTAGTGTAGAATTACCCGAACTTCGGGTCGGGGATGGAGGGCAAATTTTGGGGAGGTTGCTGGATTGCGTCCGTTTTGGCCGGACCGGATCTCTCGTTGGCCTTAGATTGTAAATTTTCCAATAATGAAGAGAGCTTTTCGTCTGACATTGGATTTGAGGCGTCTTGTCCTACTGAAGGAGGCGGCATGGATGAAGGAATGGAATTGGAACTAAGGTCCACCGGCGGCGGCGTTGACTGAAGAGGTTCGTTGACCGGAAGATTAGTCGGAGTTGGAGGTTGCGCGGATGGATCCTGACTCGGCGGTTCAACCGTTGTCGGGATATTCGGCGATTCGACTACGGCAGGAGGCGTAGATTCATCAACTGCAGGTGGCGAAGAATCAGTGAAAGGCGTTGCGGCCTGAGGGGCCGAGACCGGTGTTGAAGCGGGTGGAGCAACTTCGGATTGGACTTGTGGCGCTTCGGCAGGTTTATCCTCAACTTTTGCAGATGTAAAACCAAGCGCATCGTCAAACTCAGATTGCGTAAAACCCTTGAGTACGACTGACTGTCCGTCGTCTTTTTCGAGCTTAGTGACCGGAGTGCCGGCGAAATTATCGCTTACAGCCAGCATTTCGGTTAAAAAATCCTTATTTGCCTCAAGATTTTTTTCCTCAAACTGGAGATTTTTTGACTTAAGATACTCTTTCTCTTTTTTGGAGAACTCACACTCAGGTACGGTATAGATAGTAATTTTCATAATTCGGTTTCACTCACTATAATTCTCTAACAAAGACAAATTTTATTATGAAGTAATTGAAATTATTTGTCAACCCCAATCAAATTTTCATAGAGAATTTTGTTATGATTGTAGGATGAAAAAGACAGTTTTTATCTTACTGCTTTTAATCGGCGGAGTCGGGGGGTTTTATCTCGGTTATCTAAAAATTAGAGCCAAACCCAAAGAAAAAATATCTGTACAAAAAACTAAACCAGAGGTCCAAGGCGTTGAAAAAGTTCCTATCGTTTCCAGATCTGTTTTTGTTCCGTATTGGAGTTTAGACCAAGAGAAAATTGACATTTCCGGTTATGATAAAATTATCTACTTTGGAATTACAGCTTCTTACAACGGGATAAATAAGAGCGAACAGGGTTACTCTAATTTAAGAAAATTCAATTCGATTATTCCGGAAAAAAAGGAAAAATTATTGGCCTTGCGGATGATTAACGAAGATATAAATGACTCGGTTTTGTCAAATATAAGAATACAGGAAGTATTAATCAGAGAGACGCTGGAACTTTTATCCGAATATGAATATGACGGTTTAGTTTTAGATCTGGAGATATCGAGTTTGCTGAATAAAGAAATTACAAGCCAAATTAATGATTTTGTTCAAAAATTTTATACTGCCGTATCTGCTGACTATAGGAAATTATATCTGACCGTATACGGTGATAATTTTTACCGTGGAAGACCATACGACGTTGAATTCTTAGCAAAAAAATCCGATGGGATTATGATTATGGCTTACGACTTGCACAAAAGCAGAGGAGAGCCGGGTCCGAATTTCCCATATGATACGGGAACTAAATATCAGTATGATTTCAAATTGATGATTTCTGACTTTTTGACCAAAGTACCCAAAGAAAAAATTACGGTAATTTTTGGATATTTCGGCTATGACTGGTTAGTTGATGAAAAAAAACGTCCGATAAGGCCGGCTGAAGCCTTGAGCTTTAAAGAGATAAAAAGCAAATTTCTAGATAAATGCGAATTCAAGGATTGCGTTAGCAAAAGAGACAAAATATCGCAAGAGTCGGAAGTAAATTATGTCATTTCAGCGCCTGTTCCCGATGAGCAAAATATATACCGTATTGACTACCATATCGTCTGGTTTGAAGACGAAGAATCGATTAAAGTCAAAACCAGCTTTCTTCAAGAGCAGGGAATCTCCAGCGTCTCCTACTGGGCATATGGCTATTTCTGAAGCCATAATATCCAACCGCAGCGGTTGGAAATCGGGCTGCTGCAGGAGTCTAAAGCGTAACATATTGACAGGAATAAAAAGGTATGTATAATACAAGTCGATGACAATATTAGAGAGGGGACCATTGCCAAGGAATGAGAAGTCTGCTCGACCTAATAATATCACTTATGTTCGATTAGACGGACTTATTGGACTCGGTATGCATGAAAGTACTCATCGTCGGGTAGCTATAGATGAGGAGCTGCACAGACAACCAGAAGTTGAAATGTGGGAGAAACCAATAGTCTCAGATGCAGGACAAATGACAGTTGGGCCAGGTGGTATTTTAATTGCCAAATATGTTTCACAATCAACTTCACTGGAGGTATTAAGAAAAGAGCATAATTCACCCGATGAGAGGCAGAGAGCATTAGAAGAGATTAGAAGAGAGACGGCCAGATTAACAGCTTCACTTACCGGACAGACTGTCTGGATTGAGTTAGATTCGGGTGAGTGGGAACAGGTAAATCTCTAATAATTTCTTTTATTACTTCATTTATCTCCTCTTTTTTTTGATAAGATTGTTCAATGCGGGAAAAACTTAAATTCCTTTACGGCGAAGAAATAGGTAAAAAGACTTATGAACAGCTATTAAAACTACTTGATTCGGTGAAAGGAATGATAAATTGTGACGATAGGGAACTGTGGAGTGAAAAGGATATTTTTTTGATAACTTATCCGGACTCATTTTACGAAAAAGGAAGTCCAGTATTAAAAACATTAGCAAAATTTCTAAAAATTCACTTGAAGGGAATAATAAGCGGCGTTCACATACTTCCTTTCTCCCCTTATTCCTCGGATCGGGGATTTTCGATAACCGACTTTACCAGAGTAAAAGAAGAGTTTGGAGACTGGAAAGAGATGGAAGGTATTAGCAAAAACTTCCGCTTGATGGCCGATCTGGTTCTCAATCACGTCTCGGTTAAGCATGAGTGGTTTCAGCGCTTTCTGGCAGGAGATTCTAAATATTGGGATTATTTTATCCATTTTAACAAGTCGGAGATCCCTGAAGCAGAACTGAAACAAGTTGTCAGGCCGCGGGCAACTCCTTTACTGACTCCTTTTAAGACAGCAAATGGAGAGAGACGGGTTTGGACGACCTTTTCGGTAGAGGATTCTACCGATCAGATAGACCTGAATTACCAAAACCCCGAAGTTTTGCTGGAGATGATAAAGATAATCCTATTATTTTTACAAAAGGGGATTAGGATTTTTCGACTTGATGCAATACCATTTATCTGGAAGGAGGTTGGGACAGACTGTTATGACCTAAAACAAGTTCATATAATAATCAATTTATTTAGACAAATTCTGGATGAAGTATGTCCGCGGGCTCTGCTTTTGTCTCAATCAAGTATGCCCTGGATAGAAAATTTGGCCTATTTGGGAGGGCAAAATAAAGAAGCCAACCTTGTTTATAATTTCCCATTACCGCCTTTGATTTTAGACGCTTATTACAATCGAAATACGAAACAGCTTAACGATTTGGCAGAAAAAATGAATCCGCCAGATCAAAAGACGAGCTTTTTTAATATTTTAGCCGTCCACGACGGTATTGGCCTCAGCGGCATCAAAGGATTTCTTTCCGAGCAAGAAGTCAGAGAGTTATCAATTCAGATTCAAAGGCGAGGAGGCTGTCTGTCTTATCGTTCCCTGCCTGACGGAGATAAAAAGCTGCAGGAGCTTAATATCACCTGGTGGTCAGCGCTAAATCAAATTTCGGAGGAATCATTTGACTTAAAGCTGCAAAAATTTATTACCTCGCATGCACTGATGTTCGCACTTAAGGGCATACCGGCTATATACTACCTCTCATTATTCGGTCAAGAGAATGACCGGGTGCTATATGGAAAAACGAAGATTAAGCGCGATCTAAACAGATCTGATCTGGAGCTTGGTAAATTGGAGGAGAGTTTGAAGACTGACTCAAGCAAAGAGAACCGGGTGTTTGCTGGGATGAAAAAATTAATGCAAAAAAAAAGAAATATTCCGGCTTTTCACCCGGATGCCGGTCAGGAAGTATTAGACTTAGATAAAAGAGTTTTTGCTTTACTGCGAAGGACAAAAGATCAAGCGGTGGTTGCCTTACACAATTTATCGCCAGATAAGTTAGAAATTAGCTACAATTCAAAAATTTACACTCTGGATCCTTTCAGCTTCATTTGGGACATCAGCTAGATTTTATTTTCTGCGATTGCTTTTCTCAAATTAGTCATCAGGCGTTCCATGACGCAGAGGTTATGAACGGTCGCTAATGTATAGGCGGTTAACTCTTTTTGTTTAAAAAGATGATGGAGATAGGCTTTGGTGAAGTTTTTGCAGGTATAACAAGCACAATCTTCGTCTACGGGGGAAAGATCAAATTTATATTTTCCAGTTAATATATCTATTTCCTTCAAGTTGGATGCTGGAATTTGAGCGTTGGATATTCTGTACAACTGTCCCAGACGCGCAAGCCGCGTAGGTTCAACACAGTCGAAAGTGTCGATGCCGTATTTAACAAGATCGGCAATATCGTCTATATGACCAACTCCCAAAAGATGCACGGGTTTATCCTCCGGTAAGTATTCGGATACCCACTTCACTTGATTCCGCATTTCTTTTTTTGTTTCTCCCACAGAGACGCCGCCTATTGCGACTCCGTCGACGCCCTGTGATGTTACAAATTTTGCCGACCCTTTTCTTAAATCCTCATAAGTCCCACCTTGTATGATTCCATACAAAAACTGATTATTTTTTAATTTTGACTTGTCATTTTGATTTTTGATTTTTAAGTTTTGATTTTGAGCTATACAGCGATTTAGCCAATTATGTGTTCTTATCATTGCCATTCGTGAGTACGCATGTGCAGCGGGATAATAGGTGCATTCGTCAAAAGCCATGATGATATCGGCTCCGATTTTTTGCTGAAATTGCATTGATTTTTCAGGGGTAAATTCGATCAGCCGCCCGTCGTATAGCGAGCGGAATTTTACCCCCCCGTCGGAGATCTTAACAATCAGCGGTTGCTCCTCGCCTCGAATATCTGCTTTTTTAATTAAGGAACCCTCAGGGTTCCGGGAACCCTGAGGGTTCCGTTTAGCCAAAGAAAATACCTGGAATCCCCCGGAGTCGGACATGAGGGGGATATCCAGACGGGAAAAATTATGTATTCCACCGGCTGCTGCGATAACATCGGCACCCGGATGGCTTACCAAATGGTAGGTATTGACGAAAGCGGCTTGAATACCAATTTTTTTCAACTGGTAGGGAATAAGCGATTTGAGCGTTCCTTTGGTTGCAACCGGCACGAAGGCTGGGGTTTGGATTTTACCATGAGGAGTGCTAATCAGACCCAATCTGGCTTTAGATTTTTTGGATTTTTTTAAAACTTTAAAAAATTTTATCATTTATATAGCGATCGCAAAATGAAATGACAGATTGTATTCTGTATCATGCTGAATTTATTTCGGCATCTTATCAATCGGGTTCCAAACCAAGTCCAGGATGACAAATACGACATTTTGTTTTGCGCTAACTATAAAATAAGCATTGCGTCTCCAAACGAGTAAAAACGAAATTTCTCTTTTATGGCTATATTGTACAACTCTAAGAGGTGTTTTTTGGAGTGTTTAAATTGTAAGAAAGCCTCAACCAGCATCATGAGAGACGAGCGTGGCAGATGAAAGTTAGTAATAAGACAGTCGATCATCCTGAATTTATAAGGCGGAAAGATGAAAAGTCCGGTTTTTTGAGACTGATAATCTTCGCAGTCTTTAACTTTAGATTCCAAAGCTCTGGCCGTTGTTGTCCCCGAAGCAATCAGACTGAATCCTTCAGATCTTAATTTATTCATGGCGCTAAAATCTGCAGAATTAATCTGAAAATATTCCTCATGCAGTTTTTTACTTTTTAGATTTTGATCGGTAATTGGAGCAAAAGTGCCAAGCCCTACCTGAAGGTTGACGAAAAAGCATTTTGTCCTTTTTTCTTTTAGTTTTGACAAAATTTTCTTTGTGAAGTGAAGTGAAGCAGTTGGGGCTGCCACGGAACCAAAATTCGATTCATCCGCAAAAACGGTCTGATATTTTTTACGCAATTCCGTCTCTTTTAGCGGGGTTTTACGAAGGTATGGAGGGATCGGGGTTTGGCCGTTTTTATTAATTATTTCGATAAGTTTTTGATACCCAAAATTATATTTGAATTCAAAAATTTTATCACGCCGGGAGACCAGCCGGAAGTGATATTGATGATCAAAAAAAAGTTTTTTTCCGACTGTGATTTTACGGTCAACCAAAGCCTTAACGGTAGTTTTATGGGCATCGGTAATTTCATTTATCAGCAGCAGCGCAACTATTTTTCCACCCGACTCTTTTTTCAGCACAACCCTAGACGGAAACACTTTGGTTTTATTTAAAACTAGGAAAGATTTTTCCGGTAAATATTTATTGAAATTATGAAATATATCAAAAGAAATATTGTTGGATTCGGTGTTAAAAATAAAAAGCCTGGAAGAGCCGCGAGGCGCTGCAGGGGTATCGGCTAAAAGGCCTTCCGGAAGGTTAAAATCATATAAAGACCAATCAATCATTTTTAATTTACAGGAAAAATCTAAAAAGTAAAAAAGAAATTTAAAAGTCAAAAATAAGCTTCCCCTTAATCCTCTCCTTGTCAAGAAGGGAAGAAGAGGGGTGGATGTATCTTTTCATTGACGTTTTTCATTTTTTAGTTTTTAATTTATTTTCGAATGCTCCCATTTCCTTTAACTTCCACATATAAAGTGCGGCGCGATTTCTTGCTCTTGAATCAATGACATAGCGCAAAGCTTCCTCAAGAACCGGACGCGGGATCGTCTTTGCTATTTTAATATAGAGGCTTTTCCTTCGTTCGTCCAGCAGTTTTTCCGAAAGATATACTCCGTATGACTGGAATTCGCGCGAGACATACTTATCTTTGAGGGGATCGAATTTTTTCAGAATGTCCTTTACGGAATGCATCATATGATATGAGCGGGACATAGCTGTTTCATGGTTATTCCGAGAAAGCGCAGCTAATCTAGGAATCCGTCTCAATCGCAGTTGTCAGAGATTTCCCGACAAGCTCGAAATGACATTTATGTCCCAGTTACAATATATTTTACAAAATTCTAAACTCTAAAATCTAAATTCTTTCACTTGCATTCTTTGCCAAAATCAGTAACAATGTAAAAATATGGAGGGAGAGATAAATTATACACCGCTTGACACTTTTAAATTATCTGCCGAAGAGAAGAAACCCAAAAAATTTACCAACCATGTTTTAACCGGTCTGATTATCTTTTTTGTAATCGGGATTGGGACAATAGGATATTTATTGGTGTTGCAACAACCTATAAAAAAAGATATTCCAGCCACAACAGTTGTCGATTTAACTCCGACAATTTCTCCCCCGGAAGAAATTGTTCCTACAGGAGAATTAATTCCAAGCGAGGAAACCCCGCCGGCAACCGATGAGGCGGCAGTCGCTCAACCTGCTGAAGAGTCGCTTACGCCTACAACCAGTTTAGTAGTTAATCCTACCGAGGCCGTTGAAACAAGGAGCTTGGCGCAATCGACCAATCTTACTCCGACTGCAGCTCCAGATCCGACCGAGACGCCGATTCCCTTGGCTTGCGGGACTAAATCCTGTGACGATGAGACAAATCCTTGTAAGGAAGGGTTGGTTTGTGTTCAGGCTGATGACGGATCAAATTACTGCTCTCAATCTAACTATCAAACGGCCTGCAAGGCAGATCCCTCACAAGAGAGTTGTTGCACTGCACCGGTAGGCGGGGGAGAGGAACCGAGTCCCACGGAGATTGTACTGGTGACCGATACGAGCAATGAAACAGCAAGTTCAGATACGACATCCGAAGATCAACCCGAGATCCCTTCAGCCGGCATCGCCACGTTTGGAGTCCTTTTTGGTCTTATGGCTACAGGCATCATCATCTTCGGCCTAATATTTTAAATCATAATAAAAAAAGCCAATTTCCCATGACTTTAAATTGCCACATTAACCCAATATTAACCTGGCAGGTTCATAGCGGGTTATGGCAAGGCTCTAAAAATGAGCAAATTTCAACCTTTTTGAATTAGTCGCCGGTAGAGCAGGAGGTATTCACTGGCCATGCGATCCAGAGTGAAGTTTCTCTCGACATGAGAGCGGCAGTTATGACGCAATTGTTTATATTTTTCTTCAGGCAGGGCATAAATTCGCTCCACAGCTTCAACCAACCCCTCAATTCCCGTCTTTTTGATTATCCAATCACCGCGTTTGTCATTTTCGCCAGCATTAACGATAAATCCGGTTTCTCCATCCTTGATGACTTCAGGGACTGACCCGCGGGCGTAGGCGACGACCGGAGTTCCGGCAGCCATCGCTTCGACCATGGCCATTCCGAAAGGTTCTTCCCACCGGAGAGGTGAAAGAAAAAGCCGGGACCGCTGATAATATCCCAATAACTCTGTTTGTTTGACTTCATAATTCAGTTCCAAATCAACAGACTTTTTGAGCTTTACTATTTTGTCCTCTATATCTTGCTTTAACCAAGCAAGCGTGTGATCTTTTCGGATTGCAAATAATCGAGCGGGTTTTTTTGTCATTTCCGCCACAGTTAATACGATATCCAATCCTTTTTCCGGGACCCCCCGTCCGGCCCAGATTAGATTATTGCCGCCGATAGGATCAAACCTGAATTGCTTAACGTCAATTCCGTTATAGATTGTTTTAAGGTAATTAAGCATCGGCAGCGGTTTTCTTTGCTGGTCGCTGATTGAGACAAAATAAGCATTTGTCAGCTGCGAAAAAAGAGGAAAATACTTATCTTTGTAGACGGTATCGAGTGATCCGTGCAGAGTGATAATCACGGGCTTTTGGCTAAATAAGGCAAAAGGCAGGACGATTTCGCCATTGCCGATATTGGCATGATAAAGGTCAAAGCCCGACTGTTGCTGAAGAGCTTTACCCAATAAAGCCAATTCAAAGATCTTATGATGTTGTTTGGTGATTTGCGCATCGACGGTAGAGGAGAGCGCGCCTACCGATTCTAATTTAACCGGAACTTGGGAATCGCCTGAGGCAAACAAGGTGACATCAATTTTATCCGATTTATGCGCAAGCGCGCTGACCAGCAGATAAACAAACAGCTCTGTTCCTTTTTTGACATCTTGGTTAATCGGAAGCAGGTTGGAAGCGAGGATGGCAATTTTCATTGTTTTAAAAATAATTAATATACTCCTTTTCCGTGAGTTTAGCACAACTGACGATTTTTTTTTGCTTTAAATATTCGTTTTGTTCTTTGAAATAGCGGAATTGCCGGGGAAAGCTATAAATCAAAAGCTTGAAATAAAAAATCTGCCAGAAATCTGTATCGGTAAATTTTTGTTTTAAGAGCGCTACATAATGTTCGGCAAATTTGGGATCTTTCAAATAGATTGAATAATAAAGGGTGGTAAAATCTCTAGCCGGATACGAATATCCTGCCTTTTCAAAGTCTATAAAGATGAATTTACCGGTGTTTTTATTGTAGAGAACATTAGCGGGATTGGCGTCGCCCCAACAAAAATATTCGGGTGAATTCGTAAAAGCCTTTTTGCTTTGCTTAAATAATTCCTGGAGCCGAGTTGTTTTAGCAAGTCCGAACATTTTAACCAAATATTTTTTTGTCTCCTGAAAAAATCTGGATATATAAAAATTGTAAGGCTCGGTATTGACAAAAGGTGATCGCAATTTTAGCCCTGCGATTTTTTGCTCAAATTCCAGCCTGTTAAGATGCAAAGTTTCAATCGCCCCGACCAATTCTGTCAGTGTCCCGGCCGGGAGGTCTGCAATTAATAAATTGTAATTACCCATTGGTTCAGATGCGGAATAAAACCTGATGATAAAGTAAGGCGCAGGATGAAGCCCGAAAGAGATTAATTCAGGAAGATATTTATCAGATTGGGGAATCAGTTTGCCTAAGTTTTGGATGACAAAAAGCTCGCGGGCAAAAAATAATTTATAGTTTTTTCTAAGCAAAATTTTGACAACGACCGGTTTACCGCTTTTTATAGCCTTATAAATCACATATGGTCTTTTTTTATAACTTGTTGGCAGGACCGGAGTTTTGGGATGATTGTATTTTTTTGAGCCCTGGATGAAGGAAGGATCTGACAGCTTTTCCAGTTTAAATATGGATTTTATTAAGTAGCGGTAGTCTTCGTTCATAAAAGAGGTACGAGTTTTTCTCTGATGATTACTTCCAAATTATAGTTGGTACGCGCTTGGTAGTTAAGATTAAGCAGGGAATTATTACCGATGAAGTTTTTGATTTTATCTGCAGCTTTATCGGGTGAGACGGTTTTATAGTCGATATAATTTATATATTTATCTCCAACCTCGTGAAAGACCCGGAGGTCGGAGACAAAGATAGGGGTTTTGCTAAGGGCAGCTTCCAATATCGGAAGTCCAAAATTCTCACTTTTGGAAAAATAAAAAATCAGATCGGCTATTTGATAAAGATCGTGAACTTCAGAATCTTCAAGCGACCTGGTGAAATCCTTGCCTAAAAAGAGCACATTCTTATCGAGTTCGAAATCCCTGATCATTTTTTTGATTTTGTCAAAGTATTGAAGTGTCTGTCTGTGGCGGGACGTCTGACCGGAGATGAGATAGAGGATATCGGGATGATGCTTTTTCAACTCCTTGACGATTGACAGACTGTATTCGATATTTTTTCTCTCAAGTATATTAACCGGAGAAAGGATCAGCGGGAAGGCTTTTAATAAATTGTACTCGTTGATCACTTTCCAGATTTCCTTATCCAGCTCCAGAAATTTTTTGATATTCATACCGTCGGGAATCACCCGCAGTTTTTTTTCCGGAATAGGCATAACTTTAAGCAGTTGTTTTTTGAAAGTATCGGAGATGACCACATATTCAACGTTAGTCAAAGGAGTAGTCAAAAGCTCTCTTTCGAGTTCGGTTTTTACTACCTCGTCCGTCCTGACCCTATCCATCCCGATGTACATATGGTCGTGCACCCAGCCGATAACTTTTTTGCCAGGTTGGGTAGTCAGATACTCGCGAAAAGCATAGATAAAGGGTAAATTGCGGTAGACGGTAAGCATGTTGTGGACGATGACGACATTCACATCCTGGAGATGAATTTCAAGAGTTTTCCTGATCTGATCTGCTGTCTGGTAAAATTCCTCATCGATAATTCCTTTATCAATTATTTTTTCCTGTAAGCGCGGATTGGTATTTAAAATCGATTGGAGTTCGGGCAGTTTATGCAGAGTGATATCGAGGTCATTTTCTTCACCGTCCCCGGTCAGCACGACAACATTGTAACCCAAGTCTTTTAGTATATGCGCCTGCTCCTGCAGCAAAAGTTCAACCCCGCCGATGTTCGGAGGATAGGCATAGTGAAGCAGGGCGATTTTTTTCATGCTTTTAGAATTTGATTATAATATTTTTCATAATTATCGATCATCTTTTCCACCGAAAAGTTATTGACTATGTGATTGCGGCAGTCTTGGGGATTGATCTGGCCGATCTTGGTTAGCGCCTTTTTCAATCCTTCAACGCCTTCCCCCGGCAAAACGACAAATCCGGTTTTACCGTCTTTGACGAGTTCTTTTACCGAGCCGCGGTCAAAGCCGATGACGGGAGTACCGCAAGCCATCGCTTCAGCCATAACCAGCCCAAAGGGTTCATACCAATTGACCGTCATAAGAAATGCCTTTGCTTTTTGCATCAGACCGGCAATTTCTTTGTGGGGAAGCTCTTGTTTCATTGATACCGGCCCGTGCCATGTAATTTTATCATTAAGGTAAGGTTTTACGTCAACCTCAAAAAACTGTTGATCTTCCACGTTGCCGGTCAGGATGAGACGGCTGTCGGTCTCTCTTGCCAGTTTGATAGCCCAACGGATACCTTTGGGATCCATAAAAGTACCGGCTTTATTTTTAGCCTTAGATAGTCGGCCGATCCATAACAGATAGTCTTCTTTTTTTTCCCGGAAGCTAAAAAGGTCGGTATCAACTCCGTTATAAATGACTTTATCCATTCTGGTTTTTAGGAAAAGAGACCGATGGGCTTGCGAGATTGAAACGAATTTAGTCTTTCGGAAAAGCGATAAAGTAGTATCGATAAAGTCTGTTGCCTGAACATGAACGGTTGTAACCATAGGTTTGGTTAATTCCTTTTCGATGAGGGGCGTGAAAAATTCAGGATAAAGGTGATTATGGATAATGTCGAATCGGTCTTGGATTTCGACTATTTTTTTCAGCAACTGAATCAGGGAAGAAATCTCCAAGAAAAAAGGATTTTCGACAGATGGCAGGTCAACCCAGCCTTTTTCCAATACAGAAATGGTATTGACTCCGGGAATCAGGCTGTCGCCGGTGCCAAGCAGAGAGACTTCGTGGTCTTTTTTAACTAACCCGTAGGCCAACTTATAAATAATTTGCGATCTGGAAGCGGTCTCATCGGCCGTGACTTTTCTTTTGAGTGTTGAGACTATAAGAATTCGCATAAAATTATTATATACTTCGTAACTTAAGGTTTGCAACCGAGTTGCTCAGTATCTACCCATCTATACCCCTCTTAGTTGATTTTGCAAATTGTCAACTAAAGTAATCTTATCAAATCAACTAAGGAGGGGTATACTTCGATAACTTAAGGTTTGCAACCGAGTTACTCAGTATATACCCCTCTAATCCGCTTTTTCGCTCTGGCGAGCTGCAAATCGGAGTAAGATGGGTATATATACTGATTGCGATTTCAATTAATAGAAGTATAATCCGCTTTTTCGCGCTCCGAGAGAGCTGCAAATCGGAGTAAGACGGGCATAACCGGTTCTTACTTAAAAGAGGTATTTCACTTTAAAGATCGCTCGTAAAGCCGGTAGAATTTGGCGGCGATTTTATCCCAGTTGAAGCGTTCGACTACGTTTTTGTATGCGTTTTCTCCCATTCTGAAGCGGAGTTTTTCGTCGTTGATCAGGAGGTTTACTTTTTTGGCGATTTCGTTCGAACTTTTTCTTCTGACAAAAAAACCGTTGATTCCGTCTTTTACAGTCGTAGTCACACCGCCTTTGCGGGTTACAATAACGGGTGTTTTATGAACCATAGCTTCAAGAATGACAAGCCCCAACGGCTCGTTCCAGACGGAAGGCGCCACATAGACGTCTGCCCGCAGATAAAAATCATTAATCTCTCCGAGTTTTTGGGAAAAGTACCCGAGCATATGAACGTTGGTAAATTTGTATTTTTGAATCAAGCTTTCCAAATATTTTCTTTCCGGGCCGTCGCCCAAGATTACCACCTCTGCTTTTATTTGCCGTGCGGCTTTGATCAGATACTCGACTCCTTTGTGTACGGTCAGCCGACCGGTGAAGAGCACCATATCGGGGTACTTGAATTTGTATTTGCGGTCGATCCAGGAAACATCTTTTTCAAAATCTATCTTATTATCAACGCCTGCCGGAATAGTCTTTATTTTTTTGGACAGATCCCTGCCGAACATCTGCAGGTACCATTCGTGGGTGAAGTTGCTGTTGGCTGTGATAAATTTAGCGCGAGAAGAAGCGTCACGTACATTGGCTCTCCATCTGCCGTCTTCCGTAAAGTAGTGCAAATCCGAGCCGTGGGTAGTTATAATAAAAGGGATTTTATAAAGATTGGCTAGTGTTCTTGCTATAGGCGGCAGGAAAGCGGTATGGAAGACATGGATCAGATCAGGTTTAAATTTTTCTATGGCTTTGGCAGATCGCAACAAGTAATAATTATAAAGTTCAATAAATTCCTGATTGGTAAATTTGGCATATTTCTTGGCGTTGAGAAGCTCGGGATTGCCGACAAAGACACCCATTACCGGCGGCTTAAGTCCGAAGATTCTGATTGTTTTCAACCTGCGGTTTTCCGGAGCGATTATCGCAGCTTGATATTCTTCAGCATATTTAATAATAAGGTGCTGGGTCAAACGGCGAAGCCAAGCGCCTGATCCATTGCCCCAAAGCGGAAACATGTAAAGATAAAGAACTTTCATAATTATACTTCTATTAATTGAAATCGCAATCAGTATATATACCCTATCTTACTCCGATTTGCAGCTCGCCAGAGCGAAAAAGCGGATTAGAGGGGTATATACTGAGTAACTCGGTTGCAAACCTTAAGTTATCGAAGTATACCCCTCCTTAGTTGATTTGATAAGATAACTTTAGTTGACAATTTGCAAAATCAACTAAGTTGGGTACAGCCGTAATTATAACACCTTTAACAGTTTTGTCATAAGAAGATTTACTTTTAAACCATCAGGAAGCCTCAAATAATTTTGGCGAAAAATTCTGCCTTCAAACGGTCAAGAATTGCGGGAAAAAGTTCTGAAATCATTTTCCTTTCTTCCGGCTTGAAGTCTTGAAGAGTGTAGGTTTCTCCGTCAATCCGTTCCGTATTCATTCTGTTGTCTATACCGATTCTGATGCGACGGAAGTTACGTCTGCCCAATGAGATTTCGACAGACGCAATTCCGTTATGGAGTTTAGGGCCGGTACCCGCTTGAATTTTGAATTTCCCTAAAGGAAGATCAAGATCGTCATGGCAAATATAGATATCCTTTAATTTCAATTCCTTATGTTTTTTAAAAGCATAAGATACGGATGCGCCTGATTTATTCATAAAAGTATTCGGCTTGAGAAACTCGATTTTTTCTCCGCTTATTTTTACCCAGGCATAATCCGCTTTTGCGTTTTTACTGTATTGGTAATGCAAAGACCCGGACAGTTCGCGCCTGATGTAGTCGACGAGCATAAATCCTGCATTATGCCGGTTGTTCCGGTATTTTGGACCGGGGTTTCCCAAGCCAACAATCATTTTCATAGTTTTAAGTATAAAGCATTAAGCATTAATAATGAATGAAACAAGCCATTTGCAATAAATACTTGATAGTTAATTCTTACTTCTTTATACTGGTTTTATGTCAAAATACGTTCCCGATATCTCTACCCATCGTTGGGTGGTAATTTCTCCTCAGAGATTAAGCAGACCCGACCAGTATGCCAAAAAGCATAAGGATAGCGCTAAATCTTGTCCTTTTTGCGAGAATCGCGAAAGCGAAACCCCCCCCGAAGTTTATCGGATAGGGGAGGGTGAGGCAAATAAGCCCGGCTGGAAAATCAGGGTGGTACCGAATAAGTATTCGATTACCGATATCCATGAAGTCATCCTGCACTCTCCGGATCACGTCAAAGATATAGAAAATTTAAACTTACAGCAAGTCAATTTAATTCTTTCGTCTTATCGGCAGCGTTTTAACAATTATCGAAAAAAAGGTCAGGTGTTGATTTTTTGCAATCACGGCGAACATGCGGGCGCGTCTCTAACTCACCCGCACGCCCAGCTGGTGGTGATTCCGTCCCAGATCAATTTGGACACCCTGATTCGCGAACCGTTGAATAACCAAGTGGAAGAGAAAAAGTTATTCCGTATCTATTGCCCGGATTTTTCCCAATGGCCTTACGAGATCTGGATAGTACCCATAAAAGAAGGCAGTTTTTTTGGCGATATTACCGATGATGAGATTAAAGAACTTTCCACACTTATGATTAAAATGCTCAAAAAACTGGAGCATATCTATCAAAGCCAAAGACTGTCAAGTCTGCCGTTTGGCTATAATTATTATTTCTATCATAAGGAAAACTGGTATTTGCGGATAATTCCCAGGTTTATTCATCGCGCAGGTTTTGAGCTGGGGACGGGATTGTATGTCAATATCGTCGATCCTCTGGAAGCCGCCTTGGAGCTTAAGGGGGTGGAGAGAAAAATGATGGGAGTGTTGAGGAGATTGAAGAAATACTAATAAATTTCTAATTTCTAATTAATCTAATTGACCTAATCAAATTCCAATGACAAAATAACAAAAAAAATAGGCAAATTAGAAATTAGGTTAATTAGGTCAATTTATCTCTAGTCTTTTCATCTCCGTTCTTCCCTCTCTTCCCCTTTCGTCAAAAATAATTATTTGATAATAAATTTCGTTATTAATATTAATTTCCGAGGTAATAAGTTGGTGGAAAGTGTCGGGTTCGAGATTTATAATTTTTGCTATAGTTTGCCCGGTTGTTTTATCGCTGAAAACAATCTTTGATTTAAGCGGCAGATCGGTAGTGAAAGTAAAAAACAGATAGCGACTGGAAACAGTGACATAGTTATTCTTTATCAGATCTTCAGCTTCGATTTTGTACGCATACTGGTTTTGCCAGTAAAGATATGTTGCCAGACTCAAGACCGAGATAAAAAGAAAAACGCTTAAGACGGCTACCGACCTGATGGATGGAAGCGGAATTCTCCAGATTTTGAAATAGTCAATTTTGGCAGACTGGGCTCTTTTAAAAATAAAAAGATCGTTAGGAAGAGCAAAAATTCCTTTACAGGAATTACAAAAGTAAAGGGTCACATCAGGGGGAATATTTTCCGTACCGCTGGCCGGGCGAAGCAGAGATTGATCTTTGGGACACTGTTTTTCTTCGGTAGAAAATTCCGTAGTTTTTAGGTCGGAACTTAAAGATTGAGCTGATTTGACGGTGATCCTGTTTATTCCATTTTCTTCAAAAAAAGTTCCGCCGCAGTTGGAACAGTGGAGTAGCTGTTGCTCATCTATAACGTCGGAATCAAGCTTTTGTTTACAGTTAGGACAGAGCATAAATCAATAATAGCAAATATTATTGAAAATCCTAAATCCTAATTTCTAAATTCTAAACAATATCAAAATAGACCTATTGCGTAATAAGAATTTTAATGAGTTGTTTTCGTCATTCTGGTAAGGTCCGACGTTAAGTCGGACCGCATCCGGAATCGTTGTTTATTAATTTGTAGATCCTGGGCAAGCCAGAATGACAAATTGATTCATTAATTCGTATAGGGTCTAATAAATTCAAAATACTAAATATTATTGAGTTTTGTTAAATTGAATTTAGGATTTGTTTAGAGTTTAGGATTCAGAGTTTAGAATTTTGTGAAGAAATTATGAAGGATTTACTCCCAGCAACCTTTGTACCACTTCCTTTTTATATCTCCTGTCTCCTCGGGAATTGATGCGGATGGCCGGGAGCTTGCCTTTTTTACCCCAACGCTTAATAGTAAGCGGAGAAACTCTTAGAAGGTCTGCAACCTCTCTAATCGTCAATAGATCCGGTAAGTCTGACAGTGATACTTTTGTAGTCGATTTGAATTTATTTGTCATTGTCTGAATTATAAAATGCAAAATGGGCTTTGTCAACAAGAAAAAAACGAAAGTAATTTCAGATGTAAATTTCCCTGTTTGACATTTGCTATACTTCGATAACTTAAGGTTTGCAACCGAGTTACTCAGCATATACCCATCTAATCCGCTTTTTCGCTCTGGGCGAGCTGCAAATCGGAGTAAGACGGGCATATCATATGAAGTGATGAAAGTTTATTTGATCTTGGCAATTTTTCTTCCCTTTGTGACAGTATATTTACTGCTGACTATTTCTGTTTCCGCTCAACAAAGCCCCTATATATATTCCTGTTTTGAGCCGGGCTTATTGATATCACCGACTGTTTCATTCAGTCCAACTCTGATTCCCCCCCCGAATTTAACAACAACTTTTGCCCCCGGTCAAACCCTAAGTTTAAGCCCCACTCAAGTTATAAGCCCGACACCAATGCAGTCTCCGACTCAAACAGTATCCGATACCTGCCGGGCGGGGAGCAAAACATTAGTAAAAGGAGAAGGCATATGTGACGAGCGGACAAATGCAGTCAATCTCTGTGAGGGCAACAACCAGATGGTAGCTAAACAAAATTATTGCGGGACAGGCCGGGTCTGCCGAAATCAAACAAACAGTAATCAAATCAAGTGTGAAGCGGTCTGTCAATTGAGGATGGGTACGGGTGACATTCAAACCAAAGCAGATTTGGTAGCGCTGGCTGAAGATTATAAAAGCCATGACGAATTTATCACGGCGGTTGATAAGGGAGTTATGGCTCTGACGAAAACTAATCTTGGACCTGAAAGATTGGGGAAGATTAATGTCTGGGCGCTTTTGGATCTAAATCAATCCTATTTTCAGGGTTTTAACTGTCCCACGCCTAAAGGTTCTCTGGTTGCCTGTTGGAATTATGCGAAAGCCGCCCAATACGCTCTATCCACCTGCGGAGGTGACATTCACCTGATTTTGAATAACGATACCCACAGGATAGGGTCTGTGGGAGGGATAGCAATCTGGGGCAGCGCCTATATCTATAATTTCGCCTTCGACTATCCGACCGTTCCCCATGAATTAGGCCATGCCATGGCCGGACTAAGCGACGAGTATTCATTCGGAATTGCCGCACTTCCCGGAACCAAGGAAGGAATAAATTGTGCTCCTCTGGGTTCTTCAAGTCAGACCACTCCTTGTCCTAAGTGGGCCGCCAGATTTCCCAACACCGGCTGCTACCCAAGATGCGGATATACCAACTTTTTTAGACCGATGCAGAAAAGCATTATGGACAGGGGCGGAGCCAATGCTTCTTATGATTTTAATGAACCGTCGCTTGTGGACGGCTGGGATGAGGTGTTAAAATATTTTAATTGATTTTAAAGTCATTCTGGGAATCCCGGAATCGTAATGTTAAAACTATGACTAAACTTAAATTTATCTTACCGGTAACAATCATCCTGGTAATTGCTTTACTAATTACCGGACTATATCTTCCCAAGCAAAAAAACACCCCTGTATCGCATGCCGCAGTCAGAGTCAAACTAAATCAGTCTGAAGGATACGAATTATCTCTTGAGGCGCTGTCCGTTGAGAATTCCTACTATTCGGATTATAAGCTGGCGCAGCCTTTTGGCTACTACACGATCAAAATATTCGATTCCAATAAAAAAGAGATATTTTCCGGCAGGGCAGAGAAGAATAAAGTTTTTTTCCCTCCTTACGAAGTTGCATCACCACGTAGATACGAGGAAGGTGCATCGCCAGATGCAGAACCTCTAGATGAGATTATCCTTTTGCTGCCATTTTTCCCGAAAGCCAAGAAACTAGTGTTATCTGATGATAAAAATCAGGAAAAATTAACACTCGATTTGACGAAAATTACTCTGCCTAAGAATCTGATCAAAAATTTCTGCGGCAATGGCATCTGCGACAGCAACGAGAATATTGTTTCCTGTTTTAAAGACTGTAGAATTAGATAATTCAGAAACTTAGATTTTTCAAACAACCACCCCTTTAATCCCCTCCTTAAACAAGGAGGGGAGACAGGGGAGGATTGATGATTTGAGTTTTGCTTATATAAGTTTTGAAAATTGTTCAGGATTTCGATTTTACTTATGCAGCGCCTATCCGCTTTAATACTTTTAATCATACTTTTTCCTTTGATTCTGATCTTCTGGTTAATTGTCAAGTTTACTTCCCCCGGGCCTTTTATCTTTTCCCAGAAAAGAGCGGGAAAAAACTTCGAACCTTTTACTATCTTTAAGATCAGGTCAATGCAGGAAAAAGCGGAGGAGAGAAAAAAAGATTACTTAAGTCTAAACGAGGCTGACGGACCGGTGTTTAAAATTCGCGAAGATCCTCGTTTGACGCCGATTGGCAGATTTATTTCCCGGACAGGATTGGACGAGATGCTGCAGCTTATAAACATCATCAAAGGTGAGATGAGCTTTGTCGGACCACGACCGCTACCGGTTGATGAAGCTATGAAAATACCTGAAAAATACAAGAAGAGATTTACGGTAAAACCGGGTATTACCTCCTTATGGGTTATTCACGGAGCTCATAAATTAACTTTTTCAGAGTGGATGAAGTCGGATTTGGAGTACATCAAGAAAAAAAATGCGCTTCTGGATTTGTATATATTAGCAATTACTCTTATTTTGATTTTTCGCTGGACTTTTAAACAACTGATACCTTGACAATTATCGACAAAGAGACTATTTTTATTGTATATTTATATATACTCACCTAATCCGCTTTTTCGCGCTCCGGCGAGCTGCAAATCGGAGTAAGATGGGTATATATACTGATTAAGATTTCAATTAACAGAAGTATAAACAACAAGATCCTGAAATAAATTCAGGATGACAAATATGACATTTCGTATTGCGGTAGCTATAAAATGAGCGCGAATTTTGATACGTATTATTGGTTGGTAATGATTTTTGCGGGTTTATTTGCTAAAGGAAGTTATTATTTATGGTTTGGTAAGAAGAAATAGAAAATGGACATAAATAGCCTAAATACGATATTAATGATCATAGCTTTTATCATTATGGTAATTGCCTAATTATCATTTTCAAAAAAAAAGATAATAAAAAATAAAATACATGCCTAAAAATTTCCTTAAAAAGGGCGCGGTGCCTCTTATTCCTCTTATAGTCGGAGCGGTGATTCTGATAACCGCTGTCGTGACTTCCTATATTTATCAAGACCAACCTCGGGAAATCCGATCTCGGGCTCAAGCACATTTACCCCCCTGTTCAGGAGGGTTTCCTGTAGGAAGCTGTTGCCCAAACGGATTGACCTGTATAAGTACAATTGCAGGTTCTCAATGCATAGGCAGTTCTTGTGCAGCTGCAACCTCAACTCCAACTCGTACTCCAACTCCATTTATGTCGCCTACTAGAACTCCAACTAGAACTCCAACTACAACGCCTATT
>Ga0155724_101_pt1 | contig 28280 bp, 22 predicted proteins | sample RifCSPlowO2_01_FD_107380 | JGI IMG/M metagenome (GOLD analysis project Ga0155724, IMG submission 107380) | Candidatus Roizmanbacteria bacterium RIFCSPLOWO2_01_FULL_40_13 | reverse complement strand
AGAAGGTTTACAAAATTTACAGATTGTAGCCGTAGATTCAGCTATCTTAACGGTAAAAGAGGGGTAGACTTAACAAAAAAAGAGCGGATTGATTTACCGCTCCTTTTCTAACTCACAGGTGACAAATTTGTTACGGTGCTGGAAGCTGGAAGATACAGATTTGCCGGAAAGGTCAAAACTCCGGATTTTATTTTCCGGTTAATCTGATTTGCAGATTTTCCGGGACTTTGAATATTTATGAGTCTTATTCTACAATCTCAACACTATTCAGGAGCCTGGTGAATACCGCCTGTCCCTCGGCCGGGAAAATATTGTTGACGTGGAGGATCTTATTTGATTCTCCCGGTATCTCAAAAAAGTAATTGTTGGTGCCAACGGAGTCGTCTCCGGTAATATATTTGACTCTCCATCCCTCGAGACCTTGATCGGTTGTAAATTCTTCGATCTCGCTCACTCCCTTCAAACCATCGAAGAAGGTGTGGTAATTTCGTACAAACCCTTCCTGATTTCCTCTGTATTTGGGGTCGTAATTTGAGATCGTCTCAACCAAAACCATCAGATTAAGTTGGGCCGGGACTGCGGCAATGTCAAAAGTGACTGCATCGTTAACGTCACCCGGGAAAACCAAAGGATACAACTCCGTAGGATGCTTATACTTATACTGTCCTTGTGCGCTGACAAAATCGACCCAGTCGGCTGACTCTGCCATCTTGGCATAATCGTAACTTGGCCTTTGAGCTTGAGGAGTTGTTTCTTCCCCGGTGTAGTTTAATCCGGCTGGAAAGACCGTTTCTCCCTTACCTTTCTTGCTCACCCACCAATAAATCCCTCCGACAAGCAGGAGGAATACTATCAGTACGACAATGCTTAATGCGGTTAATGAACCCTTGTCTTCTGCCTCTTTTGTGGTTTTTGCGTCTTGCATAGTTTGTTAGTTTTTAAAAAAATTCTAATACCTTTTAACTATAAAGAATTTTAAAATCAATGTCAATATAATATTGGTTCTATTTTTTTACTCTGAACACAATCACATCCTTATTTCTATAAACCTCCTGCAAAAAAGGGTAGCGTAAAAGAGGATCTATTTTAAATCCCTCCATCGAAGTCAATATAATATAACCGATATTATTTCTATTCAAAATTGCTTCTGCTTCTTGGGCTTTAATCCAACCGTTATAAAAATGGCTGACTGTGGTTTGCCTTTCTTCATAATCGGGGGTGAATGAATGTCTGCCTAAATAAACTTTTTTATCGACAAAGATGGGCAAAATCGCTCCCATAAAAACACTTGGAGTAGTTAAGACGGCCTTATTATCCTTAACAGAATCTATAAATTGGAACCCCTCGACAATATTTTTTTTTAAATAAACAGTCTCGGTGAAAATATTTTTATCAATCAGACGAACATAAAAAGTGAGTATATTGGCGGGAAGAAAAAGCAACAATATTATTATGGCTCCAGGAAAAACTATCCATTTCCCCATCTTGGGTAAAAGGCGCCCGATTTGAATCATGCCCAGTAAAGATAAGACTCCAAAAAATAAATAACTTAGAGGGGTGAGAAATCTCAGATTATGACTGCCTAAATAATAGGCTAAATTGGTTGAAAATAAAAAATAAGAGGAGACCACAAATAAAAAAAGCAGCCAACGAGTAGGCGACAATTTCTTAAAATAGAGCCAAAGGCCAAAAGGAACAAACACGAGGATTGGCCCTGTTGTCAAAAGAATATCTTTCAAAGATGGGTGTAACTGATAACCTTGATCAGCCCGGCTGCTCAACAGCAACATCGGTATTTGCTGATGATGCATTTTCAATAATACGGCCGCCGGCACAACCAAAAATAAAATTATAAAAATATATAACAAACCTTGAAACTTTAATCTAAATATGTGAAGCAAACCAATGACTATAAGAGCGATAAGAAAAATGAGCGCCTGAAAAGGCGAAAATGTAAGCATGAAAATGATGATGAAAGCCTGCAAAACCGCAGTTAACAGAGCCTGACCTAAGCTGATATCTTCGATCTTATCAAGAGTTTTCCCGACGAGCAAAATTAAAACTAAAGAAAACACCATGCCTAGAAGGTGATGCGGAATCGGGTCAAAACGGTCAAAAAATGTCGCCGGCGACTGCCAAAAATTAAAAGGGATAATCGGAAAGCTGCCTTTTACATTACTCAATTTAAAAAAAGGCCCGGCCGATAAACTAAAAATAAGGGCGGCCAACTGGATTAAAAAATGGCTATCTGATAATATTCTCCTGATGATAAAATACATTAACCAAATGCTGATAAACGACAGTAAAAAAATCGTGACGGCGTAAACTATCATCGGCGAAAGATGGAAAAAGCTGGCAAATTTTCCATAGAAGATATATTGCCACCAAGCCATGATTGTTTTTGAGGAGTCCTTGACAGAGTAAGGATTCTCAAAAAACCAGTTTCCCCTCATTCCTTGGGCAATTCCTCCTACAAAGACAAAATAATCAAGATAATAGTGGGGTATCCAAAGATAAATCGAATCAGCCGGCGTCTTAGCATAACCTATGACAAGATGCAAAATAGAAAGTAAACCAGCGATAAATGAAGTACAGAAAATGACAATCTGACTTTGCCTTAATTTAATACCCCTAAACATAGATTATCTTTTTTTAAAAATAAAAATGCCTAAAAAGCTAACCGCCAATAGAGTGATGATCGCTCCAATAATAAGGCTTTCCGGTAAATAATACATATCAAGCCGGTACTTCCCGGCAGGCACGATAATGCCACTCAAGGCATAATCGACTCTGATAATCGGGAGGCTCTGCTTTCCGTTTAATTTTGCTTTCCAGCCGGGATAATATAGATCCGAAGTCAAAAGAACTCCCGGAGATGCCGTCTCAACTTCAAACATTGTTTTACCGGAAGACCGGGAAAGAACGTTCACTTCAGAAAGAATTGCTTTATTTGTACTCGGAATACTTTTGAGCAATTTGGATGTCTTTTCGTCAACGACTACTTCATTGTCATATTTGAAGTCAAAAGATCTCATGTAACTTGCTATCGAATCGTTATTCGCCTTTGTGATTACCTTGTAGATCATCGTCCCCTTCGGCATTGCTTTAACGTTCTCATACAAGTTGAATCGTTCTGTCTTGAGCAGGGTACGAAACCGTTCGGGATCTAAACTGCTCAGATCTGGCTCATAAGGCAGCATAAGAAAATACCGAGTTGATAAAAGATCCAAAAGAGGCGAATTATAATTGTCAATCACGACATCGATCGGCCTTGATGAAAAAGGGACAATCGTTCGGCCATCAATGATGCTGGCCAAGTCGGCGTACGATTTAAGAAGCAAAGTGTCGGAACCTTTTAGGCTTTCGATTCTTTGAGACATGGCCGCATTTGGATCAAAAAGACTCATCAGATTGCTCCAATCTGTGTAGGCCCCATAACTATGATAAAAACGATAATTATTGTCAAATTTTTGAATTGCCGTCTCAAGCTTAGGATCAGTCGGATAGACTCGCTGGTTGTCAGTTAAGATATACTGCCCTCCAAAAGATAAAAAATCGACTGTTATTAAAATTGAAATAGCCAGTTTTAAAATATTAAATTTCACTTTCGCTAAACCGTAGGCGGCCAAAAAGCTTAAGGAAAATAAGGTCAATAAAAGATAGTGTGAAGGAACACGAAAAAGCTTAAACAAGGGAATATATTGCCAGAATAATCGATATAATTTGAAAGGAAGAAACTCGCCAAAACTTAAAATAAAACCTATCATGCCCAATATTGCTAGAGACAAAATTAAAAGACTTACCTTTTTGCCGGATTTTAAGATAAATACATAGACTAAAGCAAAACTTATAAAAATGCTAAAAAGAAGTTTTTGAAAGAGCTCTAAAGAAGGTAAAGGAAACAATTGATGGAATTGAACTGTGCTCGCGATAACTACATAAATAATAGTCAAAAATATAAGGCCGGCGTAAGAAATTGAAACTGACTTCAAAAAACCGAAGATCGCCAAACCGATGCTGGCGGCGCCGAAATAATTCAGATATTCCCATAACGGATATGTCGATCCGAGATGCTGTCTATAAACGTTGGGCGAGATAAGATTTTTCAGGTGCTCGGGCGTCAGCGAAAAACTGACCGACTCCTCATATGACATGCCTTGAGCCCTGGTTGTCTGACCAACAAACTCCAGACTTGGCAGAAGCTGAACTGCGTCAATTAAAAATGCTAATCCAACAATGAAAGCAAACGTTTTTACTAAAACGACAGCCCTTTTTTTATCCTCTTTAAATTTCTTTATAAACAGCAAAAAAAAGACTAAGACTAAAGATAAAATAATGTAGGCGGTATTCTCTGGAAAACCGGCCAGTATAAGAAGAGCCAAAATAACGGCCGCTTTGCTTATTGACCTGGTATCTGGGGTTTGAACTGCTATGTAGCTTGAAAGAAAAACTAGGGGAAAATATGCCGCCGAAAGAATGGAAGACAGATGTCCAGCATAGATCTTGGCCATCATATATCCGCTTAAGGAAAAGATTACACCGGCGATAAATGAAGCATATCTGTCTTTGACAAAATAATATGCCAATCTTTCCATCCCGATTGCGGCCATAAAGAGATGAATTACGATAATTAACACCGTCGCATAATGAACCGGGGAAAAAAGATAAAGAATATTGGTTGGATAAAAAATGGCCGATACCGGGTGAGCCAGATATGGCTGCCCGCTATTGATAAACGGGTTCCAAAGAGGCAACCTGCCTAGCTTCATCTCAGCCGCTTCAAACGAATCCCAATGCATATTGGCCAGCTTAAAGTCAATGCCTGCCAAATTCTTCTGAGGATTGAATAGCGGCTCTTTAAATAAAAAAACTGCCAGTATGAGAAATATAAAAGGACCAATTAGTTTTCTTGGCACAGTTTTTTTAATCCTTTACCTTGAATATAATAATGTCTTTATTTCGATAGATCTCCTCTAAAAAGGGATAGCGGAAAAGAACTTGAACATTATACCCCTCAATAGAAGTCAAAACTACAGTGTCTATTTTGTTATTATGCAAAAAACTCAAAGCGTCTTCATTGCTCATCGCCCCAAGGTAAAAATTGCTGGTTCTGATATTTTTCTCAAGATAATTTGGCGTTATGTTTGGTCTTGCTACATAAACATGTCTCTTAGCGAAGATGGGGAAAACCGAGCCGAGAAGCTGTGAAGGAGTCAGCAGGACTACCGTGTCTCCATGTAAACCTCCTACAAACTTAAATCCGTCTATGATGCCCTTTGGTAAATAACTGATTGGCGAAAAAAGATGATCGTCATTCATGATAATTTTAAAAGCTTGAAGATTGGCCGGAAGGTATAAAAGCAATAATAGGATTACCAGGACAAAAAGAGGTCTTATTTTTTTAAACCCGCCAACAGCCAAGACCCCAAACAAAATAAAACTCAACGGAGTCAAAAATCTGGAATTGGTTGTTCCCAGAAGTTTTGGAATAGGTGAGTAAAACAATCCGTAACTTGAAATAACCAGGGTTATAAATAATATTCTGACAGGCGTCAATTTCTTCAGATAACCCCTTACCCCAAGTATTGCTGCTGCCACTATCGGACCGATCGTCAGAAACATGAGACTAAACGGGGGCTTTTCCTGCCAGGCTGATTCATATTGAGAGACAACCGCATAACTTGTGGTTGCGAGATAGTTTTTAACGGCCAATCCGGCCGGGATAACCAATGTAAATAATAACAGCAGAAACAAAATCAATTTTCCCGGATGATGATGCTTTTTTAAAACTCCGGTAATCAAAATTATTATTGAAGTTAATCCTATCGCGGCACAAAGCAATACCGTTGAGGAGGGGGAAAAGATCAGTAGATATATCATAATCAAACCTGCAGCTAACGATCTTGATGCCACCTGCTTCAGCTGAAGCTTGCTCAAATTGGCCAGGGTGTCACCAACCAGAAAGATCACAACCAGCATGAGGATTTTGGCTAACGTATGATAGGGAACTGCTCCGTATCGCTCCCAGAAATTATTTCCGTCATTCCAAAAACCGAAGTTGGAAATAGCAAATCCCGACCGGGTCATTTCTAGGGAAAAAAAGGGAGCGGCAAATACCGTCAGTAGAAAAGCTGCCATTTTTTTAATTTGTGTCGAGTCGGGAAGTAATTTTTCAATCGCCATATAAGAGAGAAAGACGAAGCTAAAAGTAAATGCAAAGACGAAAAACCAGTAAGCGGCAAAAGGACCCAAAAACAATAACTTGCCGATCTTTCCGTAAAGCAAAAATTGCCAGATACCAAGAAAGGTCCGGCTGGGATCATCGGTTGCGAAGTAGTTCTGCCATATCCACTCTCCCCGCTGACCTTGAGCTATAGCCTGAACATATTCAAAATAGTCAAGATAATAGTGTCCTGTCCATAAGAAAACTGTTCCGGGCGGAGTCTTGGCATAGCCTATAAAAACATGCAACATGTTCAGGACCGCCACGATAAAAGAAATCACGATCACCAGCGAATAGTTTTTCCATAACTTTTTCAACATATATTAAACAATATCTAATTTCCTAAAAAATTAAAAGGTTGACAAATTAAATTTAATCTGGTTGCCGCAACCCGAATTCCAACCGCAGCGGTTGGAATTCGGACTGGCAAATCAATCTATCTTTATACATATATATTCGCAAGGGGGCTGAATTAAATTGAAATTTAAAGCATAATAAATGCTACAATCTATAAATGCGGCGGAATATTTGGATTATTTTGGCTCTAGTTATTTCTTTTCTTTTCCTGCTGGCAAGCTATATTCCCAATTTCTATGAGGCCTCAATCGCTCATCTTTTACCTGATATGCGGGTTATGACTCCGGCCGAACATATGTATACATACGATTACAATGTCTACCTCTCCAAGATCCTGCAGGGAAAAGAAGGCGGATGGACAGTGGTTGATAAATATGACAACAACCCCAATCAAAAAGGTGTATTCCTCCAGATGCTTTACCTTCTTGCCGGCAAAGCCGGCGGATTATTGAATTTTTCTCCCGGCTTGACTTTCCATGTTTTGCGAACAGTCTTAAGCGCGTTTTGGATTTTGACAATTGTTTATCTAAATATATATTTTCTTGGTGATCGAGACACGAAACATCGCGTCTCTGCATTCATCGGCATCTTACTGTCCCTTTTTGCCGCCAGTTGGCCTGTCGTCTACGACTATCTTGGGCAGACCTGGGTCGGCATGCATATGTCCTGGTGGCAGGAGCTGGATGTGCTAAAAAGAATAAGCTACATCCCGCACTACACTGCAAATTACATCATAATCGCAATACTTACAATATTGCTCTCTAAACTCGAATTTCGAAACTCGAAATACCCGCACACCTCCCCACACCTCCCCTCCTTAAACAAGGAGGGGAGAAATGGGTGGTCAGATATTTTAAATATTAAAAATTTGATTTTAGAATTTATTTCGAATTTAGGATTTAGGAGTTCGGATTTTAAAATTATATGCATATTGTTGTTCGTGTCATTTTTTATCCATCCCGCCTCCGGCCTGCTCTTCATCATCTCCTGGTGCATATACTTTTTAATAAGATTTATCCAGCGTCCAACTTCCAATTTTCAATTTCTTCCTAAAATCTTTTTTCAAACTGTAATTCTATTTTCTGTCGCTGCGATTCCTTTACTCTATTTTCAATACATCACCTCAAGCTATCCATGGAAATCTTTGCTAGATTTCGACAAACTCTACCGCTATCCGGTCAATATTAAAGAATACGTTCTGGCTCTGGGACCGGTCTTTTTCACCGGCGCCATGGGAGGAATCTTGGCACTGCTTAAAAAAGAGCAAAAATTCCTGCCTCTGGTCACTTGGATTTTGGGAGCTTTTCTTGCAATTTTTGCCTTCAAGAAATTCCCCTTCCAGTCGGAACTCCGCTTCGTCCAGACTGCCAACCATATTCCGCTGGCAATATTAACGGTATATTTTTTTACAAATATGGTAAAGACGCATCGCAATGCGTCTCTACGGCATTTAATAAAATCCGTTATCGTAACGATTGTTATTTTTGTTATTACGCTGGGCCTAATTCAATCCTACTTCTCCATCCGCTCCCAGACCGACTTCATCCACCAGCGGGTAATTGCCGGACAACCTCTTGTCCCCTATCCGCCCCAGCACATGTATCCCCTCAAAGACATGTACAATGCTTTTGTCTGGCTGGATAAAAATACGGAAAATGAAGAAGTCGTCCTCTCCCATGTCTTTGCGGGCAACTATATCCCCGCCTACTCCGGCAACTTCGTCTATCTCGGCCAAAACCCCGAAACTCCGCATTATGACGAAAGAGTCAAAAAACTTGAGGCTTTCTACTCAGGTAACCTGACGGCAGATCAAGCTAAAAAATTCCTGAAAGAAGAAAATATAAGCTATGTTCTCTACGGCCCGCAGGAAAAAGAAAAATCAGTCGAAGACATCAGAAAATATAAATTTTTGCAACCGGTATTTAACTCGAATCTTATAACTTCGTTAAGAGTTTTAGATTAGTTTCATTAACTGTATATAAGCCCATATTTTCCCCCAGTTTAATCGCATCCTCGGGACTAAGTTGCGCAGAATTAAGAATAACAATTCCTGTTGTTGGCAAATTTCCAATCCATATGCCACCGTTATGATCATGAACGCCGGCGACCCAATCCTCACCCGGATTTTTAGTTGGATGCCTTGATGTTAACTCTCCGGGCAATACTTTGCCTATCTCTTCAAAATCTTCCGATAAGTGTTGATCGTCTTTGACAACATAAAGTGATTCAGGGAATTCTATACTTCTAATAATTATGTGGGCTAGGGGTGGCAATGATATTGCCAAAAGAGCAATCTTATTTGGATCTATCTGTCTTATTAAGTCAGGAAGCGCTTCGACAATCATATTTGGAGCTATTTTACCTCTAATTCTTCTTCTTTGCAAGCCAAAATTAAATTTGCTATCATATATTCGTATGAAATTCGTTAACGTGTCTACAGATCAGATGGAAAAATTTGAAGGAAAATGGGTAGCTATTGATTCTAAAAAAGATTTAATAATAGCTGTAGGTGATACTTTAGAAGAGATAGCTCCCCTTGTAAGTGGTAGCGTAAAAGATAAAGATAAAATCAAAGCAAGCGCTTATCTTGTACCCAGAAAAGATGAAGGTCCTTATGTTTTATAAATCAAAGAATATTAATGATTTTTCCTTATCAAAAAAATTCTGCTGGTGATTTTTTCCCAATAATTGAGCTTTTTATAGACTATAAGAATAAAACAACAAAGACCTTTTCACTTATTGATTCAGGGGCGACTATTTCTGTGTTTAAGCCTCAGGTGGCTAAATCTTTAGATTTGAAGATCGAAGATGGTCGGCTTACCTATTTAGGCGGAGTTGGAGGAAGAATAAAAGGTTATATTCATATATTAACTCTGGATATTGGAAGAAAATTACTAAAAGTTCCTGTTGTTTTCTCTCACGAATATACAGTAAGCTTTAATCTCCTTGGCAGATCAGGTATATTTGAAAACTTCAAAATCACCTTTGACGAAAACAATCTAAAAGTTAAACTTACATGAAATGTTTCCTCTGCAAAAAAAGCGATTTAAGTAATGTTTATTCTCTAAAAAACAAAACGATCCTCCGCTGTAAAAATGACAAGTTGTTTTTAGGAGCCACGACCGCCAACAATAAAATCAATGTTTATGGAAAAGAATATTTCATTTATTCTCCTCATCTTTCTAATTCTTCTTATTTCTCCAAAAAGCTGGAAACTATCCAGCTTCTGACTTCCAACCACAAACCTCATATTTTAGACATCGGTTGCGGCTGGGGTGACTTTGAGGAGGTACTGGAACAGGAAAATATCCCATATCTTGGTATCGATATCAACAAAGAAGCAATCAAAATCTGCCGGAAAAAAGGATTGAATTGTTTTAATATTTCATTAAATGAATTAATTCTGTCAGGTGTCGCAAGTGATGAGGCTATTCGAGAAGCGGATTTGCGGAGTGAAGGCAAGAGCCTCACAGAAGAGAAGTCTCACGAGCGACAGAATCTGACAAAAATGCAATTTGATGCTATTACTATGTTCCAGCTCATCGAACATGTTAAAAATCCCTTATCTCTTCTTCAATCAGCCCAAAAATTGCTCAAACCCGGCGGAGTAATCCTAATAACCACTCCCAACAACGACACGCCTTTGCGGAAAATTTTGGGAAGTCGCTGGAGCGTCTACAACGAACCCAGCCACTATGTCTTTTATAACCGTAATACTTTGACAAAAACCTTTCATCTTGCAGGCTTCAATAACATCCAAGTAAAACTCGACCAAATGCGCTTCCTCTCCTCAAACTATATTTTAAAACGTCTGTTTCAGATGTATTTTAATTGGAAATTGAATATTGGAGATTGGAAATTTGCTTTGCCTATCCCCACCGACTCCTTCGGTGATCTGGAACTTACAGCTTCTACCTGATAAAATGTGGGCATTATGAAAAAAAAGCTTATCAGCGTTATCATCCCTTGCTACAACGAACAGGATAACATCCTCCCCATGTACCGAAGGCTGACCAAAATTTTTGCTAAGCTCGCCTACGCCCATGAAATAATTTACATCGACAATAACTCCGAAGATAGTTCGGAAAAAATCTTTACCGTCCTCGCCGGAAAAGACAAAAAAGTAAAAGTAATTTTCATGAGCCGCAATTTCGGCTCTCCCCAGCCCAGCTTCTTGGCAGGGCTTGAGTATGCTAAAGGAAACGCCGCCGTATTTCTCCATGGAGACATCCAGGATCCACCGGAACTTATACCAAAATTTGTCAGACAATGGGAACGGGGTTATGCTGTCGTCTACGGAGTGCGCAAACACCGAAAGGGCTACAATTTTCTCATGAATTTCTTTTACAAAGCCTTTTATTTTCTGTTGCGCAAACTTTCTTATATCCAAATTCCCTTGGATGCGGGAGAATTCTCACTGGTTGATAAAAAAGTTATGACGGAACTTCTCAAAATCGAGGAGTACGACTATTATCTTCGCTGCTTACGGGCTTTTGTCGGATTCAGGCAGACTGGTATTATTTATCAAAGAGAGGCAAGAGAGCGAGGCAGATCAACCGAGAGTTTTTGGTCGGGCTTATGGTGGGCGAAAACGATTATCGTCAACTTCTCCTTCAGGCCGTTAGAGTGGATCTCGCAACTGGCTTTTATAATAGTCGTCGTGTCATTCGTCTCCCTCATCGGATTTTTGATTTTTTATCGTATCAATCCGAATTCACCCAAAGGTATACCGACGCTTTTTGTCGTTATTTTGTTTTTGGGCGGTGTTCAGCTTCTCTCGATCAGCGTCATCGCCGAATATCTGGCCAAAATCTTTCTTGAGGTTAAAAGAAGGCCAAGATATATAATTCGAAAAGTTATAAATCAATAATACAGAACTTACGCACTTTTTAATAAACACGTTGTTGTAGCGTCATGATATTATTAAAAAATGAATATTAATCTCCCCTCTCCTTTTGACATCGACGTTACCCTCAATGGAGGCTATTTATATACGACTCAAGCCAGATTAAGCAGCATCGTAGCCAATCAACGTCTTACTCAAGCGACTTTAACCGCGGTGTCTCTAAAAGGCAAAAGCGTCATTGATGTTGGTTGCGGTGACGGCGTTTATACATTCTACCTTTACAAAAAGGCTAAACCCAAAAAACTTGTCGGAATAGATACGTCACAGAAAGCTATACAAATTGCTAAGAAAATCTATAGCGGTTATAAAAATTTAAGCTTCTTCCGCAGAGACATTTACAATTTATCCAAAAGATTTTCGAATTTTGATTTGGCAATTTTGAGGGGCGTCATCCATCACGTTGACGATCCGGAAAAAGCGATTCTGTCCATTGCGTCTGTGTCTTCGCAGATTCTAATTATGGAGCCAAACGGCTATAATCCCCTGCTTAAAATAATTGAAAAGATTTCCCCTTATCACCGCTTTCACCAAGAAAAATCATATACCCCTATACAAATCCGCAACTGGTTAAAAAAAGCAGGGTATAAGGTTAAGTCGGACCAATTCGTAGGCATAATACCCTTCTTTTTCCCTGATACATTTACCGTAATTCTCAAAAAATTCGAACCTTTGGTTGAAGGCATCCCTCGGGTCAGAAATTTTCTCTGCGGTGTATATGTCGTTTACGCCGGCAAAAAATAAATTCATGTTTTACTTTGTCCTGGAAATATTGTTGTTTACTAATCTCTGGATTTATCTATATACGAATGTACTCATGTTCCTCAATTCGAATTTTCCCGTTGCTATAGATGCTTCTGATTTTATCCGCCTGCCGGGCGAGTTTGCGCCCGAACCATATGAAATTCCTCTCCAGCTTATTTTTTCCTTCTTAAGTATATTTTTGCTTTTCGGCTATTACCTCATTAAGTCTTGGGCCAGAATTAAATTGACTCATCGACTGCCCCATAAGTTGAAAATTATTCTTAAGTTTTTGCTATTTTTAGCATTGCTGTCAATATTCCTGAAAAATTTAGGGGGGTACCCCATGGCAAGAGACAGCTATCCCCATCCCAGAGAAAATCAATCAAGCTATACTCTGACATTATTTATCTATTTGTTGACGACGTCGTTCATAATCATTCAATCGTTTATTCTGGAAAAGATATATCCGTTTAAAAAACGGTTGCTTCTTTTGGTTAGCTCTGTGGTTATATTAATTTTAGCAGTACTAACTTTCGAACCCCGCTTTCCAGTCTCTACTTTGGATTATTCGCTTTTTTTCGGGCCGGTCTGGGAAATAAGTCAGGGCAAGACGATCTTTAGCCAAGTTCCTTCACTTTATGGCTTTCTCTCGATCCTGTTGTTAAGCATTTTTGAAAAATTAAAGATTTTCAGCCTCTGGTATTTGCCGGCCTTGATCTGGCTGCTTTATATAGTTTCCTACTTTATCTTTTTTTATATTATTTATCGTGTAAGCAAGTCCTTCACCCTTGCATTGACAGCATTATTTTCCCTGCTGACGCTAAATTATTTTTCCCTTTTTCACTTGCCTGCATCAATCCCTCAAATTGGACCTATGCGCTGGTTGCCGCTGATCGTCTCACTTCTGATCTTATTACAGGTTGGAAAACTGACGGCAAAAAAGATGATAATTTCAATCGCCTTTTTATTTTATTGGAATATTGACGTAGGCATATCTCTCGTATTAAGTTATTTGTCCACGCTGCTGTTTTTTTATTTGGGATCTTTTGTTAGCCTTAAAAAGCTGATTAAAACAATTTTATTGCTTTTATTAAACCTCGCATCGGTCTTTTTCTTGATTCAGCTTGCACATTTTATTTTGGGCATGAAGTTAATCAACCTCTCGCTTTACCTTCTCAAAGTCAAACAATACACCCGCACTGGTTTCGGCATGCTTCCGCTGGAAGCCAGAAACCACTTCTGGCTCTTCATCCTGGTTTACTTTGCCTCGGTTATTTATTTCTTTATAAATCAATTATCTCCTTTAGGAAAAATCAGTAGGAAAAAAGTAGGTGTCACGAGTGAGGTGACTCTGCGAGAAGCGGATTTGCGAAGTGATGGCAAGAGCCTCGCAGCAGAGAAGGGATCACGAGTGACAGAATCTACTTTTTTTGAAAATACAATTCTTCTATTTTCAGCCAACCTCATGCTCTTTGCCTCAATCTATTATGTGGGCAGGAGCCATCCGCATAACCTTTTCCACATCAGTCTGTTTTTCGTGCTTAACCTGTTTATTCTGGCCGGGATTTTAATTAATAAGATCAAGGCAACTGGAAACAAATTATTTCTCTTGACAAGTTTATTCATTATGCTTGTGGCATATCCTGCTTACCAAAGACAGGAAGCCTTAACCTCCGTGTTTAAGGAAAAAATGCGTCTCTTCAGACTGGGGAGCATTTTTATCCCGGAGACAAAACAGGTATTTGGCAATAAATACCAACAAGAGATTGACCTTATTAATAAAAATTTCCCCGATTCCAAAATACTTATCCTCTCGGATGACGATTCATATCTTTATTATCTACTGCAGAAAAAAAACTACCTCAACTTTAATCCCCAAATTCTTAATTTTGCCAAATCAGACCTCAATTTTTCCTTAGGCCAACTGCTTGACGAATGTCCCAAAAAAATTGTCGCCGACTGCAGGTTGTTTAATCGCTGCCAGTACAGCCACCCCGTAAATCAGACCTATGTTTATGTCCAGCCTTATATCTTTGAAAAATTGTCTGGAGACTGTAATATAAGATATGAGCCTGAACAATGCACGTCTCATTTGTGTATAGGAAGCGCTCGCTAATATGTCCAAACGAACTTCGTTTATCAACTTGGCAAATGAGCTGCTGGTTTTTACCAACCTCTGGATTTATTTATATACTATTATCTTAAATTTCTTAAATAAGGCTTATCCGGCAGATTTACCGCAAGATTTTATCCGTCTTGAAATTGCTCCCGAGCCCTTCGAAATACCCCTATACCTGCTGCTTACTGTTGCTTTGCTTGTAGTTGTCTGGCTTTATTACCGATATTTTAAGCCAGGATTTTTATCATCAATTTCGCTTCCTCTTTGGCTTCGAATTGGATTTTTACCGATATTGTTATTCGCGTTCTTGAAAAGTCTGGGTAATTATCCGATGGCTCACGATCTTTATCCTTATCCGTCCGGCGAGCCTAAATCAACCTATCTGTTAGTCTTTTTTTCTTATCTGGTTTTCGCCGCTTTTATCATTATTCAATCGGTTATCCTGGAGCGGCAAATTTTCAGGAAAAAAATAGCAATTATTTTTTTTTCCTTGTTTTTGTTTTTGCTTTTGGCTCTGCTCACTTTTGAACCCCGTTTGCCTATTTTGGCTTTGGACTACTCTTATTTTTTCGGGCCTATCTGGGAAATAGCTCAAGGCAAAACAATCTATACCCAAGTCTCCTCCCAGTACGGCTTTATGGCAATACTTTTTTTCAGTCTGCTCTATAAACTTGGTCTTTTTAATCTCTGGCAGCTTCCTGCGGTAATCTGGATTCTTTACGTTGTCGAATACTACCTGTGTTTTTATTTAATTTACAAAGTCGGAAAATCTTTACCGCTTGCCGTAATCGGCCTTTTCTCCATTCTGACGACCAACTACTTTTCATCCTATATTCTTCCCGCCAGTTTGCCGCAGATCGGGCCGATTCGCCTGCTTCCCATAATAGTTTCGCTTTTCTTGCTTTATAAATTAAAGAGGCTCGATTCTAATTTTTTTATTTTTTGCTTGGCTCTACTTAGTCTTTGGGTCGTCGACAGCGGCCTCTATCTCGTCTTGGCGTATCTTTTGACCTTATTTATCCTGACCTTGCTGAATCCGCCCTTTTGGAAAAATTCGCTTTTGCAGGTCGCTAAATTAATATTCAGTCTTGCGACTATATTTGCCGGCGTCAATCTCATTCACTTGTTATCCGGCTACCAACCTATCGATTTGAAATTAATATTTAGCAAATTATCCCAATATGCCAGGCAGGGTTACGGCATGATAGCGATCAAGACGCATACCCACTTCTGGCTCTTTATCCTGGTTTACTTTGCCTCGGTTATTTATTTCTTTATAAATCAATTATCTCCTTTAGGAAAAATCAGTAGGAAAAAAGTAGGTGTCACGAGTGAGGTGACTCTGCGAGAAGCGGATTTGCGAAGTGAAGGCAAGAGCCTCGCAGCAGAGAAGGGATCACGAGTGACAGAATCTACTTTTTTTGAAAATACAATTCTTCTATTTTCAGCCAACCTCATGCTCTTTGCCTCAATCTATTATGTGGGCAGGAGCCATCCGCATAACCTTTTTATCATCGCACCGGTGTATATCCTTACCCTCTTCTTGCTCATCGGAATGACGCTGCGGAAGTTCAAATTGAAACCGGCAAAATCAACCATCCTTTATAGTCTTGTATTTCTGCTTTTTATCGCCTACCCTGCCTATCAAAGACAGGAGGTAACGACTAAGCTGGTCATAGAAAAACTTCACAAACTCCGGCAAGGCAATGTTCTCCAACCGGAATTCCTGTCCTTTCTCAAAGATAAGTATCAACTGGAACTTCAGCTGATAAAAAATAATTTTCCGGGCCGTGAAGCACTGATTCTTTCCGATGACGATGCATATTTATTGGCTCTTTCCGGTAAAACCAGCTTGCTTTATGATAATCCGCAGGTTGTTGTTTTGACCAAGCAGGATATCGATTTCACCCTGCGGGAAGCTGCCGGAATCTGTCCCAGAAAAATCATCGCCGATTGTCGACTTATGCAAAAGTGCGAATATAGTGATCCCTCCGTTCAGCTTTATGCCTACATTCAGCCATATATATTTGACCGGCTGCAAAAGTTATGCAATATAAATTACGGTCCGACTCGTTGCACAAAGCATTTATGCCTGGCTGAAGCCATATGATAAATAACAACAAATCTGTTCAATCCTTGCTTAATTTTTCTCTTTTTACCTTATTTTTCACCAACCTTTGGGTCATGCTTTTTTTTGAAATTCTGGGTTTTTTGAACTCAAACTTTAAACCGCAAATCAAAGAAACATTTTACCGGCCTGAGGCGGTACTTCCCGAGCCTTTTGAGATGCCTCTTTACCTGCTGTTAACTTTCGCTCTTGTAGGTTTGCTGGTTTTCATTTTTCATAAAAATTACCGGTCGGTAATGTCGCGCCTCAACGATCAATCATATTTTTGGCCTAAAATTGTCCTCTTTATTTTTCTCTTATATTCGTTCTTTTCAAAACTGGGACCTTTTCCGCTGGCTAATGATTTTTACCCCTATCAACCTCGGACTGACTCCCTTATTTATTCTGTTTCTGTTCTGATTTTTCTTATCTTTCTGATAGTAATCGCCTTCGAACTGCTGGCGTTTGAAAGGTTATTCAGAAATAAAAACTGGTTTAGGTATGTGTTTTACCCTATTGTTCTGGCCGTAATTGCCTTGATTATATTCGAGCCGGGTTTCCCTTTTTTAGCTTACGAATACAGCTATTTTTTCGGCCCTATCTGGGATGTCGTCCAAAACAAAACCATCTTTACCAACGCCAATTCAGATTATGGCTTTTTCTCAATTCTTGCTTTTGCCGCGCTCCATAAACTTAAGCTCTTTCATTTTTCCCATCTGCCGGTATACGTCTGGATCTTGTTTGTAATCCAATATTTTTTGATTTTTTATCTGGTGCATAAACTAAGCAAATCGCTCACCTTATCGCTTATCGCTTTATTTGCCGCAATTACCGTCAATTACTTTGCCTACCCGCTTCACCCGCTTGAGGTCACGCAGTACTCTGCCATGCGACGTTTGCCTGCTCTATTGTTGCTGTTTATACTCTATCGCAACAGACCGATAGAATCTTGGAAATTCCTGATCGCTCCGGCTTTTTTCGCTTTTTGGATAATCGACAGCGGTATCTCTACCTATCTGGCAATTGGCGCAACTTTATTTACTCTGTTTATTGCCCAAAAAATAAATCTTAAAACTTTTATAAAATCGCTGCTTATTTTATTTTCAGCTTTAGCCGCTGTGTTTTTGCTTCTTAGTCTGGGTTTAAAATTATTAGGCTACCAGACAATCAACTACGGTCAGTTATCAACCAGCATTCGTCAATACTCAAGCCTCGGACTCACACTTATACCTCTTGCTTACCATGACATATTCTGGTTTTTTCTGCTTGTATATTTTGCTTCAGTCATCCTGATATTGACCAAAATCAAATCCGGCACTGTCGGCCAGCTTTTACTCCTTTCCGCCAACCTGGCTTTTTTTAACGCTTTTTATTATGTAGGACGCAGCCATCCTGCCAATCTGCTGGATATTTCGGTACTGATCATCGCAACTTTTTTTATTTTACTGGCATTGATCTGGAAATATCTTCCGTCTGAAAGCGCCAGAAAGATTGTTTTTTTAATTCTCTTTTTGCTGTTTGTTGTCTTTCCGGTTATTCAACGAAGATATACCTTTACCGAGTTAACCCTGGAAAAAATTAACAATTTAGCGGCAGGAAAAATTTTCCCGCGGGACATAGAAAAGGAGATTGCTAACTTTTTTTCGGCCGAAAAAAAGTTAATCAACAAATATTTTGGCGGTAAAGATGTTATGATTTTATCCCGGGATGATACCTATCTGTTTATGGTTTCGGGTAAAAGAGATCTGCTGCCGGTTAATCCTCAAGCCGGGATCGATACGATCAGCGAAATGCAGTCGGCTATCCAAGATGTAGTTAGAATTTGCCCCGATAAAATTGCCGTCGACTGCACGCTTTATCGACGCTGCCCTAATTTTTCCTCATATACCCAAAAAGATTATTTTACCGCAAACTTCATTTTGCAGGAGTTAGAAAAAAGCTGCAATAGTAAATATACCCCTGTCGAATGTACTGATAAATTATGTATTGCAAAAAAAGGCTGACTAGAATTATCTGGATTCAAGCCAAAAATTAAACATATCAATCAAAGCCCAGAGAATATCGCGCTTTTTACCGTGGTGGGCTTCTCCGCCGACTCGCTTATGATAGGGAAATCTGATTTTTGCGATCCTGTATCCTTTTGCTCTTGCCCGTAAGACCAGTTCCTGAGTCGTAAAAGCGGCGCTTCTTGAGAGAACTTTGATATCTGCTATAGCTTTTTTTTTATAAACCTGGACAAAATTTAGGTCCTGAAACTCAAAGCCGAAGAAAATCCCCCGCAGGAGAATATTCCCCCAGGAAGTAAATTTACGCCAAAAAGAATAAGCGGATCTGCTTTTCCGTTCTACAATGATTATGTCGTATTCGGGAAAAAGGGGAAGAATTTTAGTTAAATCTTTTATGTTAAAGGGTCGATCCGCTCCGTTTTGCATCACCAGTTCACCCCGAGCTTCCCTTAAGCCAATCAAAAAACTAATACCCTGGCCTAAATTAATGGGGTTCTTGATCAGTTTGACTTCCGCGTATTTTTTTGCCAGTTTTTTGCCGATCTTGTAAGTGTTGTCAAAGCTGTCGTCATCGATCACAATAATCTCAAATCGTTTAAAAAGTGCGGATAGCACCTGCCGGGAGATCTCAACCGTTTCTTTTAAACTTTCCCCTTCGTTATAGCAGGCAAGTATTAAAGTAAACTGAATTTTATCCCTCATATCGATTGACAACCTGGCAAATTTTATTTATTGCCTGCTTCTCTAACTCCGGATAGATGGGAAGTGAAACACAGTTTTCGGCAAATTCTTCCGTAACCGGTAAATCACCTCTTTTATATCCCAAGTCCTGATAGGCCTGCTGTAAATGACAGGGGATAGGATAATGGATTAACGCCTCAATTCCGTTTTTCTTAAGAAACTTTATAAATTTGTCCCTGTTTTTGGAGGTTACGACAAACAGATGATAGGCCGACTCCGACCCTGAAGGCTGATATTGCATCTTAATCAGGGGATTTATAATTTTAGTCCTGTAGATATTGGCAATTTCTTTTCTTCTCCTATTCCATTTATCCAGATACTTTAATTTTATCGAAAGAACTGCCGCTTGAATCCCGTCCATCCTCATGTTAAATCCGATCTCGTTATGTTGATATTTTTTTACCGATGAATGATTTCGCAGCCTACTCATTCTTTCTGCATACCTTGCATTATTGGTTAATACCGCTCCTGCCTCACCATATGCGCCCAGATTTTTTCCGGGATAGAAACTAAAGCAGGCTAGATCGCCATAACTGCCAACTTTTATCCCTTTATAGATGGCGCCATGGGCTTGGGCGCAGTCTTCGATCAAATATAGTTTATGCTTCCTGCAGATTCGTAAAACCTTCTCGATGTCAAAGGGTTGACCGAAAAGATGAACTCCGATTATGGCTTTGACTTTATTGCTTATCTGACCTTTAACCCTTGTCTCATCTATCTGCCAAGTATCGGGATTACAATCCACAAACACCGGTTTTGCCCCAACATAGGACACTGCCCAAACTGTTGCGATAAAAGTATTGCCAGGCATAATCACCTCATCCCCCTTACCGATTCCCAGTGCCACAAGAGCCAGATGAAGAGCCGAGGTCCCGCTGTTTACTCCAACCGCGTATTTGATCCCAATGTATTTGGCGAACTGCTTTTCAAATTTAGCAACATATTTACCTCCGGAAAATGCACTGTCTTCGATTACTTTTTGAATTGCGCTATCAATTTCTTTTTTAATTGCCCTATACTGAAGATATAAATTAAGAAAAGGTATTTTTAACATTTGCAATTTGATATTTGAAAAATTGTTTCGAGTTTAGAATTTAGAATTTGTATTTTTAGATATTGCTCTTGCCGGATTGCCGACAACTAGAGTTTTGTCTGGAACATTTTTAGTTACAACCGAACCGGCTCCTACCGTTGAACCTTCTCCGATCGTTAATCCGCACATGACGGTTGATCCGGATCCAATTGAGGCGTTTTTTTTCACCAATGTTTTTTCCAGCGTCCATCTGCCTTTTGACTTGGGGTAACGATCATTAATAAAGGTGACATTATGGCCGATAAATACCCGATCTTTGATTGTAATCCCCTCACAAATGAAACTATGGCTTGAGATTTTGCAGTCCTTGCCGATTTTAACTCCTTTTTGGATCTCGACAAATGCCCCGATCTTCGTGTTGTCACCGATCTCACAGCCGTAAAGATTGACAAAATCATGAATAGTAACATTTTTTCCCAGTTTTACTTTTACCAATTTCTTCATATTATAGTAAGATAAATTAAGAATAAAAGTACCTAAATAGTGATGAACTGGATATTTGAGCTGTTATTTTTTTAAAATTCTGGTAGGTGACGAAAGTGGAAGGGATTCCGCAAGCGCGGAGCGTTTTTCCAGCCTGCTGCTGGCGCGAGCACTTGCGGGAAGGAAACTTTCGGCAGAATCTACCAGAAATTTACAATTCTACTTATAATACACGGGTTTTTCTCCATTATTTAACGATTGCTGCGCCAAACTCAAAATCTTTACCACTTCCAACCCATGCTCCATATCCGCAACCGGCCTTTTGCCGGTTTTAATCGATTCGATAAAATCCGAGGCCATATCGCTTAAGGCTTCTTTAAGATCGATTTTTGGAATATGGATATCACCCATTCTATAATCTACTATAAATTTATTCTTATCTTTATTATCCCTTACCCGATATCTTGAATCATAAATTCTTATCTTTTCCGATGGTTCAACATCGTTGAAAACTACCATTTTTTTACTTCCGCCAATAAGCATCATTCGAATCTTAACCGGAGATATCCAACTGACATTAAAGTGCGCGACAAACCCCGACCTGTATTTTAAAGTAAGATAGGCCAAATTCTCAATCTTATTCCCGGTATGAGACACGCCGCTTGCTTGAATGGACAGAGGTTTTTCTTTCTGGAGATAGAGAAGAATTGAGACGTCGTGCGCTGCCAAATCCCAAAGTACATTGACGTCAGGCTGAAATAAGCCGAGATTGGTTCTGGTTGAGTCAAGATATCTCAACTTCCCGACTATTCTCTCATCAATCATCTGTTTTATCTTTCTCACCGCATCTTTATAGACAAAAGTGTGATCCACCATCAAGACCTTTTTCTTCTTTTTGGCCAACTCGACCAGTTTTTCCGCTTCGAATAAAGATGAAGCCATTGGTTTTTCCAGCAAAAGATGTTTACCGGATTCGAGCGTTTTTTTTCCTAGGGGAAAATGAGTTGCGACCGGAGTAGCCACAACCACAGCCTCGATTGAACGATCGTTTAGTATCTCATCCGCCTGATTTACAGCCTTAATTGCAGGATAATGCTTTTTCAGAAGGAATAGTCTTTCGGGTTTTGTATCTGCAACTTTGATAATTTTACAATCATTATTCCCAAAAAAATTCCTGACCAGATTCGGCCCCCAGTAGCCATAACCAATTACACCGATTTTTATCATCAAAATATTTTATATTATAGTTAATAATTAGGAAAATGCCTCTAAAAACAATCAACATCACCATCTCTGCTTTATGCGAAGTTTTATTTTTTACTGTCACCTGGATTCTCGTCTACACCAACACTATTGACTATCTCCGCTTTACATATCATCCGGAAATAAAAGAAATAATCTATCAAAGCCCCCTGGCAAATCCAGAGCCTTATGAGATTCCGCTTTATCTTCTTCTGACTTTGGTCTTCATCTTCCTAATTTGGCTCTACTCCAGTCACTTAAAGAATCTTCAGAAAATCTGGTTAAATACGCCTTTATTGATCAAAATTCTATCCTTTATTATTTTATTGGCTACCTTTTTCTCAAAACTGGGTAGTTTTCCGCTCTTGGGTGATTTTGGTTACTCGCTGCAACAGGGTCATCTGTATCCTAACCGGCTTTTAGCTGACAAATCGCTCTATATGATAATTTTTGTCCTGGTCATCGGCTTTATGCTTTTTATCACAATCCAGTCTGCGCTACTAAGCAAAATTTTAAAAGATAAACAACTTCTCTTTTGGATTATTAACTTTGCGGCTCTTATTATTGCTGCGATTGCCACTTTTGAACCGGGATTTCCGCTTGCCTATCTTGACTCAAGTTTCTTTTTTGGACCGGTTTGGGAAATTACAAATGGTAAAACCATATTTACGGATATTCCCTCTCAGTATGGTTTTCTCTCGATACTCTTTTTTAGCCTCGTTCATAAAGCGACTTCGCTTAATTTTGTCTATTTATCCATTTTTATCTGGGTTGCATATATTATTGAATACTTTATTTGTTTTTATCTGGTTTTAAAAGTCGGCAGGTCGGTGCCGTTGGCTTTTGTCTGTTTGTTTTCACTTCTTATAATCAATTATTATGCCCTTTATCATAATCCCCAGGGCGGCCCTCTCCGCTGGCTTCCGTTGTTTATCGCGCTCTTACTTTTCTACCGCTTAACCAACCGGCTTTCGTTTCGTTTTAATTTCTTAATTGTGATTTTAAGTATGTGGATTATAGACTCGGGAATTGCGCTCATTTTTGCTTTTGGTCTGACTCTTGCAGTATTATGGGTATCTAAACGGATAAATTTAATAGAAATTATTGTTTCTTGTTTGAAGCTTCTGTCAATCTTTATCAGCGTTTTATTATTTCTTCAGTTAACCCATCTGCTTCTTGGTATGAAGTTGATTGATTTTGGCAGCTTTTTGCACACCCTGCAAAAAAATGCCGGCTTGGGACTAGTCATGATTCCCATCGAGTATCGCACCCACTTCTGGCTCTTCATCCTGGTTTACTTTGCCTCGGTTATTTATTTCTTTAAAGCAAAAGTCGCAGAGCAGACGGTAGGAAAAATTAAAAAAAGCGAAGATACCTATTTCGAGCTTTTCAAAGAGCCGATGAGTTTGGAGGGAAGTTCTTCAAAGCGAGAAATACGGTATCAAGCTTTTCAAGACATACATTCTCAACAGAATCTGACTCAATTATTATTGTTTTCAGCCAACCTCATGCTCTTTGCCTCAATCTATTATGTGGGCAGGAGTATGCCTCATAATCTTTATCTCATCTCCCCATTTTTTTGCTTAACTCTTTTTTTACTCTTCGCTTTGCACTATCCGCAACTAAAATCAGAAAGGCTGAAAAAAATATTTCTCGGTTTCGTATTCCTAGTAACCATCGTGTATCCCGGTTACTTCCGCAAAGAAAATATGGTCAATGAACTTTTGATCAAATACCAAAAATTACGCCGCGGGGGCATTTTTACTTCGGAATTCGATAGAACCCTTTATCAAAGATACTCAAAAGAACTCGCTTTAATAAAATCGGAGTTGATAGAAGACGAAGTGCTTCTGCTGACAACTGACGATACGTATCTTTTATATTTAGCGGGGAAAAAAAATCTTTTAGACATCAATTCTTCCATTGGGATTATCCTCGAAAGTGAGTTAAATCCCGCGATCAAAAGAGCTCTTGAGATTTGTCCTCAGAAGATTGCTGTCGACTGTCAAATAATCAATAAGTGCCCTGCCTATAAACCTTTGGTCCAGGCTTTCCCGCGAGTCCTACCCATTATCTTAAATAAGATTGAATCTGTCTGTAAAATAAAATATGAACCGTCAACCTGCACCCGGCAAATTTGCCTGGTAGACGCAAAAAGAAAAAACCAATGAGAAAAAATATTCAGTTTGTTCTCTATTTTTTTTTAACCGTAATCTCACTCGCTGCTTTTCAGATCTTTCGACCGTTTAACTATCTGGATAACGCTTCTTCATATATTGTCTGTGATAAAAACCAAGCTAGGTTTGAAATCGGACCCAACCTCATTTATAGTTTTACCGATTCGCTCGATGAGTTTAATGATCAAAAAGCACGTAAGCTCTGTGAGTATAATCTCATCAAAGACTATTTAAATACTCTTAAAGTTCCCGAAAAACCAAACTATGCGTTTTATCCCGCGTATAAAACAGAATCAAGTTGGTTAGACGCTTTAATCATCTCTTCAATTTTATTTTTTATAGGTGCAACAGTCATCCAAATACTTTTTCAGCAAAACCAGTTCTTAAAAATTCTTAAAGAAATATTTAGTTGACTATGCTTGGTTTTTTAATCGAATCACTATTTTTTGCCAATATTTGGATCTATCTTTATAATTTTCTGGTTCAACATTTGAGACTAATCTATCCTCCTTTGCCAAAAGATAACTTTTTGATTTTGGGCGTGGCGCCGGAGCCTTTTGAGATCCCTTTATATCTGATTCTAACTTTTGCTGTGGTTTTGGTTATTTACATATTTCACCTCAAGATAAAAGCAGGCGCTACCAAAATCAAACCGCTTGTCAAAAAAATCATCTTTATCTTCTCAACCTTCATCTTTCTTAAAAATCTCGGAGCATATCCTCTGCAAGAAATTTCACTTTCTACTGCCAATCTGGTCTTTTTGGCATTTTATCTCATGTTATTAATCTTTCTCATCACAGAATCGGCTATTATTGAAAGGTTAAATTTTAAATTTAACCGGCTGATGGTTTACTTTTTGGTCGCTTTGCTAATAGCTTTGCTGACTTTTCCACCGCGTTTTACTATTTCCGGAGTTGATTATTCTTACTTTTTCGGACCCATTTGGGAAGTTGCGCACGGTAAAACTATCTATAACGAAGTAACCTCGCAGTATGGATTTTTATCCATTCTTTTCTTCTCTATTTTTAAAGCCCTCAATCTATTTTCGCTTCCCTCCTTACCGGTTTTTATCTGGATTCTTCTTATAATCCAGTACCTTATTTATTTTCATTTAATCCATAAACAAAGTAATTCATTAACTTTCGGATTCCTGGGATTATTTTCTATTATGACAATCAATTTCTTCACGGTCAGAGTAATTCCCACCGACTATCCCCAATCAGGTCCTTTACGTTGGTTCCCCTTAATTCTTCCCCTCTTTTTACTATCGCGCACAAAAAACTTTTTTTCTTTGGCACTGATTTTAGTTATCTCAGTCTCAAGTTTTTGGATGATCGACTCTGGAATTGAACTGCTTCTGGCCTATATTTTTACGGCTTTAATTTTGTATATGACTAATCGGGTTAAACTAAAAACAATCTTGAGGTCTTTTCTCGCCCTTGTCTTATGCTTGGCTTGTTTTTTTGCAATTCTGAATTTAGCTCATCTCAATTTGGGCCTTAAATCAATCAACTTAGCCTTAGTCTTTAATAAACTGCAGCAATATGCCAATGCCGGATTCGGCATGCTCCCCATGCCCGATAAAACCCACTTCTGGCTCTTCATCCTGGTTTACTTTGCCTCGGTTATTTATTTCTTTATCAATCAATTATCTCCTTTAGGAAAAATCAGTAGGAAAAAAGTAGGTGTCACGAGTGAGGTGACTCTGCGAGAAGCGGATTTGCGAAGTGAAGGCAAGAGCCTCACAGCAGAGAAGGGATCACGAGTGACAGAATCTACTTTTTTTGAAAATACAATTCTTCTATTTTCAGCCAACCTCATGCTCTTTGCCTCAATCTATTATGTGGGCAGGAGCCATCCTGCTGAACTTTACACTGTCTCCCCTTTCTTCCTGCTGACTGCATTTCTTCTCTTGGCAGCAATTTTGAAAAAACACCTGACTTCCAACTACCGCGTGCTAACTACAATTACTATTTTTATCCTGTTTATCGCCTTTCCCGCCTGGCAAAGATTAGACTCTTTGACCAAGTCCATAATAATCAGATATGAACGTTTTAAGAAAGGAAATATTTTTACTCCCGAACTGAACGGATTGCTTATTAAAAAATACGGTAATGAAATAAAACTAATTCGCCAGGAGATGCCTGAGGAAGAAATTATTATTGTCTCCGGCGACGATACTTATCTTTATTACCTTAGCAATAAATACAGTCTGCTTGCTGATAACTCATTGATTACTATTTTGACAAAACAAGATCTCGCGCATTCCTTAAAAAAAGCCGGACAAACTTGTCCCAAAAAAATCGCCGGCGAGTGTCGATTGTTCAGGTCTTGTCCAAACACAGGGCTATTTTCCCAAGCTTTTTCCACCTGGCAGCCGATTGTACTTTCGGAACTTGAAAAAAGCTGCCAAGTCAAATACCAACCCACTGAATGTACAGACCAATTATGTATCGCAGAGGCAAATTCGCTACTATAGTTAGCGCAAAACAAAATGTCGTATTTGTCATCCTGGACTTGGTTTGGAACCCGATTGATAAGATGCTGAAATAAATTCAGCATGATACAGAATACAATCTGTCATTTCATTTTGCGATCGCTATATGATAAAAAAACTCACATTTTTTATGCTTTTGGGGTTATTGGTTGTTTTAGTTTATGAATTGTTTCTCGGTCAAGCAGTCAATAGTCTGCATTGCCTACGCAGGACTCGGATTAAAATCGACAATTTTAGATCCTCCGCTTTCAGGCTGGGCGTAATCCATATCGACGAGGAAGAAAAATATATCAATGGTATTAAAGATAAGTTGCTTAAACTATGTCTGGAAAAAATTTAGTCAACTCGATCATAGATTTTTCTCTCCCGGTCTTACTTATAACCAATGTTTGGATTATCCTTTATACAAAAATTGTTGATTATTCTTTTTTTCTCAACCCTCCCCAAGTTATGCAGGTTTTTTTCCAGCGCTTAGCCTACCCTGAGCCTTTTGAAATACCCCTTTACCTTTTTCTTACCTTGTTTTTTCTGATGTTAATCTGGTTTTACTATTTTTGGGGGATTGACAAACTTATCAGATTTTATTTAGACAGATTTGATAATCAAAAGCTTCAGATAATCAAAAACCTATTTGCCTTCTTCCTAACAATAGTTTTTTTAACAAAACTCGGTGTCTTTCCGCTTACGGGCGACACTCATCCGCTTACGACTCTGGCAAAACCGGGGCTTAATTTACCGATCTTTTTTCTCTATATCCTATTTCTTGGCTTTGTCTCTGTCCAAACTTCTATTTTAGACAAAGCCTTTCGGTCTGAGAAAGTCGCTTTATTTATCGCCTGTTTAATAGTTGCTTTGGTTGTTGCGCTTTTTACCTTCAACCCCGGATTTCCGGTTTCGCCTCTTGATTCGGCCATGTTCTACGGTCCTGTTTGGGAGATTGTAAACGGTAAGACTATCTTTACCCAAGTCCCATCACAATATGGTTTTCTCTCCGTGCTTTTTTTTACCCTTATCCATAAACTGACCGGCCTAAACTTCACTTATTTTCCAATTGTCATCTGGTTAATGTATATCGTCGAATACTCATTGATATTCTATCTCCTTAGAAATGTGAGCCGGTCGACTCTCTTTTCGGGTATAGCTGTTTTTTCAATTTTTACGGTAAATTACCTGCTTTCAACTTACGGTCCGCAAGCCAGTCCTTTGCGCTGGTTACCTCTTTTCCTGGCCGCATTTATGCTTTATAGATTTCAACGTCTGACTTCAAAAACGTTTGTTTTTCTTTTGCCTGTTTTAGTACTCTGGAGCATCGACTCCGGCATTGCCCTTTGGTTATCCTATGTATTTTCTCTCTTCTTTCTACTTGTGCTGAAAAAAATAAATCTCCGGGGGCTTATTTCCACAACTGCTTTGCTAATCATATCCTTTCTTTTTTGGCTTGCCCTTATCCAATTATTTCACAAAGCCTTAGGATATGAACATATTAATTTTTTAAATATGTTTTATGGCATTAAGAAAAACGCTCAGGACGCTCTTCTTATGGTCCCCATGGAAAAAAATACCCACTTCTGGCTCTTCATCCTGGTTTACTTTGCCTCGGTTATTTATTTCTTTATCAATCAATTATCTCCTTTAGGAAAAATCAGTA
>Ga0155724_104_pt5 | contig 28428 bp, 36 predicted proteins | sample RifCSPlowO2_01_FD_107380 | JGI IMG/M metagenome (GOLD analysis project Ga0155724, IMG submission 107380) | Candidatus Roizmanbacteria bacterium RIFCSPLOWO2_01_FULL_40_13 | reverse complement strand
TTATTACAATAATAAACGTATTCACTCAGTTTTGAAAATGACACCGATCGAATTTCGCAAGAGACATACTGTCTAAAAAATTAGGTACTTGACAAATCTATTATTATTTTCGTACAGTTGGTTAGTTAGTTATCAAGAGTGTAGTGAGAGCACTGGCTCAATGACCTACCGGCAACCTTCGGAAAACGAAAGGTGCCAATTCCAGCCCCGTAATGGGGAAAGATAATAAATACGAGTATTCAAGATAGTATAAATAAAGGAGTCTTCTTCGGTTTTGTCCCTCATCGCCTACAAATTCCCGATCGCCCTGAACTAAATAATTATCCATTTAACGTTATGTTTTCTCAGTATGGTACAAAAGATGGTAAAAATGTTATGGGTAGTGCCATATACATACCGGATTTAAAATCGTACAAGCAACTCGGGGAAAAATCCTCGATGAAATATATCAATTCGTATGGTGGTATAAGTTGGCTTCTGATTGAATATGATTTATCAACAAAAAACTATAACGGATACAAAACAGTAAATGATATCTCTGTTGGCGAAGCTTCGGGTCCGGAATGGAACATGTTTTTTGTTCACTTTACAGCATTAGGTCTAACCAACGGAGAACGGTGTAACTTTAAGGAATTATAAATAAAAAAAATTGCAGGTTTATAATTAATTAATTTATTTGCGTCTAACCTTTAAAGAAATATAAAGTATGGCAAATTAAATCCTTGTTTTAGTAATGAGCCTGTGATATAGGTGTAATCCATACTGAGGACAACTTTTTTATGATTAATATAGAAACTGAAGGAAAGAAAAAGTCGCCTGTAAAAATAATAATTTTTTTAATTATCGCTTTTGGTATTTTGCTATTATTCAAATCGGAAGATTATGTTTACACCGATTTTACATATAAATGCATAAAAAAAGATAATAATCCAGAACGCAATATATACAATCAGGAAAATGAAAAGGCTTACTTATCTTGTATTAATGATGAACTAGTAAAAAAACCAACGTTGACAAAAAAATACGAATACGATATGGACACCATAGTCAAAAAATTAAATCAAGAATTAGAAGCAAAAAAAATATGTGGCGATCTTAAACTGCACGATAAGCTACTCGAGACAACACCTCCTCCATGGTATATAAATGAACGAGTTGAGTCTTGTGATAGTTACGGGAAAATAAAATGCATACAATTTTTTGGCGTATGTATCTTTAAAATAGTTCCGTCATTGTAACATATGAAAAGAATATTTTCTTTTGTTTATAAATTAGCAGTTATTTTTTTGCTCCTTCTAATTTATATGAAGGTAAGCGCTCCAGTAAAACAAGATAGTAATATTCTTACTAAAGAGGAAAAATATGCCAATCTTTCCAAAATCTCAGTCTCTGTCCAAGTTGATTATCTTAAAAAATATTTAGGTGAACCAGTTTCCATAAGCACGATCAAAGACAAAAGTCAAAAAGAATTAATTTTTATCGATCCAGATTATTATGTGATGTTAACGACTGATTTGGATAATTCAGTTTTGTCATATGTCATTACAACTAGAAATGAAAATTTCAATCCAATTTTAAAAATTAGAGGTATTAAAGTCCAATTAGGTAAATCAACGTTTTATGAGAAAGGAATTAAGCCCGATGATTGTGAGGCTCATCCAGGTAATACTGCACCTTCATATTACTTTGAAACATATTTTGGTGACAATTCATCTTCATATCAAAGTTACTTATTTGGTTATAATGATGCGGGTTTTGGAGATATTGGAATAGTTTGGGCTACACAACCAAATGAAGAGGAAATAAAGAATAATAATTTTAGGAAAACTAATGACATGAATTGTAGGTTGCCCTCTAATCAAGATAGGAAAAGATATACCATCAATACTTTTGGTGTTGGTTGGCCATTATCAATCGGTGTAAATAGACGTTTAGTTGAACGAGTAAATTAATTATTAAATAGTAACACCTCCGGAGTGAAAGATGGCAGTATAAGATTCTAAATTGCCTATTGGAAAGAGCGGTGAAGAGTTTAAGGGTCTTCTAAGACAAAAATCCCCGTGTTTCACTTTTGAGAGAAACCGGGGATAAATAATAATATCCCACTCCGCCAAGTCAAATTTGGCTACGTTAGGAATAAGGTCTCACTTTGTCCTTCGACTGAATTTACTCACTTAAGACTACGTTTGGGGCAGGTATAGCGAAGTTGGTTTTAAAGTTACCATTAAAAATTCGTTGATAAAAATAACTTATTAATTAAATTTCATGCTGTTTGACAACAAAAGATAAAATTTGTAATATATTATATATTATTACAATTTATTACGGATAAACTATGAGAAATATTATAAATATATCTTTACCAATACCGTTAACGAAGATTGTAGAAAAAGAGGTAAAAACGGGAAAATACGCCAGTAAAAGCGAATTTTTCCGAGAACTTTTGAGACTGTGGATGGAAGGAAGATTAATAAAGGATCTTGAAACAAGCAGGTCTGAACTACGTCAAGGAAAAGGTAAACTTTTAAAGTCTTTGAAAGATCTGCGATAATGACTGGATGAGGATTTATTACTCAAGCAAATTTGAAAAAGAATACAAGCGTCTACCCAACAAGGTAAAGGACTTGGCAGAGAAAAGGGAAGACTTATTTCGCAAAAACCCTTTTCATCCTCAGCTTAAAACTCACCGATTGAAAGGCAGACTTAAAGACTTTTGGTCATTTTCAATTGATATTCACTACAGAATAATATTTGAGTTTGTTAATAAAAATATGGTTTGGTTTCATTCTGTGGGTACCCATGCTGTTTATAAATAATGCTTGCACCTTTCAGGTGCAATGGGTAGTCAGAAGAATCCAAACAATTACACTCCCGGATTGAATTCCCACTCCGCCAAGTCAAACAAGGCTACGTAAGGGACGGCCGCCTCTTAATTTGAGTCATAGTATTTTATTATAATTGACTATAGCTTATTTGTTATAGCACAATAGGAAAATGATCATAAGATCAGTCCGGCGAAAGTGGAATTTTAAAAAGCTTGCTTTTTTATTTAATATTCTCTACTTTCTAATTGTTTTCTTTGCCGAAATACCGGAAAACCTGATTTATAACAGCGGTTTTTATATCGCTTTGTTAAATTCCGTAATTTTATTTAACAGGATAAAAAAAACCCGTCTGGCCGAAATTTTGGTAAATGTGTTCATCATTAATACCGTCATCTGGTTTATCCTAGTCAATCTAGTCTATACGGAGAAGCCTTCCGAGATATTTAATTTTATTGCTTTTGTTTTGGTTTTTATCAGCCTGACTTCAATAATTACTTTCATTTTTTCCTTGATTTACAAAATCATACTAACTAAAAAATATCAGCTTGTGTTTAATGTTGTTGTTTTGTTTTTTATGATTGTAGTCTCGATTATTTTATACAAGTCAAACATCGTCAACAAGCAAATATTGGAAATAAGCGTAGACAGACTACAACTTCTTGAGAGTAAATTCGGAGGAGAAAAAAACCTGAGATGCAGTGAAAGCAATACCATCAAAAAAGTCAGGGAGTCGGTTGTCCGAATAATAGGTGGTGAAGCAGAAGGATCGGGATTTATCGTCAGCGACGACGGATTGATACTAACCAACTTCCACGTCATCGAGTTTGAACCGGCGCCAAGAGTAATGTTTCCTGACTATTCCATCGAGCTAGCGAAGATTATCTATGGGGATAAAAATGCGGATCTGGCAGTATTAAAAGTGACAAAAAAAATACCTGCAATCGATTGGGGAAACAGTGATGAAGTCGAGCCGGCAGAAGAAATGCTGTCGTTCGGATTCCCGTTCGGAGGATCACTGGGTGGTGAAGCTACCGTTAAAAAGGGCTATCTTTCCGCCAAAAGAAATATACAGGATCAGGGTGTTGAGTTTATGCAGACTGATTCCACGATCAATCCGGGTATGAGCGGAGGACCGATGACAACGGTTTGCGGAGAATTCATCGGCATCAATACTCTGGGAACTGCCGGTATAGGGATGGCTATCTCGTCCAATTCATTCAAGAATAAATATTTCGAAATGAAGTCCTCTAATGAGCCTTTAAAAGACATTATCAAAGTTGAGTTCAAGCCTGATGAGAGCCCGGTTGAGGCGGTTAAGGCATTCTACAACTACATCAAGATCCGCAAGCTCGATAAAGCTTTCGAGCTTCTTCAGGGCGGAGAGTTTAACAAAGATATGACTTTTGAAAACTGGAAAAAAGGTTATGAATCTAATCTTGATACCTCGGTTTTGAAAGTCGAGGAAGATCCGGAAAATGAAAACAAAGTCAACATAAGACTTTCGACCAAAGACCTTATAAATGACCAGATCGTCTATAAATTCTTTGAAGGCTGGTGGGAAGTGAAAAAGGTTGAAGATCATCTCAAACTTTGGCAGCCTAAGATCAGGGAAGTTGAGGATCCGTCATGGCTCTGGTTTTACGAATAAAGGATTTTATTACTGATTTTGCGCTATAGTTAGTTTATGACCTTGTTTACTATCGGATACCAAGGACAAAATGTTTACAACTTCATTCAAAATCTTAATAAAGAGCATATCGGAGTTATCATTGATATCCGTGAAAATCCATTCAGCAGGAAGCCCGGTTTCAGCAAATCAGTTCTTTCAAAAGAACTCCTTAATGCAGGAATTGAATATTATCACTTTCAGGAAATGGGAACTCCAAAATCACTCTGAAATTTATTGGCAGAAAAAGGAAATTATGAAGTATTTTTTCAAAACTACCGGAACTATCTTAGGGAGTTCCGTGATTCCCTAGAGGATCTTATTGACATTGGTTCTAGAAAACGAATTTGCCTCAAGTGTTTTGAAAAAGATCCTCATACTTGTCATCGTAAGGTGGTAGCCGAACTTATCAAAGAATACGCAGGAAAACAGGTTGATGTTATTCATCGATGACCTGGAAAATAGAGGAAGTATTGGTTATAGTAAAAGTTTATCCTACTCCCAGCAATAAATACGGAGAAACGGTCTGCACCGCAGGCATTACCCGCGATTCAAAATGGATGCGTTTGCATCCAATTCAGTATAGGGGTCTTTCGAGAACCAAACAGTATGACAAATTTCAATAGATAAGGCTTAAGATAGCTCCGTAAAATGAAATGCTTCGCCGTCCTGAGAGCTATGAAATTGACATATCCAGTATTGAACTTTTGAAAAAAATTCCATCAAAATCAGGATGGAGAGAGCGAGAGAAGTATTTTATTCCTGCAGTAAGTTCTTCACTTGAAGAGCTGGAAAGTCTGAAAACCACAAGAAATAATTCTCTCGGTGCTTTTAAACCAAAATCTGTTGAAGATTTTATTATTGAAGATGATTCCGGTGAATGGAATGAAAAACAACAAAAAGTATTGCAGCAATCCTCATTATTCAAACAGGATAAATGTATTCAGAAAAAGGTTCCTTATAAGTTTCGTTACTTATTCCATTCCAGCGATAAGGAATGTAATGGACATGATATTCAAATATTTGATTGGGAAACGGCACAAAGCTATTGGAGGTTTAATAGAGTATTATAAACATGAGATATTAACCAAGCAAAAATTACGGGAAAAGTGGTTGAATTATTTCTTCAAAAAAAGAGAGTCATATTTTGTTGTCGGAACGGATTCCCGTTGGAATAAATTTATGATACTTACAATCGTATGTCCCAGAAGAAAGACCGATCAGCTTTCATTGTTTCAATAATGAGTTCAGTTTTTTTTATAATAATCACATGATCCAAAATTTTTACGATAAAGTAGCCAAAAAGTTCGGGATATATCATACGGGAGCCAAGTACAGTAAAGAATACTTGGCCGGCGATCCGGAAGAAATATTTAAAAAGAATCTGCTTGAGTTAAGCGGTAAAGCAAAAATTGCTCTTGACGTAGGTTGTGCCGACGGTCGTTTTACTCTTTCTATCGCTCCTTATTTTAAAAAAGTATTTGCAATAGATATGTCAAAAGGAATGCTTGGAGCGGCAAGAAAATTACAAAAAGAAAAAGGAGTATTAAATGTTAGTTTTGAGGAACAAAATGCAAACAAAACAACTTATACAAACGACATGTTTGATCTAGTCTACAGCCGTCGGGGTCCTACGCCTTTTTCCGAGTTTCATAGACTGTTGAAATCAGGTAGTTACTTTATAGAAATCACTATCGGTGAAAAAGATTGTCAAGAAATTAAAGAAATATTTGGTCGAGGACAAGGATTTGGAGAGTGGAACAGTTCAAGATTGGATGAAGATAGGCAAAAGCTGAAAGATAATAAATTCGAAATTACTTTTGCACAAAATTATCTCTATGACGAATATTATTCTTCCTATGAAGATTTGGATTTATTTTTACAAGGAGTGCCGATTTTTGAAGATTTTGATTCAAAAAAGGACAGTGAGTTATTGAGAGAATATATTTCTCAATATCAGGAAAAGAAAGGGATTCGCTTTCCAAGACACAGAGTGGTTATAGTGGCAAAAAGGATTTGAGACAGTCTTTTTTATAGTGTCTCATTTGTCTCAATTAGTCCCTAGACAAACTAGGGATTATAATCCTTAGATTTTACTCAGGATTGTAGCTTGAAAAAGTGATAAAATGAGATTGAGATTATCCTCCTTCGTCAGGTATCAACTGGCACCTGACTACGAAAGGACAAGCAGGATTGAAAGGGTCTAACCCGACCCGCTCAGTATGAGAAGCGTAACAAAAACGGTTGGTACGTAACGAAAATGGACTATTATAGCAATACGACATTTCTAAAGCGTCACTACCCCAATATAATACTGTTACAATAAACTATATCGATTTTCTAATAAAATTAATAAACTTATTTAGATTGTTCTTATAATACGATAAAATTGGGTCATATATGCCCCATATTTTTAAGTTTAATCCGCCTTCGCGGAAATCCCCGACCGTTAGGTCGTGGGAGCTTCAAGATACAGCAACAACCTAAATAGATATTTTACCAACAGAATTAGTTACGGTACCCAGCTGATTCGATTCGTCGCTTCGCTTTCTAGCTCATGGTTATAACCCTTAGTTTACCGATGGGTATAGCCGGTTATGAGCCGAATGTCCTGAGTGACACTGAGTGAATTTATCCTGAGTGTAATCGAAGGAGTCGAAAGGGAGTCGAAGAACTTAAATGTTTTAAACAATGTATTACTTCTATATCCTTCGTTGTTCTGATAATTCACTATATTGCGGTCAAACAAATAATCTTCAAAGGCGAATCAATGAACACAACTCCGATAAAAATAAATCAGCAAAATATCTGAGAGCGAAAAAACCAGTAAAACTTGTTTATTCCGAAGAATATCCTACTCTTCAATTGGCGATGAAACGTGAATGGCAGGTAAAACAATGGATTCGATCAAATAAGGAGGCTTTGATTAAAGGAGACTTAAAGCTTATGAAAAAGCTCTAAAAACAATGTTAAAGAATGTTTTTCTGAAATTAATTTCCGAAATAAAATAAAGGCTTACTCTTAAATACTAGATCTGGACCTTCAAAATAACACATGAATTTTATTCCGCCTTCGCGGAATACCCTTATCGTCCCCCTTACGCTAGAGCTACGGAGGGTGGATAAGATCAGGGAGTTTCAATTTATTTAAGTGAAATAAATTCTTTTTCTGAAGAATCTGCTTCTTTGATAATTCTGTTTAAAAGTCCCTTTTTGAGGTTTTTGGAGTGAATCGGAACAGGTATGATCTTATTCTTTTTTGAATTGTGCATAATTAGGTGGCTACCGGTTTGCCTTCTGGGAAAATATCCCAATTTCTTCAAGATTTTTACAACTTGTTTTGGTTTAAACGCAGTCATTTAGATATAAGAAAGCGGGCTGTTGACACTGACTTTTGTTACGATAATATTCCCCTTTTCTTTTGGAAGTTCTTGTTTTTGTTCGTTCAATACTGCAAGATAGCCTTTTATCGCGTCTTTTACCATACTAACTGCTTCTTCAAAAGTATCTGCTTGAGTAAGGCAACCCGGTAAAGACGGAACACTAACTACATAACCGCCTTCCTCAGCCGGTTCAAAAATTACTGTATAGGTAAGTATTTTCTTAGAAATGTTTTTTTTCTTTTTCATGTGTTATTATACAGCAAAATTGGAGTTAAAGAATAAAGAATATTTTTCTGAGATACATTTTTATAGATGATATAATTTTCTAATAAACGGTAAACTATTAGAATTAATAGGTTGGTATGGGGCTATAGCAATAATCGGAGCATATGCTCTATCAAGTTTTAATTATCTGGCGTTATTGAAAATGTAATTGAGAAAAATATTTGGAATACAACAATACCTATTTTTATTGACGAAATTATTACTCAACTTCAAATAGCCACAGATATCCTTAATAAATTCGGTATAAGTGTAAAACAGATTAATCAGAATATGGATATTCCACCAAGTAAAGACGATTTGAAATTATTCAACTCGTTCAATTTATATCCTAAAACCTATAAGGAAATGATAAATGTAATTATTAAGGAAATAAAAGATAGAAACAGATTTAAGATTTAAAAAAATTATGATAAGAGCAGTGTTATTTGACTTTGATGGAACATTAGCTAATACTCTCCCTTTTTATGTAAAAGCATATGATCAGGCACTACAAAAATTAGGGTTTAAATGGGACGAAAGAAAAATAGTCCAAAATTGTTTTGGGAAAAAAGAGATTGATATTTGTAAAGCTCTGGGTTTGCCTGAAAAAACACAGGAATTCACCAATTCATATTTTTCCGCCGTTAAGGAATTATTTAAACAAGCTCAATTGTTTTCCGATACTTTAGAAACACTGGAATTTATTAAAAATAAGGGGCTAAAAATCGTGATAATTACTTTTGCTTACAGGTGGTATATTGATCAGATGATAAAACAATATAATCTGGATAACTATCTCGATCTGGTAATAAGCACCGATGATGTTGATAAAGCTAAACCGGATCCCGAAGCGGTGCTTGAAGCCGTAAAGATACTAAAGATTAAACCCGATGCGGTTCTAGTAGTAGGCGATTCTAAAAGTGATATTTTAATGGGTAATTCGGCAGGTAGCAAAACAGTATTATTCTTTATTAAAGAATACGAATTATTTTATAACTTCAAAGAAATTAAGAAGGCCAGTCCTACATTTATTATTAATAACCTTACTAAACTAAAAGAAATTATAAATAAAAAATATCAAATCTATGAGTAACAATAAAATTGAGTGGATAATAATAGTCACGGAAAAATATCAAGAGTCAAGAAAATTCTATAGAGATATCCTGGATTTTAAGATTGTCAGAGAAAGCGTAAATGAAGAATTTACACAATTTAAATTAGGAAATTTATATTTCGCAACTTATGGAAGAAAACAAGTAGAAAAATTGGTGGGTAAAAAATATTTAAGTAATGTTGGTAGCACTATATTTACTTTTGCTGAAACCGATAATATCGATAAACAATACGACGAGCTAAAAACAAAAGGAGTGAGATTCATAATCCCGCCCACAACTCAACCTTGGGGTCAACGAACCGCTTACTTTTTAGATCCTGACGGATATATCTGGGAAATTCAGCAATGGGTGAAAAAAACTTAAAGAATCAATATAACTTATGCACAAGTATGCTTTTTTTGATATTGATAATACGATCTTCGATGGATATTGCACCTCTGATTTCTACTTTTTTTTAGCCAAAAGAGGTTTCGTAAAAAATACCGATTTCGTCTACAGGCGAGATAAAGAAATAGGAAAAGATTATCATAGCGGTAAAATTGACTACGCAGAAGCTTCAAGACAAGTAGTCCAATTAATCGCAGATATATTAAAAGGTTTTTCCAAAAAAAAAGTAAAGATTTGGAAAGAAGAATTTATTAAAGATCATAATAAACTATTTGATTGGGTGAAACCTTTGTTTGATTTTCTTGAGTCAGACGACTTTTTTATTTATCTTATATCTGCTGCGGCTTCTCCTCCGGTTGAAGCTATTTCAGATTTTCTTAAAACCGATAAATTTTATGCTTCTAACCTGATGACAAAAGATGATATTTATACCGGTAAGATTGATTTTTTGCTTAATTATGAAGAAAAGACTAAATTGATTCACCGGATTACGAGCCATCTTGAGCATTCATTTAAGATTGGTTTTGGTGATTCCTTAGGAGATGTAGATATGCTCAAACATATGAATAAAGCCTTTCTTTATCAGCCGATTAAAAAAGAGCTAATAACTTTAGCTAAAGAGGAAGAAATGTATATAGTTGATAAAAATAATATTTTGGCAACTGTTAAAAGGAATCTAAAATTCAATAGATGAATAAAACAATCAAAATTAAAAATAAATCAGGCAATAAATTATTAGGCATTTTACAAACCGGGATAAACAAAAGATTAATCATTATTTGTAATGGCTACGATAGCACAAAAGAATTTCTACCGATCAATAAGTTGGCAGATGGTCTGAATAAAAATGGATATAGTGTATTCAGATTTGATTTCTCGGGAACCGGACAAAGCAATGGTGAAAAAAGAGTCTTTCTTACGCAACAAGTTGATGATTTAAACTGTGTAGTTAATTACTTTACAAAGTTTAATAAACTAATTCTTTTGGGATTCAGTCTTGGAGCTTTGTCAGCAGCGATTGTATCTGTCACGAATCCAAAAGTAACACATTTAATTACACTTAATGGTTATTTTGGTAGAGGTGAATTAGGAAAAGAAGTGAGGAATACTTATCTGAAATATAGACTAGCTGCTTTAATAATTCCTAAATTTAGAGCCGATTATAAATTTTTTAAAGATAATTTCCTTCCGGCAAAAATAAAAATTCCCGTTCTGGTTATTTACACAAAAAAAGATGATGTAGTTTACCCAGTTCAGTCCGAGAGATTTTATTTAGAACTATCAACTAAATATAAAATGCTCCAGAATCTTGGATTGCTAAAACATAATTTAACAGGAAAAGACGACGTATTAAAAATCGTTTCCGCAATTAATATCTAAAAAGTCAATCTTTGTTAATGACAATACCATTGAGTTAAATAAAAAACGCTACAACTTTCAAATTAGGTTAATAAATAGCTTTTTTTTAGGTAAAATATAAAAAGGATGAGTGAAGATAATTTGTTTTTGGATTTGTTTTTTGTAGAAGTTGCAAGCAAAGTTGAATAGTGCCAAATTTTTGAGACTCGAATGCTATCAGGACGATTTGGATATAAGAAATTTTTTTGCGACGTGCGGAGGCAAAGAAGTCCGTAAAACAACTTCTCTTATTTATTTTTCTATTCAAGAAAAAAATTTAGAGCAATGGGAAGAACGAGCCAGTTGATGGCAAAGTAGACGATAACGGGCTGTTTAAATCTCATAATTTTATTCTACTAAAAAAGCTAAACTCCTGATAAAATAATTACTATGAGAATGAAGTCGATTTCCGGGATAGTACATTATGTTAAGGATGTTAAAAAGACAGCGAACTTTTATAAAGCTTTAGGATTTAAAATTGAAATAAATAAACCCGATCATCTTTCAATCAAACTGAATTGGTTTTGGCTGGACTTTCATCCTGCCGACAGGGAAAACAAGCCTGAATTTCAGAAAGAGGCGAGTTTCAGCAACAAAGGCGCGGGTTTATTCTTGTATATCAGCGTAAATGACGTTGATGAATTTTATAAGGGTTTACTTGCTAAAGGACTGAAACCCTCCAGTAAGCCAAGGGATTGGCCTTGGGGCAACCGCGAATTCGTCGTACGCGATCCCGACGGCTACAAGCTGGTATTCTTCAAAAAGAAGTAAACCCTTTCTCTGGCGATCTTTCATTTATTTCCCAAAAGCGATGAGGAAAGTTCCGATCGTCATCAGGATTGTCCCAAGGATAATGGAGAAATTCAGTTTTTCACGCAGGACTAAAGCCGCAAGGATCACTGTCAAAGCCAGACTCAACTTGTCAATCGGTGCAACCTGGGCGACATTTCCCAGTTGCAGGGCGCGGAAGTAAAAAAGCCAGGAGAGGCCGGCGGCGATGCCCGACAGGATGAGAAACAAGAGAGAGAATTGAGAGATAGTGGCAATCTGCTTCCAGGTACCCTGAAAGAAAACTATTCCCCAGGCAAAGATCAGGACGACGACGGTTCTGATGGCTGTAGCCAGATTTGAATCCACGTTTTTAATCCCAATTTTTGCCAGAATCGCAGTTGCTGCGGCAAAGACAGCAGCCAGTAGCGCAAATAAAAACCAGCTCATAGACTCATTGTAGCAAAGATAAATAAATTTGCCGACAAAAAGAAGACAACGATTCCGGATCCGCTTACCAGAATGACAACAAACTTCTGCTAGAATAATTTAATTGAAGTTGAGTCAATAATTCACCTTTAATTATTATAGTTTGGGATTGTTTCAGTTGTTAATAACATATATATTGTGAGATCGTTCTTTTTAAAATACATAACCCGTTACTTAGCTGTATTTTGTATCTTGCTGATCGTATACAACCCTTATCTAAAAGATTGGACATTAAACGGGGACGAACTGATCGTGCTGGAAGTGGGAAGAAATGATAGTGTAAAGGATTTTCTTAAGAGATTTATTTATAACGGTCCCGGCCATTACTCCCCTCTCATTTTCGCTTTATGGAAACTGTATGCGCTTTTGCCTTCCCACTTCGCGCTTATTCATCTGGTTAACTTGGCGCTGTTTGCTTTGGCACCCTTTTTACTGCTTATCAGCCTTGAGTTATTGCTCCCCACGATTTTAAGCATTTTACTTACTTGTATATTAATCCTGTCTCCTATTTATTATTATCACGTTTATGTCATCAGCGCTCACGCCAATACGCTCTCACTGGTTATATTCTTTTTGATGTTTTATCTGTTATTAAAAACCCGGAAAAAACCGAAAGCAAAATATCTTTATATTTCTCTAATATTTTTTTTGCTTTCGTTTTTCGTCAGAGAAACATTTTTGATTAATTTTTTTATTTTGTTGATCACTGCTAATTTTTATTTCAAAAAAAATGTCAAAAAAACACTTTTGCTGATAATTCCGCTTGGCGTTATCGTCTTAATCTTTTTTTATCTACGATCAAAGACTTTATCACAAAACAATATCTACTACAGCTATATATTTAATTTCTATAAACTCAAGGATACTGTCTTGTTTTTTACCCCTTGGCTTTTTAATTATCCTGCAGGTTGGCAGTACGGGGTGAGCCAACCCCCGCCGTTTTATTATTTATTTTTGGTTTTGTCGAATATTTTTATCACTCTGGGCATCTATTTATACCTGTATTTAAAAAAACCGGTAGTCTTGTTCTTAATTCTGGCGGGGGGGGTAATTACTCTTTTGCCCTACTTTTTCTTGAGCCGGATTTTGGTGTTCTATTTGGATCTGACTTACCCGATATGGTTATTGGGAATTGCCTATACTCTTTCTCTTTTGAGAAAAAGATACGCTCGACTGACGGTAATTACAGTTATATTCATTTTTTTTATTCAAATTTTCACAGCAGCCTGGGTAATTCCCCAGTGGGTTAAGCATTCTTTTGCAGGCGAGTCAAATGAGATTGCCAAGAATTTTATTAAGGCTTTGCAGTCTGCAAAAATTGATAATTACCAAAGCCTCTGCATTACCAATCACGTCAAAGGCAGATGGCCAACTTACGAGGGCAAGCTAGCAAAGTATTTTGCCGGGCATAATTTAGACGTAATCTCAACTCCCGGCCAGGAAGTCCCGGACATCTGTCTGAAAAGGGACAGTTTAATTTTGAAAAATGAGGGAAATACTTATTTTCTTCTGGACATTTAGGATTTAATCTGTTATATTTGTGATATGCGATACACTTTACCTAAACTTCCTTACGAGTATAATGCCCTTGAGCCCTACATCGATGCCAAGACGATGGAGATCCATCACTCCAAGCACCATCAGGCCTACATTGATAAGCTCAACGAAGTTCTGAATAAATATCCTGACCTGGCGGAAAAAAATCTTGAGGATTTAATGAGAAATCTGGAAAGCCTTAAGATGGATCAGAAAGACATGACGGCTTTAAGAAATCACGGCGGAGGACACCTGAACCATAATTTTTTCTGGACTATCATGGGAGCCAAAAAGAAAAGACACGAAAAGCTGGTTGAACGGATTGAAGTAAAATTTGGGTCTTTGGATGAATTCAACAATCAGTTTACCCAGGCGGCGATGACCAGGTTCGGCAGCGGCTGGGCATGGCTGGTCGAGGATGAAAAGAAAGAGCTACAGGTTTACTCTACGGCAAATCAAGATTCTCCTTATTTGCAAAATCATATTCCTTTAATCGGGCTTGATGTATGGGAACACGCATATTATTTGAAATATCAGAATAAAAGAGCAGAATACGTCAAAAACTGGTGGAACGTGCTTAAGATTGTTTAAAATCTTCTTCTGGACGAGCTGAATTAGGTTGAAAATAATTTCTTCTTGGTATGATATAGAGATGAAAGACGGGCGCTATTCCTACATTGACTTTATCCGGGCAGTTTCGATTATTGTCATCATCGTAACCCACACGCTTTCTTATCATCTCCATGACAAATTAGTCTTTTTGGTCTGGAATTATCTGCACTTTGTCGTAGTGACCCTGGTATTCAGCTCCGGGTATGTATTAACTTTCAAATACAAAGATTATTTCACCAATTTTGCAAAGGCGATAAGCTGGTATAAGAAAAGACTAGCGCGGCTGCTTCTTCCTTTTTATTATTATTTGATTGCCCATTACAGCTTATGGTTTTTGTTTCCGGAGCTTATCAGCGGTCTGGGACTTAAGAAGGATGCCAACTTTATTCTGCAGTCGGTAGTTTTGACAGGAGGAGTTGATTTCAATTGGTTTGCCCTGCTTTTTGTACAGTTGACAATTTTGTATCCGCTAATAGTTCAAATTCTCAAGAAAAATTTTTTATCTTGGTTTTTTCTGCCAATTTCAATAGCCGCGACTGTTATTTTTACTTTTGTCGGAATTCAAGGCGGAAATTACCGTTTTATCATGTGGTTCTCCTGGACGGGAATAATCTACTTTTCGATTTTTGTCAATACAGAGGAGCAAAGAGATAAAAATGAAATTAATACGGTTTTAAGGTACCTAAAGATAGGTATCTTATCTTTTATATTATTTTTGATTTTGCTAAATTTTGTTCCTCTGGGTCGTAATTTGGTATTGACGCAACATAAATATCCGCCTGACTTAATTTATCTAACTTACGGGATCGCTGTCACTTGTCTTTTACTTATCGTGAGCAGAAGCAGGATGATACATCAGGGAGTCATGCCAAAAATTTACAGATATATCAGCGATCGCACCTACCAGTTGTTTTTTATTCATTATTTAGCGCTTGATTTTACTTTAAAGGCTACAAATAAACTGGATTTTTGGTCCAAACCCGAAGTTCAAACCGTTTTGACTATTTTTTTTAGTTTAGTTATTGCCTTTCTCATAGATGTCTGCAAAAAAATTAATGTTACTAAACAAATATTATTTGTGACGGTATTTATCGTATTTGGCTTTGTATTTAACTGGGGTAAAAACAATCTTTGGAACGAGTGTAGAATCGGAGAAAGAAGCCCGGTTGCCAAATCTTCAATACTCGAGTGGCTGCAGAAGCCTGCAGCGGTTCGTTTTGTCGGCGGGCACGACCGAACCTATATCTCCTGGATTGAACACTCGGGGAAAATACAGATCAGATTTTACGACCATAAAGACAGAACTTTTTCTGATATCTATACGGCAGACGATCTTTATCCGGATTATGGGATAGAGGCTCAAGACGACCATAATGCTCCAAATCTTTTGATACTTCCTGATGGACGGATGTTGTTATTTTATGCGGTTCACGATGTCAATAACGCATTTTTTTTGAAAGCCAGTAAAAGCAGAGAAGATATAACAGAGTGGAGCGAAAGAATTAATATTGCAGATAGCGATGGCAAAACTCCATATAATTATCCTCAAGCAAAGCTTCTTGCCAACGGAAACATAATTTTATTTTATCGACGGGGAGTTTATTTTAATTCGGACGAATACTACAAAATCTCCCATGATCAAGCTAAAACCTGGGGTGCGCCGGTGAATTTAATCGATTTTAAAGATGAGGGGATTTATGCTTTTGTTTATGCTAAGGGTAACACAATTCATCTGGCATGGAATAAAGCAGTAACCGATCCTCCCAAAAAAAATGTTTATCACATTTTTAGCCCTGACGGCGGGATAAGTTGGAAAAAAATTGACGGATTTAACTTGGATCTTCCCATCAGTGAAGATAAGGAGTATTTAGTTTTTGATTCGGGGCAGGATCCTGCCTATGTCTGGGACATTGTTGCAGACAGTAATAATTTTCCGTCCATAGTATACAGCTACAAAGATGATCCCGGTCACGAATTACGTTATATCAGATGGAATGGTAGAGATTGGACCAACTCATTGATTAGCAAATCTTCACTCCATTACGATTCCGGCCACTTTTTTTCGGCGGGTGTTGTGATTGATCCAAACAATGTATTTAAAGTTTATTTGAGTAAAAAAAGAGCTAAACTGGAGATAGAGGGTTGGGGGTCCAGAGACCAAGGCAGAACTTGGCAGAAGGCAGAATCGATCACGGAGAATTCGCCGGTAGATAATTTTCGTCCACAAGTAGTGCAAAATTATAGTAAAGAACTTAGGTTAGTCTGGTCAAGTGGAGAGTATAAGGGACTGGTTAATTCACAATGGAGCGGATTTTCCCAGGTTAACGTTCAATCAGAGGTGACTAAAGATGCTATTGCTAGTGAAAAATGCAAATTTTATCGCGAAAACGATTTGTTTGTGAAATTTGACAAGTACTTTAACATCAAGTAGCATAATTATTATGAGGACTCCGGGAGCGAATAAAAAAGTTGACAAAGAAAATTCGGAGGAAAGCAAAACTCAAGGCGTAGTGGAACCACCCAAGAGTTTGCTTTCAGATAAACCTGCAGAAAATGAAACGAAAACAGAAGCTGAGGTAAAAAAAGAACCTGTTGCCAAAGATGCTTCTGCAGTTGAAAAAGCAAGCGACAAAGCAGTAAGAGTCGAAGCCAAGGATGAAGCAAAAAAAGAAGATAAGGTTGATGAAAGCGCAGTCAGAGAACCTACGGAAGTTCTTCCGTCCATCGACGTCAAAACCGAAGAGGTAAAAAACGAAACAAAAAAAGAGACAGCAGTTGGCGAGACAGCTACAGTCAGCATGCAGTCAGGATCTGCCCCGCCCCCAATCTCGATACCGATAAGCACCTCGGATACATCATATTCTTCCGAAAAACCCTCAAGTAAGCCGCTCTTATGGATTTTATTTGCAATTGCAGTAATTATTTTAGTGGCTGCCGGTGGGTGGTTTTATCTATCCAAAACCGCCAAGCCAGATGAGAAAATGACCGAGGAGAAAGCCGTGACGGAGCCTGTAAAGGAGGCCGGATCTTCGACGGGCGAAGCCGCAACAGAAGAGGCAAAACTCGACGCTTATGAGATAAAGGTATTAAACGGCAGCGGGAGCGCAGGCGAGGCTTCGAAAGCGCAGACCGCTCTGGAAGCAGGAGGATTTAAAGTCTCAAGTACCGGAAATGCCGAAACTTATGATTATACCGATACAATAGTCCTGGCAAAAGAATCGGTAGAAAAAAGCTTCATACGGGAGTTGAAAACCCTATTGAGTAAATCCTATTCGGTTGGTAAAGATGCGACATTGGCAGCTTCGGACGCTTCGGATGTAGCGGTAATTGTAGGGAGCAAAAAGGTGGAATAAATTTAATTTATTATATGGATTTGGACAGGGTTAAAAGGGTTTTTACGCTTTTTTTGACCGCATTCGGAATTTTTACCGTCATTTTTTTGACCGTAACTGTTTTTATGATCAGCCGAATCGCACAGAAAAAAGACAAGCAAGAGATTAAAAAAGGCTATGCGGAAGAAATGGTTTCGGTTACTCCAACGCCGTCAATACCAGGATAGTTCGATCAAAATACGGTATGAATAATATAAAAAGATTCTTCATGCTTTTTTTGACTGCATTTGGAATATTTGCGCTTATATTTTTGATGGTGTCTATAATCATAGTCAGCCGAAGCGCCAGAAAAAAAGACAGGCAGGAGATTGAAAAAGGCTATGCCGGAGAGAAAATAACTCCGATTATTTCACCGTCAACTCTTCAAGAATAAATTTTTCAAGACAACACAATGTTTGACAAAATTAAAAACCTGGAAAAGCATCATCAATTTTTAGCGTCGCTAATTGTAGGTATAGGTTTAGTAAGCCTGTGGAGAGGAATCTGGGGATTGATGGATCTATATATCATTCCTGAAAATTACTTGTTGTCTTATGTTTTCTCAACCGTTTTTGGTATTGTTATCCTCTACCTGACTCACAAACAGTTAAGTTGATTGTTAATTTTTTCTGTTGGCGACCCTTCTTAGAGTCGTGTTGAGGATCTTTTTCCTAATCCGCAGTGATTGCGGGGTCACTTCCAGAAATTCGTCTTCATTAATAAAATCGAGCGATTGTTCGAGGGTTAAAATGGTCGGAGGGGTGAGCTGAATCTTAACGCCTTCTCCTACCGAGCGGTTGTTGGTCAGTTTTTTGGCTTTACAGATATTCACCTCAATGTCGAGATTGCGGTTGGCGACGCCGACTACGATTCCCTCATAAATTTCAACTCCGGGCCCGACGAACAGATCCCCCCTGTCCTGGGCGTTGGCGATTCCGTAAGATAGTGACGTACCTGGTTTAACCGCTACCAAGGCGCCGTTTCTTACTGATTCCAGTTTGTTTCCCTTGGCAAAATAACCGAGAAAAAAGGTATTCAGCGTCGTGGTGCCGCGCGTTTGAGTAATCAGTACGCTTCTTACTCCCAATAGGTTGTTGTCCGAAATTTTGTATTTTAATCTGACATCGTTTTTATGATCGTCGGTTAGCATGTCCAAAAGTTCGGCTTTCCTCCTTCCGAATTCTTCGGTTATTTTTCCCAAGAACTCCTTTTGCGTATGAACGATAACTTCTTCATACGGTTCACAGATTGTGCCGTCGATCGTTTTATAGACAACTTCCGGTTTGGAAACCTGCAGTTCGAATCCCTCTCGGCGCATCATCTCAATGAGAATGGCAAGATGCAGTTCGCCCCGACCGTAGACGGAAAACTGGGTAGCTTTGGCGTCGGGTTCGATTTTTAAGCCGAGGTTAGTCTCCTTTTCCCTGAGCAGTCTTTCCTTAATCTGCCGGGATGTGCTGAATTTGCCTTCTTTTCCGGCAAACGGGCTGGTGTTGGGGCCGATGGTGATTTTAATGGTTGGATCTTCGACGGTAATTTTCGGCAAACTTACCGGATAATCAGGATCCGTGACGGTTTGACCGATGGTCAGTTCGGGTATGCCGGCAATCGCCACTATATCGCCGGCGGTTATTTCATCCACTTCTTCTTTTTCCAGACCGGCGAAGGTAAAAAGTTTTTGCGCGCTATAAGTCCCCAAAATTTTTCCCTCCTCGGTCAGGGCAATTTTTTCATTTTTTTTCAGGCTTCCCTGGGTAATTTTACCGATGCAGAGTTTGCCGACGTAGTCGTCATAATCCAGGGTAGAGATCAGGAGTTGGAAAGGCTTATCTTGATTTGAAGCCGAGTTTTCCACTTCTGTAAGCACCGTTTCAAACAGCGGAACCAAATCGCCCGGAGTTTTTTCCGAATAATGATAGGGCAGATCATAAAAGGCCTTACCGTCCTTACCAACGCAATAGAGAGTTTTGAAATGCAGCGCAATTTCGTCAGTAGCCAATTCAAGAAACAGGTTTTCAACTTGGTGGAGCACTTCCTTAGGCCGAGAATCTCTCTTATCAATCTTATTGATTACTAATATAATTTTCAATTTTGCCTCCAGTGCTTTTTTGAGTACGAATTTGGTTTGCGGTAAGGGTCCTTCGGCAGAATCGACCAAAAGTATAGCTGCGCTGGCCATATTGATGGTTCTTTCCACTTCCCCTCCGAAATCCGCGTGACCCGGAGTGTCAATAATGTTGATTTTGGTATCGCGATAATAAACAGCTGTATTTTTTGCCAGTATGGTGATACCCTTTTCTTTTTCCAGGTCGTTGGAATCCATGAGCAGAGTTTCACCCATTTCCTTCTGGTTTTCCCTAAAAGTGTGGGTTTGTTTCAACATGGCATCGACCAGGGTAGTTTTACCGTGATCAACATGAGCAATAATGGCAATATTTTTTATGGACATAATAATAAAACACGCCTAAAACAAGCGTGTTAAGTAATAAATATTATACTACAAACATTGGATCTTTGCCGGATAAAAATCCGAGGGTTCTTTTAGCCGCCCTCGATTTATTTTAATGAAACTTTATTGAAACTCGATGCATATCTATTGCAGGAGTTAAAAGTTGTCTTAATTTAATTATGATAAAGAAATTAAAGCGAGAGTTCAGAAAGCAGCTTAAGTTAGTCAAAAAATTCTCCGACAGGATAGAGGCAGAATTAGCCAAAGAGATACTGGAAGCGTATCATATCAACGCCTACCTTTTCAAAAATTATTTCGGCCAGGTAACGGCTATATTTGTCTACGCTTACGACTATCCCAAGGCAGTCCAGGTCCTTAATATCGCCAGATGAGGAAGCTTTGCTATAATAAACTTCATGAATAGCAAAGGGATCATCTATAGCGGATTAACCAAAAAAGGAAAAAAAATTTTAATCCGCTATCCCAAAATCACCGATACCGAGTCAATCTTGAATTATTTCAATACTCTATCAAAGGAGAAAACCTACATCCGCTTCCAGGGAGAGCGGCTGACCTTAAAAGAAGAGGAAAAGTACATGAGAGACATCCTAAAAAAAATAAAAGAGAATCGAGTCGTTAAGCTTTTGGCTTTTATATCAGATAAATTAGTAGGTGTAGCGGATATCAAAATGCAGGAAAAAATCGAAACACACGTAGGGATATTTGGCATTACGGTCGCCAAGGAATTCAGGGGTGAAGGCATCGGTAAACTTTTGCTGAAATTAGCTATCGAGGAAGCAAAGAAAAAAATAAAAGATTTAGAGATTGTGACTTTGGGCTGTTTTGCCAATAATCAAGCTGCCTGTACGATGTATAAAAATTTTGGTTTTATTGAATACGGAAATCTGCCGGAAGGGGTAAAGCATAAAAGGGAATATGTCGACCACCTCTATTTTTATAAGAAAATAAGATAGTCTAATTCGATTCGACTTCCTGTTTTTCCGGTACGGTGCCCTCAAATTTCATCTGACCGTTGGAAAAACTCACGGTTTTTGCGTAAAAGCCATCTACCTTGTCAAAGACATTCTCCACGATTTGAGTCAAAGCTGCATCGGCATCAAATTTCTCTAAGGGAAGATTGAATTTTCCGATCCGGGCAGATTGCAGATTCAAATTAACTTTGTTATTAACGGCTCCGGCTTTGAATTTGAGATAGACGGGAGGACTTACTTTAGCCAGATTTATATATTTTAAGCCTTTATTGAAATCATCAAGAGAATATTTACCCAATCCGGTGAAAGCTACGAATCCGGGCAGTCTTTCCATCAGGACATTGGCGGAGAATTCGACAGAGCCGTCGGAATTGACTCTTACCTGAGTATTTGAGGCCGGCATGTATTTCCAGTTGGAGTAGTTGAGCCTAGCGGAAATATCTTCTTGAGAGAAAGAATCATTTACAGATGTTTGGCCGGAATATTTCACGCTTTTCGCCGGATCCGTGCCTTGACTGACCATGACAATTTTGGTTTTGCCTTTCTCCACATAGGAATCAAAATTGGCTTTGGTGTATTTTACTCCCAGATCTTTAGCCTTATTGGCTCCCATAAAGCCGGAGATTATAGGAATAAAGCCAAGATATCCGAGATAGAACACCGACCCGACGATAAGGAAAAAAAGAAGCAATAAAAACAGTCTGATTAGTTTCATGAAATTAGACAGATTCTATTTTAGCAAATTTAACATTTTTATTATAATCTGAAAAGTATACTTCTATTGATTGAGATTGCAATCAGTATATACCCCTCTAAGTTGATTTAATAAGATATTTTTATTTGAAAATTTGCAAAATCAACTAAGATGGGTATAGATGATATTTATTGTTGAAATATGTATTACATTGTAATACAATATGAAAAAGTTAAAGAGGTAAAAAAATAGTTTGGGATGAGTGGAAAAAAAATATATGAAATTACCAAAACCAATAAAACCATTTAAGACGCTTGAGGAGGAAGCCCATTTTTGGGATACTCATGATTTATCCCCTCTTTATAAAAATCCTAAGTCTCCCCTTTCAAAACTTCCTTTAATTGAAACTGAAAAGAAAGAAACATTAGTTATTCGTTTACAAAAGACCCTAAAGCAGAAACTTAGTAAAGCGGCTCAAAGTCGTGGTTTAAATCCATCGACTTTAGCCCGTATGTGGCTTGCGGAAAAATTACAAACTAATCCATAATATTTTATGCATTTTTCTAATTTACAAGATAAAGTTGTTTTGATTACGGGAGCGGGATCAGGATTAGGAAGATCAGTTGCCATAAAACTTGCAGCTTTAGGAGCGAAAATAATATTAATAGCAAGGACAGAAAGAGAGTTAAATGAAGTTAAAGAGATTATTACGAAAAAAAATGGAAAAGCTGAGTATTATATTTGCGATATTAGAAATCGGGAAGAAATAAAGAATACAGTTAAAAACATATTTAACAAATTTAAACGGGTAGATATTCTTGTAAATAATGCAGGAATTTGGACAGATGAACACCTCGAGGAAAATGATTCATCTTTAAGAAAGAACGTACTGGAAACGAATAGTTTAGGACACATAAATTTCACATATGAATTATTACCATACTTTAAAAAAAGAAATGAAGGTTTTATCTTTAATGTAATTTCTACTTCTGGTGTAGGCGATGTTCCGGCAGGGAATAATGCATTGTGGAAATCGCATGGCGCCTCCAAATGGGCCATGACCGGATTCACCAAAGCTTTAAGAGAGGAATTGATAAACACTAAAATTAAAGTTACAGGCTTTCATCCAGGTGGTTTTGACAGTATGCTCTATGAAAAGGCAGGGCGAGTTAATCCTCACAATCAACCCTGGATGATGAAGACTGATGACGTAGCGGATATAGTAGTTTTTGTTCTAACCAGACCCAAAGATGTATTAATGGAAAAGATAATTGTTACTAAAATTGCGCAATAAATGTTAATTGAATTACGAAAAGACCTGCATAAATTGGCAAATCCGGAGAAAGCGAAACTTCTGCAAAGGTTTTTTAAGACGGGTAAGGGAGAGTACGGTGAGGGAGATATTTTTTTAGGAATAATGGTACCGCAACAGAGAAAAATCGCCTGCAAATATAAGAACTTAAAACTTTCCGAAATTCAGAGATTGCTTCAAAGCAAGATCCACGAAGAGAGACTGACCCCGCTTTTTATCTTGGTTGAACAGTATAAAAAAGCCGACTATGCCGATAAGAAAAAGATCTTTGACTTTTATCTTAAAAATACGAAAAATATCAACAACTGGGATCTGGTTGATCTGTCTGCGCCCAGGATAGTGGGAGAATACCTTTTTGATAAAGATAAAACGATTCTTTATGAACTCGTAAAATCGGAAAACTTTTGGGAAAGGAGGATCGCAGTGTTAGCCACTTTTTATTTTATAAACAAAAATCAATTTGCCGACGCGCTAAAGGTCGGTGAGTTGTTGCTGGAAGACAATCACGATCTGATTCATAAGGCAACCGGGTGGATGCTGAGGGAAATAGGAAAAAGAGATCAAAAAGCGGAAGAGGGATTTTTGAGTAAATATTGTAAAATAATGCCTAGGACGATGTTGAGGTATGCGATTGAGAGATTTAGTGAGAGTATGAGAAAATATTATTTAGGAAAAAAACTCTAAATCCTAAACAATATCAAAATTCAAATGTTTTAAATTCAAAACAGATATAAATATTTTGAAAGTTTGAATCTGGTCAATTTGGATTTGTTTAGAGTTTAGTATTTAGTATTTGTAATCATATGGATCCATTGGATACAAAAAAACGAATTTTTGCGGCGCATAAATTGTTGACAGAAAAGACTACCTCAAGACAAAAGTTTGAGTCGGTTAGCGCTTTGATCAAAGGAGTTAATCCTAATTTTGATAAATTGTTATCTGATATTTCAACTACATTTACTAAACTTGAAAAACTTCAAAAAGGAGAATATATTGAACTGACGGCCGAACAACTACCCGAGGATACGGAAGAGAGAAAAAAAAGGAAAAAATATTTACTTCTTTTTATTAGGAATTGGAAAGGGCTTAAGTCTGAGGTTGAGAGAGTTAAGAAAGAGTTTGAAAAGGGCAGTCAAGGAACTGAACGGAAAATCCAAAGCGGGGGAAAAATTGTTGCTTTTGCCAAAGGACCGCTCGGTTTAATAACTGCTATAGCAGTTGTCGCAGTTATCGGTTTTTCGGTTATTGGAAGAAATAATACCAATTCAAACAAAAAAACTTCAGCTCCAACTGAAATTCTTCCGGCTTCAGAAGAAACGAATTTATCCAAACAGAAGATTAAGGTTATTATTTTTGACGGCAAGCAAATCCCTTTAAGCGAACTTATGATAGGCCAAGGCGCAGATTGTCTGGGCGGAAACGGGCAAGCAGAGCATTATCATCCGGCAAACCATGTTTCTGCGAAAACCCTCGACGGGATAGAAATTGCTGATCCGAATCCCACCGGTTGCGGATTTGGCAAGGTAAGCGAGACTGAAATATTAGAAGTTGAATAATTTTGTTAATATAAAATGATGAAATTAATTATTAATTTACTTGTAAATGGATTTGCGGTGTTTGTGGCAGATTATTTTTTGACCGGGGTAACTGTTGACAGTTTTTTGACTGCTGTTATTGTCGGAGTCGGGCTTGGAATTGTCAATACTTTTATAAAACCTATTGTTCTGTTTTTTACTTTACCATTCAACCTGCTTACTTTAGGATTATTTACTTTGATTGTCAATGGCTTGATGGTTTTATTAGTAAGCGCATTTGTCCCGGGATTCGCGGTTTTATCTTTCGGTTGGGCAATCGTCTTCAGTATCGTGCTTTGGGCGGTAAACCTTGTCTTCAACTCGCTGACAAAATAAATTCAATCGCAATTTATAACCCGGATGACGTATTACATAGAAAAGTTTCTCTTGTTTCGGCAAATTTTAAAAATTGAATAAATCTCTTTATATCTCAAGTTACATTTTTTCAGAAGTAACAACTGTTTTATTACAAAAAGTCGGAAGAAAAGAAGCAATTATTGCCGGAAATAATATTTTGAATAGCGGAAATTTCCACTTTATAGACTTTGATAAAAAAGTACAAAATTTAAGCTGGAAAATTTTCCAAGAAATCAATAAAAAAAATATAAGTTTCGTTGATTGTACTATTTTAGCGGTGATGGATTATATGGGAATTAAAAAGCTTTTGACTCTTGATGCAACCGATTTTGCAGGTTTGAGAAGAAAGTACTCATTTAGTTTTTTGTAGGGAATTACTCCTCTACGAATTATCTGAACGTGGGACGTAATTCCCGCGTTCATCCCTCGCTTATAGCATCGTTAGGGAAGGCGGATCAATGATCCGCCTTCATTGTCGATGGAAGCGCTCGAACCGTCAATGAGTTGAATCGAGGTCAAATGGTTCAAATTCTTAATGAGTTATAAGTGTTTGATCGATTAAACGATTGGACTTTATTTGAAAGACAAAGAGTTGATGAAGTTTGCTACAATTTTTCCTATGAACGACACAATAATTTGTCCGAATTGTAAAAAGACAATTCCTTTGACTCAGGCTTTATCACATCAGATTCAGGAAAAATATAAAGAGTTTTATAAAAAAAGACTGGCTGAAGAAGTATTGAAAAAAGAAAGTGAATTAAGAGTTCAATTATCAGATAAGTTAAAAAAAGAGATAGATCTGGAGATACGGGATAAGAAAAATGAGATAGAAGAATTACGTAATCAAAATAAAGCCCTACAGGATCAGATGTTGGAGTTGAATAGATTGATCAGAAGTCTTAAAAACGAGAATGAAAGAAGAAGACTTGAGGATGAAAAAAAACTTCAGGAAAAAGAAGAAGAAATAAGGCGTGAGGAAAAAAAACGAGCCGGTGAAGAAACACGGTTTAAGTTCTTGGAATATGAAAAGAAAATCCAGGACGTTTCCAAAGTCAATGAAGATTTAAAGAGAAAATTGGAACAGGGATCACAGCAATTGCAGGGAGATATTCTGGAGCTTGAACTTAAAAACATTTTAGCCAGGGAGTTTCCTTATGATGAGATAATTGATGTCCCAACCGGAATCAAAGGAGCCGATATCCTGCAGGTAGTCAAAAACAATTTCGGCAAGACAGCGGGTATTATAATCTGGGAGTCAAAGCGGACAAAAGCCTGGAGCGACGGCTGGATAAAGAAATTGAAAGACGATCAAAGAAGGGTTAAAGCGGAAGTTGCTGTTATTATCTCGCAGACACTGCCTGACGGAGTTAAAAGATTTGACCAGAAGGATGGGGTTTGGGTGGGAGATTATGAAAGCATAGTCGGTTTGGGGTTACTTTTAAGAAATACTTTATTAGAGTTATCTGCAGTGCGGTCATCGATGGTCGGAAAGCAGGGAAAAAAAGAAATTCTTTGGAATTATTTAACCAGCGTGGAGTTTCGCCAGAGACTTGAGGCCGTGTATGATTCCTACGAACAAGCAAAGACTTATCTTGAAAAAGAAAAGGAATTTTTCCGCAGGAAATGGGCCAGAGAAGAAAAGAACACCGAACTGTTGATGGAGAATTTGACGGGAATGCACGGAGATCTGGAGGCGATTATAGGCAAATCTTTACCCGAGGTAAAAGGCAAAGCCCTGCTTGATCCCGGCAACAAAAAAGATTCAGACAGACTTTTTTAGTATACCCGTCTTAGTTGATTTTGCAAATTGTCAACTAAAGTCATCTTATCAAATCAACTTAGAGGGGTATATACTGATTGCTATATCAATTAACAGAAGTATATAAAAATGAAAACACAGAACAATAATTTAGATAATTTTTTTCATATAGCTTCGCGATTCACAATGGTTTTTCCCGTAGCAGCTTTAATTATTGCCGTCTTAGTGAAATATTCGCAAGGAAGATCAATTCAGAAAAATTATCAGCAATTCAGTTTTACGGCAACTCCAAAACAGAATATAAATCTGCCTGAATTTTTAACTAATTCAAATAAAGCTTCACCGTCTGCCAATTTTAATTTAGAAGGTCCTTTGAGTTGTTATTTCAGGAACGATTCAACGATTGTCAACGCTTATGTTCTGGATAAAAGAATATATGTTAAATCATCAGACAGAAGTGAAGTAAATAACTATTTGCTTAACGGAGACTGTATTTATCTTTGGGTAACGGGCAGTTATACAGGTGAAAAAATCTGCGGTATTTCCGGGCAGCTGAAAGTGGTTGAAAGTTTATTAGGTTCAGGATTGATAGACGCCGGATCAATTTTTACTAATTTAGGCAAGCTTTTGGATATACCCCAGACAGACGGTTCGGATAAGGTTCTAAGCTCCGCTTTAAACGCATGCAAGAAGGAAGAGATTCCTGAGTCGATAAAATTTGAGACGCCCAAAAATATTTTGTTTAAAAACAAAAAACTTAACTGAATACCTTGTCAAATGCTGTTGCTTGGTTTATAATATTTGTTGCTCTGGTTACTGGAGCGACTCGGTCCCACCCTTTCCCATCCCGAACAAGGAAGTGAAACGAGTCAGCGCCGATGATACTAGCCCATAACGGGCAGGGAAAGTAGGTCGTAGCCAGGGCATTTTGTTTTGTGGGTTTTTTGCCTTGGGGAATTGTTCTTTCTTATAGTTAAATATATAATAAGGTTAATGCCTAATTTTACACCTAGTCATAGTACATTACACGCTTTTTGTGTAAAACCAAATTACAAATTTGAAACACAACACGTCAGCGAACAGGTAATGCTGGTTTTGCGGGCGCATCCGATCACCCAGTTGCCCTGGATTATAAATAGTGTATTTCTTTTACTCGTAATTTTTTTCCTGAATTTTTTTTATATTAACTTTCTTACTCCTACCCAGATAATTTTTGCCAATTTATTCGGGTTGTCAATCATATATTCTTATATTTTATTTAATTTTTTGAGTTGGTATTTTAATGTGGGAATTATAACCAATGAGAGAATAATCGATGTTGATTTTCATGCCGTAATTTATAAGGAAGTCACAGAGTCCCAACTCTCAAAAGTCGAAGATGTCACTGCCAAAAGCGGCGGTTTTTTTGCTTCGATTTTCAATTATGGCCATGTTTTTATTCAGACGGCCGGAACAAACGTGAATATCGAATTCCATAA
>Ga0155724_120_pt1 | contig 33327 bp, 25 predicted proteins | sample RifCSPlowO2_01_FD_107380 | JGI IMG/M metagenome (GOLD analysis project Ga0155724, IMG submission 107380) | Candidatus Roizmanbacteria bacterium RIFCSPLOWO2_01_FULL_40_13 | reverse complement strand
TTGGTTGTGGCGGCCAGCCTTAATTTGTCGATAAGCTCGTTGATTTCCGCTTCCTTCTCGATATAGGTGTCGGTCGCGGGGAGATAGGCTTCCGGCTGGTAAAAATCGTAATAGGAGACAAAGTACGAAACCGCGTTTTTGGGAAAAAAATCTCTCATTTCCTGGTAGAGCTGACCGGCAAGAGTCTTATTATGGGAGATGATTAAGGCAGGCAGCTGCAAATTTTGGATGACATTGGCCATGGTAAAGGTTTTACCCGACCCGGTCACACCCAGAAGCACCTGATTTTTTGCTCCGGATTTGAATCCTTGGACTAATTTTTCAATCGCTTGCGGCTGGTCTCCGGTCGGTTTAAAAGAGGATAGTAGGTTAAACATTGTAAACCTTTCATTTTAGCATCTTTTACCGGGAAAGTCGATAGAATGATCAGTAAAGCTCCTTTGACTTACGCCTATGGTATCTTCACATCCTATTCATCCCTCGATTTGACTATCGGGGCTTTTCGCGAAGGAGGGTAAATGTTCCTAAGAAAACAATAGAGTCAAGCAGTCATCTTCATGCTCGTGGGATGAACCGACATGAATATCAGTAAACGCTTCCATCATTGTTTGATCCAAAACAAATAATTCTAGGTTGTTTGTAATTAACGCTAATCTTAATACTGCGGAATAAGTATTATGGAGCCTATTAAACGTAGAACAATCCGTTGGGTATTTTTCGATTGTTTGTAATGCCCGTAGAGCATTTTCCCTTACCCGATCGTAAAAATCTCCTGAATAATTTCCGTTCAAAAAACGTGCTACTAAAGCTCCCGTTAGGGTTGTATATATTTCCATATTTAGTCTATTATATCAGTGCAAATCCTATATTAACTGTTAGTAAAATTCGTCAATCTTCGAGCGGCTTGATTAGTAGGGCAGACTAAGTAATTTTTTTGAAAGGTTTTTGCATAAATTTGAAGAGCTGTCTGCGGTGGTGGGGGTCTTTGAAGATATGGAGAGCAGGCGGAGCAACAGATATTATAATAATCAAAAGGACAATAGGCAGTAAATATTTATCGACGTCGGGGATTAGATTTCCCAGATAGAATCCGGTCAAAGTTACCCCAACTCCCCAGAGAAGGCCTCCTATGACGTTATAAGAAACAAAGGTTTTATAGTCCATACTGCCAATCCCTGCCACAATCGGCGCAAAAGTCCGGATCATCGGCATAAAGCGGGCGATGACTATGGTTTTTTTGCCGTATCTTTCGTAGAATTTCTCGGCTCGGATGAGATTGTCTTTATGAAAAAAGATTGACTCTTTGCGTTGAAATAGCTTGCGGCCGACTTTATGACCAAACAAATAGCCGACGCTGTCTCCTAAAACTGCGCCGATAAAACAAAGCAAAGACAAAATCCTAATATCAAAGATGTTTTGTGAAGCTAAAAAACCTGCGGTGAACAAAAGACTGTCACCGGGAAGAAAAAAGCCTATCAATAAGCCTGATTCGGCAAAGACAATGGCAAAAATACCCACATAACCAATAGTGGGTAAAATTTCTAGAAGATTAAAATGCATGTGACCCCAACCGGACTCGAACCGGTGTTAGTAGGCTGAAAACCTACTGTCCTGGGCCGCTAGACGATGGGGCCTTTATGCTTCAACTTATTTATAATATATTTTCTTCCGAATCCAGTCTTAAAATATTTCTCTTTCTTAATTGCTGCTTCTAAAGATGAAACTTCTTCTATATAAATTAATTTTAAAGGTCTTCGATTTTTTGTCGAAATTACTTTTCCGTCATTATGTTCTTTTAATCTGGAGTAGGCGTTTATACTTCTACAGTAATATTTTCTATTGTCTTTTAAACTTAAGAGAACATATAAACATGGTATTTCATAAAACCTACTGTCCCCGCCTGCTCCCGAACCATTTTTTGTTCGTGAGAGCGGGCAGGCTAGGCCGCTAGACGGTGGGGCCTGCAAAAGAATAACTATTTTAACAAAAATAAACAAGATTAACAATGATTTAGGACTGCAGCGATTTGAATTATAATAAAATATAACAATGGATAATCGTGAATATAGGCAACCCAATTTTGACCGAGATAAAATACCAGGTGATGATAGTTTTTTATTTCCTAGCGTTGAACCTAGACCAAATACTAGACAACAAAATAAAATTATAAAGTTATATCAAATATCTAGAGATACAGCTAATTTACTACGACAAGAAAGAGAAAGAAAGATTGCGGAGTTTAATGAACATGTTGGAAGTACCGGTGAATTAAAACTGCAAGTTAGCGAAGCAGGAAGAATTGATTTTTTGGATAAACTTGCTAAGGGAGAAATACCTGATAACTTTACTCGTGAGATAATTACCGAGTCTTGGGTAAATACACGTACGATACTGGACTTTTATAGTCAAACTATGTCCAAAACCGAATATAAAAATAAAGAAAGAGAAATTCTTGGCAAAATACTCAAAAGCCTGCAATATGATAAAAACGAAAATCAAGAGCCAAAAAATCAGGCGGATAGAATAAAATTATTAATGCGTCGAACTTTGTGGTTTTACCACTTGATTAATAATCCCACATCAGATCAGAGTACTCTTGTGAGCGGATTAGACGCAGATACACTTAAATCAATATGGGAGATTTCACCTTCACCTAACCATTTTAACGAGAATGTTGAACGTGTCCGAGAATTTTTGAATATCATTTTAGAGAAAATTAATCCGTCTCCCTTCGAAATTTCACTGGCATTTAGATCATGTGGGCATTTACTTTACGGTAAGCAGTATGAGTATTGGGAGCAGTTACAGCTGCTCAAGAGAGAAGCAAGGATAAAAAACTTATATTCTGACCCGGAAGTTGTCGAAGCAGATACTGATGCAGTAAATGGCGTATTCAAGAATACGGAAATTCATGGTGATGCTACAACCGGAAAATTTCTGACACGTGAAATATTGCAGCAGGAAGAAATGAGACCTAAATATAAAGTTAGATTTACCGATAACGGAAAGGATTACAGCGTTTATTTTTCTGATGCCTATTTATTCGAAGCAAGTGACAGTAAAAGACAAGCTGTGGTAGCCTATGTTCCAGATGCTAGGCGCGGAGAAGGCAAATATACCGTTAGAACTTTTTATATGAGCACTTCACATAGAACTTGGAGATATTTACCTTACAATATATATGGTATGTTTGGAAAAGGTTTTGAAGAATCAAGTATTAATTTACCTATTCCTATGCAAAAATCTCTGGCCCTGATAACCACTCAAAAGCAAGAAAAACTGGTAATTCCTGCAGATGCCAGACTATTATTTTACGGTACTTCTCGATCTATTTCTGGTAGAGATTCATATTTCGGAGAGGTTGTGGAAACTCCCCGTGATATAGCCGGAAACTTTTATATCCGAAGAGAGAAAATTCCACCCGAAAAAGTTAATTTTGCCAATGATGAAGATAAACCTGATTTTAATTATTTAGTTGATGAATGGTTACAAAAAGACGTAGATGGTAAATATCATAGGGTTGAAATTTATTCTGCTAAATATAGCAAAAAACTGCATATGATAAAAGTCATTTATGATGACAAAACCAAAGTTGAGAAGGTTTGGTTTGCGATGATTGACGACCTTGATAATAATCCTATTACTAACGTTGGTATCCGTAGACATTGGACCAGAGCAAGGGATTTGTTTACGCCGCTTATAGAATATAAAAGTCAAAGCCATGGTTATGGCAAGAGTTTTGCTGATAAACACTATGTTGATATGTGGGACAACTACATTAGTAAAATGCCTTGGGTAAAAGAGAGAAAATTAGCGAAACCAAGCTAGAGAGTGATTGATATTACATAAGCAGCATTGGAAGGGGCTTAAGTTCGCGATTGATTGGGTCAATGTAATTTCAAAGTGGTTAGAAATTAGAGCTAAGAAAATAAAGGAATCTGAACAAAACGGTTAAGGCTGTTATGATGCCTTATTCATGGCCTGAAAAATTACAAGATGAAAAAAACGACTAAATTAAAGCTGCAAAAAATTCTCGAGATTAAACCAACAAAACCATTTGCTTTTGACCCAACTTTTCACAAACCAGACCATTTCACTTCGGGAGATAATTATTGGGAGCAAGGTATTCGTTGGCAAACTTGGAATTGGCAAGACAAACCGCTTGGCATTAAGTTTTCAAATAAAGGAACGCTCGAAAATCCACTCGTAGAAATAAAGATTTATGCCAAAAACAAATTGGCAAATAATTTTGTTGACTCGCTTATTGAAGAAATAAAATATCTCTATAACTTCAATCTTGATTTAAGCGATTTTTACAATACTTTTAAGAAGGATGATTTTCTTAATCCAATTTTGAAAAAATGGCGTGGTATGCGACCTGGACACCCGAGCTGTTTGTATGAATATCTGATAATTGGAATGGTTTTGCAAAATGCCTCGGTTCGGCGATCTGTTCAAATGTTCAAAGCACTTTTAGAAAATTACGGAACACAGCTTGAATTTGACGACAAAAAATTATGGTGTTTTTGGAGCCCTGGAAAACTTCAAAAAGTAAGTGAAGGTGAGTTGAGGGCACTGAAAGTCGGCTACCGAGCAAAATCAATCAAAAGACTTGATGATTATTTCTCGCAAGGATTGATTAGTGAAAAAGAATTGAGAGCCAAAGATAGAGAAACGCAAATGACAGAATTGCTGAAACTTTACGGCGTTGGTCCCGCAACTGTTTGGTATTTACTTTTTGATGTTTTCCATCATTGGGATTTTTTCAATCATGTTTCGCCGTGGGAACAGAAAATTTATTCAAAATTATTTTTTGACCGCGACCCCGAAAATCCTGTGCCTGTCAAAAAATTATTGAAACATTTTGAAAAATTTGGAAAATACAAACAGCTCGCCGTGCATTACATTTGGGAAGATTTGTTTTGGAAAAGAAAGAATGAAAAAATCCCATGGTTAGAAAGGGAAATCCGACTTTAATTTTTTGAAGGAGGGTGAAGTACCAGAACAATCTGGGTCATAAATCTTATTGTTAACAATTATGATCCATGTTTAATTAGTTTACACTATAGTGACTTTATGACGATAACATCCGATGCTCTTATTTCTGTAATTGTACCTGCGTACAATGAAGGAAAATATTTGTCAAAATGTCTCGAATCAATTACAAATCAGACTTATAAAAATTTTGAATTGATTGTTATCGACAATAATTCAACTGACAATACATCCGAAATTGCAAAAAAATATGGAGCAAGAGTGGTTTTTGAAAAAAAACAGGGAATGATTCAAGCTCGCGAAAGAGGCTTTTCGGAGGCAAAAGGGGTTATATTAGTAAGAACTGATGCTGATACTATTGTTCCTGAAAACTGGCTAGAAACAATACTTTTAGAATTTAATAATCATTCTAATGCTATTGCTCTTACAGGTCCAATTTTTAAATACGGTAATTTATTCAGTACTTTTGGTGTAATTTACTCAACACTTGCTGCTAAATTCTTTTACAGAATAGTTATTGGCCAAAATAGTTTATTGGGCCCAAATATGGCTTTTAAAAAATCCGATTGGAAAAAAATAAAAGTTTGCAATGACGAAACTGGAGTTTTGGAAGATCTGGATATATCTTATCATTTATCAAAGTTAGGAAAAATATTTTTTCTCCCAAACCTTCAAGTTATTAGTTCCACCAGAAAAATAGAAGAGAACATTTTAAAAGGAATATACCTTTATTGTTTTAAATATTTTATCCGTTATATTAAAACAATTCGACATCATTAATATTAAAAATTTTCGCGCTTTTTTTTTAGGCTGATGCGGCAGTCTTTCGAGCCGACTTTTTGGAGGCGCAGTTAATCCGCGCCGGAGCTTACCTTTTTGAAATGCGTTCGAATTTGTTCGAAATCGTTCACCAAAAAAGAAATCGAGTCGAAGGGAAAATCCAAGTCGCCAACAGGTAACAATCTTTCAAAAAAAAGTTCGTGTTGGCTTTTTCGGAAGCGCGTCGGGTTGGCGCATTTGGCAAGCCCAGGGAGCTTCACTTAATCACGCCTGCTACAGCTTTTGCAACTTCTTTATCAAGAGGAGAGGGAAGAATATTATTTGGATTAAGTTTTTTTGCAGGGACATAGTCGGCGATTGCATAAGCCGCGGCAAGTTTAATCTTCTCGGTAATTTTTTTTACTCCGTTATCCAATGCACCCCTGAAAATTCCTGGGAAAGCAAGGACATTGTTTATCTGATTTGGAAAATCGGATCTCCCAGTCCCCACGATAAATGCTCCTGCAGCTTTTGCAACCTCCGGCATTATTTCTGGAATCGGATTTGCCATGGCCAACACAACCGGTTTTTCCGCCATAGATCTAATCATTGTTGCAGTCAAAATTCCAGGGGCACTCACACCGATAAATATATCTGCACTTTTCATTGCCACTTCCAAACCGCCTTCTAAGTTTTCCGGATTAATAAATTCTAAAAGCTTAATTTTCTCAGAATTGAGGTTTATTAGTCGGGCTTTTGAAATAATACCTTTAGAATCAGTCATCAGAATGTTTTTTACTCCGAATGATCTTAGAAGTTTGGCTGTTGCTGTCCCTGCTGCTCCTGCTCCGCTTATAACCACGTGAATACCCCCTTTTTTCTTTTTTGTCAGCCTTAAACTGTTAATTACTGCTGCCAATACTGTTATCGCAGCGCCATGCTGATCATCGTGCATCACCGTTATATCAAGCTCGTCAATCAATCTCTCTTCTATTTCAAAACAACGCGGTGCGGAAATATCCTCCAAATTTATTCCTCCAAATGTTGGAGAAATGGCCTTTACCGTAGCGATGATTTCCTTGGTGTTTTGCGTATTTAAAACAATGGGGTAGGCGTCAACTCCGGCAAATTCTTTTAAAAGCAGGGCCTTCCCCTCCATCACCGGCAATGCAGCCAAGGGACCTATATTGCCAAGTCCAAGTACAGCCGAGCCATCAGAGACGACTGCGATTGCGTTGCCTTTGATTGAGTAATTTTTCGCATCTTTGGGATTTGCTGCTAAGTGGCTGGAGACAGCGGCAACTCCCGGAGTGTAAGCGATGCTTAAATCGTCTCGATTCCTTATTTCACCAAATTTATTCTTTATTTCAATTTTGCCTTGTAACTTTTTGTGTTTTTTGAGTGATTCATTACCGTAATCCATAAGCATTATTCTAACATGACGGGTTAAAGATCTACGGTTTCTTTTTTTCTTCAATTTCTTTTCCGTTAAATTTATACTTATCTCCTGAATTACTTTTTTCCCCATAGTCAACATGAAATGTGAGCTTGCCAATTTCTTTCCTCCAGGTTGTAGCAATAGGTGCATGTGAAGATGCCCTTGGCGCAAGCCCAGAGAGTTTCACCTGATAAATCATTAAAAGTTAAGTCATCCCCGGCAGTATTGACGGAACACAAATCAAACTGGATTCCGCCGGTTAATCATCCGTGGAGAAAGTATAGATTCGGGAATATTACAAACTATGGGGTATGACATTTTCATCCGGGTTTGACATAAGTACGCTTAAAGTAACAGTATTTTTTGAAAATATTTAAAAAAACTTGCTTTCGCTGCTATTTTATAGTTATATTATGGATGGGACATAATTATTTCATTGTCATTTTCGAGGGCGCGAAGCGGATCGAGGAATCCGTCTCAATCGCCGCTGTAAAAGATTTCTAGACAAGCTCGAAATGACACTTATGTCCCGGTCACAGTTATATTATATATCTACCCGTCTTAGTTGATTTTGCAAATTGTCAACTAAAGTCATCTTATCAAATCAACTTAGGGGGTATATACTGATTGCGATTTCAATTAATAGAAGTATAACTTATGCCTATTAAAAAAAATATAGTCTGGTTTGAAGAAGTCGTCAAGGAAGATGTAGGGTTGGTCGGTGGAAAAGGCGCTAACTTGGGTGAGATGACTAACGCAAATTTACCCGTTCCTTACGGGTTTATTATTACGTCTAAAGCATATTTTGATTTTATCGAGCAAGTTGGCATTGCCAAAAGACTCAAGGAATTCACCTCATTTATCAATTACGAAAATTCGTCAGAGTTAGAGCAGGCTTCCTCCCACTGCCAAAATCTTGTACTCGATGCCGATATCCCAGCCGGTTTAGCCCATACGATAATTAATTATTACGAAGAATTAAATTCAAAAGAACTAAAATATCTAAATAAAAAAACTTCTGTTTATAAAGCAGCAGGGGGGAAAATTAAAAATCTCTACAATCCTGAATTGGTGGCAGTCAGATCATCAGCTACTGCCGAGGATTTACCTTCCGCTTCGTTTGCCGGTCAACAGGAGACATTTCTTAATGTTCAAGGTGATGCTGTACTTTTAACCAAAATCAAGGAGTGCTGGGCGTCGCTTTTCACGGCTCGAGCAATTTATTACCGCCACCGGCAAGGATTTGACAAAATAAAAGTGGGTTTAGCGGTAGTCGTCCAAAGAATGGTGCATTCTGAAAAATCCGGAATTGCTTTTAGTTTAGAACCGGTGACCAATGACAAAACGAAAATTATAATTGAGGCAATTTTGGGTTTGGGAGAATATATAGTTGGAGGTAAGGTCACACCCGACCATTTTGAAGTTGACAAAAGATCATTTGTAATACTTAAAAAAGATATCAGTCAACAAAAAGTCAAATTAATTAAATCTCATAAAAACAACGCCGAAGTAAAATTAGCTCAATCCGAAGTCGGTAAACAAAAAATTTCAGACCACGAGATTATTAAAGTTGCGCTTTTGGTCAAAGAGATAGAAAACCATTATTTTTTCCCCCAGGACATTGAATGGGCAATCGAAGCTAATCAAGTTTATATTGTCCAGTCAAGACCGATTACGACGATAAATACTAAACAGTCGAAAACCGAAGAGCTGATAGTTGATAACCGACTGCCGCTGGTAACCGGTAGTCCCGCATCCCCGGGAATTGCCACTGGTCCGGTTAAAATTATCTTCTCGCCCCGGGAAATTAGCAAGATTAAGAGTGGCGACATCTTGGTCGCACCTATGACCAACCCCGATTATGTACCGGCGATGAAAAAATCGGCAGCTATCGTAACTGATAAAGGCGGCAGGACTTCGCATGCCGCTATAGTTTCACGCGAACTGGGAATTCCGGCCGTGGTCGGCGCGGGAAATGCCACGAAAAAACTTAAAAATGAGATGATTATTACCGTCAACGGAGCCAGCGGTGAAATATTTAAGGGAAAGATAGCAATTTCGGCTGGAGAGGCACGACTTGGCGCGTCTGTTCGAAATTCGGAAGCAACAAAAAAAATTAAAACCAAAACGCACGTTTATGTCAATCTTGCCGAGCCTGATCAGGCCGCAAAAGTAGCCAAAATGAACGTCGACGGAGTAGGTCTGCTGCGCGCCGAATTTATGATTGCTCAAATCGGAACCCACCCCAAGGAGTTTATCAAGCACAAAAACCAGCCGGTTTTTATTAACAGACTGACTAACGATATTCTAACTTTTGCAAAATCCTTTTATCCCAGACCAATAATCTATAGAGCAACCGATTTCAAAACCAATGAATACCGCAATTTAAAAGGGGGTAAAGATTACGAACCGCATGAAGAAAATCCTATGCTTGGATTTAGAGGTGCCTATCGCTATATTGCTAATCCGGAAGTCTTTCAGTTGGAACTCGAAGCGATAAAAAAAGTGTTTTCTTCCGGCTACAATAACATTCAGCTGATGATCCCTTTTGTTCGAGTTCCTTGGGAATTAATCAAAATAAAAGAGCAAATAAAAAATTCCGGACTCTTAAATCAGGAAGGGTTTAAACTTCTGATCATGGTTGAAGTCCCGTCAAGCGCTTTAAATCTCAAGGAATTCATCAAAGTGGGAATAGACGGTATATCAATAGGAACAAACGACCTGACCATGATGCTTTTGGGTGTCGACCGCGACAATGAAGAAGTGGCTGAAATCTATGACGAGCGACATCCGGTTATTATCAAGGTCCTCAAGGATGTCGTGACTACAGCTTCGCAGCATGAGATTACTTCCTCAATCTGCGGGCAGGCTGCTTCCGACTATCCTGATTTGGTGGAAGAGTTGGTCAAATCGGGTATCACCAGCGTTTCCGTCAATTCCGACGCGATTGACCGCACGCGTGAAAATGTTTACCTTATTGAAAAGAAGTTAAAATTGTGATGCGCAAAGATCCGCAGCATCTAAATCATATTTATGGCTAAAATCAAAAAAATTTACGCTTATGAGATCATTGATTCCCGTGGTTACCCTACTATAGAGGGGAGACTCATACTTGATAACGGCATATCGGTTACTACCTCAATACCCGCCGGTACATCAAGAGGCAAGACTGAAGCTTTGGAGTTGAGAGATAATGATAATTCGCGATTCGACGGAATGGGTGTCACTAGGGCGGTATCTTATATTAACGACCTAATCGGTCCGAAGCTGGTAGGTGTTTCTCCCTTAAAACAGCAAGAGATCGACGGCTGGCTGATCAAAGCCGATGGAACAAAAAATAAAAGCAAACTGGGAGGCAACACCGTTCTCACCATCTCGCAATTAATAGTTAAAGCGGCGGCAGACGATCTCAAAATATCTCTGTTCAAATACATCAACAGCCTCTACCAGTCTATCTTCAAATCCCAGATTCCCATAGAGAGATTGCCCGCCCCGATTTTTAACATCATCAATGGCGGTAAGCACGCCAATAACAATTTGGAATTCCAGGAGTTTCAGATCATACCTTCATCGTCGTTTTCCTTTACCGAAGCATACAGGATTGGAGTTGAGGTTTACCATGAAGTGCAGAAAGTTCTGGTCTACCGAAATTCCAATATTTCGGTTGGGGAAGAGGGAGGATTTGCGCCTGACTTTCCCACCAATCTGGATGCCATAGAAATTCTAATTGAAACAATCGGGCAAAAGAATCTCAAGATAGGCCTCGATGTTTTTTTGGGCCTGGATATTGCCGCCTCGCATTTTTATAAAGAAGGCAGATATCAGATTAAAGATAAACCCCACCCACTAAAATCTGACGAATATCTTGATTTTCTTTACAAACTCGTCACCTCCTACCCGTTTTTGGTAGTTGAAGATCCCATCCACGAAGACAACTGGCAGGATTGGGCCGCTTTTAATCTGAAAATTCCCAAGAATATCTATCTGGTCGGTGACGATATTCTTACGACCAATAAGCAAAGACTTGAGCGCGCCATCCGGGAAAAAATCTGCACTACTGTGCTTGTCAAACCCAACCAAATAGGAACAATTACCGAAACGCTTGAGGTCATAGATCTAGCGAGAAAAAACAGTTTTAATTATATTGTCTCCCATCGATCGGGTGAGACCAACGACAGCTTTATCGCGGACTTTGCTGTGGCTGTGCAGTCTGATTTTGTGAAATTCGGAGCATCTGCCCGTGGTGAGAGGTTGGCAAAATATAATCGTTTGTGGCAGATTGAAAGGGAGGAGTTGAAAAAATAGAATTAGCTCTATACCCGTCTTACTCCGATTTACAGCTCTTTCGGAGCGCGAAAAAGCGGATTATACTTCTATTATCTGTTTTCCGGCAACTATTTTCCGTTATCCAGACAGGCTTCAATAAATTTCAGAAAGATCGGGTGAGGTTTCAGGGGGCTTGATTTATATTCGGGGTGACCTTGTGTCCCGAGATAAAAAGGGTGGTCAGAAGGGGCTAACTCTATAATTTCGACCAGATTTTCGATTGTAGATTTGGCTGAAAAGATCATTCCGGCGTCCTCGAATTTTTTTAGGTATTTATTATTAAACTCATATCTGTGCCTGTGTCTTTCGCTTGTCAAACCGGCAGCTTCATTAATAAATCCGTTGTAACTACTATAAGCTTGCCAAGCCAGTGTATTTTTTTTAACTACTGCTTTCCATGCTCCTAATCTCATCGTTCCGCCATAAGCCCGGCGTTTCATATGCGCTTTTTGTTTTTCCATAAGATGGATCACGGGAAATTTTGTTTTTGGATGATTTTCTGTCGTATCAGCCTCTTTCCAACCAAGCGCTTCTCTTGCGAAAGAAACGGTCGCCAGCTGCATGCCATAACATAAGCCAAGATAAGGAATTTTATTATGCCTGGCATAACCGGCGGCCGCTATCATGCCTTCGGCTCCTCTCGGACCCCAACCTATCGGTACGATCATGCCGTCGATATCTTTCTCAAGTAGAACGTCTTTTTTGGATTCGACTTTTTCAGCATCGATCCACAGGCTCTCAAGATTGACGTCGTGATGCCAAGAAGCATGCTCCAGAGCGTCAAAAAGAGCAATGTATGAATCACGCAGCTGATACTCGCCGGTGGTGAAGTATTTGCCCACTACGGCTATTTGCAGCTTTTTCTTATTTTTTTTAACCTGTTTGATTTTGCCAATCAGCGCTTGCCAATCCGCAAAATTTTCTTTTCTCTGTTTCAACCCTAATTTTTTTAATAATAAATTATGAAATCCCTGATTTTTGAAAACCAGCGGAATCTCATAAATGATCGCAAGATCGGGTACCGAAAAAATGTCCTCGGTTCTGACGTTGCAAAACAACGCAAAGCGTTTTTTTCTCCGTTCGTCCATTATTTTTTCCGATCTTGCGATGATGAAGTCAGGCTGGATGCCCATGCTATTTAAGGTTTTAACCGACAGCTGTATTGGCTTGGTCTTTGGTTCGCCCAGATGTTTGGGAGTTGGCATATAGCCGACATGAACATGAATTACATCGCCCGGGTTTTTAAAAGATAGAATGCGGGCCGCTTCGTAATAAAATACATTTTGGTATTCGCCCGCTGTCCCGCCCAACTCAACGACCACAATTTCAGCTCCAGTTTTTTTCCCGGCTATATTAATTCTTCTTTGTATCTCGTCAGTGATGTGTGGAATGGCTTCGACGTCTTCTCCGCCGTATTCAAATCGCCGCTCTTTTTGGATAACTTCCTGATAGACCTGACCCATGGTGATGAAGTTGCTTTTGCCGACTTCAACCCCCAAAAATTTTTCATACGTACCAAGATCCATATCGGCTTCTGTTCCGTCTTCGCATAAAAAAGGATCTCCGTGTTCAATCGGATTGATTGTTCCGGCGTCGATGTTGAGATAATTTTCGCATTTGACTGGGGCTACCCTATAACCAATTCGTTGAAGAAGCAACGCGATTGACGCGGCGACTGTCCCTTTGCCGATTCCGGAAATTACGCCCCCGGAGACGAATACATATTTTGTCCTCACGCTTGAAAAGTATAAAGAACAAACTTTGTCTTGTCAAACCATTTTTATAATGCTAGAATATGTTATGGCAAATGCTCTCAAATACAAAGACAAAGTTATTCCGGTGGGCAGTACTGTCGGCGTTACCTATAAATTTAAGGAGGGCGAAAAGGAAAAAACCCAAGTTTTTAAAGGAATATTAATCAAAGTTAAAGGCAACAATGAAGCTGCTAGAATGTTTACAATCAGAAAAATATCGCGTTCCGGTTTGGGCGTCGAAAGAATTATCCCGCTTGTTTCTCCTTTTTTGGTTAATGTCTCAATTATCAAAAAAGCCAAACCCGGAAAAGCTAAACTTTACTTTCTGCGAAATCTGACCCAGCGACAAGCCAAAGCCAAAATTAAATGAACAGCCATAACAGAAATATCGGTAAGCGGGGCGAAAACGAAGCGGCCATCTATCTGCAGAAGAAGGGCTACGAGATTCTGGTGCAAAACTATCATAGCCATTGGGGGGAGATTGACATAATAGGCAAAAAAAACAATACTATTTCGTTTGTCGAAGTTAAAACCAGAATGGGCGAGCATAAGGGCAAGCCTTACGAAGCCGTTGGTTTACGGAAAATTGTCAACTTAAAGCGGGCAATCAAATTCTACTTATTGCAAAATAATTTTAAAAGTTATAAGCTGTCATTAGACGTGATATCAATTACCTTTTCCGACGATTTCAAAATCTCTAAATTTTACCATTTTAAGCAAGTTGACGGATTGTGAGGTGAATTAGAATGTTGAATCTATTGAATACAATCTTTTACAGTTTCCTGCAGAATTTTTTTAATTTTCTTCCCAATTTCTTTACCGGACTGTTGATCTTAATCATCGGATTGACCTTGGCGTCTCTATTAAAGAGAGCGCTTTTATCTCTTTTTTCCTTTGCCAGGCTTGATTCATTTTTGGAGAAGATGAAGCTCATAAGCAGAAGCGAGGTAAAGATTTGGGAGGATGTACTGTCCGAGATTCTCAAATGGACAGTGGTAATCTTATTTTTGATTCCCACCCTTGAGGTCTGGAATTTATCCAGAGCTACCATAGTAATCAATCAATTCCTGTTTTACTTACCCAATGTAATCGTGGCGGTAGTCATCGGGTTTGTAGGTCTTCTGGCTTCAAATCTCGGTTACGACCTGGTCAAACACAGTGTTAAGACACTGGGCGCAACTTCGGCTAATACCCTATCCGTATTCACCAAATGGGCAATTGTTTTCTTTACTGTTTTGATCGTCCTTAACCAGTTGGGAGTCGCTCAAGATCTGGTTAGAATCCTGTTTACCGGAATAGTCGTCATGGTAGCGCTTGCCGGAGGTTTAGCCTTTGGACTTGGGGGTAAAGATATCGCCAAAGAAATTTTAGAAGAAATAAGAAAAAAATTTAAGTGACCCGAATTAAGCTTATTTCAGGTTGCTTATTGTAGTTCTCGAGAAAGACTTTCAAGATAAGCAATTCTCTCATGAATCTGCGGCATAATTTTAATGTATTTCAGGCAAAAATATTGTGAGGGTTTATAAATCTTAAATGTACTTATTGACAATTAAAAAACGATTTGTTAAACTGTTTGTACCAATGAATAAAAATCTTGCATAAAGGCAGCATTGGAGACTCCAAGACAGTTCTCCTAACAGCCCCCGTATTCAAACCAAAAAGTAAAAGCGGATCAGGAAAAAAGTTGAAGGTTATTGTTATTTTGACTAATAAATTTTTAAATTTGATCATTTTAAGCAATAATTTGTACCGGGCCTATAGCTCAATTGGCCAGAGCGTCGGATTTGCATTCCGAAGGTTTGGGGTTCAACTCCCCATAGGTCCACCCTTCGCTCTTTAAAGATTTAAAGAGCAGGGAGAGGCGGTCCGATTTTTAAAATTGAAAACAAATATTATTTAGTTATAATGCGAGGGTGTCCCTAACGAAGTGGGACATTTTATTTAGCACCTTAACAATTTGAGATAGGTCTCCCTGTTAAATTTGTTAAAGCAAATATTTAACAGGGAAAATTACTAACAAGAAAGATGGGAGAATTAAGGCTAATGGTGGATGCCTAGGTAGTTTGAGCCGAAGAAGGACGCTTGATCGAGAGCGATAACAACGGAGAGTCCTCCATCAGACATTAAAATCCGTTGGTTTCCGAATAGGGCAACCTCACTTCGTGTAAACGAAGTGAACCCGTATTGCACGTGGAAATTCGAAACACGAGGATTTAGCGTTTCGGATTTTCTGGTGCAGTGCGGGTGGGGTACTTGGTAAACTGAAACATCTAAGTAACCAAAGGAAAATAAAACAAAATATCCTGAGAGTAATCGAAGGATTGTGATTTCGTCAGTAGCGGCGAGCGAAAGCGAAACAGCCTAAATTCCTTGTAAAAGGAATGTTGCAGGGCAGATGATCCGGGATTGATTTTGAATAGAAAAATGGTATGGAAAGGCCAACCAAAGAAAGTGAAAGTCTTGTATTTTAAATTTAAAATCACCCTAGTCTGTTCCTAAGTACCACGAGGCACGGCAAACCTTGTGGGAATCAGGGTCGTTCACGATCCAAGGCTAAATACTCAAACTGACCGATAGTGAACTAGTACCGTGAGGGAAAGGTGAAAAGTCCCCCGAGAGGGGAGTGAAATAGAACCTGAAACCATTAGCTAACAAACAGACAGAGCCGAGCTTAGCTCGGTGATGTCGTGCCTATTGAAGAATGAGCCAGCGAGTTACGGCACTTTCTTTGTTTAATCCCGATTAATCGGGAGAAGGCAGAGAGAAATCGAGTCCTAATAGGGCGATTATTTAGAAAGTGTTGTAGACCCGAAACTGAGTGAGCTAACCATGAACAGGGTGAAGTTAGGAGAAATCCTAACGGAAGCCCGTACCCGTTGTCGGTGTAATGGCATGGGATGATTTGTGGTTAGGGGTAATATGCCAATCGAACTCAGAGATAGCTGGTTCTCCCCGAAATATATTTAGGTATAGCGTTCATTTAATGTTTTATGGGTTAGAGCTACTGGATGGTACGCCGAGCTTAGGCGAGGCGGATCAACCAAACTCCGAATACGTAAAATTAGTTAATGAGCAGTCAGTCTCGCCGGGATAAGCTGGCGCAGGCTAAAGGGAAACAACCCAGATTCTCGTCTAAGGTTCTTAAATGATTATTAAGTGAAAAGGTCGTTAAATTTCCAACACAGTGGGGAGGTTGGCTCAGAAGCAGCCATCCTTTAAAGAGTGCGTAACAGCTCACCTAAATAGGCCAGCTCAGCTGGCAGGAAATTAAGCGCCTAAAATGATCGGAACTAAATAATCTACCGAAGACAGAAACTTATGCGTAGCACAAGAACTTCAAATACAGTAATCCTAAATTTTGAGTTTCTCGCGCTGCGCAGGAGTGGTAGGGGAGCATCCAGCACATAGTGAAGATAAGTCGTAAGACTTGTTGGAATGTGCTGGAGAGAGAATGCTGGCATAAGTAGTGTATCTCCCGATGAAAACTCGGGATGCCGAAAACCTAAGGTTTCCTCAGCAATGTCAATCATCTGAGGGTAAGTCGAATCTAACCCCGCCATGTATTTAGTGGCGGGGGATGTACAAGCAGTTAATATTCTGCTACCTCATTATTTTCGTTATTATTTGACTTTTGACGAATTTTAATATGTAAAGCTTCCTATACGGGAGTCTAAATAGTTTGCCTTCGGGTAAACTATGAATGCAACCCCGCCTTTGGCGGGGGAGTTTACAGATTTAAGATTCCAAGAAAAGAAAGTTAAAGAGAAAATAATGCGATCGTACCGATAACCAACACTGGTGGGTTGGTAGAGTATACCAAGGCATACGGGTAATGATGATTCAAGGAACTCGGCAAAAAAGCTGGATGTAACTTTGGAAGATGTCCTTCCCGCCTTTGGCGGGATGCAACAAATGATTGTCAACCGACTGTTTAGCAAAAACACAGGTTCCTGCAAACCAGAAATGGGAAGTATAGGAGCTGAGGCCTGTCCGGTGCTGGTAAGTTAATCATTACGGGTGACTCCGCCTTTGGCGGGGAAGCTTGTGGTGCAAGCTCCAGTGAACGACAGCTCTAACCCTGAGAGTTCTAAGGTAGCGTAACCCCTTGCCGGGTAAGTTCCGGCCTGCATGAAAGGTTTAACGAGTTGACAACTGTCTTGAATCGTTGCCCGACGAAATTGAAATGGCTGTGAAGATGCGGCCTATCTACACCTGGACAAAAAGACCCCGGGAGCTTAACTGAAATTAGGTATTGGTGAAAAGGAGTAAACTGTTGAGCGTAGGAGGGAGCCTTCGGGCAACAATGAAACACCTCTCTTTTATTTTTTTTCACCTTATCGCGCTTTTTGCGGGAGACAGTGCTTGATGGTCAGTTTAACTGGGGCGGTTTCCTCCAAAAAGGTAACGGAGGAGTGCAAAGGTTAGCTTATCCCGCATAGAAATCGGGATGGACGTGCATACGCAAAAGCTAGCTTAACTGTGAGGACTACAATCCAAACAGAGACGAAAGTCGGCGTAAGTGATCCCCCGTCTCGCTGTGATTGCGGGCGGGGCTTAACGGATAAAAGCTACCCCGGGGATAACAGGCTAGTCGCCTCCGAGAGTTCACATCGACGAGGCGGTTCGGCACCTCGATGTCGGCTCACCGTATCCTGGGGCTGAAGTCGGTCCCAATGGTCGGGCTGTTCGCCCGTTAAAACGGTACGCGAGCTGGGTTCAGAACGTCGTGAGACAGTTCGGACTCTATCCGGTGTAGACGCTTTGAATCTTGAAGAGACTCTTTCACAGTACGAGAGGACCTGAAAGAAGAAATCCCTGGTCTACCGATTGTCCCAAAAGGGCATTGTCGGGTAGCTATATTTCTATTTGATAAGCACTGAATGCATATCAAGTGCGAAGCAAACTCTAAGATTAGGATTCTTTTAGCTTCCCCAAAGATTATGGGGTTAATAGACGTGAGGCGTAAGTCTCGTAAGGGATTTAACCGAAACGCACTAAGTAGCAATCTCCCATCTTTTTTGTTAGTAAAAATAAACTATAGTCAGCGCAAAACAAAATGACCGGTTTTGATAAATGTCATGCTGAACTTGTATCAGCATCTATACCCCCTCTTAGTTAATTTTGCAAATTGTCAACTAAAGTCATCTTATCAAATCAACTAAGGAGGGGTATATACTGATTGCTATATCAATTAACAGAAGTATAAACAACAAGATCCTGAAATAAATTCAGGATGACAAATATGACATTTCGTATTGCGGTAGCTATACCCGTCTTATGCTGGTTTGCAACCCATCGGGTTGTCAAAGCAGCTTAGAGGGGTATATACTCGAGCAAATTCATTTGCGAGTGGTATATAGGATGAATTAAAACTTCAATAAAGAATTAATATAGACTCATCGCGTATAATTGTATATGTAATGATTGTACTCGCAATAGATTCGGGTTTAGAGAAAACTGGTTATAGCGTCTTTCATAATAAGGGTATCGATTCTTACTTGAGAACTTCAGGATTATTAAAAACCGATAAAACAATCGCAATTGAAAAGAGGCTTTTACAAATTTATCAAAAACTAAATAAAGTTATTAATGAATTTAGACCTCAGGTAATCGTAATTGAACAATTATTTTTTTTTAAGAACAAAAAAACGGCAATAGCAGTAAGCCAGACTCAAGGGGTGATCATGCTTTTGGCTGCGCAGCATAAAATAGCTTTAAAATTATTAACTCCACTACAGATTAAAAAGACTGTTACTGGTTACGGACAAGCTGATAAATTGTCTATTCGCAAAATGGTCAATATAACCTTACATATCTCCAAAAAAATCAAAGAGGATGATGAAATTGACGCAATCGCGTGCGGATTGGCCTATTGTTACCTTAATAAAAGTATTTTATATTAGCATAAGACAAAATTTTTAGTTTTTTTTATACTAGATACCAGAAACTTGATCCATTATACTTAGGTAATGACACCCGTTATTCTAATAGTTGTTGATGGATTTGGTATTGCCTCACATGGTCCGGGTAACGCTATCTATCTCGCAAATCCTACCAATATAAATTCTTTTCTCTATAGTTATCCCAATACTACGCTTAAAGCTTCAGGATCAGCAGTAGGTTTGCCAGCCGATGAAGTGGGGAATACTGAAGTTGGCCATCTTAATCTAGGAGCAGGGAAAATTGTTTATCAGGATTTGCCTAGAATAAATATGGCGATTGCGGACGGAAATTTTTATAAAAATAATATATTTTTACAGGCCGCTAATCATACTAAAAAAAATAGCAGTAAAATGCATCTTCTGGGTTTGATTGGCGAAGGGTCAGTTCACTCACATATAGAACATCTTTATGCGCTTTTATATTTTTTAAAAGAACAAGCCTGCGAAAAAATTTATTTGCATTTAATTACGGACGGCCGTGATTCTCCTCCCAAGTCGGCATTAAATGCGGTAAAAAATATTCAAGAAAAACTAGAAGCTTTCAAAATAGGTAAGATTGCTTCGATTATGGGTCGATATTACGCAATGGATCGTGATCGCCGGTGGGAACGCACGGAAAAAGCTTATTTATGTTTAATTCGTGGCGGTGAAATTCAAGCTAAAGACGTAAATACCGCAATTGAAAGTTCCTATAATCAAGGCAAAACCGACGAATTTATCGATCCCACTAACATAACAGACGGTGGTAAACCGATAGCCTTAATTGAAGAAAACGACGCAATAATCTTTTTTAATTACAGAATTGATAGGCCAAGACAGCTGACTAAAGCGTTCGTACTAGATAATTTTGAGCAGGAAGCCAATAAATCAATGTCGTTTGATCCCTATGCCATCAAGTACTATAAAACTCATCTTCCAAAAGAAAAAATAGTTAATCCTCCTTTTAGCAGGGGAAAAAAAATAAATAATCTTTTTTTTGTCTCGATGACCGAGTATGAAAAAAATCTGTCTACTTACGTTGCCTTTTCTCCGATCAGAGTTAATAATCCGCTTGGGAAAATTATTTCGGAGGCCGGTTTTTTACAGCTGCGAATGTCAGAGTCTGAAAAGGAAAGATTTGTTACTTTCTATTTTAACGGGCAAATTGAGAGTTCTTTTCCCGGAGAAGATAGATTAATTATTCCTTCGCCTAAAGTCCCCACTTATGATATGAAACCTGAGATGTCGGCCTACGAGTTGACGAATATGCTAATTGAAAAAATGCAACAAAAAAAATACCGCTTTATATTAGTGAATTTTGCCAATCCTGATATGGTAGGCCATACGGGAAATATTGAAGCTACAATTAAATCTATCAAAACTATTGATCTTTGTTTAGCCAAACTTGCAGAACACGCTAAATTATTAAATTATGCCCTGTTGATTACTGCCGATCACGGAAATGCGGAAGAAAAAATTAACCCTCAAACCGGTGAAATTTCCACAGAGCACACGGACAATCCTGTGCCTTTTATTGCCATTAGCAATAAGTATCAAGGAAGGTTTATCAAACTTCAATCAGGAATATTGGCTGATGTTGCTCCTACCGTATTGACTCTGCTTGAATTACCTAAACCACAAGATATGACTGGTAGGGATTTGTTGGAAGAAATAAGATTAGGATGAAGTAGAATTGCTAGCGAAGAATTAAGGAAAAATCTTCGTCAATTCGCTCCTATCTTTGCTAGAATTTTCGCAGCATATTTTGATCCTTCCTCCATCGATTTTTCAATGCTTTTAGATTTAGAATATTCGGCGATAAACCCAGCGGCATATGCATCACCGGCTCCGGTTGAATCCAGAATTTTTTCTGCCGGTTCAGCGTCTTGATGATAAACTTGATGTTGATTATAAGCATAACTGCCCGTTTTCCCCTCAGTAACAACAACCATTTTATCCGCTAAATTTGGCAGGTACCATTCAACAACGTCCTCATGAAAATGAATATCTTTGTATTGGGCTTTGACCAGCTCGGCAAATTCATGACCGTTTAAAATCAATATGTCAGCTTTCTTAAGTAAATTCTCGAGTTGATGCTTAGGTCTGCGGCAGTCTTCAACTCCCAAATTAAGCACCGTCAGGATATGATTTTTTTTACAGAGATTTAGGGTAATTTCGCGCTCTGTAAGGGATACATCGGGTAAATTTCCCATAAATACCGCTTTAGCTTCGACTAAATGCTTAATCGAGGAAGCTTTACGCAAGATGTTTTTATGAGGAGTAGTGTAGTGGACGATTGTTTTTTCGCCTTTATCGGTTAAAAAAATGCTGGAGAGGTTATAATAATTCGACTCAAAGTGGCATAATTTACTTGATACCTTATGATCATCGAGCATCTGATTGATTATTTCTTTAAAAGGATTTTCGCCGACAGTGCCAAGCACGGCTGTATTTAGACCAAATTTGCTTGCTCCGATTGCAATATTGACCCCGCCGCCGCCTATACCGGTATAAAAATGGTCGGCGAAGTATTTACCGCCCACAGCCAGTTGAAATCTATTGTTTTGGAAAGTCAGCGCATCACCCTTAAAATAAAGATCTATACTGATATTTCCAATTGATATCAAATCATACATATTTTTAATATAAAATATTAAAAACCAACTATACCCGTCTTACTCCGATTTGCAGCTCACCCAGTGCGAAAAAGCGGATTAGATGAGTATAAACTAAGTAACTCGGTTGCAAACCTTAAGTTATCGAAGTATAGCAAAATTTTTGGAGTAAATCGGTCAGTCACGACTGATCTGGGTCAACTTATAATCTTTAAATCTTGTTTTAAGATTTGCAACGGATTTTAAAGAGTGGTTTCTTAAAAAATGGATTACGGCTTGTCTTGATTTTTCTATCAGATCAAGATCTGCCAACGACGCAATCTTAAGATTCAGAAATCCATGCTGGCGCGTTCCAAAGACCTCGCCCGGCCCCCGTCTTTGCAGATCATATTCGGCGATTTTGATACCGCTGTTGGTTTTGGCGAAGAATTTCAGCTTTTCAATTATGCTAGCGCCCCCTGATTCGGTATAAAGAAAACAGTAAGATTGCTTTTCGCTTCTGCCGATTCGCCCTCTTAACTGATGCAGTTGAGCCAAGCCGAATCTGTCCGCTCCCTCGATAATCATAATAGTTGCTGAAGGAATATCAATTCCGACCTCAACTAAAGAAGTGGCAACCAAAATATCATATTTTTTGACTTTAAAATCCCGCATGATTATATTTTTTTCATCAGTTTTTACTTTTCCGTGCAATAACGCTAATCTAAATTGAGGAAAAATGTCACTTTGCAGCTTCAAAAATTCTTTTTTAGCCGCCTTGACAGACTTCATGGTTTCGACATCTGATTCCTCGATCAAAGGACAGATTATAAAAACTTGCGCTTTGTCAGAATTGATTTTTTTTCTTATCCATTGATATCCTGCTTGTCTTTTTTCTTTGGGAACAAGGTATGTTTTAACTGATTTTCTGCCTTGGGGCAATTCGTCGATTAGCGAAATATCCAACTCTCCATAAAGGGTCAGGGCCACTGTGCGCGGTATTGGAGTTGCCGTCATGGTCAGAAGATGCGGGTTCAAGCCTTTTTCTTTTAACTTGGCTCTTTGGACCACGCCGAATCTGTGCTGTTCGTCGATAACCACCAAGCCCACCTTATCGAATTCCAAATTTTGATTAATTAATGCGTGGGTGCCAATAATCAGATCATAATTTATCTTATTTTTTTTAACATTATTGTTTTTACTTACCCGTTTCCGATTTATAAAATTCTTCATCGTGCGAGTTTGCAAAGCAATATTAAATTGATATTGGGCGAATAATTTTTTTAGGGTTTGGTAATGCTGATAGGCTAAAATTTCAGTTGGAGCCATAAAAAGCGACTTATAACCATTAAGATAAGAAAAATAACAAGCGGTAGCCGCGACTACGGTTTTACCCGATCCGACATCTCCCTGTAAAAAGCGGTTCATAGGTTTTGTTTTTCTTAAATCAGAAATTATTTCTCGGGTTGATCTTTTTTGAGCGCTGGTTAATTCGAAAGGCAAATTTTTGATAAAATCCTGTAGAGACGCAAGGCTTTGAGTCTCCATCTTAAATGCGTTTCCAACATTTTCCTTTTCCCAATCCCGTCTGACTATTTGAGAAGACAGTTGAATAAGGAATAATTCATCAAAAGCAAGCCTTTCTCTTGCTTGTTTAGCCAGTTGCAAATTCCGGGGAAAGTGAATTTGCTTATAAGCGGCTGATTCACTTAATAAATCAAATTTTTTGGTAATGTCATGGGGAAGTAATTCCTCTAAATTGTCTTGATAATTACCTTTGCAGTGATGTTCGATTAGGTAATGGATTTTTTCGCGAAAAAGTTTTGCCGATAAACCCTTTTTTTCGGGGTATATAGGAATAAGTCGTCCTGTATGAATAGTCTCCTGACCAAAATCGCGGATAATGTCAAATTCTTTCGGCACAAAACTTAAAGAATGAAAAAAACCTTTGACCTCGCCTGCCAAAGACAAGTACATGCCAGACTTTAAGACGCGTAAAAGATATGGCTGGTTATACCATATAAGGTCAATCTGACCGCTTGCGTCGGCAAGTTTCGCTTTTTGGATTTTTAATCCTCTTTTACTGTATAAATTTTCAATTTCGATAAGTTTTCCTTTGATGGTGACTGTTTCTCCGTTTTGCAGACTGGAGATTGGCGAGACGATTGAATAGTTTTCATATCTGAAGGGAAAGTAATTTAACAATTCCCAATAATTATTAATTTCGATATTTTTAAGTTTTTTTAAGGTTAAAAAACTTGTTCCCGGAAGTTTCTCAATCGGAGTGGCTAAATTCATGCTGGATTTATTTTAACTCAAAAACAAAATCGGAGCCAGCGAAGATAAGATTAGCAAAATGCTGGATATAATAATAATAATTTTCCAAATTGTTTCCTTTTTCAACCTGAATAGTTTTTTGAGTTTCATAATCAATATCGGCTTTTTGTTATACTTATAACTATGAATAAATTACGGCTAAGGCGTTTTACCCGCCGTTTTACCGGTCAACGGCTGATAACCCTATCTGTGTTTATTATATCAGGAGTTATATCTTTCGGTTTTTTATTTACCGTGATTATTTTTGCCTGGTTTGCCAGAGATTTACCTTCTCCGGGGAAGTTGACTCAATTATCGCAAAGTTCCACCATCTTTCTTGATAGAGACGATAAACTACTTTTCGAGATGTATAAAGATAAAAACCGTTATCCTGTTGCGTTTGACGAAATCTCCGACAACTTAAAAGAGGCAACTTTGGCTATAGAAGATAAGAACTTTTACCGGCATAGAGGAATTTCCGAATTGGGAATAATCAGGGCAGCGATTAACATCACAATGGGAAAAGGACTACAGAGCGGTTCAACCATAACGCAGCAGTTAATAAAAAATGTCCTGCTTGACTCGAAAAGAACTTTTTCACGCAAAATTAAAGAAATTATTCTGGCATTTGAGGTAGAAAGGCGTTACGGCAAAGACGAAATTTTGGAAATGTATCTAAATGAAGCTCCATATGGAGGTAATTATTGGGGAGTCGGCTCCGCGTCAAAGGGGTATTTTGCCAAATTGCCAAAAAATTTAACAATTACTGAATCGGCATTTTTGGCCGGTTTACCGCAAAGGCCAAGCGAATACTCACCTTTTATCGGCAAAAATGCAGCCTGGAAGCAAAGAACTAAAGATGTCTTAAGACGGATGCGGGAAGACGGTCATATCAACAAGTCGGAGGAAAATGCTTCCTTAAAATCGCTGGACAAATTGACTTTTACCCAACAGAGCTTGGCAATAGAAGCTCCTCACTTTGTTTTCTATGTCAGGGATCAAATAGAAAGGGAATACGGCGGCAAACTGCTTGAACGCGGCGTCAAAATCAAAACCACCCTGTCGCTGGATGTACAAAAAACTGCCGAAAAGATTGTCAGGGAGGAAATCAAAAAACTTAAGAATTTTGATCTTACCAATAGCGCTGTCATCGTGTTGGATAGCCAGACAAATGAAATCCTAGCCATGGTGGGCTCTTACGACTTTAACGATAACGAGTTCGGAAAATTCAACGCCTCACTTGGTCTTCGCCAGCCCGGAAGCGCCATAAAACCAATAACTTATGCGCTTGCTTTTGAAAAAGGCTATACCCCGGCTACCTTGATTATGGATCTGAAAACGGCTTTTCCCCAGTCCGGACAGGACGATTATCTTCCGGTCAACTACGACGGCAAATACAGGGGTCCCGTCCAGTTGAGATTCGCTCTGGGAAATTCGATAAACGTGTCTGCGGTCAAGCTTTTGGCCATGGTTGGTATAAAAGACTTCCTGCAATTAGCCGGCGATATGGGTCTTGATACTCTGGCGCCGTCAGAAGACAATCTCCGTCGTTTTGGTTTGGCGATCACTCTGGGAGGTGGCGAAACCACTTTGCTTGATCTAACCTCCGCTTTTTCGGTATTTGCCAGGGGAGGCGAAAAGGTTGATGAATCGTCCGTTTTAGAAATCAGGGATTTTGACAATAAAACAGTTTTCAAAAGACCTAAAGTTAAAAAACGGCGTGTATTGTCGGAAGAGGCGTCTTTTCTTATTTCACACATTTTATCTGATAACAACGCCAGGCTTGAAGTCTTCGGCGCAAATTCTTATTTAAATATCCCCGGAAAAACCGTAGCGGCCAAAACCGGCACCACCAATGACAAGCGCGATAACTGGGCTGTCGGGTTCAGCAAAGAAATAACTGTCGGCATTTGGTCCGGTAATAACGATAATTCACCGATGAATCAAAAAATCGCATCCGGAGCTACCGGGGCTTCACAAATTTTCTACCGTCTGATGCTTGATTTATTAAAAAAATACCAAGACGGAATCATGGAAAAACCGGCAAAAGTCCAAGCTTTAACTGTCGACTCGTTTTTGGGCGGGCTTCCGCATGAAGCCGTACCCGTCAGATCGGAGTATTTTGTCGAAGGCACGGAACCAAAAGACCTCTCACCGTTTTACAAAAAACTTAAAATATCCAAAAGCTCGGGAAAACTGGCCAACGAAATTGAGATCAAAACCGGCAATTATGAAGAAAAGGAATTTATTGCCATCACGGAAAATGATCCTATTTCCAGCGACGGCGAGAACCGCTGGCAGGAAGCCGTAGATGCTTGGCTGAAAGAACAGAGTGACGATAAATATCACCCCCCGACCGAAACTTCAAGCGCTGCCGAAGACATTGTCGTTGTACAGATTAAAGATCCAAGCGATAAAACAACAGTCAATTCAAACACCATCGCAATAAAAGGCAAAACAGCCAGCCTTGATCCGATCAGAACTACCAAAATCTATATAAACGGAAGTGAGGTGCGTACTCTAGACGGCAATATCGGCGAGTTTAACGAAAGCTTCGAATTTGAAGACGGAGTTTATGAAATTAGGGTAAGATCTTGGAACGAAAAGGGCAAAGACGGTGATTCGCTAATTAATATTGGGGTAAATATCCCATGGGATTCAGCCAGTCCTACCCCGACGGGAGAATAATTCAGCTTCAACTAATTTTACTCAATTCTTTTTTAGCTTCATCTTCGGTTAAATTTCTTTTTGTTGAAGCATAATAAAAGCGTAAAGTCAGCTTATTCTGATAAACCGACACGACGTCGACTCTTTGCAGCAATTCAGATTGATTTGCTGCTTTAGCTATCGTCTTGTAGGCGCAGTTCGGCGTCAACTGAAAGGTTTTATCCAACTTTATGACGGCGTAAGGGTTGATCGATTTGTAATTCGGTACTGTTTTGGCGTACTTTATTAAATTATTAAAATCAAAAACTGCCAGACAGACATTTGATTTAATTCCGAACAGGTGCCGAAATTTTAAGACCATTGTACCCAACGTTCCCAATTTGGTACCGTTGATTGTCACCTTAACCTGCTGTTTTTTATCTAATAGCGGGTTGTCCGAAGAGGCATAATCGTAATCGGGCAAATTTAGTTCCCGAAATAACGCTTCGGAAATTCCTTTGATATCATAAAAATTGCTGTTGGTAGCGATTCCCAATTTAAACTCCTCGAGCGGTAAGTCGCTTTCTCTTGGTTTATAGGTTTTTGCAATCTCAAAAAATTTCAGCAGATCTCTTTTCCCTTCGTTGTTTTTTATATTCTGGATGAGTGAAGACCCCAGATGCGTTCGCATATAGGTGATTTCTTCGGAAATTGAGTTTTTTATCTTCAAGTGATCGTCTATCTTCAACCCGACCTTCTCGATTGCTTCCCGGGAAATCATCGAATAGTTCATAATTTCGTTCAATCCTAAATGTTTCAAGAACCATTTGATCTTGGATTGATATTCCAGAAATTTCTCTTCCGCTTTTGGTTGTTTGACAAAAACGGGCTGCTGGAGATTGCTTGGGAGATTATGGTAACCGTAAATTCTCGCGATCTCTTCTACCACGTCCTCCGGTATGTGCATGTCTCTGGATCGAAAAGATGGAGGTTCAACAAGCAAAGTATCTCCTTTTAATTCCGTACCGAACTGTAAATTTCTAAGAATGGAAACGATATCTTTATCGGGAATACGGACTCCGATACGAGAATGAATGAATTCCAAACCGATCTTTAATTGCTTTACCTTGGTTGGATTCGGGTAGACGTCAATCGTACGGCTGATTGATTTTGGATTTGCTAATTCTCCGAAAAGTTCAATTCCCCGATAAAATGTCGTTTGGGCTATTTCCGGATCGATTGACTTCTCATTATAGGTAGCCGCCATGGTTCGAATTCCATGAATCATTGAGGCTCTGCGAACAAGTACAGGGTCTATATTGTCGATGAAAAAAATCACACGCTGGCTTTTATTTGTCACGACGCTGTTTTCGGTTCCCATGATACTGGGCAGATCTACTATTCTGCCTGTGCCGTCGTCAAAAACAATTTCTCCTCCTTTGAGAAGAAAATTTTTCTTGTCGAGAGTTACTAATTTTTCACCGGTTTTGGCCGTACGAATTATAAACTTACCCGTCTTAACCCGTTCGAAATCAAAAACATGGGCCGGGTGGCCGGTCTCAATCATAACGTAGTTGGTAATATCAACCAAGTTATTAAGCGACCTGACTCCGACCGCTGCTAATCTTTTCCTGATGTATTCGGGAGAATCTTTTATCTTGACCTGATCAAAAATTACAGCCATAATTCTGGCTGACAATTTTTGCTTATCTTCTATGGCCAAAGTAAAATTATTTACAGGAAGCTCCGCTTCTCTATATTTTTTATGTCTGAATAAGGCTTTCTTGCCAAAACGGGGGAGGATGGCCGCCGCTTCCCTGGCGATACCCATCACCGACGCGCTATCGACCCGATTTGAGGTTATTTCAATATCATACGCAAAGTCGTCCCCGTATGGTTCAACTTTTTCAACCGAAGGGCCACAAAGCGATAGATATTTTTGAATTTCCCTGGGGTTTGCGTCCGTGTCTAAATATTCCAATAGCCAATTATGCGTTATACGTATATTCATATCAGAACTGTTCTAAAAACCTGATATCGTTCTCATACATTATCCTTAAATCATCGAGTTTCAGGTCTTCTTTCATCATTATAACACGCTCAACTCCAATGCCAAAAGCCCAACCCGAAAATTTCTCCGGATCGATGTTTACCGCCTTAAGGACGTTGGGATGGATCATACCGCTTCCTCCCAATTCGAGCCAACCCGATTTGCAGAGGCGGCATTTAACGGAACCCTGAAGGTTCCGCGTAACTCCTGTACCACTGCAAATACCACAGGTGATGTCAACTTCAAACGAGGGTTCGGTGAACTGAAAATGAAAGGGTCTCAAACGTATTTCCCTTTTCGCTCCGAAAAACTCCTTGGCAAAATAATCGATTGTACCTTTAAGATGAGTGATATTGATTTCTTTATCGACTACCATACCTTCAAACTGATGAAACATCGGAGTATGCGAAGTGTCCCAGTTAGGTCGGTAACATTTAGCGATATTTATCATCCTGACGGGAGGCTTTTTGACCCTTTGCATTTCTCTTAATTGGCCTGAAGAAGTATGCGGAGTCAATACCATTTTTCCGTATTTTTCGTGTTCAGGCGCGTCAATAAAGAAAGTCTCAAAGTCATCCCGTGCGGGATGTTCTTTTGGCATGTTGAGCGAGTCGAAAGCATAATGTTCCCATTCTACTTCCGGATAAGACATTCTAATGAAGCCGATTTTTTGGAAAATTTTACTGATTTCTTCTATAGCGTAGGTTGCCAGGTGGAGACTTCCTCGTGGATATTTTTTTCCCGGCAGACTCACGTCGATAAATTCTCCCGGACCAGCATTTTTTAGCAACTCCTGCCGTATTGCATCAATTAATTGATTAATTGAAGTTTTAAGATCGTTTACCTTTTTCCCGAATTCTTTCCGCTCTTCTTGTCTTAATTTATCAATAGACTGAAGCAGGGAATTGACGATTCCTTTTCGCCCTAGGTATTTTATTTGCAGACTATCAAGGTCCGATTGGGATTTAATTGAATTGAGTTCACGGGAGAATTCTATCTTATATTTGTTTAATTGCTCCATATGTCATTCTGATCCCGCCCTCGGCGGGGGAAGGATCTCGCAGCTTGCCTGCGCTTTCCCTCGCCTTTGCGAGAGATCCTTCGGTAGCAGTTGCTTCCTCAGGATGACAAAACTATACCTTTACTTTTTCAACAATTTTTTCAAAAACTTTAGGATATTCAACGGCAATTTGCGCCAGGATTTTTCTGTCCAGAGATATTTTTTTAGAGGCTATTTTTTGCGTAAATGTAGAATAAATCATCCCCAAAGATCTGGTAGCTGCGCTTATTCTGGTTATCCAAAGTCTCCTGAAATCGCGCTTTTTATCCTTTCTTCCTGCAAAAGCATACTCACCGCTATGTAAAACAGCTTCTTTAGCTTTCTTAAACTGTTTGTGCCTGGTCATCCAGTATCCTTTGGCCAGTTTAAGTACTTTTTTATGTCTTCTTCTGGTATTAACCCCTGATTTTACTCTAACCATAATTTTAGCCAATTCCTAACATTTTCCGGATCTTTTTTCGATATTGTCCTTTGACCTGTTGCATCTGTTTAAGTTTTCTTATTCTTTTTTTTGACTTTTTAGCGCGCAAATGCCTTGAATAGTGTTTTCTGCGTAACACCTTGCCTTTTTTAGTTATCTTAAACCTTTTAGCTGCTGATTTTCTGGTCCGATGTTTTGTCATATTATTTCTTTCTGGAAACAACCGTACTTATGATTCTTCCCATAAGTCTTGGTTCTTTAGATATATTGATATCTTCCAAAGTCTGCAAGAATTTATTAACCAGATCAAAACCCATGGATCTTTTGACAATCTCCCTGCCGTGAAAAACCAGATTAATTCTTACTTGATTACCATCATTTAAGAAATTCCTGGTTTTATTGATGAGTCTATCGAAGTCTGCCGGCGCTATAAAAAGGGATAATTTAATATCTTTGACGATACTTTTTTTGATACCTTTTTTAGCTTCTTTTATTCTTTTTCCTTCCTGATATAAAAATTTTTTTAAGTCGATAATTTTTGCCACAGGAGGACTAGCATTTGGAGCGATCAAGACGAGATCAACTTCCTGATCTTGAGCTTGTTTTAAAGCTTCAAATCTGCTTAATATCCCAATCTGCTTACCTTCCGCATCAATTACTCTTAACTGTGGATGATTAATCCGATGATTAATTATATAAAAAGTTTTTTTAGGTCTTGGTCTATTGAAACTTCTCAATTTGTGCTTTTAATTTTTGGATGAACTGACTAATATTCATCACTCCCAAATTTTTTCCTTCTCTGGTTCTAACCGAAATATAAAGTCTTTGAATCTCCTCAGCACCAATTATAACCATATAAGGTATCTTTTGCAAGGTAGATTCTCTGATTTTTGCACCGATTGTCTTGTTTTCCGGGTTTAGCTCAACCCTTATTCCTTCTACTTCCAACAATTGCCTAATTTTATCCGAATATTCAACTTGCTTATCTGAAATTGGCAAAATCGCGACTTGAACAGGGGATAGCCATAAAGGAAAAGCTCCGGCAAAATGTTCAATCAAAATAGCCAATGTTCTTTCGATCGAACCAGTTAATCCTCGATGAAGAATGACGGGATTTACGTCTTTACCGTTTTCATCAATATAAACCAAATTTAACCTCTTAGCCATAAAAAGGTCAAGCTGAAGCGTACTCATCTGCCACTCACGACCTAAAGAGTCTTTGACGATAAAGTCTAACTTTGGCCCATAAAAAGAGGCCTCTCCTTTAGCTATTTTGTAATTTAATTTATTATTCCTGACGATTTTCTCAAGCTTATCACCGGCTTTTTTCCAGGTTGCGGAATCCGCAATATACTTTACAGCATCCGACGGATCGGACAGAGATAGGCGTACGTAAAAATCTCTAAGTGCAAATGCTGTAAACATTTTTTTCACCATAGCGATGCACAATGCGAACTCTGACTCTATTTGCGAGTCGGTCATGAGAATATGACTATCGTCTATGCTCAATGCTCTAACTCTCAAAAGCCCAGCCAACTCTCCAGTTTTTTCGTAACGGTAACAAGTTCCTGGTTCTGATAATCGAATGGGTAACTCTCTGTACGACCTGGGTTTAGAGGCATAAATCATATAATGATGAGGACAGTTCATAGGCTTCAACACATACTCGTCACCGTCTATTCCGAAAGGAGCGTACATAACATCACGATAATGCTGCCAGTGGCCAGTCTTTTTGTACATCTCCGATCTTGCTAGGTGAGGAGTAAAAACTTGCTGAAAACCCGACTGTTGTTCTAATTTGTATTCGTATTCCAATATTTGTCTGCGGATTTGGTATCCTTTAGGTGTTAGTAGCGGCAAACCTTTACCTATATTCTCTGATATAACAAAAAGATCCAACTCTCGACCTAGTTTTCTGTGATCTCTTTTTTTGGCTTCCTGTAGCTGCCATAAATATTTATCCAGTTCTTCTCTTGTTGGAAAAAGTGTACCGTAAATTCGCGTTAACATTTTCTTTTTTTCATCACCTTTCCAGTAAGCACCGGCAACTGAAAGAAGCTTAAAATTTTTCAATTCAACTTTTGGGTTTTTACTGTGTCCACCCTTGCAAAGATCAAGAAAGTTACCGGGATTATTCTCTGTTATTTTTTTTCCTTCCTTGGCAAAATCATTTATAAGTTCGACTTTGTAAGGATTATCCCTAAAGTCTTTAAGTGCTCTTTCAACCGTAACTTCCTGTTCTTCAAATGGACCCCATTTCTTAAGCATTTCCCGCATTCTTTTTTCGATTTTTGGCAGATCAGCTTCGGAAACTGTCCATTTTCCCATATCAAAATCCTGATAAAAGCCGTTTTCTATGGCAGGTCCGATAGCATTTTGAGCCCCATGATAAAGGTCTTTAACAGCTGCGGCTAACAGATGAGCGGCAGAATGGCGAAGATTTTGTAAGTGACTTTTGTCCATCAAGAAGTAGTTGCAAAAACTTTTTGCTCTAAATCTTCAATTTGTTTATCGTGCTCCTTGATAATCATATGGTGATCTTTTATGTGATCTTTGACTCCGGTAAGCTTGTCATCTATTTTTTTAATATCACGCCGTTAATCCTTAATTTCCAGGCTCATTAAACCAATACGCTCATTTGTAAAAGTAAAAAGACCTACCATATCTTCATAGACTTTTTTAAATCTTGGAGAAATTTTCTTTTCGACAATTGCATTTACAACTTTTCCAACAATTTCGCCTATTTCGATTTTATCTTTCTTTACGAGCATAATTTTATTCTAAAACTAATTTTAGCTGTGTCAAACTAGATTGTGGACTCGAGAGGACTTGAACCTCTGACCTTTACAATGTCAATGTAACGCTCTAGCCAACTGAGCTACGAGTCCCAACCTCTGCAGTCAACTATCAATTATATTTTAAAACTTGTTTAAGTTCAAATGTTTCTAACGTAACTATACCCGTCTTACTCCAGTTTACAGCTCGCCGGAGCGAAAAAGCGGATTTAGACGGGCATATACTGAGTAACTCATACCTCTTCGCTATCA
>Ga0155724_103_pt2 | contig 36374 bp, 28 predicted proteins | sample RifCSPlowO2_01_FD_107380 | JGI IMG/M metagenome (GOLD analysis project Ga0155724, IMG submission 107380) | Candidatus Roizmanbacteria bacterium RIFCSPLOWO2_01_FULL_40_13 | reverse complement strand
GATGCTGAAATAAATTCAGCATGACACAAAAATACCATCTGTCATTTCGTTTTGCGATCGCTATACCTAATATATACCCGTCTTAGTTGAATTTTGCAAATTGTCAACTAAAGATATCTTATCAAATCAACTTAGAGGGGTATATACTGATTGCGATTTCAATTAATAGAAGTATAGCTGTCTTGACGGTTTTATAGATTTATGACAGCGCAAGTGGTATCAGTTGCAATTCCTTAAGTTACCGAAAGTATATACTAAGGGTGTTTTCCGCTTAAAGATTAGTTTTTGCTTAGTTACAGAAGTTTGTCTACGAGTTCTTTAAAAGCGTTCCAGTCTTGAGCGCCGTTGACCGCGGTTTCATTTACAAAAAAATGGGGCGTACCGGCAAAACCGAGAGTTGCGTCGATTTGTTCATCTCTCTCCAATTTTTTTTCATGTTTTGCACTAGTCAAACATTCTGTCAAGAAATTCGGATCAATTTGGGCCGAGACAAAATCTACTAATTTTTGAGCCTGATCGCGATTATTTTGTACTTCATCATTGATCAGGCTATAGCCAGTATTTGTCATCAATTGATCGTGAACTTCCCAAAATTTACCTTTTTCATAAGCGCAATAAAGCGCCTCACTGGCAAGCCTCCCGTTTCCATGACCGTTTCCGTACAAAAATACATAAGAAGCTTTTTTTTCGTCCACCAGTTTCTTAATTTCAGGTAAAGGCGGAGTATAAGCGCCTCCCTCGCTTACATATTTAAAATTTCCCGCTGTTTCAGATAATTCCGGATTTTGACCACCCGCAATATGGCAGTAAGGACAACTGGGGTCGGAGATTTCGACAAAAAGCACTTTTCTTTTAACATCACCAAATATAATATGGTCCGTGTTAAATAATTTTTTAATTTGGTCCAGAGTAACCGTGACGGCTTGAGGAGCTTGGGGTTGGGCTTGACCTTGCTGGGTTCCGGTGGTTAATTTCTGTTCGAGATTTTTGCTTTTGAAAAAGAAATAGCCAGCAAAAAAAGAGAAACATACCAGCAGAATCATCAGAACGTAAGAAGTTAAAGGAATTCCTGCCTTTTTGGCCATAGGGAAAAATATAAAGTATTAGACAGATTAAGTCAACCGAATTATAAAGTCCGACATACTTCGATAACACAGGTTTGCAAATAAGTTACTCAGTATATACCCATCTAATCCGCTTTTTCGCGCTGGGAGAGCTGCAAATCGTAAGTAAGATAGGTATACCATATTTCTCGCTTAAAAGAACTTCCCTCCTAATTCATCGGCTCTTTGAAAAGCTCGAAATGACACTTATGTTTCGGTTACATTGTTATTTAATCCGCCTTAGCGGAAATCCCCGACCGTTATACTTCTATTAATCGAAATCGCAATCAGTATATACCACTCCTTAGTTGATTTGATAAGATAACTTTAGTTGACAATTTGCAAAATCAACTAAGATGGGTATAGATCGTGGGATGAGAGAGCAATTTCCGCTTCGACAGGATTTCGACTCTGACAATGCGAACTAATTGAATCCCCGACCGTTAGGTCGTGGGAGCTTTTCACGAGCGTAAATGCGATATAGATTGCTGCCGATTTTTTCGAATTTGTAGATTTCCATACTACCGATTACACCGGTATTTTTTACATGCGGGCCACCGCAAAATTCTTTCGAGTAAGCGTCTTGCGGCGAGTTTGCGGAACCAATAAGATAAACCTTGACCAGGTCGGGATACCTTTCCTTAAAAAATGCCCGGGCCCCAATTTTAAAAGCTTCCTGCTTGGGGATGATCTTGAATTTAACCGCTAAATCTTCTTTGATTTTTTGATTGATGATTCTTTCGGCTTTTTCCAAGTCGGCTTTTTCGGGTTTTTTGGGAGCGGAGAAATCAAATCTCAGTCTGTCGCTGGTAATATTTGATCCTTCCTGTCTGATCCCGTCACCCAAGACATCAAATAAAGCCTGATGCAGCAGGTGAGTAGCGGTGTGATATTTGATTGTCTGCTCTTTGACATCAGCCAGACCGCCTTTAAATTTACCCGATGAAGAATCTCTGGACAACTTTCGGTGTCTGTTAAATTCTTCTCTGAATTTTTCTTTGTTTACCTTCTTTTTTAGATTGACAAAGATTTCTTCCAGCAGTTCAAGCGGCAACCCGTAAGATTGGTATAAGTAAAAAGCTTTATTTTCCAGGTCTTTTTCGGTAATCTTTTCAATCTCTTTTATGCCTCGTGATAAAGCCCTTCCGAATTTATCGATTTCATCTTTGATTACAGGCACGATTTGTTTTAAGTCTCTTTCTTTGTCAAAATAAATGTTTCCGTAAGTGTCAATCACGCTTTCGACAATTTCTTCAAGCGAGGGAGTCTGATTTAAATTGACGCCAATTTTATGGAGATTAAAAGCCGTTTTTCTTAAAAGCCGGCGTAATACATATCCTTGTTCTTTATTGGAGGGAGTTACAGTCTCTCTAATTAAGAAGACGGATGTTTTTAGGTGATCGGAGATGATCCTGATTGATTTTTGATAACCGGAATATTTTTTACCAGTGACTTTTTCGATAGTGCGGACGATTTTACTGAAAATGTTGGTTAAAAATAGATCGTTTTGGTTTTCCAGCGCCATGGTGATTCTTTCCAGTCCTCCGCCGAAATCGACATTTTTGGCCGGTAATTCAACCAATCCGCTTTGGTGTTTTTTATATTCCATAAAAACAGAATTACCGATTTCCAGGAATCTTCCACAGTCACAATTAGGATGACAAATTTTTCCAAACATCGGATCATGAGGCCTGTCGATAAATTCGAAGAAGACTTCGGAGGTTCGACCGCCCGGTTCTCCGTCAGGCATATTGTCCGGCGCTCCGGCTCTTGACCACCAATTGGTCTTGGTATTATACCTGACAATTCTTTTCTCAGGTATACCGATTTTTTTCCATATCTCGACGCTTTCTTCGTCGGCGGGAATTTCTTTTGTTCCGCCAAATACAGAGACATAAAGCTTTTCCTCCGGGAGTTTTAATTCACGGGTTAAAAATGCCCAAAACCAATTTAACTGTTCCCTCTTAAAATAATCACCCAAAGACCAATTTCCCATCATTTCAAAAAAAGTGTCATGGCGGTTGTCCCCGACTTCCTCGATGTCCTGCGCCCTGATGCACCTTTGGATGTTGTATAATCTTTTGCCCAAAGGGTGGATATCGCCTAATAAATTGGGTACCAACTGCTGCATGCCGGAACCCGTAAAAAGGGTTGTCGGGTCATCCTTGGGAATCAGAGGTATTGCTGGAATGAGTTTGTGATCTTTACTTTCCCAGTACTCGGAAAATAGCTTGCGAAGTTGCAAATGGGTCATAGACATAGTGTAAAATTATACAGTATCATTCGTATTGCATATAATGCTTATAAAAACATCAGGCTTTAATTCGATCAAGCCTTTCATAAAATCGCTAAATTTCCCTAAATTTGATTCCCACAAGGGGCAAAACGGGAGAGTACTGGTCATCGGCGGGTCTTCGCTGTTTCATTCGGCGTCTATCTGGGCGGCAGAAGTGGCTTCGTACTTTGTCGATATGGTGCATTACTCTTCTACGAGAGAGAATAATAAAATTTTCCTGAGCTGGAAGAAAAAATTCAGAAACGGAATGGTGATTTCGCAGAAAGAGCTATTGGATTACGTAGGGGAAGACGATGTGGTATTGATAGGGCCGGGAATGATGAGAGGAAAAATAAGTCAAAAGTCAAAAGTCAATAGTCAAAAGTTTGAAGAAATTTTGAAAATTCAGAACGAAGCAGATTATACATATTATTTAACAAAATATTTACTTAGGAATTTTCCTCAGAAAAAATTTGTCATTGATGCCGGAGCTTTGCAGATGATGGATCCCGAATGGTTGAAAAAGTTAAAAACGAAGGCAATAATCACCCCTCACCAAAAAGAGTTTATGCAGTTGTTTGGATTGCCGATCAGTCTGTATTCGGCCGAAGAAAAAATCAGGATGGTACAAAAACAGGCGAAAAAATATAACTGCGTAATTTTGCTAAAAGCAGTAAATGACATAATCAGCGACGGCATAGACAACTGTATAGTCAATGGCGGAAACGCCGGTCTAACCAAGGGAGGAACGGGAGATATATTAGCCGGTTTGACCGCTGCTTTTTATTGTAAAAATAAATCCTTAAATTCTTGCATAATATCTTCATATCTGCTAAAAAAAACCGCCGACACCCTTTTTGCAGAGTACGGATATTGGTATAATATAGATAAGATAATAGATAAAATTCCGATTGTCCTTAAAAGATTGAAAGATAATATATGAAAAAAGAGACGGTAATTGCAATTGTCCTTGGAGTTATAATCGGCATGCTAATAGCGGTCGTCATCCTAGTCAAAAACAGAGAGTATCAATTGACTAAAACTAAGACAATCTCCCACAATCCGAATCAGAACAACCGTCCCCGAAATTCGCTTGCCAAAATTCAGCCTCTTGAGATTTCTGAACCAAAAGACCAAGCCGTATTTGACAGCTATACAATCAAAATAAAAGGCAAAGCGGCAAAAGATTCTTTAATAATCATCCAGTCGCCGGTCAAAGACCTTATCTTTACGAATGAAAAAGAAGAATTTTCAGTACAGTTCCCGCTAAGTTTAGGTGAAAACGTAATTAAAGTGACTACACACGCCAAAAATAGCTTAGTCAGATCACAGGAGAAAGAACTGCGAATTTATAATTTGAACGAAGAACTATGATAAAAATTTCCAATTTCATTATGCCGATTTTTAAAGGATTTACAATAATTATTTTCCCTTTATTGTTAATTTGGTTAACTTCATTTTCCATGCAAGTTTTGGCCCAGTCTATAACAGGTAATCCCATACCTGAAGAAATTACCGCGACCAGATCATCGGAAGAAAAAGAAATCGAAACATTAAAAGAAAAAATTGCCACAAAGGTAGCTGAATTAAGAGCAAAAAATTTAAAAGCTGTGAGCGGGACAGTTGAAAATATAGACGATAGAAGTAAAAGCATAAATATTAGATCCGAAAATGGAGAAGATATAAAAATAAATGTCGATCCCGATTTAACCAAATATTATCAGATAGGTCAAAATCTCAAAAAAGAGATTGCCGCTGAAAAAGTGAAAACGGGCGCGTATATCTTGGCTACAGGTGTAATCAGCGAGAAGGCGGTTGATGCTAATTTCATCTATCTTGACGAAGCGTATTTTGTTGCAACCGGTAAAATTACCGACGTAAATAGCGACGATTATTACCTTAATGTAATCACTTCAGACAAAGAAAACTATATCCTTGATATTGAAAAGACGACTAAACAGTCGATGATGAATCCGAAGACCTTGGCAATTGAGAGTGTAGGATTTTCCAAGATCAAAGAGGGCGATACGACTCATTTCGTAGTGAAAAAAATCGCTTTAGATGCTGATTCGCAGTCTGAGGAAAATGCAGAAGCAACCAAACTAAACCGCTTCTCAGCCGTACGTATTTTGATCATCCCGCAGGAATATTTTATAAAATAATACGAATGATGCGAATATACTAATACCAACCACCCCGCTATCCCTTCCTTAGTAAGGAGAGGAGAGAGAGGAGGTGTTTGCAATTTCGCCGCTTTCGCATATTATTCTTAGATTCGTGTCACGTATATGTTTAAGTTTTTTAAAAAATTCTTTGATTACAACGAAAAAGAGTTGGCCAGACTTAGGAAAAAAGTCGAGGAAGTTAATACCTTGGAAGATAAGGCGAGAAAATTAAAAGAAGAAGAGTTTAAAAAAGAAACTGAAAAGCTTAAACAATCTGCAGAATCCTCTGAAAACAAGTTGGCTGAACTTTTGCCTTGGTCCTTCGCTTTGGTACGGGAGGCGGCAAGAAGGGTTTTGAATCAGCGACATTATGATGTACAGATTTTGGCAGGAATTGCTTTACATGAAGGTAAAATTGTCGAGCAAAAAACCGGCGAGGGTAAAACTTTGTCGTCCATCACCGCCTTATACTTAAATGCTCTCGTCGACAAAGGCGCCCATCTGGTGACCGTTAATGATTATCTTGCGCGGCGCGACGCCGGCTGGATGGGCGGGGTATTTCACCTTTTGGGCCTTACTACCTCGGCAATCATCTCAGAAAAATCTTATATTTTCGACTTCAATCATACAGATAGTGAAGCGCAGGATTGGAGATTGTCCCACCTACGGGAGGCGTCTAGAAAAGAAGCATATCTTGCCGACATTACCTATGGGATTAACAGTGAATTCGGCTTTGATTATCTGCGGGATAATATGAATTCGTCTTCTGCCGAGTTAGTACAAAGGGATTATTATTTTGCCGTCATCGACGAAGCAGATTCGATTCTGATCGACGAGGCGCGAACGCCCCACATTATCTCTGCCCCCTATGATGAGGACACCTCCAGATATTACAAGTATGCCCAGTTGGTAAAAAGACTTGATGCGAAAACCGATTATATCGTAGATGAAAAATTGAGAACCGCTAATTTAACCGAGGCCGGGATTAAGACAATCGAATCCGCCTTGGGTGTCGCCAATATCTACGAAAAAGACTTTGACACTTTATTTCACACTGAAGCGGCGCTTAAAGCTAACGCTCTCTTTAAATTGGATAAAGATTATATTGTAAAAGATAATCAGGTGATTATTGTCGATGAATTCACCGGAAGACTGCTTTATGGTAGACGGTTTTCCGAAGGTTTGCATCAGGCAATTGAGGCCAAGGAAAATGTAGCCATTCAAAGAGAATCAAGGACTTTGGCGACAGTCTCGCTGCAGAATTACTTCAGGATGTATAAAAAACTGGCAGGGATGACGGGGACGGCAGCTACAGAAGCCGAGGAATTCAATAAAATCTACAAGTGCGATGTGGTAGCAGTTCCAACCCATCGACCAATGATAAGAAAAGATGTATCCGATTTGATCTATAAGACCGAGCGTGGGAAATTCAATGCCGTGGTTGAAGACATTGCAGAAAATTACCAAAAAGGCCGGCCCGTATTGGTCGGAACTACCTCAATCGAGAAAAACGAACATCTGTCAAGACTCTTAAAGCAAAAAGGAATTCCCCACGAACTTTTGAATGCTAAAAATCACGAGCGAGAAGCTATGATCATCGCCAACGCCGGCAAGAAAGGCTCAATTACAGTAGCAACCAACATGGCCGGAAGAGGAGTGGATATTATACTTGGAGGAGAAACGCCGAGTAATTCCAAAGTCCAAAGTCCAAAGTCCAAAGTCGAATATGGGAAAAAAATTAAGGAGTGGCAGAGGAGTCACGATGAAGTTGTAAGTTTAGGAGGATTGAAAGTAATCGGGACAGAGAGACACGAATCAAGAAGGATTGATAATCAGTTACGTGGGAGATCGGGTCGCCAGGGTGATCCGGGGGAGTCGCTTTTTTACGTGGCGTTGGACGACGACCTGATGCGCATCTTTGGCGGTGAACAGATCTCAAAGTTGATGACTTTTTTCAAATTCCCGGAGGATCAATCGCTGACCCACCCCATGGTATCAAAGGCGATCGAACAGGCCCAGGTAAAAGTAGAAGGATTCAACTTCGATATCCGCAAGCACCTGGTTGACTTTGATGATGTCTTAAATAAACAGCGTGACATTATCTATACTTTAAGACGTAAAATTTTAACTTTGCCGGAAAAGGATAAAGATAAGTTTAAGGAGACGATTCTGGGAATATTTCAGGAAGAAGTGAATGTTTTGGTTAACGCGCAGCTGTCAGTTGAGGGAATTTTAACTAAGGAAAATTCAGAAAAACTGGAAAAAGAATTTAATTTAATTTTTGATCTAAGGTCAAAGGAACTCGATAAATATGTCAAAGATAAAAACGCGGAAAATTTGGTCAACTATCTGAACGGCAGGATTGAGAAAGAATATCGGGAAAAAGAGAATGAATTAGGTGAAAAAATGTGGACGGATGTGGCAAGGATTATTTTCCTGGCCACCATTGATAAATTCTGGACAGAGCATCTGACCGCAATTGATGACCTGCGTGAAGGAATTAATCTTCGCGGATATGCACAAATGGATCCGCTGGTAGAGTATAAAAATGAAGCTTATTCGATGTTTGAGAAACTGTTGGGCGAGATTAACTTTGAGGCGACCAGAAGATTGTTTAAAATTAAGGTAGAGACAAGACGCGGCGTGTCGGTAAGGCAGAAATCCGAAAAAGACCAACCGATGCAGTTTAAATCCGCAGCGCGGGTTGATCCTTATTCGCAAGCCGCTCAAAAGCAAGGTGTGACCTCAATGCAGTCAAATATTCCCAGCGGCCAGATAATTCCTCCGATTGAAGACGCCCATCCCCACATTCATTCCGATAACCAACAACCGCTTTCCAACAACCAATCACCAACGACTGATAATCAAATTGGCTTCCGTGTTAATCTCCCCGGTCAAGTCAAGAAAAAGCCCGGGCGCAACGATCCCTGCTGGTGCGGCAGCGGCAAGAAATACAAAAAATGTCACCTTTTGAGTGATTCCGTTTGATATAATAATCTAAATCTACATAAAAACACCTCTGCGTGCTTCTAGTGTGATATAATAAGATATACTATAATTAATTTTAAGAAATTTTATTATGGCTTTACCTGTAGAAGTATTAACACATTTAAATGAAAAACTGGTAAATAGATGGCATACTCAATTTGAAGCGAGTGGAAATACAAATCTTGAAGGATTATGGCGAAGAACTCAGAATAGAGAGAATAAGGACGAATCAGGTTGGTCACCAACCGATCAAAGAAGAAGAATAGTTCATTATATTGATCAATACGATCTGGTCAGACATCCTGAAGATGTCGGTCTTGGACTGATAACACCGTATCTCTGGCGGGAGGTTGTATCTCCATCTGATGAAATAGCAAAGTATCTTGAATTGTTGCGCGCTGATCTCAATCGAAGAAGATGGGAAAAAAAAGAATCCGGAGATCAATATGGTCATTATATAAAAGACGATTTAGAGATAAAATATCGCGTTTTTGAACGCGATCCTCATGATGAAATAGAAGGAAGAAGCTTTCCTCCTGGCTATATAGTGATGGAAACGACTATTTCTTCCGTTGAGGATTCTGTATCAAGTGATCAAAAACAACATCCCTGGGAAGTCTTGAAAACTGGAATAAGAAAAAAAGATATTAGAGGTAATCCTGAAGAAATTGACGATTTAAGAATACTTGAAAAAAGAGGATTATTACCAATGCAGGTTGAATTAGGTTGTGGTCCGTCGATTGAGGCAGGAATCCCGCCTCTTTACTATTTACACGGTATTTATTATGTTCATAATTCACACACGGGCAAGTTTATATTTGGACCTCAAAAAGATAAATTGTTGATTGATATTGTACAGAACCCTGAAAAATTCTACGGTCGAGCCGCTTTACCATTTTCTGCATCATTAATAGCAGAGCCTACACCTTTTTATAAATTACTCGCAGAATTACATGATCAAGGAATTATAGTTGGAGATATAATTACAAATAATTTTGACGGTTTGCCTAGAGTAGTAGGATTAAAAGAAAGATACATAAGACGTTATGATGAGGTTAACATTACGCCAAAAATAGACTTTGATCCTGATGCTAAGAGTTTAGTTGTAGTCGGTGTTCATGCAGACAGAAGAAGGGTTGAACATTCTGCCAGAGATCAGGGTATACAAGTCATTTATGTTGACCCTGAAGGATACAGATTGCCCGATGGCACATTTACTTCACATCTATTAGAATCTCCGCAAGATGAAGACTTGATAATACGTAAAACAGCAGCAGAATTTGCAGATATGTGGAAATCAACATTCAGATAACCATACAAATCATCTTTTTAATATTTATCTGACCTACTCTAATTTCTTTTAAGAACTCCACTTCATTAATTTCAATCATATGGTTCCCTATAAAAAAGCATTTCAAACGGTGTCATTATCCTAATTAATACTTATTTAACGGTGACACTTTTGGCGAGATTTCTCGGCTTGTCGGGGTCGGCGCCGCGGCCGATACCAAGATAGTAACCCAGAAGCTGACCGACGATGATATTGGGGAAAATCGTCAGATCTCCCAGATCAGGAGTTTTTATCACTTCGTCGAATTCTTCTGCTTCGAAGGGTGCTATTCCTATTATTCTTCCACCGCGGGCTTTAAGCTGGGATGCGCTTGAGAGAACTTCTTCTTTGGATTCATCGTTTGAAGCCAAAATAAAACAGGGCGTGTCCTTTTGAATTAAAGTGATCACTCCGTGTTTTAGCTCACCTGCGGCAAAAGGTTCGGCATGAAGGTAAGAAGTTTCTTTAATCTTTAAGGCAAACTCAAGAGATGCAGGGTAATTCGAATGTTTGCCGATGAGGTAAATATGCTCTTCATCAAGCAAAGATTTAGCGATCGCAATTAAGTGTTTAATTGCGATCGGGGTGAACAGCTTTTTGATTTCTCCCTGTAATTTGCGTAATTTTTGTTTTGCCTGGCTTATTTTTCCCTGCAAAGCTTTACTTAACAGATATAAAGTTGCCAGCTGGGCGGTGAAGGCTTTGGTTGAGACGACGGCGATCTCCGGACCAGCGCCAACAGGCAAGACAATATCCGTTAGTCTTTCTAAAGTCGAACCGCGTGCATTGACTAACGCGACAGTTTTGGCACCTCTGGTTTTGGCAGCTTTGACGGCAATCAGGGTATCTGCGGTTTCACCCGACTGGGAAACGGCGATAAACAAGGTTTTTTTATCTATAAAACGCACAAATGGCATAATTTCGTTTGCCGGGTAAGTCTGTGACTCGACGCCAACATTTGATAAATAATATTTACCGGCTAATGCGCAGTAAGAAGCTGTACCGCAGCCCGTGAGAACAACTTTATATTTTTTCCTGATGAGATCGGCTACTTGTTTCAGCTCATTCAGATTGAGTGAGGCTGTCCCGGAGATGGTGTTTTTTTGCTCATGGATTTCTTTCAAAAGAAAATGGGGATATCCTGATTTTTCCGCATCTTCCAATTTCCAATTAAGCACCTGGGGGGTGAATTCTTTCCTCTTTCCACTGTAGAGGTCGTAAAGATTGACTCCGGCTTTGCTTATGGTGACGCCTTCTCCGTCTTTAAGAAAGTAAACGCGGTTGGTGTATTTTAAAAAAGCCGGTACGTCGCTGCCCAAGAAATATTGGCTATTTTTTTTATCGAATCCGACGACCAGAGGTGAACCGTTTCTGGCGGCAATAACCGTTTCACTTTGATAATCGAGAACTCCGATAGCATTGGAGCCGGTTAATTCATTAAAAGTCGAAAAGACCGCTTCTTTTAAGGAATTTTTTTTATTTTCTATCAGATGTGCGACTGTTTCAGTATCGGTCTGCGAGCTGAATCTGTGCCCTTTTTTCATAAGCTTATCTTTCAGATCCCGATAGTTTTCGACAATACCGTTATGAATCACCGCTATCCTTCCGTTACAGTCAAGGTGGGGGTGGGCATTTTGATCGGTTACACCGCCGTGGGTGGCCCAACGAGTGTGACCGATGGCAATTTTACCCTTGGGTAGATCGGTATTGGCGTCTCCGATCTTACCAATATGTTTATCCACCTGAAGAGCTGGTTTATCGGCCGGTTTAACGGCAATACCCCAGGAATCATAACCCCGGTACTCGAGCTTTTTTAGTCCTTTAAGGACAGTCTGGGCTGCGTTATCTGAATTATCGTTGACTACGGCAAATATCCCGCACATGATAGTAAATTAAAAATTTAAAATGAAAAATTAAAAATACATTGTCATTCCGAATGTATTTCGGAATCCGATCTTTAGAAAAAGCACAGGTTGAACCAAGCCAGCATGACAAGTATTGCATTTCTTTGAAGAATATCAGGAGCAGTTATAGTTTATTCTTTAATCTCGGAATTACTCCCGATTTTTAAAATAAACAGCCAAACCTAGGCTTGAGGGTTTCCGCTGATACTCCCCGATTAAATCGGAGGTCCGATTGTCCGACGTTACGTCGGACCCCTCTCCTCGTCACCCCGACGTTACGTCGGGGTCAGGCGCTCGAAAGAATCATAACTCCCCTATTTCCAAAGAGCAAGTCTATTTTAGCAAACATAAATTCATTAATCAATCTTTCTTTTTTCCAAAAATAAGAATAATAAACCGGTTATCACCAAAAACCAGCCTGATGCAGGTAGCAGTATGGGAAAGGCATTGACCAGGACAATATTAACGATCCAGGCTGCTTTATAATGAGGCCGTTCGGTAATTAATGAATTCAGTATCTGCTCCTTGAGGGGTTCGACTATATGCTTACTATATTCAAACGCAAATAAAAGAAGAATAAAACCAAACAATAAGAGCGTTTTCCATCTGGTCGGTTTGATTAAAAGTATAACGGCTGAAATAATAATTCCCAAAGAATAAAAAATAGCCGGGAAATTGTGAGAAATGATGAAAAGTAGCGTATAAAATATATTTTGTTTTAAATCTGCCGGTATGGTATCAAAAAACCCCATCCACTAATTTTAGCAAAAGCCCGAAAATGGTAAAATATAAACATGTTGGAGCAGTTTCTGGAAAAATATTCGCTCAAGGGAAATTGGATCGATCTGGTTTTTATCGTGATAATCATCTACTTTGTCATGACCCAGAAAGGATTTATAAACACCATCCTTGAGGCTTTGGCGTTTATCCTGTCTTTGATAATTTCGTTTAAGTTTTACCCATTTTTGGGCAAGTTACTGATTTTAAACTTCTCAATTCCCAAGGGAATTTCGCAGGCATCAGGTTTTTTTATTGCTTGGTTTCTGACGGAATTGGTTTTTTCGGTGATCGTGTTAAGGTTATTAGCCAGATTATTCGAGAAATTTCAAAAACATCCTTTAAACATTTCGTTAGGAATTTTGGCCGCTATAATCCAAGCGGCAGCCATTTTTTTATTCTTTGTCAGCTTCGTATTCGCCTTTCCTGTACGAGGCCAGATTAAGCAGGCTTTGCTTGATTCCCGCAGCGGGCCTTACTTCATCAACCTTTCCAGATCAACGGAAAAATATCTTAAAAATATCTTCGGGGGAGCGGTCAATGAAACTCTAAACTTCTTGACGATCAAGCCCAGATCGAATGAAACAGTGGATCTGGGGATTAAGCCGGAGAAAAAACAGCTTGACTATGATTCGACTTCGGAAATCGAGATGTTTAACTCCGTCAATAAAGAGAGAGAGTCGCGCGGCATTAAGTCTTTGTCTTTTGACTATAATTTAAGAGATTTAGCCAGAGAATATGCGATGGAGATGTTTACGCACGGGTTTTTTTCGCATGTGTCCGCAGTTGACGGTTCAACACCCGCAGATCGAGCCGATAGAAAAGGAATAAGTTATCTGGTAGTCGGGGAAAATTTGGCTTTTGCTCCCGACGTCTTTATTGCCCATGACGGTTTGATGAACTCCGAAGGACACAGAAAGAATATTTTATCCGAGGACTACGGTAAAGTGGGAATTGGGGTAGTTGATGGAGGTATATACGGCAAGATGTTCGTGCAGGAGTTCACGAATTAGAATAATTCCATCTGGCTCCGGGATTCTTTTTTAACCCCTTTTTCTTTATCCGGTTTTTTTTGGGCAAAGATGCGGATTTTAAGGGATTTAATCTCCAATTTATCAAAGTAACCTTTCAGAGCCGGTTTGAACCAGTTAAAAACAGCGCTTTTCAGATTAAACTCAATCGGAACATCTCGGACGATTTGGGCAAGTTTTTTCGAAAGGAGGATGTTTTCCTTTTCTATCGCCAAAATCGTTTTGACTTTTTCGTTATCAACCTTATCCAGATTTTTCAATAAATTTTCCACAGAGTTATACTCCGCGATTAGTTTCACCGCGGTTTTGGGACCGATACCTTTGGCCCCGGGATAATTATCAGAAGGATCGCCCGTCAAGGCTTTTAAATCCGGTATTTCTGCAGGGGAAACAGACATTTTATTTTTTACTTCGGTCTCGTCGTATAATTTGATATTCGATAGCCCAACTTGGGGAGCCAGTACAAAGTTATATTTATTTACCAGCTGTAAAATATCTTTATCACCAGTAAGTATCAACACTTTCATTTTGTTTTCAGCTGTTTTGGTAAGGGTTCCGATGATGTCGTCAGCCTCATATCCGTCCTTTTCCAGATAATTGATTCCGCTTTTTTTCAGCGCTTCTTTAAGCAGCGGAATCTGTGATTTAAAATCGTCTACCAGGGGCGGTCTTTGAGCCTGATATTTTTTGAATAACCGATTTCTGAAAGTAGGCTTGGGAGTGTCAAAACAGACTACAATATGGCTGGGTTTAAAATCGGTTACGGCTTTATGCAGCATAGAGAAAAAGCCGTAGATGATGTTGGTTGGCGTGCCGTCTTTGGTTTTGAAGGGAGGTAAAGCATGGAAGGCGCGGTGCATGATCGCGTTGCCGTCGATAAGTAAGAGAGTCTTCATATACGTAATACTGATCTACGGATTCTACGCGGATCTACGGATATGCGGATAATCCCACCTTTTTATCCCCTCCTTATAAAGGAGAGGGGAAACAGGGGAGGTGTCGGAATATCCGCCGCGTCAAACGTGGTCGGGACGATTGACGTCCCGCATCATTCGAATAAGATCCATAATCCGTATGATATTAATTTAATTTTGCTTTTGCGCCGACGATCTTCTCAAACTCTTCCTGATCCAGACTTTCGGTCTTCAGCAAGGCTTCGGCAACCTTATCAAGATTTTGCCTGTTATTTTTGATAGTCTGAATTGCAATTTTATACTGGGTAGTTATTATTGACTTAACTTCCTCGTCAATCTTGGCCAGCATGTCCTGCGATACGGTATTTCGCTCCCAATAGGTTTTACCCCATTCGGTAACATCCATGGTCGGGCCGAAATTGACAGGACCGAGTTGGCTCATTCCGTACTCTACCACCATAGCGCGAGCGATATTGGTCGCCTGGTCAAAGTCATTGGCAGCTCCGGTTGTGGTTTCATTAAAAACCAACTCTTCGGCAGCGCGTCCACCCATCATGACCGTGATCTGCTCCAGCAGATGGGTTTTTGTCTCATGGAGCTTATCTTTTGCAGGCGGTATCAAAGTAAACCCCAGCGATAATCCTCTTGAGACAATAGAGATGCGGTGAACCGGGTCGGTATGGGGTAGGAAGTGAGAGGCAATGGCATGACCTGCTTCGTGGTAGGCGGTCAATCTCTTATCAAGATCCGATTGAAGTCTCTTTTTTTCCGGTCCTAATTTGACTTTTGTGGCTGCTTCTTCAATATCATCCATGACGATTGTATCTTTACCGTTTCTGGCAGCATAGATGGCAGCTTCATTTAGCATATTTTCCAGGTCGGCTCCGGAAAATCCCACCGTTCTTTTGGCGACTTTTTCCCAGTCGACTTCTTTGGTGAAGGGTTTTCCATTGGCATAGATTTTTATGATCGCTTTTCTGCCCTCAAGGTCGGGAAAGTCGACGGTAACTCGACGATCAAATCGGCCCGGGCGAAGTAAAGCAGAATCCAGAAGATCCCCGCGGTTAGTAGCCGCAACGACTACAACCTGCTCATTTGGCGTAAACCCATCCATCTCAACTAAGATTTGATTCAGGGTTTGCTCCCGTTCGTCATGCGAAGGCATAACTCCTACCGAGCGCGCCCTACCTATGGCGTCGACTTCATCGATGAAGATAATGGCAGGAGCGCTCTTTTTGGCTGTGGCGAAAAGGTCCCGGACGCGGGCTGCGCCAATTCCAACGAGCATCTCCATGAATTCCGAACCTGCGATAGAGAAAAAGGGGACGCTGGCTTCGCCGGCTACCGCTTTGGCAAGCAGGGTTTTTCCGCAGCCTGAAGGTCCAACCAAAATCACACCTTTAGGGGTGCGAGCTCCTAATTTTTTATATTTTTCCGGGTGTTTTAAGAAATCGACAACTTCCTCCATCTCTTTTTTTGCTTCATCAATTCCGGCCACATTTTTAAAAGTGACTTTGGGAAGGTCTTTGTTGAATCGCTTGGCCCGAGATTGTCCGAAAGAAAAGACTGATTCCTGAGCTCCCTTGGCTTGACGAAAAAGAAAAATAAAAAAGGCCACCATCAGAATCGTAGGTATGACATTGCTTAAGAAATTGACGATACCGGCCGATCCCTGAGTGTCTTTGATAACTATATCTATGGAAGAGAGGTCTATATTCTCGTCACGCAGAGTTGTAAGAAAGCTTTCACCCTGTTCTTTATAGGTAAGCGCGAGCTTGTCATTTTTATAATAGACGATGATTTTATTATCGATTATTTCCAGTTTCTCTACTTTTTTATTTTTGATTTCTTTGACAACGGCGGTGATTGATTTTTCAGGTAAAGCTTGCTTGATCTCGCTGGAGATAGATCTAAGCAGGTAAAATGAAAAAAATCCGACGAAAATGATGATAAAAAGCGTCTTAAGATCCAACCTGAACTTAAATTCTGCCATTTTTTTAAGGGAGTTTGGGTTTTTTTTGAAGCTTTTTGAATTGGCCATTAGATAATTTTAGCAAATTATTGCTAAAATAGTAGCCAAGATGAGAATAATAAAATATAAAAATGAAAAGGAAAAGCTGATAATTGACGTGATAATACAAGCTTTGGCTAAGGGGGGAATCGTTGTTTCACCGTCTGACACCGTTTATGGATTGCTGGCAGATGCCACGGATGAAAAAGCGGTAAAAAAACTGATTGAATTTAAGAATCGGCCAACAGGTAAAGCAATTGCCGTATTTATCCCGGATTTTTTAATGTTACAAGACCAAGTGCATGTTAATGAAAAACAAAAAAAAGTTTTGCAGGAATTACTGCCCGGGCCTTTTACCATTATCCTTGATTCAAAACATCAAGTTTCTAGACTGCTCGAGTCAGAAAGAGGAACATTGGGGGTTAGATTACCGGACTACCAATTTTTACTCAATTTAACCAATAAATTTGGCAGGCCGATTACCGCCACCTCGGCAAACCTAGCGGGAAAATCTCCCCATTACTCAATTAAATCGCTATTGAATCAGTTGCCGGAAAAGAAAAAACAGTTGATAGATTTGATAATAGATAAGGGAAAGCTGCCGCGGATTAAACCGTCGACGGTCATGGATCTGACACGTCCCAGAATTAAGATTGTCAGAAAAGGAGATATTGTTTTTTCCGAATCGCAAAAGTATTTCTCGGAATCCCCCTCACAAACAAAAAAAATTGCCCGATATCTCTATGGCAAATTTGCAAAAAAAGTTGACGAAAAACCCTTAATTTTTATCCTCCAAGGGGATCTGGGAGTGGGAAAAACTGTTTTTGTCAAGGGGTTGGCTGAAATTCTAGGCATAAATAATATAATTTCCCCCTCTTTTGTTATTTATTATGAATACGCTTTGATTAATCGATTAATCAAAGCGTTCGTGCATGTTGATCTATATAACATCGAGGACCGAGAAGAATTTAAGCACCTGGGTCTGGAGAAATATTTAAAGCCCGGCAACATTCTGTGTATTGAGTGGGGAGAGAAAGCGGGGGAGATTATCGATTTGCTTAAAAGGCGGGGAAAGGCAATTTATATTAGGATGGATTATAAAAGTGAAAAGGAGAGAGAGATCATCGTTCAAAATTAACCCGGAAATCAAAAATTTTTATTATGCTAATTTTAGCCATTGAGACTTCGGCGGATGAGACCGCGGCAGCGATAACCGAAGGAAGAAAAGTTTTGTCGAATGTAATTTATTCCCAGATTAATCTACATAAAAAGTGGGGAGGAATTTACCCCAGTTTAGCCAAAAGAGCCCATGAGGAAAGGATTGACAAAGTAATTGAAAAAACTCTTATCAATTCTCAATTTTCAACTTCCCCTTCGATAAGCTCAGGGTCCCGAGCGGAGTCGAGGGACAATTTTCAGTCAAATCACAAATCTCAAATAGCAAATTCCCAAAAAAAATTTGAAAATAAAATGAAAAATATAGATTATATTGCAGTTACACAGGGACCTGGGTTGGCCGTGGCTTTGGAGGTAGGAATAAAAAAAGCCAAAGAACTGGCAGCAAAATACCAGAAAAAACTCATCGCGGTAAATCATCTTGAGGGCCATATCTACTCCAGTTTTGCCCAAAACAGTAAAGGCAATCCGAAAAGAAGTTTCGAATTTCCTTATTTAGCGCTAATTGTTTCGGGAGGACATACCGAAATCGTGATATTTCAGGACCAGATTAAATATCAAGTAATCGGCGAGACCAGAGACGATGCTGCGGGTGAGGCGCTGGACAAGGCGGCAAAGTTATTGGGTCTGGGATACCCCGGGGGTCCGGCGATTGAAAGACTGGCCAAAGAAGTAGACAATCGAGACATTTACGAATTTCCCCGACCGATGATGAAAGCCGATAATCTGGACTTTTCTTTTTCGGGATTAAAAACAGCGTTTTATTATTTCTTAAAAAACAATAAACCCCCCCCGATTTCCTTTTCATTTCCGGGAGGAGATAAAGGAGCGGTTAAAAATATTAGAGAGTTGGCAAGCTCTTTTCAACAGGCGGTATTTGATACTTTAATATTTAAAACCAAAAAAGCTATACAACAGACAGGGATCAACAGGTTGGTAGTCGGAGGAGGAGTCATAGCAAATCTCTATCTTCGTAAATCGTTAAGAAATATGATGAGAATAAATAAAGGTCAAATTTATTTTCCACCTTTTAAATACTTAACCGGAGATAATGCGGCGATGATTGGCGTAGCCGCATATTATAAAGCAAGAAGAAGAATTTTTAGCAATCCCCAGACTTTAGACAGGATTCCTCGCTTTTCGCTTTCAGAGGTCAAAGGATTGGGGTATAATTAAAAAGTGCTATCGGTAAAAAATTTAACAGTCAAGGTCGGGAGTAAAACGATTCTTAAAGACTTTAATTTTAAATTCAAGAAAGGTAAGGTTTATGCTTTGATGGGTCCAAACGGGTCGGGAAAGTCGACGCTGGCTTTTGTCTTAGCGGGACACCCGACGTATAAAATCGATGGCGGAAGTTTGAAATTTGAAGCAAGAGACATTGGCGGATTAAGTCCCGACAAGAGGGCGAAACTGGGAATATTTTTGTCATTTCAGAGCCCGCTTGCGTTATCGGGCGTCAATGTTTTTCAACTGCTTCGCTTGGCTTTGACCAAGCAGAAAGACCCGTTAGCTCTTAAAAAAAGGATAGACAAGACAGCAAAAAAATTAGGCATAAAAGAAGAATTGTTGAACAGGTCTTTGAATGAAGGTTCGTCAGGCGGCGAGAAGAAAAAACTTGAGATGTTACAGGCGGCTATTCTTAACCCGAAGCTGTTAATTTTTGATGAGATCGATACAGGCGTTGACATCGATGCCTTAAAAAAAATTTCCCAATTTCTGGACGAGACTAAGAGCGGTAAAACTTATTTGATCATCACGCACTACAACCGTATTTTACATTACATTAAACCGGATAAAGTGCTGGTGATAATGGATGGGAGGTTGGTCAAGTCGGGAGGAGCTAAACTGGCGGAAGAGATAGAAAAATACGGATATGAGAAAATAAATCCGAAAACCTAAATCCGAAGTTCGAAACAACAGCAAAATTCAAATTTCCCAAACGCCTCCCCTCTAATCCCCTCCTTAAATAAGGAGGGGAGACTGAAGTTGTTTTTTCCCCTCCTTGGAAAAGAGGCGAGACAGGGGAGGATTGATGTTTTGAAATATGGTTTTAAAAAATTAGAATTTGTTTCGGATTCCGATACCCGAATTTTTTATACACATGCAAGATATAACTCGATCAGCATTGGATTTTGAGTATAAGTACGGTTTTTCTATGCCTTCAAGGTACACTTTTCGAGCCAAAAAGGGGTTAAGTGAAGAGACTGTTCGTAATATTTCGCAAATTAAAAAAGAACCAAACTGGATGACAAAATTCAGGCTAAAATCATACGATATTTTTAAACAGAAGCAAATGCCGGACTGGGGAGCAGATCTAACCCGGATTGATTTTGACAATCTCTACTACTATATTAAACCAACTGAAAAACAAGTTAACTCCTGGAGAAAACTGCCTAAGGAAATCAAAGAAACTTATGACCGGATCGGAGTGCCAGAGGCGGAAAAAAAATTCCTGGCAGGCGTATCTGCCCAGTATGAATCGGAAGTAGTGTATGAGAGTTTTAATAAAGAGTTAAAAAAACTCGGGGTAATTTTTTGCGATATGGATACTGGTTTGCGTCTTTATCCCGAAATTGTGAAAAAATACTTTGGTAAATTAATCCCTCCCCATGACAATAAATTTGCCGCTTTAAATTCCGCAGTCTGGTCAGGGGGATCATTTGTCTACGTGCCAAAAGGCGTGAAAGTGGGATTACCGCTTCAGGCTTATTTCAGAATCAATGCGGAGCGATTTGGTCAATTTGAAAGAACTTTAATTATCGTAGAAGAAGGCAGCTTTGTTCACTATGTCGAAGGCTGCACAGCTCCTATCTATACGACTGATTCCCTGCATGCGGCCGTGGTTGAGATTTTTGTGCACAAAAACGCCAGAGTCCGCTACACCACAGTGCAGAATTGGAGCAACAATGTCTATAATCTGGTGACCAAAAGAGCCCGTACCGATGAGTCGGCTGTGATGGAGTGGGTTGACTGTAACCTGGGTAGCCGAGCGACCATGAAGTATCCAAGCGTCTACCTGTATGGTAAAGGATCAAGAGGTGAGGTTTTGTCTATTGCCTATGCGGGCAAAGGACAGCATCAGGATGCCGGGGCTAAGATGCTGCATTTTGCCCCCAATACTTCCTCAAGAATTATCTCCAAGTCAATTTCCAAAGCCGGAGGAAGAACTTCTTACCGCGGTCTGGTCCAAGTGATGCCGGGAGCCAAAAAATCTTCGGTTTTTGTCAGCTGCGACGCATTGATTCTGGATGAAGAGTCAAGATCAGACACTTATCCCTATATGAAAATCAAAGAAAACGATATTTCAGTTCAACATGAAGCTACTGTGGAAAAGTTGGGCGAGGAAAAGCTTTTTTATCTGACTTCAAAAGGAATTTCTAAATCTGACGCCGAGGGATTGCTGGTGAACGGTTTTATTGAACCGGTGACCAAAGAGATCCCTTTGGAGTATTCGATAGAGCTTAACAGATTAATTAATTTGGAGATGTCAGGGTCGGTTGGTTAAAGATAGTTAAAAATCGTTGAAAATAGTTGAAAATGGCTAAATTTGTAAATCTCAACCGAGAAAAAAAAGACAGATACATATTCAATAAACCAGGAAAGTATATTGTTTATTTCAAGAATTTATCGGGAAAATTTGAATTCGAATTAAAAGCTGCGGGTATCGATTTGGATATCTTCGGTCTATTTATCGGAAAAGGAAAAGATAAATTTGAGGTTGAGACCATTCAAAAGCATTCAGCTCCCGAGTCAACTTCTAATTTGCTGATCAAGGGAGTATTTTATGATGAGGCGAAATTTATTTACCAGGGACTGATTCGGATAGAGAAACAAGCACAGAAAACTCACGCTTATCAAAAAAATCAAAACTTGATCATGTCGGACAAGTGTTTTGTTGACTCGCGACCTTTTCTGGAGATATTGGCTAATGATGTGTTTTGCACCCACGGATCAACTACGGGCAGGCTTAACGAAGAGCAGATTTATTATCTTCAGACCCGTCATTTAGATTATAATTCAGCTCAAGGGCTGCTTATCGGCGGATTTACCCGCGAAATTCCCGACAGAATAAAAAGCTATGGATATAAAATTGATTAAAAAGGACTTCCCGATTTTTAATAACGATCCCGATCTGGTCTACCTTGATTCGACGGCTACGTCTTTAAAGCCAAGGCCGGTAATTGAAAAAGAAAGAGAGTATTACGAAAAATATTCGGCCAATGTCTTTAGGGGAATTTACAAAATTTCTGAAAAAGCCACGGAAGAATATGAGGAGACACGGAAAATTGTCCAGGTATTCATAAGCGCGGGAAGTTCCAACGAGATAGTGTTTACGCGAAATACGACGGAGTCTCTGAATCTTGTGGCTTATTCTTTGGGGAGAAAAATTATTTCCCAAGGAGATGAATTAGTTACGACAATCATGGAACACCACTCGAATTTTGTCCCCTGGCAACAGCTAACCTTGGAGAACGGTGCAATACTTAAAGTGATGGATGTATCCGATGAGGGATATTTAGATCTTGAAAATCGTCATTCCGGCAGGCGAAACGCGACCGGAGCCGTAGTTGACCGCGATTCCGGACACCGCATCGCCAGAGCTTCGGGAGGTAACCAATCCGGAATGACGTTAAACAACTTGGATAAAATAATCACCAAAAAAACGAAAATACTTGCACTTACATACGTTTCCAACGTTTTAGGAACGATTAACCCAATTAAAGCAATAATAAAGGCTGCAAAAAAAATTAATCCTGAAGTAATTGCGGTTATTGACGCTGCCCAAGCTGCGCCCCATATGAAAATTGACGTACAGGATCTTGGTTGTGATTTTCTTGCTTTTTCTTCTCATAAGATGTTGGGCCCGACCGGCGTTGGGGTCTTGTGGGGCAGGTATGAATTACTAGCCGACATGTTTCCATTTAACTTCGGTGGTGAGATGATTGAAGAAGTTTATCTCGATAGAACAGTATTTAAATATCCTCCGCATAAATTTGAAGCGGGAACTCCCCATATTGCAGGAGTAATAGCCCTAAAGACGGCGGTTGAATATCTGCAAAATATTGGGATGGAGAAGATTAGACAACACGAAGCTCAAATTACGCAACACGCGCTTAACGAGCTAAACAGACATTTTAGCGGCCAGATCAACATCTTGGGACCAAACCTTGCGGCTCAAAAGGGTGGAATAATAGCTTTTACATTCGGCAAGTATCACTCTCACGACATTGCCCAGATTCTAGACGAAGTGAATATCTGCGTTAGAGCCGGCAACCACTGTACCATGCCGCTTCATGACAGGCTAGGTGTCAATTCATCTGTTCGAGCGAGTTTTTATTTGTATAACACGATTGAAGACGTTGCTAAACTTATAACCGGACTAAAGAAGGCGCAAACGATACTGGGTTAAAGATAGTGTGATAACTTAAGGTTTGCAACCGAGTAACCCAGTATCTACCTGTCTAATTTCGCTTTTTCGCTCCGAGAGAGCTGCAAATCGGAGTAAGACGGGTATACAACTACGCTACATAGTGGATGTAGCGGATAGATAGAATAAAAGAGTCATTGCGTAATTAGCAATCAATTTGTCACTCTGGCTTGTCCAGAATCTACAAATTGATTAACAACGATTCTGGATGCGCCCCGCCACAGGCGGGGCTTACCAGAATGACGTAAGGAATGATTAAAATTTCTTATTACGCAATAAGTCTAAATAGAGTATGAATATTTACAGTGAAATAGTTTTAGAACATTATAAAAACCCTCATAATTACGGTTCCATAAGTAAAGCAAATAAAAAAACCGTTTTATTCAATCCGTCCTGCGGTGATCGAATTGAGATGGAGGCGGTATTTACTAAAAAGAAACTGGAGGAAATAAAATTTAGAGGACAAGGGTGTGCTATTTCAATTGCTTCAGCGTCGATGCTCACCGATTATGTCAAAAATAAGGCAAATGAGGATTTGCAAAAACTCGACAAAGAATTTATGATTAAAATGTTGGGAATAAATTTAGGGCCAAGCAGAATCAAATGCGCACTATTGCCGCTTGAGGCATTACATAATTTAATAAATTCAAAATCTTAATTTCTAAACTCTAAATAAACCCAAAATTCTAAATTCAAATTTTAAAAACAAGAATTGAGATTTTGAATATTTGATTTTTGAAATTGTTTAGGTTTTAGGGGTTTAGAATTTAGAGTTTTGTAATTATATGGATGATCAACAACTAAAAGATCCTAATAATCCATCCGGTCCGGTTACGATACGTAACCTCAAGATGCATGTGGATCGCGATCTTTGCATCGGAGCAGCAACCTGCGTAGCTATAGCGCCCAAAACTTTTGTCCTGGATTCTGAAGCAAAGGCAATAATCCTTGCTTCAGCCGATCAGGACAGCGATAATGTAATCATTGACGCTGCAAAGGGATGTCCGGTTGCTGCGATCATAATTGAAGATCAAAATGGCAATAAGATTTTTCCTCAATAAGCTATGAAATTTACTTGGAAGATCGGCGGCGAAGCAGGATTTGGAATTCTGACTTCGGGACTGGTATTTTCCAAAATAGCCAATCGTCTTGGATATTTCACTTTTGACTATATTGAGTATCCTTCTCTTATCCGCGGAGGGCATAATGCCCTGGAAGTGGTAGTTTCAGATGAAGAGGTGCATGCGCTTAAACAGGATATTGATTTTTTGGTTTGTCTCAACGAGGACACGTATAAAAATCATAAACACAGGTTGTCCGGGAATGCTTTTGTTCTCTATGATCCGGAAGAATTTAGCATCAGTGAAAATAAGCGTCAAAAAATATCCGTACCATTCAAAAAAATACTGTCTGATCTAAAGGGGCAACCGGTGATGAAGAATACGATTGCGATGGGGGCAACTTTGGCGGTCTTAGGGTCAGACCTCGGGATTCTAAATGAAATTATTGAAAGACAGTTTATACACAAGGGGCAAGAAGTAGTTGATTTTAACAGGCAATTTGCCGCTTTGGGCTTTGATTTTATAGTTAAGAATTTCAAAGCAAACATCAAGCCGCTAATGCCAAAAAAAGCGGGAGACGAAACTTTTGTAATGACCGGTAATGACGCTTTTTCGCTGGCTTCGATAATAGCCGATTGCAGGATGTACTGCGCTTATCCAATGACCCCGTCCTCTTCCGTACTGACAACTATGGCGTCCTGGCAGGACAAGGCGGGAATTGTAGTTCGCCACGCTGAAGATGAAATATCTGTAATCAATACCGCTTTAGGGTCGTCTTTTATGGGGGCAAGGTCGGCCGTTGGGACATCGGGCGGCGGATTTGCTTTGATGGTGGAGTCAATCTCTTTTGCCGGAATAGCAGAGATGCCGATTGTTATCTTTTTGGCTCAACGGGCAGGGCCGGCTACAGGCATGCCTACCTGGACCGAGCAAGGCGATTTACTATTTGCCTGCTTTTCCGGCCACGGTGAATTTCCTAAAATTGTCCTTGCTCCGGGCGACATCCGGGAAATGGTTAAACTGACCGTAAAAGCATTCAATCTGGCCGATATCTATCAGACTCCGGTAATTGTCATGTCAGATATGTACTTGTCAGAATCGCACAAATCAATCAAACAACAATTTTTAACTTCCTTGATTAACGAATATAAGATAGATCGTGGAGAAACCATCTCTGAATTATCCAATTCCCAATTATCAACTTCCAACAAATACTTAAGATACCAGATAACTGAAGACGGAATTTCCCCAAGATTAATACCGGGAGTGAAAGGACAATTCTATCAAGCCAACTCTTATGAGCATATTGAAGACGGTCATACGACCGAATTGGCAGAATCACGGAAAAACCAGGTAGATAAAAGAAATAGAAAAAATCAAACTTATTTAAAGACGCATTTTGAAGCTCCCAGCGTCTACGGTAATTTGGAGGAGAGTGATTCTGTCTTTGTCGGTTGGGGAAGCACAATGGGGTCGATACTTGAAGCGCAAAAGGTTCTTAATGCAAAGGCAAGAAAGACTGCTTTTATCCATTTCAATCATATTTATCCTTTAGCCAGGGAGAAGGTGGAACCTTTATTTAAAGATAAAAAACGTTATATTCTGGTTGAGAATAATTCACAGGGTCAATTCGGCCAGTTATTGATGATGCAGACGGGTATTGAAATTAAGGAAAAAATATTGAAATATGACGGGAGGCCTTTTTGGCCGGAAGAAATTGCTGATCATATAATAAATAACACATAACACGTAACATTTGAAAAATAGTTTTCTGATGTTTCATGTTAGGTGTTTTATATTTCATAATTTGATGTCAACAATACAAGACTTTAGCGGTTATACCCCTTCCTGGTGTCCGGGTTGTGGAGACTGGGGGATAGGGATAGCTATAAAGACAGCGTTTTCACAGCTTGGATATGATCCCTCCCGTATCATGGTGGTATTTGGTATCGGCTGCTCGGGCAATATGAATGATTTTTTGAATGCTTACGCTATACATTCATTGCACGGCAGGGCGCTGCCAAATGCCATTGGAGCAAAAATAGCCAATCATCAGATGCCGGTGGTTGCAATAGTAGGGGATGGCGACTGCTACGGCGAGGGCGGCAATCATTTTATGCATGCCTGCCGGGGCAATCACGATATCACGGTCGTAGTTCACGATAACGGCGTCTATGGTTTGACTACGGGACAGGTGGCGCCAACCGCTCAAAAAGGTTTTAAATCCAAGTCTACTCCCTCAGGGATAATCGACACGCCGATTAATCCCCTAACCCTGGCGTTGACGCAAGGAGCAAGTTTTGTAGCGCAGTCCTTTGCCGGCAATGTCAATCATGTAATTGAGATGATCAAGGCCGGAATCAATCATCAGGGCTTTTCACTGGTAAACGTGCTTCAGCCTTGCGTGACTTTTAACAAAATCAATACTTATCAGTATTACCTCAAGCACAGCTATAAACTTGAGCAACAATATAATAAGGAAGATTTCAACGAGGCAGTTAAAAGAGCAGCGGAAATGACCTTACAAGATAAATTTCCGTTGGGTATTTTGTACCAAATTCAACGTCCGACTTACACCGCGAGTCTTCCTCAATTATCAGCAGGAACGCTGCTGGAAAAAAAGAGATATACTGAGTACGATAAGCTGATTGGCGACTTCAAATGATAAGTTGACAATTAGCAATTATTCTGCTAAACTGCTAATTAACATGACACTATTGGCTAAGACTTCGGATCAATCAATTTATCCGGTAGTTGCGGTAAGAGACGCTATTGTTTTTCCCGGAACAGAAAACGTACTGGTTTTTGGCCGGCCCAAAAGTTTGGCCGGAATTGAAGAGGGGACGAGAAAAGGCAATAAGGTGGTTTTGATCATGCAGAAAAATTCTTCAGTAGACGACCCCAATAAAGAAGACCTTTTTCAGGTAGGGGTGTTGGCCAGCATAGAAAAGACGGCTTCAGGAGAGAGAGGCGAAATTAATGCCATGGTGAAAGGAAGAGAAAAGGTGAAGACAATTGAGTTTACTAAAGATTCACCATACTTGGAGGCAAGAGTAGAGAAGCTGCAAGACAAAATAGAGGAAGATGAAGAGGTCCAGGCGATGGCAAGGCATCTGGTTACCCAAATCAAGCGAGCTATCAATCTGGGAAAAACCGTGGATTTGGTATTTCTCATGAATATTCTGAATATTTCAAACCCTCAGGATTTCTCCTATCAAATAGCAGTAGTTTTGGATCTTAAAACTCTCGAGAGACAAAAACTTCTAGAGGAGATTAATCTTAAATCAAGGTTAAAGCAGGAAATTGAATATATCAATCGGGAAATAAAAGTACTCGAAATTGAAAAAAATATATCTTCAAAAACTCAACAAAAATTCGAACAAGGCATGAGGGAAAACTTCTTACGGGAAAAGATGAAGACAATCGAGGAGGAATTGGGAAGCAAGGGTGAAGACCGAGACGTTGCTGAATATAGAGAAAAGATCAGAAAAGCTAAAATGCCACAACAAGTCGAAGAAAAAACCCTAAAGGAATTGAAAAGACTGTCTCAGATGTCACAGTTTAATCCGGAAGCATCTTATATCCGTACTTATATTGATTGGTTGGTAGAACTACCTTGGTCGGTCGCATCATCCAATAACGTAGACATTAAGGTCGCGGAGAAGATACTAAATGAGGACCACTACGGACTTAAAAAAATAAAGGAGAGGATATTGGAATATTTGGCTATTTTGGAATTGAGAAAGAGACGAGAGTTAAAAGAAAATAGTACGAAGAAAGAGAACCAGCCCACGATTCTTTGTTTTGTCGGACCACCCGGAGTGGGTAAGACTTCGCTTGGCAGGTCGATCGCCCGTTCATTGGGGAGAAAATTTGTCAAGATTTCGCTTGGCGGAATCCGGGATGAGGCAGAAATAAGGGGACACAGAAGAACCTATGTCGGCTCGATGCCCGGAAGGATAATCCAGGGGATAAAACAGGCCGGAACCAAAAATCCCGTATTTATGCTTGACGAGATCGACAAAGTAGGACGAGATTATAGAGGAGATCCTTCAGCAGCGCTTCTTGAGACTTTGGATCCGGAACAAAACCATTCATTTTCGGATCACTATTTGGAGGTCCAGTTTGATTTGTCAGATGTTTTTTTCATAACTACCGCCAATATTTTAGATACTATTCCAGATGCGTTGCTTGACCGATTGGAAGTAATTCATTTTCCCGGATATACGGAGGATGAGAAATATAATATTGCCAAAAGCCACCTGATCAAAAAGCAACTGGAAGCGCACAGCCTAAATCCAGACGAAGTTAAAATAACAGATCATACCCTGAGAACAGTTATCAGACGCTACACACGCGAGGCGGGAGTAAGGGAATTGGAGCGGCAAATTGCTGCAATCTTTAGAAAGGTAGGCAGAGAGATTGTGGAAAACAAGACCAAAGTTAAAGTGGTCGGGGTGTCTGACATTTCCAAGTATCTTGGACCTTATAAGTATTCATCCCAGATAATTGAGGAGAAAGACACCGTGGGGATATCAACGGGTCTTGCCTGGACACAGGCAGGAGGAGACATATTATTTATCGAGGTAGCCGTCATGCCCGGTAAAGGAGGGTTGACGCTTACCGGTCATCTGGGAGAAGTAATGAAAGAGTCGTGTCAAGCAGCTTTGTCATATATCAGGTCTCGCTGGTTTGTCTTTAAGCAGCCGAAGGAATTTTTCTCCAAAATCGATATTCATGTTCACGTTCCTGAAGGTGCGGTGCCCAAAGACGGACCTTCCGCAGGAATTGCAATCACTACAGCAATGGTGTCTGCCTTGACTAAAATTCCCGTAAGAAGGGATGTTGCAATGACAGGAGAGATCACTTTAAGAGGCAGAGTGCTTGAAATTGGCGGAGTAAAGGAAAAAGTGATCGCTGCTCATCGCGCCGACATTAATACCGTGATTATGCCTAGAGAAAATAAAAAAGACCTGGTGGACATACCGGCCCAGGTCTTAAAGAAACTCAATTTCAAATTCGTCGATCATATGGATGATGTTCTAAAACAGGCTATAGTTTTTCCCAAAAATCACCAAGGATTTCAAGTTGAATCCAAGAAAATCTTCGCCCAGCTACAGAAGCCGAATTAGTGCAGTCTGAGATAGAAATTTCTTAAACTTAAAGCCAGATCATAAAATTTATACAGTAGCGGATTAATTATTAAATCGTAACTCCCAACCAATTCAACAAATTTTCCTCCATACCCCTCTTTAAATCTGGTAAATCCAGCCCAGGGATGATCAGAATCATAGCCAGGCGGTAGTGAACCCCATAGATCGATTTTTTTTGCTCCGAGTTTTTTCCCAAGCCTTATCGACTCCCACATCAGCAGATTGGAAGCCATAAGATTGCGATACTGATCCGAAGTTCCACCGTATACATAGTACAAAGTATTTTTAAAGAAGAAAAGCTGATATGCGGCTAAGGGAATATTCTGATAATAAGCAATCAAGATATGGGAAATTTTATTTTTCAAATTTTCCCAGACAGTTTTATGGTAGATATAATTATGACCAAAATATCTTTGCCTTCTGGTTGTTTCAAAATATAACTTTTGGAATAATGTAAAGCCTTCATTATTCGACATTTCTTTAACCGTAACCCCTTTTTTTGTGGCCAGACGGATGTTGTATCTGGTCTTTGGATGCATGTTATTCAGAAGCTGTTCTTCGGATTTTGTTAGATCAATTATTTGTGTCCAATTTGGGAATAATGGATGCTTTGAACTTATTATTTTAAATTTTGAATTTACTTCGAATTTCGAATTTCGAATTTCGGATTTGAACACATAGGGTTCTATCTTGATAAAGATTAGGTTATTTTTTTTGCCGTAGTTATATAAGAACTTCAAAACTTTTATCGAAGGAAAAACCGAGCGGGGAAGATAACCGATTTTATAGTTCGAAAAGGGGATTTTGTGCAGGGTGATCTGATAAATATTTTGTAGAGACGCATTGCTATGCGTCTCTACGCTTTTGAATTCACCTATTCTTAAAACTTCTATTCCCGTCTTTTTTCTTGCCACTCCCCAATCCCAAGATTGCAATGGATGTGTCGCTGTTTGATTGAAGACATTTTTGTTAAAATTTTCTTCAATTTTTTGAATTTTCATGGGAATTTAAATCATTGTTATACTTCAATAACTTAAGGATTGCTACAGAGTTATATCAAATTCTGTTGAATACTCTGTTGTCATCCTGAACTAGTACGCCCTGAGCTTGTCGAATGGGTTTCAGGATCTGCTATTTTAAATCAGATGCTGAAATAAATTCGGCATGACATTCAATCAAGCGGATTTGATATTATTAAGTATATACCCAATCTAATTCCGCTTTTTCGCGCTCCGAGAAAGCTGCAAATCGGAGTAAGATAGGATATAAGCTAAAGTTTTAACCTGTCAGATCGGAATTAGCTTGGTTTGACAATAAATCAAGTGTCGATTTGGCACATTTTTGCCAGGAAAAAAGACGTATTCTTTGACCTCCCTTTTTTATCAAATCACTTCTTAATTTACGATTTTCGGCCAAGAGGGTTAATTTTTCTTTAAGTTCAAGAGGATCTTTAGGATCAAAATACAGGCAGGCTTCACCCCCAACTTCCGGCAGACTCGAGGCGAATGAGGATATTACCGGACATCCAAAGCTCATAGCCTCCAGAACCGGTATGCCGAATCCTTCATAGAGTGACGGTAGAACAAAGCAAAAAGCATTTTGGTATAGAACTGTCAGCTCTTGATCGGATACAAATCCTTTGAAAATAACGTCTTTTTTTAGCTTTAAACCTTCAACTTTCTTAAAAATGTAATCATACAGCCAGCCTTTTTTTCCGGCAATTATTAACTTGAATTCCGGGTTATTTTGTCGAAAGAGCGTAAACGCATCGATTAAAGTATCGAGGTTTTTACGCGGTTGAAGAGTTCCAACAAATAAGATATATTTTTTATCGATACTTTTGATTTTTGATTTTTGATTTTTGATTTTTTTTTCATATCCATTAAGAATTACCTCAATTTTTTCTTCCTCAACGTCATAAAACCTAACGATATCCTTTTTGGTCGTATTAGAAACCGCGATGATTTTTTTGGCTTTTTCAACCGCGCGTCTTGTCCAATTTTTGAGTTTAAATAAATCTTTTTTAAGAAACTCCTGAGGATAATAGAAAAAAGATAGGTCGTGAATGGTCACGATTGTAGGAATTGGAGTAAGACGGGGGATATAGTGGGCAGGTGAGAAAAATATATCGATTTTTTGTCCAAGAGCCTTTCTTTTATATAAATCAAGCGGAAGGAATGTTTGTGACCAAAGAAAATCTCCACGAATTACAGAATATTTATAAAAGTCAGTTTCCAGAGGCAAATCGCTTGCCGGGTTGTACTTAAGAAAAACTAAAAACCTTAAATTTTTATCCGCTTTTTTGTGAAAATACTGAAGCAGTTTGAAAGTGTAAACAGACACTCCAACTTTTTCTTTGACATTGGCTTCATTCCCGTCTACTGCAATAATCATAATAAACAGCTGGGAGCTAATAGTTATTACTTATTAGTTAATATTTTAATGAATTTGTTAAAATAATTCTTCCAACTATAGTCAGTGCTTCTTTTTTTGCCTTTTTTGGCCAAAGATGCTCTTAATTTACTGTCCGTTAGCAAAGTATTCAGAGACTGACTGATTTCAGTCGTATTTTGCGGGTTAAAAAGCAAAGCTGCGTCACCGACAATTTCTTTGAGCGAAGAGGTATTTGAGGTTGCTACAGCCGCACCCAAACCCATGGCTTCAACAACAGGAAAACCAAATCCTTCCCAAAGGGACGGGTAGATAAACAAGAGACAGGAAGAGTAGAGGCAATAAAGATCATTGTCATCTACCATGCCCAGGAATTTAATATTTGAATATTCAGTTTTTAAATTATTTTTTCCCCAACCTTTTGGCCCGACTATGACTAGATCGATAGCTTCATTATTCAATTGTTTGGTAGCTGCAATTAGTCTATGAAGGTTTTTTCGCGGTTCTAACTTGCCGACGGTCAGGATAAAAGGTTTTTTTAGATCATATTTTTTTATCGTCAAATTAATTTGATCGCTGGTTGGTTGTCGGACATCTACTCCGGGATAATTAACAAATATTCTGTTTTTGTCTATTGATAAATAGTCAGATAAGTCTGCTTTGGTAGCGTTAGAGTCTGCAAAAATGATCTGCGATTCCCGCTTTACCAACTCAAGCCGTTTTGTTTGCACTGTCTTGATTTCAGGGCTGACGGTTTCGGGATGGCGGAGAAACACAAGATCATGGACAACGGTCGTTTTTTTTACTTTAAGCGGAAGTTCCACCCAATCGGAAGTGACAAAATAATCAAGTTTATCCAGATATGCGAAATGAGTTATTAGATATTTGCTAATTAAACGCCAATCGTAACAAAGGTAGGCAAGAAGCGTAAGCGGAATTTTCCATTTTATCAATTCGTGCCCTTTTTTGCTAATTTCGGATTCTATTTCCGAGTCTAATTTTCTTCTTAATGAAGAAAAAAGAAAAGTCCACCGGTTTTTTTTGTCCAAATTAAGAATAGCATTGGTTAAACCCCTGGTAAATCGGGAGACACCGGTTCCCTCATAAACAATTTGCGATATATCAATGCCGATGTTCATGCTGTTTTATCCCCTCATAAACAACTTCCAATTTCTGGGCAATTTTTTTCCAGTTATACACCTCGTTAACCAGCCTGTAAGCGTTATTTTGCAGTTTTTCAAACAATTTTTTATCGGCTAACAAATCCTGTATTTTTCTGGCAAAAACTGCCGGCGAGTCTGCAATCAGCACGCTATATCTGTCTCTGACCAAGAGACCGGTGATACCGATTTTGGTTGAGACAACCGGGAGTCCTGTAGCCATGGCGGCCAGTATCTTAAGTCTTGTGCCGCCCGGACCGAATATGGGCGCGATAAAAATAGTGGAACTTTCGTAGATTTTTTTGACCTGATTGACGTCGTCGTTTTTTATGTCGACTATATGGAGGTTTTTTCCCGATGAGAAAGACAATTTTTCCATTGCTCGTTGACCGGCGATGAGAACATTAATGGCCGGTTTTATTGCTAATAGTTTGGGATAAATTTTATGATAGAGGTAATTGGCGGCTTCAATATTCTGCAGCCAGGCAAAATTACCTACAAATAAGACTGTCGGCTTATACAAATTCTTTTTACTCAACTTATAGGCAATCAGCTGATCGCCAGCTCCATTAGGGATAACAACCGGATTGATTTCAGACTCGAGTTTGTTGATGAGTTTTCTGTCGGTCTCCGATACCGTGCCGACCGAAAAAGCCTTTTTCCAATAATGCCTTTCCCAGAATTTTAATTTCAGAATATCAAAATAAAAGAAGTAGCGAAAAAGGGGAGGGAGAGAGTTGACAAAATGCTGATAGACTTTGTATTCAATCGTTTGTTCAAGCAGAAAAATCGGAATCTCGGTCTGCGGAATATGGGGCATGATATAAAAAGTCTCAGCGTGGATGACGTCAAAAAAGTCAGTTCGTAATAAATTTTCTACAGTTTTTTTAGCTTCGGGAGAGAAATTTCTGACAATAAGAAAGGGTAAGGGAGTAAATACGGATTTTAATATATTTTTAATTTGCCAGGGTTTTTCAGCCCGTTTACAGAGATATATTTTTTCGCAGTAGGTCTCAAGAAATTTGGCATATGACTTCTCCTTTTGATTCTTATACAAAGCAATTAGGGTGATTTTATTTTTACGACTAAGATATTTAAGCAGATTAAGAGATCTTATTTGACCTCCAGAGGCAGGGGGGTAGGGCAGATAGGGAGTCAACATGAGAATCCTCATATTTTAAAAATAGTGAACTGGTCATTCTGAAAAATCACGCTATAGCGCCAATTGGTCTTGAGATCTTTGATCAGATCCTGGTTGGCGGTAACCACATACCGGTAATTTTGCTGCTTTAGATAATCTAAATTGCCGGCATAAGCAGGCCATCCCTTTCTATCAGCCAAATACAGCAGAGTAGTATCTCCGGTACGGTCGGTGATAATTTTGGCGTCAGGTTCGGTGATAGTTTTGATTATTTTTGCGATTGTAACAAGATCCTGGGGGACCGAATAAAAAGACCTGACTTGATAATAAGAAAAGAAAAAAGAAGAGATAAAGATCAGAGCAACGGTAACTACCGTCAGGGGGAAAGAAATTAATTTATGCTTTAACGAAAGCAAAAAGTTTACGCCCAGACCGATAAATATAGCAATCGAAGGCAAAATAATCGTTTGATAGTATTCGTGTTGGACATTGCCTCCCTCAAAGATGAAAAGGTAACTGAGCATCGAAATCAAAAAAACGGGAAAAAAGAATTTACCGTTCTTTCTTAAGATCCCCATGAGAAAAAAGATCGAAAGGTATCCTCCCAAAATCAGGTTGTTCAATCTCTCATAAAAAATCCAGCGGAAAAAAGCGGGCCGCAAAAAGATTGTCCTTAATCCTTCATAAGTGTTAACGCTGGTGAATAACCAATCGCTTACCGGAATACCCGCAGGAAAATTTTTGATATATAACCGCCAAAGAATAAAGGGGATGACGCTTAAAATGAAATAGAGATAAAAAGAAGCGGATTTAAGAAATCCTAAACCCGATCTTTTTATAAATAAGTAGATTAAAACCACAGCATAGAATACCACAGTCGGCTTTACCAGAATTGCGGCTACAAAGAAAAGAAGGGAAACGATAATGTAAATAATTGTTTTAGCGGGAGAGATATTTTTTTGCGTATATAAATACAGGAAATAAATAGAGACAAAAGTCAACCCGAGTGCCGTAGTTTCAGGCAGGACAACCCGGGAGAAAAAGACAAAGAAAGGAAAAACGGCATATACGAAGCCCCCAACCGCAGCAGTTAACAATCCCTCCTCACGAAGCAGAAGGTAATACAAAACCGCAATAGTCAGCAAAGAAAAGAAAATAGAAGTCAATCTGGCATATATTTCGATAGGAAATACGGGCAGAGATTTATAAAGGAGAGCGGTAATAGCATTATAGATCGGGAATTCGACCATGCGATAACCCTCTGGATTTTCGATTCCCGCTTCCCGACCTGACAGATCATCATACCGCGGATGAAGCAAGTCTATGCCGTCGCGAGCAAAGTTGCGCGCAACCGCCGCTGTATCGGCCTGCCGCCAGGAATGCAGATCAGCCAAGGGCGAATCGACTTTATACAGGCGGGTGGCCAAAGCGAGAGCAAGTATTATAAGCAACAAATAAACTTCAAGGCGAAAAATTTTCTTAATTTTCATTTATTTTTTATGGTTAAGCGTAAGCGAACCGACAAAAATTCCGGTCATCGACCAAAAAGTATAGGCGACTTTTGACGCTTCAAATACATCGATGTAAGTTGCATTAATTAACAGCCCGAACAAACCAAAAATATAACCTATGTAGACAAATTTTTCTGATTGGGCCAGCGCTTTGATTTTTGTCCAGATTAATTTAGCCACGGTAAATAAAAAATATAAAAAGAGCGATGTTCCCAAAAGACCTAACTCTCCCAGCCAGCGGAAGTAATCACCGTCGGTTGCTTCGCTGATGCTTGACGGACCGGAACCAAGGACGGGATTTTTAAGAAAGGCTTTGATAGCCCTCGGCCACTCAACTTGGATGCGGGTGGCAAAAGAAATATCGGAAACGACTGTGCTTAGGGGTTTTAAATCAGCTGAAATTGCAGCTGCCATCTGTTCCGCTTCTTCTGAAGATATTTTTTTGCCTGATTTTTTTGCTTCATCCTGCAGATCTTCTATTATTTTATCCCTCAACATTCGTTCTGTTTGTGCTGTTTTTTTTTCTGTAGGCTTTTTTTTGAGTTCGACAAAAAGCGTACCGGCGGGTAATTCTTTGGTAGTGATTCTTTGCGGAATAACAACCTGACCGGTTTCTTCATTAATATAGATTTGTTTGACGCGAAGAGCCTGCGCCCAGCGAGAAGCAAGACTATTGTTTAAAAAACTTAGCCCGACAGAGACGATTATAACCACCAGTAAAAGCCTGACCTTTTTAATAAGGATCAAAAAAGAAGCAACAGATATTAAATAAGCCAGAGAGGAACTTCTTGATGCGGTTAAAGTGAGGGTCAAAAGATCTAAAACAAAGAAAAGGAAATAGATCAGATTTCTCTT
>Ga0155724_108_pt4 | contig 38262 bp, 36 predicted proteins | sample RifCSPlowO2_01_FD_107380 | JGI IMG/M metagenome (GOLD analysis project Ga0155724, IMG submission 107380) | Candidatus Roizmanbacteria bacterium RIFCSPLOWO2_01_FULL_40_13 | reverse complement strand
ATCAACTAAGAGGGGGTATAGATGCTGAAACAAGTTCAGCATGACATTTATCAAAACCGGTCATTTTGTTTTGCGTTGACTATATCAGTATTGTAATTATTTGAACGCGGGATATAAATTCCTACGTTCACCCTAAGCGATCCCGCCAAAGGCGGGAGGGTCGAAGGATCAAGGGAGTTATGAGATCCCTCGCCTATTAATTCGCTCGAGGGAAGGTGAATTAATGACCCGTCTTCAATTAGGTATTGACATTTGTTAGCAGAGTTGATATATTATTGCTAATTCTCTCAAATAATATATATCAGTCTGGGAAGGAACAGATTATGGATGATTTGACACCGCGCCAAGTTGACATCTTAAGAGCTATCATACAGGAGTATACCGAATCGGGTGAACCTGTGGGTTCGGAAATTTTGGAAAAAAAATATAAACTTGGAGTATCGCCTGCTACCGTCAGAAATGAGATGGTGTTGTTGGCGAAAAAAGCATACCTAAAAAAGACACACTTTTCCTCCGGCAGAGTGCCGTCGGCTAAGGGATTTAGATTTTATATCAAACATTTAATGAAGGCTAAAGATCTCTCCACTACAGATGAAGTATCATTCAAAAATAGCATCTGGGATGAAAGGACTGAATCTCATAAGTTACTTCAACAAGCTACAAAAGTTTTAGCTCAAAAAACGGGGCTTCTTTCTTTATCAACTACCAACTTAGGCGACATTTATTACTCCGGATTTGCCAACCTTTTAGGCAAACCGGAATTTTACGACATGGGTTTAACAAGAAATTTTTTCACCCTGCTTGATCAGCAAAATTACTGGGAAAGAATCCTGGACAGATTTTTTAATTTTGACGATGACATTCTCTATTTATTGGGCGAGGAGGATTTTAAAGATCCGATGTTCGAGTCATGCGGATGCATATTTGGTGAGTTTGAGGGCAATAAAATCAAAGGGATAATCGGTGTTGTAGGTCCTAAGAGGATGTACTATGATGAACTGAGTCCGCAGATAAAATATATTTCTCATCTTTTGGGTGAGATTATCATAGAACAGGGACTATAATAAATTTTCAATTTTCAACAACCAATTTCCAATAAAATGAAGTTAAAATATAAAGATAAGAATTCTTCCGATAAAAAAGACACAGAATTAAGCAGACTGAAGTTAGAATTAAAAAAGCAAGAAAAAACGGCACAAGATTTCAAAAATAAATTTTTGCGGGCATTGGCTGATTATCAGAATTATGAAAAAAGAGTAATTCAGGAAAAAGACGCACTTAAACAAAATGCAAACAGAGGGCTTTTGGAAAGAATTCTGCCAATTTTGGACGATTTGGAGAAGGCAGAAATTTTTATAAAAGATCCGGGACTTAAATTAATATTCGACAAATTGAAACAGGTGTTAAAAGACGAAGAAGTCGAAGAAATACTGCTTGCGGGCAAAGAATTTGACCCGCATTTTGCAGAAGCGATAGAAGTTGTTGAAGGAAAGGAAGACAATAAAATTGTTGAGGTATTAAGGAAGTGTTATAAATTTAAGGGTAAAATTTTGAGAGTCGCGCAGGTACGTGTTTCAAAAAAAACCGAAGAACCAATTAGTAAATCCGCAACCAATTCAAATAATTAAAATTCAAAATTAACAATAAATTTGAGTATTCTAAAATTAGAATTTAAAATATAATTCTGAGTTTCGAAATTTGAAAAATCTATCCTCCCCTTTTTCCCCTCCTTTCATAAGGAGAGGATTAAAGAGTTGGTTGTCTAAATTTTTGAATTTAAAAAATTCGAATTTATTTCGGTTTGCCCCCCCGAAGCTCGAAGAGCGAAGCGGGGATTCCGATAATCGAATTTAGTATTTTTTAAAAATTATTATAAATTTAATTTTATTCTTATGGCAAAAATTATAGGTATAGACTTGGGGACAACAAATTCGTGTGTGGCTGTGATGGAGGGCGGCAAACCCAAAGTTATTCATTCGCAGGAGGGAAGAAATGTCATTCCTTCGGTTGTGGATCCGGTAAAGCGGATAGTCGGAGATGTAGCCAAGCGTCAGATGGTGATAAATCCCAAAAGAACAATTTTTTCGATCAAAAGACTGATGGGCAGACGCTATGATGACGAATCGGTTCAATTCGACAAAAAATGGCTGACTTATGCCATCAAAGAAGGAAAAGAAGGCAAAGTCGTAGTTGAGGTTGAAGACAAGACATATACGCCTGAGGAGATCTCCGCAATGATCTTAAACAAAGCAAAAGCAGACGCTGAAGCATACCTAGGCGAGAAGGTAGAGAAAGCAGTTGTGACGGTTCCTGCATATTTTGACGATTCACAAAGACAGGCGACCAAGCAAGCCGGTGAGATCGCAGGACTTGAAGTGGTAAGAATTCTAAATGAGCCAACAGCTGCAGCTTTAGCTTATGGTCTGGATAAAAAACACACCCACACGATCGCAGTATATGACCTGGGTGGCGGGACTTTTGACATTACCGTTTTGGAGCTGGGTGAAGGAGTCTTTCAGGTAAAAGCCACCAACGGTGACACGCATCTTGGGGGTGACGACTTTGACAAAGTTATATTGGATCATATTGCAGACGAGTTTAGCAAAGAAAACAACATTGATTTGAGAAAAGACTCTCAAGCTCTGCAACGCTTGCGCGACGCTGCCGAAAAAGCCAAGATCGAACTCTCAACGTCGCTGGAGACAGATATCAATTTACCATTTATCACAGTGAGAGAAGGCCAACCCCTGCATCTGGTAATGAAATTAACCAGAGCCAAACTCGAATCACTGGTTGGTGACTTGATTGAGAAAAGTCTTGATCCCGTTAAAAAGTGTCTTAAGGACGCCAAAGTTACAACAGATAAAATTGACGAAGTTGTAATGGTTGGAGGAATGACGCGAATGCCAAAGGTACTGGAGACAGTAAAGAAATTTTTCGGCAAAGACCCGAACCGATCAGTAAACCCAGATGAGGTAGTAGCGATTGGTGCAGCAGTTCAGGCGGGAGTATTGACGGGTGAGACAAAAGATGTAGTTTTGCTGGACGTTACCCCCTTAACATTGGGGGTTGAAACTTTGGGTGGCGTGATGACGCCTCTGATTCAAAGAAATACGACGGTTCCCACTTCAAAATCCGAAGTTTTCTCTACCGCCGGAGACAATCAAACACAGGTTGAAATACACGTCCTGCAGGGCGAAAGACCATTAGCCAAGGACAATAAATCTTTAGGCAGATTTATTTTAGACGGCATTCCTCCTGTTCCCAGAGGCATGCCCCAGATAGAGGTATCTTTTGACCTTGATGCAAACGGTATCCTGACCGTGACTGCCAAAGACAAAGCCACCGGTAAATCACAGGAAATCAAGATTACCGGTTCAACAGGTATTGACAAAGAGGAAATCGAAAAGATGAAGCAAGAAGCGGAAAAGCATGCGAGTGAAGATCAGAAAGAAAAAGAAAAGATCGAAACCAAAAACAAGGCCGACAACATGGTCTATACGGCCGAGAAATCTTTGAAAGACGCAGGAGACAAAGCTCCCAAAGATGTCAAAGAGTCGGTAGAGAAAAAGATCAAAGAGTTAAAGGATAAGCTGGACAAAGGAACAAAAGAAGAAATAGAAGCATTGACAAAATCGCTTTCCGATGAGCTGACAAAAATAGGCCAGACTATGTATCAGGGTCAAAAAGCAGCCGAAGACAATAAGAAGGCAGAAGAAAGCAAAAAAGAGGAAAAAGAAAAAAAGGGTAAGAGCAAAAAAGATGTGGAAGAAGGAGAGGTTGTGAGCTAATCTCAAATATCAAATCTCAAAGCTCAAAACCAAAACTCAAATCCTTAAATCTTGAAAAGTTTTTATATTTTAGATTTGGATTTGATATTTAAAATTTGAGTTTTGAGATTTTTTGGTATGGTTGATTATTATGAGATTCTGGGAATATCTAAAAATGCAACAGAGGCAGAGATAAAATCCGCCTACCGCAAACAGGCTCTCAAATGGCATCCCGACCGCAACAATTCTTCCGAAGCCGAAAAAAAATTCAAAGAGATCAATAAAGCCTTTGAGGTGTTGGCGGATCCCAAAAAAAAAGAGGTCTATGACCAGTACGGCGAAGAAGCCTTTAGGGGAGGAGCAGCCGGAGCAGGACCGACGGCAGGACAATATTACCAACAGGGCCCGTTCAGAGTCTATACTAACTTCGGCGGACAAGAAGGCGGATTTGACGGTTTTGATTTTGGCGGGTTTTCCGATCCTTTTGAGATCTTTGAGCAGTTTTTCGGGTTTCAGTCACCTTTTTCAAGAGGAAGAAGCAGAATCAGACGCGATATTTACGAACTGGCATTAACTTTTGGGGAAGCGGTAAAAGGAGTTGAAAAAACTACGGTGATCAAAGGAGAGAGAAAAAATATCAAAATTCCGGCAGGGGTTGACGACGGCACCAGAATAAGATTTTCCGATTTTGACGTGCAGGTTAGGGTGAGACCCCATGCTTATTTTAAGAGAGAAGGTCAGGACGTTTATTTTGAAAAGGAAATTTCCTACCCCCTGGCGGTATTGGGGGGAGTGGTTGAGGTTGAGACGATAGACAATCCTGTGAGTTTGAAAGTAAGACCCGGAACTCAATCCGGCACGACCGTCAGGCTTCGCGGACAAGGCATTCCCTATCCCAATTCCTCAAGACGCGGCGACCAATATGTCGTATTTCGTATCAATATACCCGATAGAATTTCTGCGAAAGGAAAAAGATTATTGGAGGAATTAAAAACTGAATTATAATTGCCACTTTTTTATCTGTCATTCATGATGTCTTTCAGTCGTTCCTGCGTAAGCCACGTCAGGCACGGTGAAAGCAGGAATCCGGAATGAATGGTCATAGAGACGCCCGCTTTTGTGGGAATGACAACCACGAATTGAATGAAAATTATATCCAATACTCAAAATTTAATACACTACAAAGTCTTGCTTCAGGTGGAAGAGGCGGTGCATAAGTTTATGAAGAAAAAGGGATTTTTAAGAGTTGATTTGCCTGTTTTATCTCCCTCACTTATTCCCGAGTCGTATCTTGAGGTGTTTGAGACAGAGTATAGGTATCTGGATAAAAGACAAAAACTTTATCTTACACCATCTCCCGAATTATTCATGAAGAGACTTTTGTCTGAGGGAATCGGAAATATTTATTATCTGGGAAAAGCTTTTCGGAATAGTGAACCAAGCTCAAGCTTACATTCTTCTGAATTTACGATACTGGAGTTTTACAAAATAAACGCCGATTATCTGGATTTGGCAAAAGAAGTTTTGGAGTTGCTGCAATTTATTTTAAATTCATTAAGGCGTCATTCCGGGGAGTCACGATTTGATCGGGGCGACTTCGGACAAGCCAGAGTGACGATTCAAAATCAAACTTCATTCAGTAAATGGGAGAAGTTTACGGTAGCGGAGGCTTTTGAAAAATTTGCAGGTATTTCTGAAAAAGAGTTATTTGACAAAAAGACTTTTATCAATAAGGCCAAAGAAAAAGGATATAGAGTCAGCGGTTTTAGTTATGAGGATATTTGGTCACAGATCTATACCGCTGAAGTAGAACAAAAGTTGGGAACACGCGGTTTTCCGACTCTGATCTATGATTATCCTAAGGAGTTTGCAGCTTTGGCTAAATTAAATCCGGACGACAGAACAGCCCAACGCTTTGAATTTTATATCCAAGGTGTAGAGCTGGGAGATTGTTATACGGAGTTAAGTGACTGGAAGCAGCAGCAAAGCAGATTCAAGCAAGAAGCGGATAAAAGGAAGAAAATGAAGAAAATTAATCATCCAATTGACAAAGGGATGACTACAGCATTAAAATATGGCTTGCCTGATTGTGCGGGGATAGCAATTGGACTGGAGAGGTTGGCGATGATCTTTGCAAATGTGCAATCGATTCAGCAAATAAAATTAATTACCGTAGAGACGTAATGTACTCGTCTCTACACAAGAATTTATGCATACAAACGCAGGCAATCTAAAAAAAGGGGACTTTATCCATTATCAGAATGCAATCTGGCAGCTTCAGAAAGCAGAATTTTATTCTCCGGGCAAAGGATCGGCCCTGATGAAAACAAGGATAAAGAATCTACTTTCAGCCAAGAACATAGACTATACTTTCAAGACTAACGAAACCGTCGAGGTGGCTCAGATTGACAGTATTGAAATGCAGTTTTTATATAAAGACGGACAGAACCTGCATTTTATGAATGAAAGAAGCTATCAGCAGTATCAAATTCCTCTTAGTGTAGTCGGAGATGCGGCGGATTTTTTTCAGGAAGGTAAAAAATATTTCGTTTATTTACAAAAGGATAATCCTCTTACCGTCAGACCTCCTTTAAGTGTGAAACTGAAGGTTGTTGCAACGGAAGCGGGAATTAAAGGTGATAGAGTAACCGGCGCTAAAAAACCTGCCAAACTCGAGACCGGAGTCGAAGTCCAAGTGCCACTATTCGTCAAGGTCGGAGATACAGTATCGGTAAATCCTGAAACAGGAGAGTATGTGGAAAGAGTAAAAACATAAAACATATAACATGTAACATATACCCATCTTACTTACGATTTGCAGCTAGTCAGAGCGAAAAAGCGGATTAGATGGGTATATACCGAGTAACTCATTCGCAAACCTGAGTTATCGAAGTATATAACTGCTGAAAAGTTAAGTGTTTCATGTTAGGTGTTACATGATGAATGTTGTCAGTAGGTGAAATTCTAAAAAAACAAAGAGAAAAGTTAGGACTGGAGTTAAAAGATATAGAAAAAGCAATAAAAGTAAGGATTAAATTCCTAACTGCGGTTGAGGAAAATAACTGGAAAATTTTTTCATCTAAAATCTATATCTCCGGAATTATCAAAAACTATTCCCGATATTTAGGCCTTAATTCAAGCAACGCCCTTGCTTTTTTCAGGAGGGATTATGAGAAGCTCGAATCGATAAATTTTAAGCGGAGACTTGCCGGCAGCTACTTCACACCTGAAACCCGAAAAATATTTATCACAATAATCATCCTTATTTTTTTAGTTTTTTTCGCTTATTTTGGGTTCCAATTAAAACAATATTTTTCTCCAGCCAAAGTTAGCATCTTAGCTCCGGAAGGCGATACTTTTAAAAAAAAGGAGAGCGTGAAGATATTGGGAAAGACCGAAAAAGATGCAACGATTACCGTCTTTGGAGAAAGGATTTTTCAGAACAGCGATGGATTGTTTGAATATGTTTTCCCTCTTAAACCGGGAGAAAATGAATTAGCGATCGAGGTGGTCGGCGCCAATGGCAGAAAGTCGGTGTTTAAAAAGAAGTTTATCAGAAAGGAGTAGATGTTCTTCTGGTGAGCCCGGATTCGTTTTTTTTCATTTAAATAAGATTTTTTAACATTTTTATGTGAGATAAGTTTGATGACGAATAGCTGGTTTTAAATCCCAACCGATTTGCTTCCTTAATGATTTTTTCCTGTTGGTAAACATTGCGAATTTCACCAAGCAAGCCGACTTCTCCGATAAAAAGTGATTTATTAGGCAAGGGTAAATTCTTCAGAGAGGATAGTAGTGATGCAATTAGTCCCAGATCGGAAGCCGTAGATTTAATATTTACTCCGCCTACGACATTAACATAAATATCGAATTTGTCCAGAGGATGAGACAAATATTTCCGCACCACAGCCAGCAAAAGCAAGACTTTATTATAATCGAGTCCTTTGACGACCCTGCGGGGAATAGCAAGAACGGACGGAACCGCCAACGTCTGAATTTCAAAAAAAAGCGACCGTTTTCCTTCCGTAGCTCCGACAATCGCTTTACCAACTTCTGACTTTTCAAGCCGATCAAGAAAAATTAATGGGTTTGTCACTTCGCTTAAGCCAAAGTCTTTCATCTCGAAGATTCCGATTTCATCGGTTGGACCGAAGCGATTTTTACCGGCACGAAGTAGGCGGAAATTGGAGACTTTTTCTCCTTCGAAATTCAGAACACAGTCGACCAGATGTTCGAGAGTTTTTGGCCCGGCAATCTCCCCGCTTTTGGTGATATGACCAACAATAATAACAGCGATTTTTAATCTTTTGGCGGCACCAATCAGTTTCAGGGCAGATTCTTTTAGTTGAGACACGCTTCCGGGAGTACCGTCAGATTGATTGGAATAGACTGTCTGAATGGAATCTATTATCAAAAGATTGACTTTGTCTTTAATTTCTTCCAGTCCATCAATGATGCCTTCAACCTGAAGAGTGTCGGAAAAGAGGAAATTATTCTTTTTTAATCTTAACCGATCAATTCTACCTTTTATCTGCTCGGCAGATTCTTCACCTGAAATATAAAGTGCAGCAAGCGGAGCAAATGACTGAAGAAGCAAAGTTGACTTACCAACCCCCGGTTCGCCGGTAAGCAGCACCACTTCTCCAAGAATTAATCCACCGCCTAAAACCCGATCGAATTCAAACAATCCGGTACGCAGCCGGGACTTTTTTAGTGACTGAATTTTATTCAGCGAGGTAAATGAAAGCTTTTTAACTTCTTCTTTTTTGCTTGATTTTTCGGTATCACGCAAATAGGCAGGAGTCTCTTTGAGAGTGTTAAATTCTCCACAATTAGGACAACGCCCCAGCCAGGAAGCAGAGCCATAACCGCATTGAGTACAGATAAAAAATGCCATAATTGTGATACGGATCTGCAGATAATATGCGGATTCACGGATATGCGGATGAATTTCTGTAAAATCCGAATATCCGCATGATCCGAATAAAATCCGCAATCCGTATTACATCTTGTTAACTGTTTTTATTCCCAGCAAATATAATCCCTCTTTAATCATCTCACCTGTAGCTTTCGTTAAAAGTAAACGGAGGTTTTTTATTTTTCCTTCCGATTCCAAGATATTGTGCTTTTGGTAAAACAAATTATATTTTTGCGCCAGATCATATAAGTAGTTGACGATTAAATTGGGTGCCATATTTTTGGCAGCTTCATGGACGACTTCGGAAAAATCGGCCAGCGACCGGAACAACTCTTTTTCCTCTTTTTTAAATTTAGATATACCATCTAATCCGCGGCCGTGGTCTAGACGGTGATAAGCTTTTTTTAGAACGCTTTGGGTGCGGACATAGGTGTAGAGCAGATAGGGTCCGGAGTTGCCTTCCAGCGATACCGATTCGTTGATATCGAAAGCGATTTGATTGAACACGCTGTTTTTCAAAAAAGAGTATTTGACCGCAGCAATGGCAATGATTTCGGCAGTTGCTTTATCACAATTGAATTTTGCCAAAATTTTATCTCTGACTTGATTAATAAGCCATTCTGCTTCAACTACATTTCCGGTTCGCGAGGACATTTTTCCCTCCTTCAGTTTTACCCATTCGTAAGCAAGATGATACTGTTTGTTTTTGTATTTTTTTTCATCAAGCAGTTCTTCTACTTTGAAGGTAACCTTAAAGAAACTCTTTTGTTCGGGAGTAACAACGTGAATGCATTTGTCCAATTCGCCAAATTCCGAAAATTCCTTTTCTGCCAGCGCCAGCTCTTTACCTTCATAGGTTGGGTAACCCAGACTGTTGATAAAAACCCGAGTGTCAAGGCCGTATGGTTTACCTTTAAAAACCAACGCCCCTTTGCTCCTTTTTAGAATGCCGGCTTTTTCGGCCCACAGACAAATTTCTATTCCTCTGTCAGCAAATTCGCTTTCCGGATAGAGCCTATCAAATTTTGAGTAGAGTCTTTTATAAATTTGATCGAAATATTGGAAACTCCATTTAACCGTTTCCTTCCAAAGGGGAATTATATCGCCCTGTTTTTTATAGACCATTCCGTTGACTTCTATTATCTTTTTTTTTAAGTTTTCGTCATCAAAGGCGATCTGGCCTTGGGAGTAGGCTTTGCCCAAAAACAACATCCTTTCATGAAGAGACTTCTTTCTTATTTTGTCAAGCTCTTTTTCCGAGATCTTATGCTTTATATACCAAAGACATTTTGCAATATGTAACCCAATGTCTCCCTGATAATTAGAACGAATTATTTTATTGCCGACAACTTCAAAAATCCTGACGAGCGACTCCCCGATTGAGATATTGCGCAGATGACCGATGTGGAAAAGTTTGTGAGTATTGGGATGGGCGAACTCGATCATGATTTTTTTATTTTTCCCAAGTTGATAGTCGGGATAAGAAAACTTTCCTTTTGTATAGTTATCCAGCTGTGAGATATAGTAGTTTGGAGAAATCCAGAAGTTAATAAATCCGGGTTTTATCACCTCAACTTTTTCAACAAAATCATCCTTAGGCAGATAATTTTTTATCTCTTCAGCAATTTGAAGAGGACTTTTTTTGAAAGCTTTGGTGAGTTTAAGTGCGACACTGGTTGCATAATCGCCAAATGCAGGATTTGCCGGACGCTCAAGACTCACGTCTTTCTCCCCAACACCGATTTTTTTTAAAGCAAATTTTAGGTCATTAAGAATACGAGCTTTTACCATTTGCTGTATATAATAGCAGATATTATTTTTTTCATTTTTAGCAAACTATCGATTGATATTTTTTTGCCGGTTGTATGCGGGTTAACTACACCATCGCAGAGATTAACTGTTTTTATACCATGAGAATTAAGAATATTCGCATCACTGACACCGGAATAATGATAATATTTGGTTTTTAATCCAAGATGGGTATAGTATTGAATTAAACAAGATTATTAAATAGAATAGGAAGTATGAAAGGAAAGCTTATACTTCTTACTATTCTGCTTCTTGGTTTTGCCGGATATGTGGCTGTGCGTTTTTTTATCCTTGACAGTCAGAATGTCTATGGAAGAATAAAAGTTGTTTCTTCTCCTGTCTCCAGTGTATTTATCGATAACCTGGCGATCGGCAAGACTCCTTATGAGCAAAAATATAAAATCGGCGAGTACATGCTTAAATTGATTCCGGAGGGTACGGCCACGGATACCGCTTCTTGGCAAGAGAAGATCAATATCTATAAAAACTCCTTGACGTATGTTAATCGGGAGCTCGGAAGTACTGATTTGACTTCAGCTGGTGAGATTTTTACGACGAGCAAAATGGAGAAGCCGCCCAAAGACCCAAACCACGGAGAGATTTATATCGAAACAGAACCTCAAGGCGCCATAGTTTATCTTGATAATGACGAAAAAGGCATTGCGTCTTTAATCATGTCCGATGTACTTAAGGGCGACCATGAATTGACAGTCTTTTTGCCAAAATTCTTACGAAGAACACAAAAGATAAATGTTGATGCGGGCTTTAGAGTGAATGCGATGTTCAAACTGGCAATCGATCAAAGCGCTCAAGGCGCAACTGAACAAGCAGGAAAGACAGAAGAGAGTAAGCAAGCGACTGAAAGCGCCACAACAAAAACTACAATTTTAATTAAAGATACAGAAACCGGATTTTTACGGGTAAGAGAAGGTCCGACCACCAGTGCTTCGGAATCGGCACGGGTTTCCCCGGGAGCAGATTTTGAATTACTGGATGAACAAAACGGTTGGTACAAAATCGAGTATGAAAAAGGAAAAGAGGGATGGGTATCAAGTCAGTATGCTGAAAAACAATAATTATTTTTCCTTCCAGACGAATTTATTGTAGAGGATATAGGAGTACGGGATGACGATGAAGACGATAACGACAATTTTATAGAAATACCATAATTTTTTCCCAAAGAAATTGACTGCCAACTGGATTCCCAGCGTTTGAATCAAGATTGATCCGGAGGAAACAAGATTAAATTTTAAAAAGCTGGGAAGCATTAACCTAAGACTATTTTCCAGCTTTTTATGGGAGAAGCTCCAAGAGTTATTTAACCAGAAATTTGAAATAATAGCGGTTTCGGTGCTAAACAAAGTACCAAGCCAAACGGCTGATTTTAGTCTCTCGATAAATAAATAAGAAATACCAAAGTCAATAAAAAAGCCGATAAAACCAACCGAAGAAAACTTGATAAAAGATGAGTTAAAAAAAATATAAGCGAAGATATTCAAGATAAATTGACCCGTATTAATTTTGGATTTGCCGATCTTGCGGTCTTTAAACCGGATGGGTATTTGGCTGATCCTGGCTCCACTTTTAATCGCCCGATCGAGTAGGGCAATTTGATAGACATACCCGTGGTAATTTTTGATAAAGGGTACGGAGTTTTTAATTATCCAGGATTTGATGGCTCTATATCCTCCCGTCCAGTCGGTGATATTTAACTTCATAAACCCGAGCCTAACTATTATATTACCCACAACCGAGAAAATTTTGCGATGGATCGCCCAATTCTTAGGTATAGAACCATCTTTGATATAGCGCGATCCTATGACCAAATCTGCTCCTTGTTCTATTTCTTTGATAAACTTGGGTATTAATAGCGGGTCGTGTGAAAGATCAGCGTCTATCTCAAAAAGCAGAAAAGGTGAAAATTTGTCGATGGCATAGTTAAAGCCTTGAGTATAGGCTTTCCCCAATCCCTCTTTTTCTACACGAAGAAGATGAAGTCGAGGGTATTTAGAGGTTAATTTTTTGACAATGTAAGCAGTTTTGTCGGGAGAATTGCTATCTACAACCAGTATATGGAACTCCCAGTTTGTTATACCTGCTGTTGCTTGGAAAACTTGCGGGATTATTTTCTCGATATTTCCCGCTTCATTGTAAGTCGGCACCACAACTACAGCCCTTCTCATAATTTTGAATACGTTATACTTCGATAACTTAAGGTTTACAACCGAGTTACTCAGTATATACTCGTCTAATCCGCTTTTTCGCGCTGGGCAAGCTGCAAATCGGAGGAAGACGGGTATATATAGTTAATCATTTTTTGCAGACCAATTTCAAGACTGGTTTTTGGTTTCCAATTTAACAATTTTTTTGCCTTGCTGATATCTGGTCTTCTCTGCAAAGGATCATTTTCAGGTAGTGGTTCACTAAAGATGATCTTACTTTTGGATCCGGTTAGTTTTATTATCATTTGTGCGTATTGTAGAACTGTGTTTTCTTTCTCCGATCCTAAATTTATTATTTCACCTTTGGTATTTGGGTAAAACATCAATCGCATTAATCCCACTACCATATCATCGATGTAACAAAGCGATCTAGTCTGTTTGCCGTTACCGTAGATAGTCAGCGGCTTACCGCTGATCGCCTGTGTGACAAATTTTATGATCATGCGCATATCTGCTTTAAGCATCCGTGGTCCATAGGTATTAAAAATACGAGCGATTCTAACATCAACCTTTTCATTTCGGTAAAAATAATAGGAGATTGTTTCTCCAAAGCGTTTGGCTTCGTCATAGACAGCTCGGGGACTCGTTGTGGAAACATTACCGTTATAGGATTCTTTTTGAGGGTGCTCGAGCGGATTTCCGTAAACTTCCGAAGTAGACGCAAACAAGAACCTGGCATGATTTCTTTTAGCAAGCTCCAAGCAATTTAAAGTACCGGTAGTATTTACCAACATCGTTGCCATTGGAAGGGCAAGATAGCTGATTTTACTATGGTGATTTGGAGAAGCAGGGGAAGCGAGATGGAAAATCGCATCGACTTTACTTTTTATATTTAAGGGTTTGACGACATCATGATTGATAAATTTAAATCGGGGATTTTTTAGCAAAGAATTAAGAGTTATTTTTAAACCGGTGGTCAAATTATCGACGCAGATAAGATTATAATCTTCTTTAATTAATCGTTCACAGAGATGAGATCCGATAAATCCCGCGCCACCGGTTACTAAAATTGTCATAAAATTTAATACGAATGCGGCGAATTTTTATGCGAATACCACAAATTATGCTAATGTCTCCCCTGTTTCTTCTCCTTATCAAGGAGGGGATTAAGGGGTGGTTAATATTAGAATATTCGTATTATTTTATCGGTTTTCGACCGACGGAATAGTATTTGAATCCGAGTTTTTTCATCAAGTCAGGATTGTAAATATTCCGGCCGTCAATGATCAGAGGATGGCGCATGGTTTTTTTTATTTTTCCCAGATCAACCTGACGAAATTCGTTCCATTCGGTCAGGATGATAAGGGCGGATGAGTCTTGAAGCGCGCCATAAGGGTCTTCAAAATACTTGATTCTATCGCCAAACTCCTGCTTGACATTGCTTATCCCAACGGGATCGTAAACGGAAATTTTGTACTTATTTTTTAAAAGCGCAGAGATAATAAATAAGGAAGGAGCTTCCCTGACATCGTCGGTGTTGGGTTTAAATGTGAGTCCCCAGATGGTAACTTTTTTGCTTTTGGCGTTATTGAGTATTTTTTGGATAAAATATTTTTGGGCGCTGATATTAATGTCATTAATATTTTCAAGAAAGTCGGTATTGATATTTAGATTAAATCCCATTCTAGTTAAAGCTCTGACATCTTTGGGTAAACAGGATCCTCCATAGCCAACACCCGGATCCATAAAAATACGACCGATTCTTTTATCAAGCCCAACGGCATCCAAAACATTTTCCACATCGGCCCCAGTTTTTTCACAGAAAAATGAAATCAGGTTGGCGAAAGAAATCTTAGTGGCGAGCATTGCATTGGCCGTATATTTGATTAGCTCGGCCGAAGCAAGATCGGTGACTACCCGTTTTCCATTGATCGGCCGATGTAATTCCAACAGCAGATCGGCAGCTTTTTTAGAGTCACAACCGATGACGATACGGTCGGGATTGAGGGTATCGTAAATTGCACTGCCTTCCCGCAAAAATTCAGGACATGATGCAACCGCAACCGAAGTGTTTCTGCCTTTTTCTGCCTGCAGGATACTTTCTATTTTTTTATTAGTACCAACTGGTACAGTGCTTTTACATGATATAGTCGTAAACTCCGTTCCCAGATGCTTAGCTATTCTTTTGGCGACTTTAAATACGGCCGATAGATCCGCATCGCCTCCGTTGGTTGAGGGAGTGCCCACGGCGATAAAGACGATCTGGGATTGAGGAATAGCCTGGTCGTAATCCAAGGTAAAACGGATTCGATTCGCTTTGAGATTCTTATGCAGAAGTTCAGTTAAACCAGGCTCGAAAATGATAGGATCGCCTTTTTTCAAGCGATCAATTTTTTCTTGCGTATGTCCGATCACCCAAACATTATTGCCAAAATCTGCCAGGATGCAAGCCGTAACCAAGCCAACATAGCCGTGTCCGATAAAAGTTAGAGTCATAAGTCAATATGATAACACAAATTTCTAAACACCAAATCCTAAATTCTAAAAAAATCTGAAATATGATAGTTTTGAATTTAGTATAGTTACAGCAATACGAAATGTCATATTTGTCATCCTGAATTTATTTCAGGATCTTGTTGTTTATACTTCTGTTAATTGAAATCGCAATCAGTATATACCCCTCCTTAGTTGATTTGATAAGATGACTTTAGTTGACAATTTGCAAAATTAACTAAGAGGGGGTATAGATGCTGAAACAAGTTCAGCATGACATTTATCAAAACCGGTCATTTTGTTTTGCGCTGACTATATTTGTTATTTTGAATTAATTTAGGATTTATTTAGAAATTAGATATTAGAAATTCTGAAGTTGCTTTGCAATTTCGGAGAGTCCTTCTTTAAAACTTTTCATTTTATAAAAATTATTTTTTTTGCTTCTGATGTCAGAGAGTTTGGGGAGACCGGGTTTTAATTTAACATACTCTGCATGAGTAGTTTTGCCGATTAATGATTTATCAAGAGAAAATTTGTCGGCAATCTGTATAGCGGCACGGTATGGTGAAAGCGGCGCGCTTCCCACCAAATGAAAAATTTCAGGGGAAAAATTATTAATGAGATACTTAAGACAATAGGCGATATCATCGATGAAGGTAGGAGTCAACAGAGAGTCGTTAATGGCGACGAGGCGTTTATTTTGCTCAAGGAGGGATTTGAAAGTTCGGAAGAAATCTTTTTTGGACGCAAAATCTGCTCGGTAGGGATAAGCGATTCTTATAATCATGGCGCGGTCTTTGACTATTTTTTCTCCAGCGTATTTTGAAGAGGCATAGACGTCTTGGGGATTGGGCTTAGAGTCTTCAAAGTAGGGAGGGTTTTTGCCGTCAAAGATAAAGTCGGAAGAGACATAGATGAATTTTTTCTTCTTGTTATCGACGATTTCAAAGATATTTCTAGTTCCGTCTCGATTTATTTTATAGGCCAATTCCTTATGCTGTTCTGCTCCCGCGACATTGGTATAGGCTGCAAGATGAAGAAAAATATCGAAATCAAGATTGCTTAATTTTTTCTGGACTTGCGGTTTTTCCGTAATATCCATCTTTGATTGATACAGAGGAATAAACTGGAAATCGGGATTGAGAAGTTCGACTATTCTCGAACCGACCATTCCGTCAGCTCCGGTTAAGGCAATTTTAAGCATATTGCAGTTGGTAATAATCCTGAAATTTTGCGTTCTTTAATTTTTTCCACCAGGCAAGATTTTTTTTGTACCATTCGACCGTTAGTTTCAGCCCTTGATCGAAGTCGTGTTTAGGGCTCCAACCAAGCTCATTTTTTATTTTCCTCCAATCGATGGCGTAGCGGCGGTCATGACCCGGACGGTCTTTGACAAATTGGACAAAACTTTCATCTTTCCCCATAAGCTTGATAATTATTTTAATCACATCCAAGTTAGAAATATCCCTTGTGAGTCCGCCGACAAAATACGTTTCGCCTGATATACCTTTTTTAAGAATAAGGTCTATCGCCCGACAATGATCTGTAACGTAAAGCCAGTCGCGGACATACAGTCCGTCTCCGTAGACGGGGACCTTTTTATCTTCAATAATATTGGTAATTGCTAAAGCGATAACTTTTTCAGGGAATTGAAAAGGTCCGAAATTATTGGAGCAATTGGAGATAGTAATAGGTAAACCAAAAGTGATGTGGTAGGCCCGCACCAAATGGTCGGATGCGGCTTTTGAGGCAGAGTATGGGCTGCGGGGATCGTAGGGAGTTTTTTCATTAAATTTTTCTTTGCTATTAAGCTCTAATGTCCCGAAAACTTCGTCGGTCGAAATATGGTGAAATTTGGCAACTTTATTCTTGACGGCTGCTTCGAGGAGAACGTAAGTGCCTTCGATATTGGTTTTGATGAAAGGGGCAGGATCCAAAATCGATCTGTCAACATGACTTTCCGCTGCAAAATGGACAACCGTATTTACTTTATTGTTTTTTATTAAAGAGTTGACCAGGTCCCTATTGCAAATATCTCCTTTGATAAACAAATGATTTGGATTTTTTTCGATGCTTTTAAGATTGTCGAGGTTGCCGGCATATGTAAGTTTGTCTAAGTTAATAATTTTATCCTCAGGGTATTTTTTCAACCAGTATAGAATAAAATTGGAGCCGATAAAGCCGGCGCCACCCGTAACTAAAAGAATCATTAAATAATTTTAGCAAAGGAAGAGCAATTTGTGTGATAATATTACTTGACATGACAATAAGACCGATAAATTACAATCTTACTTTTGAGCCTGATTTGAAGAATTTTACCTTTAAAGGTTGGGAAATTCTTAACTTTAAGACTCAGGAAAACATAAGGGAAATTATCCTGGATGCGGCAGATTTGAAAATTGTTGATTGTGAATTGTTAATTGCTAAAAAAAACTTAATTAAGTCATATCGGGCAATAGAAAAAGAAGAAAAGCTGATAATTTTGCTAAAAGAAGAATTAAAAAGGGGAAAGTTTCAGCTTTATCTTGAGTTTGAGGGAGTCTTAAATGATAATCTGGTCGGATTTTATAGAAGTAAATATACTACAGACGGGAAAGAAAAATATCTGGCTACAACTCAATTTGAAGCAGCAGATAGCAGACGAGCCTTTCCTTGTATAGACAACCCAGCTTATAAGGCTACATTTAATGTTAATTTAATCATTGATGAAAATTTGATATCGATTTCAAACACACTTCCTAAAAGAATTAAAAAATACCATTTTAAAGCCGTCGCAAAGCCATATTTAACCTCGGGAGTTCAAGATTCCGTCAGGGTAGGCCAAAATGAAAAAAAAATTGTTTTTTTTGAAACCACTCCTTTAATGTCGACATATTTACTGTATTTGGGAGTGGGAAAATTTGAGTTTTTGCAGGATAAATACAGGGATGTTATTTTACGGATTGTAACTACACCAGGGAAAAGTAAATTCGGCAGATTTGCCTTAAAATGCGCAAAAAAATTCCTCAAGTATTACGAGGAGTATTTTGATAATCCCTATCCCTTAAAAAAACTCGACCTGATTGCGGTACCCGATTTTGCTTCGGGCGCAATGGAGAATTGGGGAGCGATAACTTTCCGGGAAAACGCCCTGCTTTTTTACCCGGAAAAAAGTTCTAAAGCGACAATGCAGAGAATCGCGGAAATCATAGCGCATGAGTTAGTGCATCAGTGGTTTGGCAATCTGGTGACGATGAAGTGGTGGGATGACCTGTGGCTTAATGAAAGTTTTGCCACTTACATGGCAAATAAAGCGCTCAATCACTTTTGGCCGGAGTGGAGTATCTGGCCGCAATATGTTGCAGACACGGTTTATGAAGGTATGGCTTTGGACAGTCTGAAGTCCTCACATCCTATTAAAGTCAATGTCAAAAATACAAATGAGCTTGATGAACTGTTTGATGAGATAGCCTACTCCAAAGGGGGCAGTATTTTACGGATGCTAGATCTATACCTGGGAGAGAAAAGTTTCAGAGAGGGATTGAGAGATTATATTAAACGATTCTTATATCTGAATGCGGAGGCCAAAGATCTATGGAGTTCATTGAAATCCGTATCGGATAAACCCGTTGTCAAAATTATGCAGAGCTTTATAAATCAAGTAGGTTTTCCCAAAGTTAAGGTTGAATTGAGAAATAATGTTATTGATTTAGAACAGTCGAGATTTTTATTTGAAAAAGGAGACGCAGATCTGAAACAAAAATGGATTATACCTTACCATCTTGGCAACGGCCGTGGATTGGATGGTACAAATCTTTTAGATAAGAAGGAAATGAAGATTGAAACTACTGGAGATATCGAATACATAAATCTAAATAAAAACTATTCCAATTTTTTTATCACTGATTATGCAAAAGATCTTCTTAGAAAATTGGGACAAAATATTCAATTTTTGAACGACCAGGAAAAGTTGGGCATGATACACGATTTATTTGCCTTAATTTTAACCGGTAAAAAAAATTTGTCCGAACTGTATCAATATATCGATATATATTATGCTGGAGAAAAATCAAGCGTTGTCTTGCATTATTTAATCGCAAAGCTAACCAGAATTAATTTACTCGCAGGTGATGATATTTCAAGAAAATTAGCGACATTGTTATCCAACAGAGCCTTGGGTAAGGTAGGATATGAGCCGCAAAAAAGCGAAGCAGTAGTTGATACATACTTAAGATCTACCGCCTTATCATCGCTTAGTTTGTTTGAGGACAATGATGCAAAAGAGTTTATAAACAAAAAGTTTACGCAATATTTAAAAGAAGAAAGATCGCTACATTCTGATTTAAGAGCCGTGGTTTATTCTTCTTCGGTAAGCTTTAGCGATGAAAATTACTCTATTATTAAAAATTTTTACATGGATTCCGAAGTACAGGAAGAAAAGGTAAAAATGCTTATGGCGCTTGGTTATACAAGAAATAAAAAATTGATTAAGGCGGCGCTGAAATTTTCACTTGATAAAGAGGTTCCATTTGCATTTTTACCATATGCGATTAGTTCCATAGCCAAAAATCCTCAAGCAAAAGAAATCGCTATCAGTTGGTTTGTAGAAACATGGCCGCTATTATTGCAAAGGGCAGGCGGATTGGCAAACATGCTCCTTCGCCGAATTCTTCAGGTAATAGTACCAATTTGTGGAGTTGGAAGAGAAAAAGAAGTTGAAGTTTTATTAAGTAAAAATACACCTCAAGGTCTTGCGAGAAGTATTGACCAAGCATTGGAGACGTTAAGAGTTAATTCGAGATTTGCAAATAAAAATAAAATGAGCAATTGAACTTGGGAATTATGCCCCGCGTTCAATTATACTGATATTTGTTGATTGAATTTTCAAGTATTTGCCAGCGGTGTTTTTTTACTTCATGTGGAATATCGTCTTTTAGAACTTTGGTTGCTGCAGTCATAGGTCGAGAAGAATACATGGAGATATAGGCTTTATTAAACCCCACTTCATTGACCAATTTGACAGTGTTGTTGAATTCTTCATCGGATTCTCCACAAAATCCAACAATAATATCTGTTGTTAGTTCTAAGTTTTTAATTTTCAGTTTTAAATTCGCGACCAGCTTTAGATACTCGTTGCGGGTATACCATCTATTCATGCGGCGAAGGACTTTGTCGTCTCCCGATTGGACTGGAAGATGAATGGTTCGCGTTATATTTTTATTTCTGGCGATAACATCGATCAGTTGGTCGGAGAAATCCCAGGGATTTGAAGAGATAAAGTCGACCTTTTTGAACCCCATTTCGGCTACTTCCTCAAGCAGGTAAGGAAAAAGTGTCGGGATGCGGTATCGACCCAGATGTTTGACGTAAACTGGTTTAAAATTGGTTGAAAGTTTTGCGTTTTGAAAATATGTTATTTTGGCGCTCCCTTCGGTCGCTAGATCCCTCACTTTGTTCGGGATGACGGAGGAGGGCAGTAATAAATCAGCCCCGTAAGAGTTAACATTTTGACCCAAGAGCGTTATATTTTTATATCCTTTTAGTTTTAGATGCAGGCATTCGGCAATGATATCCTTAAATGATCGGCTGATCTCACGGCCGCGGGTGAAGGGAACTACGCAAAAAGTGCAAAAATTGTTGCAACCGTTGGAAATTGGCACCCAGGCGTTTTCCCGATCTTGTCTAACCGGTGGATTGTCGAACCCAACCTCTTCGATCGGCATAAATTCGTCAACCGCAGGCATAGACCGCCGGACTTTTTGCAAATATTTCCCTGTTTTATCTCTAAATGCCAACCCCACCATACATCCTGTGACAATGATTTTGAGCTGCTTACCGTTGGATTTTAATTTGGCCAGATTATTTACCAGTCCATAGACTCGATTCTCAGCGGATTCACGTATCATGCAGGTATTGATGATGACATAGTCAGCGTCAGAATATCCTCGGGCCTGCTTCATTCCCCGCGCCTTAAAAGCCGCCGAGATCCTTTCGGAGTCGGCTTTGTTTTGCTGGCAACCGAAGGTCTTGATAAAATACTTCATAAAAAATCATAACTTAAAAATCAAAAATCAAAAACCACATATTATAATTTAAAAATATTTTCAGTTTTGATATTTCACTTTGATCTTTGATATTATTACGATAAACGACAATAGTAAAATTGCTGTCGTTAAAAAAGCGATAAACTTCTCGATTCCTTTAAGGAAAAGGCTAGCCGTGCCTAAAATAACAGATACGGACCAATAAAAAACAGCAATTCTTCTTTTCCCCCAGCCAAGTTCTAAAAGTCGATGATGAAAATGCCCCCAATCCGCTCTGAATGGTGACTGTTTGTTTTTAACTCGTCTGATGATGGTGTAAACCGCGTCGATGGTGGGAATCGCAAGGATTAGTGCGGCTGTGCCGATTTTGCCAAAAGAAAGAATCGAAAGCACGCCTAAAAGAAATCCTGCCAAAGTGCCTCCACCGTAACCTGGCATAATTTTTTGCGGGTAAAAATTAAAAGGCAGAAAGCCTAAAAAGGCACCTGACACTATGAATGAGAATAGCGTAACCGTCTGCGCATTGATGTCATGAGCAGTGAATCTTTGAGACAAAAGCCCCAGAAAAAAGGCAGCGATGGAGACAAATCCGGGCAACTGTCCATCCACGCCCTTGCTCCAGTTGACCATATTCATCGTCCAAGTAAGCCAGACTACGGCCAGAATATTGGCTAAGACTAAGACTGAATGTCTACCGAAAAAATCAAAAGTAATTTTCCACTGATCAAGCTGAATAACTCCTCCAAAGGGATTGGAGATATAAGGGATGCCCAGGCCAAATCCGATGGCGAGAGCAGATATTGCAAGATTAATCAGAAATCTAAAATAGGGAGATATGTCAAAATAATCATCCAGCGTGCCGACCAATACCAGAAGGAACGCAGCAACTAATACTCCAATAATTATCTTATTTAAAGGTACAAACAGTATGACTGCAATCAATAAACCCAAATAAACGGGAATTCCTCCACCCCGTGGAACAACGCCGGTATGCGTATGAGCCGGATGATAGCGCTTTTTTTTGTCAGTTACCAGCTTAAGTTTTCTAGCAAGAGAAATTGTAGGAATTGTAAAAACAAATGAAAATATGAAGGCAATAAAAAGAACGATAAAATACAACATTTAAGTTATTAAAAAAATTATTTTGGCAAAAATAAGAGTAAAGCTGATAATTAAAAAGAGATTTAGATACTGAAAGATTTTTTGGATAAACTCTTCATTTTTGAATAAACGAAAATTGATAAATCTATTTAAAAAAAAGAGTGAATTCATAAATAAAGGAAGAATGCCTATCATCCAGGTATCGGCAAGCTGATTCTCGCCGGGAGGATTGGAATAAAAAAGTGGAATTTGGGGAGGAAGATACCGGAATCTAAAGAGAATAACGGCAGACATAAATAAATTAGCTATTATTAGCTGATACAAGGGCTTAAACCTGACCGTCATGCGATTATTATAGTTTATTAATGAGCAGAAAGGAAGACTCTCTTCCAATTTGAAATCACGCGCTGTAGCAAGAACAGCCGGAGAATGCATTGACTGATTAATTGATAAGGGAGGATTTTTTGATACGGAATTTTACAAAAGTATTTACCAGGCAAAAATTGGATAAGATGAAGCAAATCTTTTAATTTGATTTTTGATTTTAGACAATTCTTTATTTTTGTTGGTCTCTCTTCTAAAATTTTTTAAGTAAGCAATTCTTTTTTCTTTATTTTCGGGAAGAGAATTATTTGCAATTATTTGTGCAACTTGCCAAATCCAGTCGGCAATTTTTTTCATTTCTTTTTCTTTCATCCCTCGAGTTGTTAGTGTGGGCGTTCCTAGTCTTACCCCAGAAGGATAAAAGGGAGACGCAGGTTCCCGGGGTATTGTATTTTTATTTAAAGTAATTCCGGCATGATCTAAAGCGTATTGAAGAAAGAATCCCCCACCGGGGCCAAAGTTAGGGACGAGATCGATTAAGCACAAATGATTTTCGGAGCCACTGCCGACTAATCTAAATCCATTTTTGATTAATTGTTTGGCTAACGCTTTGGAATTTTTGACAATTTGTTTTGCATATTTTTTGAAAGAGGGTTTACCGGCTTCCTTTAGGGCAACGGCTATGGCAGCAGTAGTATGGTCGTGAGGACCTCCCTGTAATCCAGGAAAGACTGCGCGGTCAATCTTTTGTGCTAATTCCGGGTCTTTCTTCAGGCCTTTTTTTGTCACCATAATCATACCACCCCGCGGACCACGAAGAGTTTTATGGGTTGTAGTTGTAATAATGTGGGCGTATTTTGAGGGATCAATGTGGGCTCCTGCTATGACAAGTCCCGCGGTATGGGCGATATCTGCTGCGAAATAAGCACCAATACTATCGGCAATTTCGGCAAATTTATCAAATTCATACTGATATACATATGCCGTTGCACCAGCCCAAATTAATTTGGGCTTATATTTTTTTGCCAGTTTCCAAACTTCATCAAAATCAACTCTACCGTCTTTTTTAACATGATATGGATGACTCTTGTAATAGATACCTGTAAAGGATACTTTCCAGCCGTGGGTAAGGTGTCCTCCGTCAGGTAAATTTAAGCCCATCACGGGATCACCGGGAGAACAAGTTGCCATATATACTGCTAAATTGGCAGGAGAACCGGAATAGGGCTGGACATTGACATGCGCGACATTAAATAATTTTTTAGCGCGTGTTTGAGCCAGAAGTTCAATCTCGTCTATATTGTCGTTGCCACCGTAGTATCTTTTACGGGGATATCCTTCGGAATATTTATTGGTAAGAATCGAACCCATGGCTTGGAGGACTGCAGGAGAGACGTAGTTTTCGGATGGAATCATCTCAAGTCCTTCTTTTTGTCTTATTGACTCTTGCTTTATCAGTTTTTCGATTTCCGGGTCGGCTGATTTGAGATAGTTCATGTTTTTCAAAGAATACCAATGAACTTAAAAGAAATCAATGTATATTTCTATATCAAAACTTCATTTTTATTCCAATAACTATATAACGGTCGTCATCTAGATTTGTCAATCTTGTTTACCTTTAGTCCACTTTACGCTATTTAATAATGGCGCGTATAAATCGTCCGTTAGAGAAATTTTGAGTTCTTTAATTTCTTTTTCTGTTGGATTTCGCTCCTGAAATCGAACAAATGCCAGATCTTCGATAATGGCAAGCGGGGTTTGCTCTTTACCTTCTCCCATACATATAACTGCCGACGCTGCCAATCCGTCCAATATGTTTGCTTTAGTAACACGCAGAGGACGGCCAAAAATATCCGGTTTACCGATGTAATCATTGAGCGCCCTAAATCCGCTATGAGCTAAAGTAAATCCGGAAGTTCCCCAGCGAAGCGGTGCTGTTTTACTATCAGTTATGATCACTCCAAATTTTTTCAATTTAAATTTCTTTTTTAAATATTCTCTTATTCGATTGGCAGTATTTTGGGGGTTTTTTGGCCAAAGAATATAATAGCCGTTACCGTTTGATTCGTCGATACCCGCTGTTGGCACCAGCATTCCACGCTTTATGGTCAGCGTTATTTTGTATTTATTTTTTTCTGCCGGGATGAAATATTCAGCCTCCTGCTTAATTAGATTAATCTTATCCTCTTGGCCTATTTTAATTACGCTTCTTTCGCAAATTGAAACAATTTTTGAGGTAACGGCGACAATCGATTTCTCATTTAACCTTTTGATATATTTATCCAGCAATTCAAATAAATTATCATCATCACGGGTTATTTTACGGGTTTTGAGGGGTGTGATTTTCATGGCATATGATTAAAATAATGATCGGATATCGAAGGTGGCGTCGCGCTTGATGATAAAAGCCTTTTTGGGATAAAAAGGTAGAGTCGATACTAAATCGCTTTTTGCAATTAAGACTTTACCCACATAATCTGGAATCAGCTCATAAGATTTGTTGTAGATGTAAACTTGATGTTGAGGAAAATAATACTTGGCAGTGAAAAAATCCAATTCGCTTGTTACATAAATGGGGTCATCCGGATTTGCCAAAACTTTAATTTCAGAAGTCATCTTGCGAAAATCCTGCTTTTGGTTTTCACCAAGCTGTTTAATTTGAAAAAATATGGCAATAAGGATTAAAATTAAGTAAGCTATGATTCGAAAATTTCTCTTTGACCTTTCAATAAGATAGACCAGAAACAATAACAAGCCGACCGTCGAGAAAATAAAGTAACGAGGAAAAAAAATCGGTTTGTCGATTGAAATCACTGCCATCAGAATAGGAATTGAAATCCCCCAAAGAATTAAGAGCGTATAGAGATTTTCATCTGCCCGGTTTTTTTTAATTACCTTTTTGACTGAAAGTAATATTAAAACTAATAAAATTAGGGAAACCCAGAAAACATTTTTTTCAAAACCGGTATAAATTATGCCAAGAATATTAAGAAAAGTATTCAGACCGCTTTTATCGATCCAAAAAGAAGAATTAAAAAAGTTTTTTTGCGATAAGACTAAAATAAACCAGGGAATAAAAAAAAGAAAAGGTTTTAGGACCATTTTTTTAACCTGTTCATATTTTTTTGACTTTTTACGGAATATTAGATTATGGAAAAATTGGCTAAGAACTACAAAAACCATAAAATAATGTGTATATAAACCCAAGATAGTGGAAAAGACATAAACCTTAGCCAATTTTTTTAAGTAAGCAAAATAAGATAAGGTTGCGAGAAAAGTCAAAAGCGCATAAGCCCTTGCCTCAAATGCGTAATTGACCAGAAAAGGATTTAAGAGAAACAACAAGATATAGATGAAGTTCTTTTTGGCGCTTAGTTTAAAGATTTCTTCCATGAAGATAAAACAAAGACAAACAGTTGCCGAAAAAAAGACCAGGGAGAGGCTCCTTAAAGCCACTTCTGAAGACCCAAAAACATTAATCCAGAGATGCAGAAGTATGGGATGAAGCGGCGGAGTAAAATCTTTGGCTGAGAGTAAGACAATCTCAACAAATTTTTTTTTGGCCAATAAATAGGAGAACGCTTCGTCCCTCCAGAGAGATTGGGTAAGAAATGAAAGAGGAGTATGGATAAAAAGCCAATTTAACATAAAAAATTCTAAATATACTTCTATTAATTGAAATCGCAATCAGTATATACCCCTCCTTAGTTGATTTGATAAGATAACTTTAGTTGACAATTTGCAAAATCAACTAAGATGGGTATACTAAATCCTAAACTCTAAACAAACCCAAAATTCAAATTGCAAAATTCTAAGCAATAAAATATAAATTGTTTTGGATTTTAATCAAAAGAATTCCTCGAAGTTTTACTTCGGGGTTACCTCTGTCATTCCCGCGAAGGCGGGAATCCAGATCCTGAAACCCATTCGACAAGCTCAGGGTGTACAAGTTCAGGATGACAATTGTTTTTCAGATACTTCGCAGCTCTGCTGCGGAGTAGTTCATTTTAATATTATTGAATTGGTTTCGGATTTAGAAATTAGAATTTAGGATTTGATTTTATATCTTTTCGGTAACTTTGTATTTTATTTTTTTACCGAAAAGTAAACGCGTATGTGCGTCGAGGGCGGGAAGTGAGGAGAAGATAAAGGAAACTAAAGGTAATAGATACCACTGGATAAACATGAGTGGGAGAGAAGTAATCTTGATTTTGTGATTAAGTTTTATCCTCAACTGATAATCAAGATAGATATACAAGATTAATAAAAGCGACGCAAATGTTAAGATAAAACCCGAAAGTTTAGGCAAAAGAAACCCGAGTACGGTTCTTTTAAAGACAGGGTTGATGAGAGGCGGTACCGAAGCCGATACCGTTAATATGAAAAAAGAGGTAGTCCAAAGAAGATGGGTTTCCATCAAGAAAATGATTCTTCTCAATTTAACAAAAGCATTAATTTTAGGCGTCGAGAAAAATTTCTTCAGGACGTAGCTTATATCAGATACTCCCCAAGCCCAACGTTTTTCCTGTTCATATCTGCTTCCTGATGTTTTTAAGAGCCCCCCGGAGTTGACGGCATCACCGTTGACCAGGGTAAACAGAGGAATTGTCCTAATTTTTTCACCAAAAGTGAAAAAAGCTTGATAAAAAATATGCCAGTCCTCGGGAATGATATCGACATCCCAAAATTTGACTTTATTTAAAAGCCAAAGGTTAGTCGAGTAGGTTGAGATTTGGATTAATTTATCTTTTTGCGAAAGGAAAGCCAGACGGAGAATAGATGACAATGTGGCTTGAATTCTGATGAATAAAGGCAACTGCCAAAAATTGTTATATAAAAGCACCGGAGCCCAATAAAAGTGGTAGAGACGCCGGCCGTCTTTTAGGTACCCGTGGGTTAAACATGAAAGATATTTAGCCGATAAACAACTGTCCGCATCACAGATGGTGATTAGACAATCTTGCATTCTCCAATTGTTTTTAGTAATTATTTCTTTGACTTGTTTGGCGGCGAAGGTCTGATTGCTGGCTTTACCGGGAACTTCGGCAGGCAGAAGCGGGTGATAAGTAATAATTATATCGGTAAAACTTTGCCTAAATTTTACCTGCAACTTTCGAGCCTTCTTTCTCACTTCCAATTCCCTACTTTCAAAAGCCAATACCAAGAAAATATTTTTATAGGGATAATCAGATTTTTGCAAAGCCTGGATTGTCTGCTCTAGTTTATAAAGCGGTTCTTTAAAATTGGGAATGATGATAAAGTGTTTAATCTGTTTGGCTTTTGGGAGATTGAGCAGTTTTTTAGCGAAAGGGACATTTTGATTTAGCTGGATATAACGATAAGAAAGGGTGGCAAAATAAGCGGTTGAAACGGCTTTGTAAAGAAAGTACAGGTCAAAAGAAATAATGAAATAAGCAACGACTGCAGGATGAAAAGGAGAAAGCCAGAGAGGCAAGGTAATTACCACCCAGCTTAGTACCGGAATTATGGCATCAAAAAATCGTTGTGCGAGGGTTGTGTTGACAAGATAATTAACCATTTACCCTATTATATACTACTTTCGCAAATTTCGAATTCCGAATCTCGAAACCACGTAAAACGCTGCTAACTCAATTTTCAAAATCCAAATAATAAGAGGTGCAAAAACATCAATCCTCCCCTGTTTCCCCTCCTTACCAAGGAGGGGATAAAAGGGGTGGTTATTTTTAAATACTTAAATTTATTCAGAAATAGGATTTAGACTTTTCTCTTAGTCATCACAAAGCATTTTGTATTCGCAGTTGCGGCAGATGGAATTTTGACTGCAGTGAAAATCGGATTTTTCAATCTCATCCCTAATTTCCAGAAGTTGATTTGCGGATTGGTTTAATTGATCTTGACTGCGTGTCGTAGATAAAGTTTGCGACTTATCAAAAAAATAAAGACTCATTTTGATTTGATTGATCTGTTTATTGAAAAGTGCCGGATTGACAGCTGCTAAAGCATAGATGGTCATCTGAAGATCCGCGTCAAGTTTTTTTTGGGTTGGGATATTGGCGCCGGTTTTGTAGTCGATAATTTCGATGTTGCCACCGCCTCGGTCGTCAACCCGGTCAATTTTGCCGAGGATTTTTAAGGCCGGGTTGATGCGGAAATTAAATCCCTGTTCCAGATAGATCGGATTGGCTGATTGATGGAGGGGCCTTCGTAGATAATTAATAAGCTGTACTTTTGTTTTTGCTTTTGCCAATTCCTGATGTCTCTTGCTGTCATAGCCGTAAGTTAGCCAATTTGTTTCCAGCAGCCTAAGTATAAGTTTTTCGTCATCTTCACCAGGATGCCGCAAATTATAAAAATCGCGCATCACCGCATGTACGGAATTTCCTATTGATTGGGCAGGGCTCGGAGCCGTTGGAATACGCAAAATATAGCGTAGTTTGAAATGCAGAGGACAGATTTTAAAAGTTTGGATAGCCGAATAGGATAGAAAGTCAAGTTTGAATTTTTCGGAATGCCTATCGGTATTAACGCTTTCTTCGTTTCTTGACTTATTCCATTCGAAGAGGGGGATTTGTGATTCTGGTGAGTGTTGCAACGTCGTTTCATTTTTACTCAACTCCAGCGATTCATAAATATAGGCGGATAGTTTACGCTCTCTCTTTCCTTCACCGTAATAATTTGAGACGGAATAGATAAGTTTTTCCCGGGCCCTGGTCATGGCTACATAAAATAATCTTCTTTCCTCCTGAAGATGATAATCGCCTGAAGGCAGAGTTTCTTTGATCAATTCATCGGGAATCGGAATTTTATCCCTTCTGTCTCTGGAGGGAAATCTTCCTTCCACAAGATTAGGCAGAATGATTACCGGAAACTCCAACCCTTTGGAGGAATGAACTGTCAGGATATTGACAGCATTATTTTCCGTCCAGTCAATCTCGGCAGCCAGCGGACTTTCTCCAATATTCATCGCCAATTCCAAATAATCGACAAGAGTAAAAACGCTTGCATCTTGATGGGTTGCTTCGTAATTTTTTAACTTGTCGAAAAACTTGGTAATATTCAAAACCTGTCTTTCTTCGCTTTGCGACCTGTATTCAACCAGTTGCCTTAATAAACCGCTATCGATGAGAAAATAGTAGAGTAATTGTCCGGCAGTTTCTTGGTTGACCAATTTCTGGTGCCGGTGAACTTGCGAAACGAATTTAATTAATTTAGTTTGAGAGTCCTTTGAGATATGAAACGGATTACTCCAGATTCTATCAGAGGTTTCCCTCAGTCCAGTGCTCGTCTGTGACCGTGTGCCGTCGGGATAGCCTTCCATCTTTGTCACCTGTTCCGAAGAAGTCATTTTTTCCAACAACTCAAATAAAGACAAATTTGCCTTTTTAGCCTGATTTAAAACCGCTATTAGGTCGCGGCTTGATAATTTCCAGATCGGCATCGACAAAACACGATAAAGACTTACCGAATCTGTAAAATCAGCCAAAACCTGAAGGTAGGCGATCAGATCTTTAACTTCGGGTCTCTGAAAGAGAGAGCCGGGTCCTAGGAATTGGAACGGAATTCTGACCCTTTCAAGCTCGCGAATGAAAGGGGCGCTGTGATTATTGGCCCGAACCAGAATAGCAAAATCCTTATATTCTTTTTTATGGCTTGTTTTGTATTCGCGGATAAAAGCGATTACTTTTTCCGCCTCGGATTCAACTTTATCAGTATGAATGAGCTCAATTTTTTCGCCTTTTTTATCCCGATGAGATTTCAGATTTTTAGTGATACCAAGCTGTGATTCCAGGGTATCGGGGTTGTTGTGCCGGATTAATTTATAAGCCGCGTCAAGAATTGTCTGGGGACAGCGATAGCTTGTGGTCAAGACAACGTGATTAGTATTGGTATAATCTTCCATAAAAGAGAGAATATTTGAGATTGCTGCACCCCTGAATTTGTAGATTGATTGACTATCGTCTCCTACGACTGTGAGATTAGGCTTTTGATCGACGGGGGCTAGCAATTTCACCAGCTGATATTGGGCAAAATTCGTATCCTGAAATTCATCAACCAGGATGTATTTAAACTGCTTTTGGTATTTAGTCAGTAACGATTTTCTTTTTCTAAAAAGTTGCAAAGTATTACCTATTAGATCGGCAAAGTCCATGACCCCCTCTTTAAGTTTAAGCTGTTCATATACTTTATAAGCTTGTGCCAGTTCCATATATTTCTGTTTTTCTTCTTTGTCTGCTTTAATTTTTTTAGCAAAGTCGAGATATGAATTTACATTTACATCTTCATCCTTTAAGCGGGAAAAATGTTGGATCATACCCTCGATAAATTTATAAGGATTGCCTTGGGGTCGAAAAAAGTTCAGATTAAATTGCCAAATGTTATTTTTGATAAATAGATAAGTTTCAGCGTCCGTAAGCAGCTTGAAATTGGAGGAAATTCCAATATTTAATGAATCGTTGCGAAGAATCCTGTCAGTGAAAGCGTGAAAGGTTGAGATCCACATGGCAAAAGTGCCATAGGGGAGGGCGATGTCAACTCTTTTTTCCATTTCCCGGGCTGCCTTTTCGGTAAAGGTGAGCGCCAGAATTTCCTCCGGTTTGGCCAGTTTTTCGCTAATCAGATATTTAATTCTTTCGGTAATGACGGTAGTTTTGCCTGTGCCAGCCCCGGCAATAATCAAGAGAGGGCCTTTTTGATGTTTGACTGCTTTTTCTTGCTCTAAATTTAAAGCAAAGCCTTTTTTTTTCATGAAACCAATTCTATCAGAACCCCTTGACTTTTATTAATGTAGCAATTATGATAGAGAAACCGTTCACAATTAAAGGTGAATAAATAATAATATATCTATGGCTACCGGAGTATTTAAAAGAGACAAACCCCATTTAAACATTGGTACCATCGGTCATGTGGATCATGGAAAAACCACTTTAACTTCAGCCATTCATTATGTGCTTTCCAAGAAAGGAATGGCCAAATTCTTAAAGTATGAGGAGATAGATAAAGCTCCAGAAGAGAAAGCGCGGGGAGTTACCATCAATCTTCACCACTCCGAATACGAAACTGAAAAAAGACACTATGCCCATATTGATGCACCGGGGCACGCAGACTACATTAAAAATATGATTACCGGCGCCGCCCAAATGGATGGCGCGATTCTGGTAGTATCCGCTCCAGACGGACCAATGCCCCAAACCAGAGAACATATCTTATTGGCCAGGCAGGTAAACGTCCCAGCAATTGTTGTCTTTCTCAACAAGACCGATATGGTTCAGGATAAAGAACTTCTGGACCTGGTTGAGATGGAGGTTAGGGATCTGCTCACCAAATATAAATTTCCGGGTGATAAAATACCCGTGATCAAAGGCTCTGCTCTTAAGGCTCTGCAGGACGATGCGGAAGCTATGAAAAGCATCGAGGAGCTAGTCAAAGCCGTAGACGAAAATATACCAGAACCAAAACGTGATGTAGATAAGCCATTCCTCATGCCGATTGAAGATGTATTTACGATTCAAGGTAGAGGGACGGTTGTGACAGGAAGAGTTGGCAGGGGTACTCTAAAAGTAAACGAAGAAATAGAAATAGTAGGTCTTAAAGCGACTAAAAAAACGGTAGTCACCGGAATTGAGATGTTCAGAAAAACCCTTGATGAGACAAGAGCAGGAGACAATGTCGGACTGCTGCTTAGGGGTATTGAAAAAGAGGATGTGCAGCGCGGACAAGTATTGGCCAAGCCGGGCAGCATTACTCCACACTCCGAATTTGAAGCGGAGATTTATGTTTTAACCAAAGAAGAAGGTGGACGACATACTCCATTTTTCAACGGTTACAGACCACAGTTTTATATCGGCACGACAGATGTGACAGGAGAGCTTAAGCTTCCATCAGGAGTGGAGATGGTAATGCCGGGAGACAACGTCAAGATTTCGGCTAAACTGATTTACCCGGTTGCTATGGAAGAAGGATTGAAATTTGCAATAAGAGAAGGCGGGCACACAGTGGGCGCCGGAGTAGTGACAAAAATCGTTAAGTGATGCGGATTACGGATCTTATTCGGATGATACGGATGTTCGGATTTTACGGATATTCAATCTGCATATCCGGTGATCCGCATGGAATCCGTAGATCAGCATCATATTTTTAGCACTTTTAAATTATGCCAAAGGGTAGAATAAGAATTAGACTCAAAGCCTACGATCACAGATTGATCGACGAGACCTGTCAAAAGATAGTAGATACTGCCATCAGGACAGGCGCGTTCATAATTGGACCAATCCCTCTCCCAACAAAAAAAGAAGTCTATCCGGTAAACAAATCACCATTTATTGATAAAGACGCCCGCGAGCACTTTGGCTTAAAAATACACAAACGCCTCATCGATATCAACAATCCCACCAATCAGACAATAGATTCGCTCATGCACCTGGAACTCCCCGCAGGAGTTGAAGTTGAAGTAAAAATGTAAATTTTAATTCCTAAAAGATCTCCTTGACCAAAAGCAAAGCTTGTTATATAATTTCCCTGATGTTATTTTTCCCCGTCCAGCTTACTGGGATAGACTCGGGAGATAGCGGATAGGAATTTGCCAGATTGGTTAGAATACTAGAGAGCCCCAATCTGGGGCTTTTTTGTTTGCCCAAAAACTTATGCAAGGATTTATTTTAGGAAAAAAATCAGAACAATCACAGTCTTTTGATGAGGCAGGCTTCAGGATTCCAACGACTTTTATTGTCACTTCGCCTTGTTTTATCGTGGATATCAAAGAGCCGGCCAGACAGGGTTATTTTTCAGTCATGCTCGGATTTGGTCAAGCTAAAAGCAAGAATATCAGCAAACCAAATCAAGGAAAATTGTCAAAAGCGGGGATAAAAACCCCGCTTCGTTTTTTGCGAGAGTTTCGGCTGGAAAGCGATAAATTTCAAAAGGAGGGAATTGTTATAAATAACCACAAAATTGAGCCGGGTGAAGAATTAAAACCAGCTTTTTTTTTCAAACAAGGGGATTATGTTAATGTATCAGGTACAGCAAAAGGCAAGGGATTTCAAGGCGTTGTAAAAAGACACCGATTTTCCGGCGGCCCAAGAACTCACGGTCAGTCCGACCGCGAACGGGCGCCCGGATCTATCGGTCAAACCACGACTCCAGGCAGAGTTTATAAAGGTAAAAGGATGGCCGGGAGAATGGGAGGCAATAGGGTCACCGTGAAAAAATTAAAAATTATGGAGATTAAGGATGACGGAATTGTGGTTAAAGGATTGGTGCCGGGAGCAAAGGGAGGATTGTTGGAAATTAAAAAGTTAAAATGAAAAATTAAAATATAAATTTAAATATGCCAAGAATCAAGAAAGAAACGAAAACAGTTAAAAAAAACAACCCAAAAAAGTCTGGCGAAGGCCTCACTATTCCAGTCTATAACTTAGAGGGGAAAGAAGTTAAGACTCTGGATGTTCCCAAAGAAATTTTTTCTGTTAAGCCGAATCCGAAGTTGCTGGCCCAATATGTTCGCGTCTATTTGACTAATAACCGTCAAGGAACAGCCTCCACGAAAACCCGAGGAGAAGTAAGGGGGTCAACCAGAAAAATATATCGTCAAAAGGGAACGGGGCGAGCGCGGCATGGCGATATTAAAGCGCCGATATTTGTTGGGGGTGGAGTGGTAGGCGGTCCGAAACCAAAAAACTATCACTTGAAGATGAATAAGAAACAAAAGAAATTAGCTTTATTTAATGCATTAACTATAAAATTTAAAAACAAAGAGATAGGCGGATTGAGTGAACAATTGCTTAAGATTGATGTAAAAACAAAACTAATGGTTCAATTTTTAAAATCTTTAGATCTTGAAAGGTCAAGAACTTTAATAGTGTTGGCGAAAATGGAAAAAAACAATCTGATTTTAGCCTCAAGAAATATTAAAAATATTACGTTGCTGGGAGCGAGATCGCTTAATCCGTATGAAATTCTAAAAAATAAAAAAATATTATTTGTAGAGGAGGCATTACAAGTTGTCAAGCTGCATTTTTTACATGAAAATTGAAGATATATTTGTCAAACCGGTCTTAACTGAAAAAGCTACTAATCTTGCAAATAATCAAGTTTATACCTTTGAGGTAAGAGACGGGGCAGATAAAGCTAAAGTCAAAGATGCTTTAGAAAAACTGTATAAAGTCAAAGTCAGTCAAGTAAGAATGATGATTAGGAAAGGGAAAAAAAGAAAGGTCGGGAAGAAAATGGTAGTCAAAAAGCTAACCGACAGAAAAATCGCGCTGGTTAAATTGAGAGAAGGAAAGATAGACTTATTTCCGCAAACATAAAAGTTTGTAATCGATAGTCGGTTGTCAGTTATCAGCAGTCAGTATGAAAAATTTAAACACAAAAAATTCGAAAAAAAGGTTAAAGGTTATCCTGAAAAAACATTCGGGACGGGACTCGAGCGGTAAGATAAGCGTTCGGCATCAGGGCGGGAGGCATAAGAGGTATTACCGAATAATTGATTTCAAAAGAGACAAAAGAGAAGTCGAGGGTAAGGTAGAAGCTATAGAATATGATCCAAATAGAAACCTAGACATCGCTTTAATAAAATACGCAGACGGAGAAAGGAGATATATTCTACAAGCTAAAGATATGAAAGTCGGAAGCACCATCCTGACTTCAGAAAAAGCAGATCTTAAGCCCGGTAATACATTGTCTATTAAGAATATACCTGTTGGTATGCAGATACATAATATCGAGTTGTACCCGGGTAAAGGCGGACAGATAGCAAGAAGCGCGGGAACCGCGGCTGTAGTCATAGCTAAAGAAGGCAAATATGCTCAGATTAAGCTTTCTTCAGGAGAGATTAGGCGAGTAATAGCCGATTGTTATGCTACCATAGGTCAATTGGGTAATCCGGAACACAAATTTAGGATTATCGGTAAAGCTGGTCGGAAGAGATTGATGGGGGTAAGACCAACGGTACGGGGAACCGCTCAAAATCCTCGCAGCCATCCGCATGGTGGGGGTGAAGGTAAAGTTGGAGAAGGCATGCATCCCAAGACGCCATGGGGTAAGCCCGCCAAAGGCAAGAACACGCGAAAACATAAAAAATGGAGTAATAAGTTTATTGTCAAAAGGAGAAAATAATAGATTTTCATTATAAATTTTACATGATCCGAAAAAAATTAAGTTAGATGGAAGCTGTTTCTTTTTTCAGGAATTTAAAAATATCGCCGAAGAAATTGAGATTTTTTTTACCGGAGATTAAGAAGAAGTCTCCTGCTGAAGCGCTGGACTATTTGCTATATTTGCCAAATAAAGCGGCTAAAGTATTTTACAAAGTTATAAAATCGGCACTGAGTAATGCTAAAAATCAGCTAAAAGTTGATGTTAAATCTATAGAATTTAAGCACTTAAGCGTAGAACAAGGGCAAAGGTTAAAAAGATTTAAGGCGGGAAGCAGAGGTACGGCAATGCCGATTTTAAGAAGATTTGCACACGTGAAAGTAATACTAGAATCACAAGAACCAACTAAAAAAACTGAAACTCTAAATCCTAAATCCGAAATTCTAAACAAATCCAAATTTCCAAAATCCAAAGTCAAAAACAAAAAAATTTAGAATTTAGAAATTAGTAATTAGAGCTTGAATAATTATGGGTCAAAAAGTTCATCCAAGGGGATTACGACTTGGAATTTTATACAACTGGAGTTCGCGCTGGTTTTTTTCCAATAAAAAAGCCTACAGGCAAGCGCTGCTTTCAGACAGTAAAATCAGGTCTCTTTTACTGAATAAGTTAAGTTATGCCGCTGTGACGGAAATTGATATTGAGCGGGCAATTAACAAAATTACTCTGATAATTCATTCAGTAAAACCAGGTATGATCATAGGCCGGGGCGGCAAGGGTTTAGAAGAGGTCAAAAGATTTGTATCTTCATATTTAGACGTTGGTAAATCACGCAAAGAGCGATCACCTTCTGAGCGAAAAGGAAAGACGCAGAAACTTGAAATTAAAATAGAACCAGTTAAAAGACCATATGCTAATGCGTACTATGTAGCACAGTCAATTGCCGAAAAATTGGTAAAAAATTTTCCACATAGATCAATAGTCCACAATACCCTAAATAGAATTACAGAAGCCGGGGCAAGAGGAGGTAAGATTCAGTTGGGGGGTAGAATTGCCGGTGCAGAAATTTCCCGACGTGAAAAATATTCTGTGGGAGTCATTCCTACCTCGACAATCAGAGAAGAAGTAGACTTCGCTAAATACGCAGCTTTGACAAAATCAGGTTATATCGGTGTAAAAGTTTGGATTTGTCGATAATATGCTCGCACCCAAGAGGCAAAAATATCGAAAACAATTTAGAGGTAGCTGGAGGCGAATTGCCGTAAAAGGTGAAAAGATGATTTTCGGTTTGTTCGGATTAAAAGCTCTGACCCCCGGCTGGATTAAAGATAAGGAGATAGAAGCGGCAAGAGTAGCTTTGGCAAGGGCTACCAGGAAAAACGGTAAATTTTGGATAAGGATTTTTCCAGACAAACCCTATACCAAAAAACCACCGGAAGTTACCATGGGAGCCGGTAAAGGCGATGTCGCAAATTTTGTAGCCAATGTAAGCCCGGGCAGGATTTTATTTGAAATTGACGGACTATCATCTGAAGAAAGCGCTGTTGTTTTAAAAAATGTAGCTTCCAAACTTTCGGTTAGGACAAAAATAGTTAAGAGACAACTATGAGAAAAATAATAAATGAAATCAAAAAAAAGTCAATCACAGAACTTGAGAATGAAACAGTTAATCTGAGAAATGAATTAGCCAAATTGAAGCTAGAGTCAGCCGTTAATCAAGTTAAAGACACAAATATCATTATGAAGAAGCGAAAAGAATTGGCGGTCGTCTTGACGATTTTGGGGCAAAAAAAAGAAATTGAAAAAATTAATAATTTAAATGAAACATCCTAACATATGGCAAAAATATTTACAGGTATTGTCGTTTCCAATAAAATGCAGAAAACAGTTGTTGTTAGAATAGAGAGAAAACTGGAACATCCCGTATACAAAAAGATAATTACCGTGCATAAAAAACTCAAAGCACATAACGAAAAGTTTGATTTAAAAGAAGGCGATAAAGTGAAAATTAAGGAAAGCAGGCCGATCTCAAAAGAGAAACATTTTATAGTAATCGAAAAAATCAAAAATTAAAAGTCAAAAAGCAAAACTTTAATTTAAAGTTCAAAACTTTTTTGACCTAGAAAAAGTTTTGACTTTTGCAATTTGAGTTTTGAATTTAATTTTTATGTTACAGCTTAGATCAATGTTGGTGACAGCAGATAATGCAGGAGCGAAAAAAGTTATGATGATTGGATTACCTGGAAAAGGTAATCGACGCTATGCCTATATAGGAGACATTATCAATATTACCGTGAAAAATGCAGTACCCTACGCTCAAGTAAAAAAGAGCGAGATCTTAAGGGCTGTGGTTGTCAGAACTAGAAAAGAGAAACGTCGTGAAGATGGCAGTTATATCCGATTTGATGATAATGCCTGCGTAATCCTTTTGGATAAAAATAGCAAAGATCCAAAAGGCACCAGAATATTCGGGCCAATCGCAAAAGAAATAAAAGATCTCGGGTTTGCTAAAATTGCAAGTTTAGCAGAGGAAATTTATTAATATGAAAATTAGAAAAGGAGATAAAGTAAAAGTTACGGCAGGGAAA
>Ga0155724_114_pt3 | contig 41257 bp, 38 predicted proteins | sample RifCSPlowO2_01_FD_107380 | JGI IMG/M metagenome (GOLD analysis project Ga0155724, IMG submission 107380) | Candidatus Roizmanbacteria bacterium RIFCSPLOWO2_01_FULL_40_13 | reverse complement strand
CATTTCCGCCGCACGCTCTATTTGTCCAGGTGCCGCATACACAACTTACTGTCGGTGTTGGTCCACCCGGGGTTGGTGTGGGAGTTCCGGTTGGAGTAGGAGTTCCGGTTGGAGTAGGCGTGGGTGGGGCTACGGTTGGGGTTGGGCCAGTTGAAGTAGGTGTCGGAGTTGTAGTGGGTGATCCAGCTCCGCAACATTGACCATACGAACAAGCACTGGTCCAGCCGCAATCTACTATATGAACATCAGGATTTACATCACCGCATTTACCAACATCATCCGAACTACACACCGGCGAATTTGTCTGACAGGGACTTGCGTGACAAGATGACACATTAGAAGCATCCAAGATTTGAGTATCACATTGATTAGAGCCATTTTTATAACATTCATATGTATTTACAAAAAGTTGACTCCAACAACAATCAGATCCTCCGCATCCACCCGGGCAGGCAAGAATCGATCCCTGAGGTTGTCCATAAATAGGTTCTGCGAATAAAAAAAAGAAAAATACGAATGATAAGAGAAAGGCGCAGGAATAAAATATTTTCTTTATCATTATTAATTAAAGCATATTAGCACATATTAATTCGTTTGGTAAGGTTTGGATATGCGGACAGCCACAACTTTTTGGTAATCGGCAACTATTTGAGAATTCATTAATTCGGTTAAATAATTATCTATATCTATAGGATTTTCGCCAAACCCAAAATTAAATTGGAACATTATACATTCTATAATATCTTTATCAGTGCAATACTTTTCTATATTTTCTTTAGTAACATAATTTTCATTGATTGTATAAATCAAAGAGAGAGTAATCAGATCATTTTCTTTAAGGGGCAGTTCGGTCACATCAATTAATTCTTTATCAGGATAATAAACCTTATTATTTTGATCCTTTAAAGCTTCAGCAAAATATAATTTATTAATTAATGGTAGGATTAACTCTTTTTCAGCACCTGCTTGGGTGAAGGTAACATTTAGTTCTGCTTTATTTAAAGTTTTATCATTGAGCTGTATTTTGCTTAACTGGATTTTTTTGACTCTAATTGAATTGAGAGTTTTTGCACCAAAAGGCATACTTTTATCAATATTAAGCGCGTCTGACAAGTTTATTTCCTCATTAGTTTTGAGTACATTTGTCTGAGGATTGAGACTATTGGCAACCTCCTTCTTTTTTAAGCCTGCTTTAGAGTATAAAATCCCGGCGATAAACGAAGTGATAAATATTATTATTAATACTACTATAGGAATATTTTTGGAATATTTTTCTGTAAATTCAGCAATAGACATAATATGAATATATATAATGGTAAAATATAAGTCAAGATGTTGAATTAAGTGTAGAGGTGAAATGAAATTGAAAAGAAAGATATAATATTTCTGATTTAATGAAGAATTAAAAATTTCAATCTAAAAGATTATATCAATTTCACCAGTCAATAAAGCCAATTTGAGTCCAAAATTTTTCTGTTTGAAATAGTGGTAGGTTAAACAACCAACTCGGGTCAAATATTTGTCCTTCTTGCGGATAAGATAAATATGGATCCATATCTGATTTTATAGCTTCACCAGATTTGATTTGTCTTCCAGGATTATAGATTTGTCCAGTACAGAAATCAATTTGTTGTTGAAGATACCCGGTTTCTCGATAACCTCCTAAAAAATAACATATCACTCCAGGATCAACACTCTTTTTTTGCTCTACAAAAGCGTCGAGTTGATCGGTAAAAGCGTAAGAAACCATGTACGCAACCTTATCGATTCTGTTATAAGGCGTTGAGCCATCGACCATGTGGATGAAAGCAGTTAGCTGTTCTAAAGTCAGTGAATTAGCGTATTCCTGTACTCCCTCACTAGTATGTTTATCGGGTTGGTAAGAGAGAGCGGCGGGAGCTATATTTAAAACCTTATTTTTCAACAAAAGTATAAATTTGAGAGTAGATAAACCGGTTAATGGGTCGACTTCTGAAGACAATCCTATTATTTCCGGTGAAACAGCATAAGCTTGTACTAATTCTTCCCCCGTATCTGCGGTACTCACATATTGTTTAGTTTCAGGATTTTGATAGACTACAGGGTAAGATGTAATTTCACCGTCAAGAAAAGTGTAAATTTTTTCTTGCCAGACATTTGGGTTATTAAAAATTTCTTCAATATATTCGGGCTTTCTAATCAAGATAAAGTTTTTTGATACCCACCGTCCATCTACATATTCTGCGATTATAGGATCTCCTTCAAATTTATTCGGATCTACAAGAACCCTAATTTGAGAGGTTCCGTCTTCTGCCTGGATTAACTCGACTTTTTGGTTATTTAATTGTGCAGGTAGCATTGGCGGTTGTTCAGTTGGCATAGTAGTTGGCGTATCGGCGGGTGCGGCAGGAACTTCGGTGGGTAGGGGGGCAGTGGTTCCGATTGGAGAAGCAGGGGTTGAGATTAATATTTTTGCAGCGACATTAATACCTGTGATTTCGTTAAGATTTTGTTGATCTTGGTAGGAGCTGCCCTGCAAAATAATAATAGTTTGCTCCCCGTTTTGTTCAGGTCTAATCATATATATAGCTTTAGGGCTAGAATCTTCTGCATTATCGTAGACAAATTTAATCGCAAAACTAGGGAGGGGATTTGACCCCGAATCTGTAATAGCAGGAATTGCGATAAAAGTTTTTATTACATCACCGTTAAAAGTTTCCTGATTTGAATATGTTAATGCACAATTGATTATTTGACCCAAATTATCTCTATATTGAAAGGTGAGAGCATTACCAGTTTGGATACCATCCCGACTTAAATTTAATGTCGAAAAAGCAAACTCTACACTTTCAGGTGCTCCGGTTTGGTTGTTGGTTAATTGGGCGTCGATTACTTGAGTGTCGGCAAGGCTAATGTCGTCAGATCCGATTTTATGTTCATTTATTGCAAGATAATTTTCTTGTGCAGACTTAAATTCATTTAACACCTGTCTTTCCCCATCGGATAATGTTTGATCGGTAGAGTAAATTATATTAGAACCTATACTGCTAGCTATATTAATAATTTGGTCTCTAGCATCCGAAATTTGATTTAATAAAATATTGTCGGGCGTCGACAAAGTTTCAATAGTTGATTGATGCGGAGTAACAGTAGGAGTATTGTTTGCATCGCTAACGGGGAGGCACGATAGTAAAAGAAATGCTATAAATAAATTAACTGCTATCAATTTAGCTAAAAGCTTAGGATCAATGTCTTTATTTGACTTTATCTGTTTAACTATGTTAGGAAATCTCTTTTTGATAAAAGCTAATGCAACTGCAGCATTTAGGCCTATAAATCCAGTAGGCAAGAGATCATTAAGACTATCAAAAAATTCCTTGAGATTATTATTAAAGTAATCAATAAAGTTATTGTTGAACTTAAATCCATGATCTGCGGATAATTGAGAGATATTTTCAGTCAGAAGCTCCAGAGCAGAAATCCCGTCTTGATCCAGTCGTGATAACTTTAATAAATTAGAAATAACCGGCAATTCCGAAAACCTGCTTTGAGCTATGGCATTTAGATCCTGTCCGTCTGAATTTATGATTGTTTCAGCAAGAGCTTTTTGGGCAGTGTTAGTGTGTAAAATTTGTAAGGCATAAGCTTGAATTGAGAAGAGGGAAGTTGGAGTATAATTTAACATTTCAGTTAGAGTTTGAGCTTCACTATCCAGACCCAACCGGTGAAACAGTTCCGTAAAAGAATTAACCGTATTGGTTTCATTTAAACTTCTTAATTCTCTTGGGCGGCGAGGACTATTTAAGTTTGGAGAGGTATGAGATTGGTTTATTCTATTGGGTGATGCTGCTTTTACTAATTGATCTTTTGGAATACTAATTCCCTTACCGGGAACAGATGATCGTGGGTGCTTACCGCCGATACGGTCTGGCCTTTTTCCATTAGGGAATAGCCGTTGAGGACGTGGGTTTTGAGATATTGTTGGTCTGATTGTTGGTGAAACTTGAACTTTTTTATTATTATGGTTTCTGCTTACTCTTGGTTCAGGGCGTGATCGAACCCTAAGAGTTTGTCCTACTGGTGATCGATCGGGTACTTGATTAAGTGAAAAATTGTTAGGAAGAGTTTTAATTTGACCAAAAAGTAAACCGAGAGCAGCAGCATTGTTTATTATTCCATTCCAACTTTTCCCTTTGTTTTCTTGACGATTGCCCGTCATAGTATTAAAATAAAAACCCTCTTTTCAGAGGGTAGGAAATATCTTACTTTTAGCTAAAACAGTAAAAATAAAAAAAATTAAAAGATCAAGCCGATGTAATCTAAAGAAATAAGAAAATACTTTTTGAAGGAGACTTTTTGGTGTTATAACATCACTGCCTTTTAATGGTATTGCCATTTTGTTATGGACATTTAAAACACACTATTATAGCATAATACTATATTAAACTCAAATAATTTAAATGTCAAGCTAAAATTTATCTTATATAACCGCTATATAAAAACTATAAGTTAAATATCAATTCCAGAAAGATTGTTGTGAATGAATTAATTTAATTAAATTTTATAGCACACTACAATTAGGCAAGACTTATAGATCGAGTAGATTTAATTTTTAACCTTAGTGGTTTAATTCCTCGAGGCTTGTTGCGAAATGTTTGTCATCCCCGCGCAGGGAGGGGATCCGGTCTGGATTCCCTCATCCGAGGGAATGACAGACTATACCACTCGCAAATGAATTTGCTCGAGTATATACCCCTCTAAGCTGCTTTGACAACCCGACGGGTTGCAAACCAGCATAAGATGGGTGTAGAAACCTCGCGGCTCTACTGCGAGGTGGTTCATTATTTTTGTGACAATCCTAAACTGATGAACCAGAGCCAGAGGAAGGTAGGGATCAGGTAGGTGAAATCGAACAGGAAGTTGACGGTGAGGGTAAGAAAAATTAACTTAGGGACAAGACTATTTTCATCGTGGTGAGCAAAAACTGTGAAGATTACTTTAATAAACCAAACGAGGAAAATAAAAGCAAAAACTCCCATGCCGGTTAACATCTCCAAGATCAAATTCATGGCAACGGAGGAGAAGTCGCTAAGGCCAAAGAGATGATTTTTGGAGTCGGAGGAGATGAGGCCGAAATTGCCGACTCCCACACCCAGCGGATTTCGGATAACTCCCGCGATTCCCTGTAAATAATAAACGCGGTCGAGAAGGACAGGTTTGGTGCGGCCGAAGAATAAAAATAACAATATTGCCGCGGTAATTAAGATATAAAGACGCTTGAGATATTTTTTAGTCTCGGGCAGAGCCTGAAAGATATAAAAGGTCCCAGCCAATAATGCAAGAATGGCCGTGCGAGACCGGGAGATATAGAAAAGGTAGGCTCCAAAGGGAATAAGCAGCCAATATATTTTATTTTTACTACCCGTCATTAAGTTGACTGCGATTATGCTCAATACCACCGCCCAGAGGTCGGCGATATGATGGTGGTCGCGGGTTGCAAATTTGTTAAGGCTAAAGGAGTCGATCTTAGGCTCAATCCCAATCAGGATATTCACTATCGACCAGATAGCAAAAATAACTCCAAGCAGAATCACCAAACCGGCAAGATGTTTGAATTTCGGTTTTTGGTTGTAGGCAATTATCCAGAAGAAAAAGCCAATAGCATAGAACATAAGATAAAGCAGAGTTGACCAAAAATTTTTCGTCCAGAAGAGGTTGAAGCTGAAGAAGATCAAAAAAATCTGGTAAAGAAAAACCCCCGGCGGGAACTTAAAATCTTTTTTCTGCCTAACCGAGATAAAGAAATTGATGATCAGCCAGAGAAGGATCGAGCCTAAGAAGTAGTAATTCTCCCATCCCAGTCCTCCGATTATCAGAACGCTAAATAATATGATAATGTTAAGTACGGTAAACATAATTTATTCTATAAAGTTTGTGCAGAGGGGGAGCCTGCGGGAGCTGATTCTTCAAGAATGGGTTCCTCGGTTGGTGAAATAACCGCTGGAGCAATGACCGGTTGAGGGACGGGATTGGCGCGCGAACCCGGTGTATTTTGCTTGTAGACGACAAAACCCAGGGTTCCCAGAAGTATGACAAATACCAAGATCAAAGCCGGAAGCCGGTATTTGTCCATGGGGTTTACCGGTTTTTTCTCTGCTGCAGGTTTGGCCTCGCCGCGGTAATTGGATTTTTCCGGTTTGGGAATTTCTTCCTGGATAAATCCCTGTTTTTGCAGACTATCGAGATGGGAAATAGTATATCTAACTATATCGGAAGATAGGGTCTGGGAATTTTTGTAGATTTCACCCAGCTGGGATTGGGCAACAATTCCGCCTGATTGAAAACCCAGAAGCCCAAATGCCCGCTTGAGCGAAGTAAAAATTTCCTTATTAATCGCCATGACGATAAAATCTTTATCCCTATCGATGATTTTGTAGCTGACATGCTCGAAAGGTATCGATTCCAAATACTTTTCGATAATTTCCGGTTTATTGAGATTGGGGGAAAGAACAAAAGCTTTGGCAAAGATGATTTGATCCGAAACGATAAAAAGAATCTGGGCAGGAATTAATTTATTAGTCTCGACAAAGACTTTGATCTGGTTTTTGATCTGCTCTTCGTCGATGACCTCAAGGTCTTGAATCAGGTTGGATTGAAAGACAAATTGGAAGATCTTGGACTGAACCCCGTCAAAGTATTCGAATCTGTCTTTATGGATTAAGATAATGACTTTGTTTTTAAGCATAATTAAGTCTCATTCCAGGAAGCAATGGTCATATTACCATTATAGTTTACTACTACCTGCAAAACACGGGTAAAACTGCCGCTTTGACCGGTTGAAGTAATGGTGTAGGGGTTGCTGCCGGTGACCGTGATTGTAGCAGTGCCTTCGTCCAAATTTAGAGTTTCACCGGTATAAAAGGGATTGCGGAGCAGTCTGAGCAGACCATTTTCAATCCCGCTTTCCGCTACGCTGTAGGCGATGATACCGCCTTCCATTTTTTGAGCACTGGCTGAATTAACCAAGATCAATGCGGTAGCTGCCGTAGTCACGGTGATAGCTATAATCATAAAGACCAAAAGCATAATTAAAGTTTGACCACGTTTCATTTAACTTTCTAAATCAAAAAATGATAATAAATTCTAAACCCTAAACTCTAAGTTCTAAACAAATTCAAAAACTTAAAATCAAATTTTCAAAACTTTTTTTCTCTAGTAATAATTGATCCAAAAATTCTCATTAATTCTTCGGCCTCTCGAGTTAATCTATTTCTTTCTAAGTCTAGAGAATCACCTCGATTCAAATCCAACAACTTTAACCATGATCGACTTTCCTTAACTTCTTTTCTACAGATTTTAACTCTGTGGTAGAAGTCAATTTTACTAAATGCCTCATTTGCTTCTATATAGTTGGAATGAACTGATCCCGATGATCTAATTAATTGTTTTCCATCCTCAATACTACTAATAGTTTTTGGAATTTTTTTAACAAGGGTTCGACATTTTTTTGCGAATTTGAATGTTCTATCTTCTAAATCGAACTTTTTTGAATTTTGGGGTTTGATCATTAAATATTGTTTAGAATTTAGGATTTAGGGATTAGGGTTTAATATATAATTATCTCAATCCTACCGTTGTTTGATAATCCTGCGATTCGGGACCTGCCGGGCGCTCGATTTTACTTGTGACAGTGTAGCTGTATCGTATAGTATCTTTGCCGTCGTCATTTCCGATTCTTTGAAAATTCAAATTTGAGATAGTCGTATTGACGCTGTTGAGCTGGTAGACGTCGCTATTGATAATGAGTACGAGGTTGTCGCCGCTCAGGCTATAGATATGATCTTCGCCGGCTACGGTAATATTCAAGTTGGTATCCGAACTACCGACCGTTGCGGGAAGATTGATACCGCTTGCAATAACGATATCATACATCAGGCGGTTGAGAAGATAATTGCCGTCCTGAACCACGCTGGAATGACTTTCGGATTCCAGCCGCGTATCCACAATCTGTCCAAAAATTTGGCTAAAAACAACCAAGAGAATGGAAAACATTCCCATAAATATCATAAGCTCGACCAGAGTAAACCCCTTTTTCTTTCGCATATAAAACTCTAAATTCTAATTTCTAAATTCTAAACAAATCCAAATTACCAAAAATATAAATAAATGCGAATTACGAATCTCTTTAGGCTCTATTAACAAGTAATTCGTCATTCTGGCTTGTCCAGAATCTAACGAATTGCGTCGAAATTACGCAAGATGTATTTAACTTAGCAACGATTCTGGATGCGTTGAAATTTCATTTCAGCTTACCAGAATGACGTTTATTAGTTTCGTAATTCACGTTAAATTAAAAAGTTTTGTTATTTGGAATTTTGAAAATTGATTAGAGTTTAGAATTTAGTGTTTAGAGTTTTTAATCATTATGGTGAATAATTAATGGTAAAGTCGTAAAGGACGGGTGTGTTATTTTGGTCGGTTGTGGTTAATTTAACCTTATAGCGGAAGCATTGGCCGGGATTGGAATAATTGGGAGCATAGGATCCGAGAGGGAAGGGCGCCTGATAAGTAGTCAGCCCGGGAGTAGGAGTCAGGGGAAACCAAGTGCTTGAAGTCCCATCCTGGCCGAGAAAAGTATAGCTTGAGGGACAAGAGCCCGACTCCAGATTGGCCAAAGCCACCTGAAATTGGATAGTGGTATTTGACGGCTGGGAGAAATTGGCTTCAAATCGATTATCGGCGGTTGAGTAACCGGGGTCAAAAGTCTGCGATTCGAATATACCCTCCGAAGCGTAGGATCCTCCGGGTCCGCCGACTATGATTCTGAATTCGGAAGACGTATTAGTCGTGATGATGTAAGAGTAAGCGTCTCCGTCAGATTCAAGAACTGTTGAGACTCCGTTAACGTTATCCGATTCTGCGCCGCCGCAGGAAGATGGTGAATTTTCGTTGTCGATATTTATTACCTGGTACTCTGTCCCATTCCAGCCAACCAGTATAGCTCGGTTACCCGGAGTTATGCTGACGCCTTTGGGATCGGTATCACCCGAATCATAAGTTCCGCCCGTAACCAGAGAAAGACTGGATTTATTGGAGGTGTCTATAATAAAAAATTCCGGCTGAGAAGTTGAACGGTTAGTTATCAAATAAGCACGATCACCCGAAGAGGCGACGTAGACCGCAACTCCTTCTTTATCGTTGACGTCAATATCTCCTCTATCTTGAAGATCGGAAGGAGTTGTCGCGTCGACGATTTTTAACTGGCTGGAGGTTGAATTTAGAGCAACATATACATATCCGTTGACGACAAAAAGACCGTTTCCGGTTGCAGGAAGATCAATCGAGTCAAGGGCTTGAGGATTGGCTCGGTCGCTGACATTAAAAGAATATAACTTTGTTCCGAAGGTCGTATACAGGATATTGTTGGAGACAAAGATGCTGTTGCCGTTGGTTGAACCTGAAATATTTAAGACACTGATTTTGGTTGGAGGATTATTGCTGGCATTTAAGATGACTATTTCTTCCAGATTATCGTCTGTGACCAGATAAGCGTAGGAAGTCCCATCGACTGTCTCACCAAAGACGTCGTTGACTTTAAGGTTGGTGTCATAAGAGCCTTCTTCGCTGATAGAAGGCGGAGTGGGTTGGGGAGGATTGGAGATGGCGACGTTGACAAAGTCAGGCCCTGACGCGTCGTCTCCTGTTGCCAGAAAAGCTCTGCCTTCAACAGCCCAGATACCGTTGGTGTTGCCATTGCCGCTGATATCGAAAGACTGGGAGGTAAGATTGGGATCGCACCAGTTGCTATTGCCGCCAGATCCCAAGATAATCTCGCCATCGTCGGCAGCTTGGGGCGGGTCGCTGGACCTTACCGTGACTCCGGTTAAAGTGCCGGCATCGAACTGGGTCTCGGTTGTTTCAGTATAGGGAAGATTGTCGCGCCAGCGGGTAAGAAAAAAAGTAGTCTGGACGGAAGATGAATAAGGCTGATTCCAGGAAACCAGAATATCGATTTTTTTGGTTGAGTTGTCAACGGTTCCGGCAGGCGGAGTAACTATGGCTCCGTTTACATCCCGATTGACAGAACTTACAGCGTATGACTTGGTAAAGCCAGCTTCGGTCAATGATCCTGATGCTGATGCCCACATAGTACCTGAAATTACAGGATGGTAAGTGCCATTGACGGCGATATTGCCCCAGTCGCGGTTTCTAATGCTTCTTACAGCCTCTTGAGTTTCCTTAATTAATGAGATTGCCTCAACCCGTAGAGTCTGCTGGCTTTTGCCGGAGCGGGAGGAAACCAGACCGGTGATGAGAGCCGGCAGCAGTATAGCCGAAAGACCTATGGCTAAAAGCAATTCAACCAGTGATTGAGCTTTATTCACGGTAAATTCGAAAATTAATAAATGTTTATTATTGTTCCCACTTGATTAATTCTGATTGTCTTAGTTTCGTCGGTGCGGATATTTCTTACGGTGATATTGTCAAAGCCGGCATTGTAATTTAAGATTTCACCGTTGCCTTGAGCGAAGATAATCTCAGAGCCGGGAACCAGAATGCTGGAAAACTGCAGATCGCCGTTTAGTCTTACCTGAAAATTAGTTGGTTCTGCCGGGTCATATGTCGAACCCTTGAATAGAATATAGCTTAATCCGTCAGGGGGAAAATAAGTGCCATAGTCGTCATTATTGGATTGACCTTCGTTATCGCCTGCCATGGCTTTAGTCTGCTGATGTTTTAGGTCGCTTATGAAAGTCGCAACTGTAGTATTGAGCGTATTTTTATGGTAGGAGCCAAATAAATTAATTGTCGAGATGGAAAAAAGCACGCCTAAGATAGAAAGAACCAGCAATAGTTCAGGAAGACTGTATCCCGCAAGATAATTTCTAGTCTTTTTCATAGTTAACGATTTCCCACCTGACCAATTAGATTATAGATCGGCCCTATGATCGCAAGCATCATGCCGCCAACCACAATTCCTACCAGGACAAGCATGACGGGTTCTATCAGGGCAGTTAAGACTGAGAGTGTGTTTGAGACTTGATAATCCATATATTCGGAGATATCTTTTAGAGATTTATCAAGAGTGCCGCTTTTTTCCCCGGCCTCGATGATTTTAATCATCAGAGAAGGCACTTTGCCTTTAGAAGTCTTGAGTCCCTCGGAGAGTTTTTTACCGGAGACGATCATTTCTTTGGAGCGTGAGATAACTGCGGCGATATCTTTACGGGCAACTACTTCTTCGGTAAGTTCGAGTGCGCTGATTATCGGTATTCCGGATGTAAGCAGATAGTTGAGACTGCGGGTAAATCTGACAAGATCGATTTGCTTGATCAAATCGGAGATGAGAGGCAAAGAAAAGATAATTCCAAGCATTAACTTTTTCTTGGTTTTATAAAATAGAAAAAGCGCCGCAAGAAAAACAAACAGGCCGATTAAAAAGGGAACAGTATATGAAATCATGATATTGGAGACAAAGATAAGAATTTTAGTCGGAAGCGGAAGCTCTACCCTTAATCTGGAAAAAACGGTAGAGATTTTGGGGATGACGACGATAAGAATAGTTAATAATACTCCTAAAAAGACGACAAATATCACCAAAGGGTAAGTTAGAGCAGACTTGATTTTGTCGAGAAATTCATTCTCCTTTTTGATATTGTCTCTGATATCCTTCAAAGTCGTATCAAGCGTGCCTGCCTCCTCGGCCGCTTTAATGATGTTAACCGTGACTTTATCAAAGGCATTGGGAAATCTGGCATAAGACTGGTAGATTCGCTTGCCCTGTATCAGATCTTCGCGCAAAACTTCAAGTATTTTTTTCAGATTGCCTTTGGCGTCATCAAGCATCGAGTCGATGGTCTCGATAATCGAGATTCCGGCTGACAACATGGTAGAGAGATTGCTGAAAAGACCAAGTTTATCAGCGGTAGACAGAGAATAAGGAAGGATTTTTTTCACCGATTCTGGTTTTTTTTCATTTTTTTTCATTTTTACTCCATAGAGAATTTATGCCTTGTTAACTCTGAGGACTTCTTCGATTGAAGTGGTGCCTTTGGCGACTTTTTCAATGCCGTCGTCAAGCATGGTATTCATGCCATCGGAAATTGCTTGTTTGGCAATAAGATCAGAGGGAGCTTTTTCGGTGATTAGCTTTTTGATCGGATCGGTTACCTCCAGGACTTCAAAAAGCCCGACGCGACCGGAATAGCCTGTAAAAAGACAGACTTTGCAGCCTGCTCCCTTGTAGATAACCAAATCTTTTTTATTGCCAAAGTGTTTTTTGATGATTTCAGGCGGTAAGTTTTTGAGGAGATCATTTTGTGAGGTGTCGATCGAAGTTCGACACATATCGCAGATTTTACGGACCAAGCGTTGCGCGATAATTACATTAACGGTTGAGGCGACCAGAAAGGGTTCGACTTTCATATCGGTTAATCTGGGTAGGGTGGTTGCGGCGTCGTTGGTATGGAGAGTGGAGAGGACAAGATGGCCGGTCAGGGCGGCATTGACGGCAATTCCTGCTGTTTCGACGTCTCTGATCTCGCCGACAAAAACTACATTGGGATCTTGTCTTAAGATCGATCTTAAGCCTGCAGCAAAGGTCAGGTTGGTTTTGGGATTGGCCTGAATTTGATTGACGCCTTTGATCTTGTATTCGACCGGGTCTTCAATGGTGGTGATATTTTTGTCTCTGGTATTTAGGATCTTTAAGATCGCGTAGATAGTGGTTGATTTACCGGAGCCGGTCGGGCCGGTCGAGAGGATCATGCCGTAAGATTTTAGGAAGGCTTCAGTCACGATATCAAGATCTTCCTGACGCATACCCAGATCAATGAGCGAGTACTGCTTGGATTTGCCCGCCAGAATACGCAGTACAGCTTTTTCACCGTCGGAAATCGGGATAATTGAGACGCGGATATCGATAGTTTCCTCTTCCAGCTTCACCCGCATTTTGCCGTCTTGGGAGCTTAAGTGCTCGTCGGTACGCAGTCTGGAAAGTACTTTAATACGGGTAATTATCCGATCGTTTAAATCTTTGGGAAGAGTCAAGACGTCATGCAACACACCATCAATTCGGAAGCGGATAAGAGAATCTTTTTCCAGCGGCTCGATATGGATATCTGACGCCTTATCCTGGTAAGCATAATTGATTAAGAGGTCGACGATTTTGGTTACGGGAGCCTCTTCTGCAGATTTTTCCAGATTAACTTTTTCGAGCAATTCGTCAAAAGTTTTTTGCAGATCTTTGCGATAAATACGCAATGTATTATTGATATCTTTTTCGGTAGCGTAATAGACAAAGATGCGTTCACCGGTTTTTTTGGAGATTAGCTGGAGCAGCTCGGTATTGCGCGGGTCGGACATTGCTACTTTTATACCTTCTTTGACGCGGGCAAAAGCAATGGCTTTATATTTTCTGGCGATTCGCTCGGGAATGATACGAAAGACTTCGGGGGTAATTGAAGTTTTGGTTAAGATTATAAAAGGGAGCTTGAGAAAATCAGAAATCAATAAACCCAAGTTTTCGTCGGTGACCAGATTGTTTTCAATCAGGGCGTCAACCAAATTCACTCCAGAATCCTTAGAGTAGGTGAAGATTTTGTTAAGACCTTTCTCATCGATCAATTTATTCTTTAAGACCAGTACTTTTAGCTGATCGTCGGTGATGATCATATTATTTTTTAGTTAAAGTATTAATTTTTTCCAGCAGTTGATTAAAATCAAAAAGGCTTTTATTGACATAATCGGTTGCACCGAGCTTTTTTGCTTTGGCAACGTCTGTTTCCTGACCTAAGGTGGAGAAGACCAAGACCGGAATATCTTTTAGACTGCTGTCCGCTTGCATATCTTTAAGTACTTCAAACCCGTCCTTTTTGGGCATGATGATATCAAGCAAGACAAGATCGGGCTTAAAGGATCTGATTTTTTCCAAGCCCTGCTCTCCGTCGTCTGCCTCCTCAATTTCAAAACCTTTTTCCTTAAGCTTCTCGACGTAAAACTTACGAAAAAATACGTCGTCTTCCACTAAGATTAGTTTCATTGTAATCCCAATCGTTTTTCAAAACTGCTAATTTCAAAATGCAGATCTTTTTCCAGACCGTTTTTTTCGATCATATTCAGAGAATTTTCAATTTGCACAATTGACTCGATGATGATATTGGATACAGCGGGATGATAGGCGGTAAATCCGTCCTTAATTTTACGAAAATAAGTTTCGAGTGTTTTGCAGAAATTACCCGTATTCTGGAAACCCATAAAATAATTTTGACTTTTGAGAGAGTGAAACAGCCGAAAAATTTCATAGACCAGATGTTGATCCTGCGGGGTTTGATTTAAAAGCGTGAGATCTTTTTTAAGATCGCGTAGATGTTCGCGGGCGGTCTGCAAATATAACGTTTTGTAGGTTGTCAAATCCGGATTAGGCATAGTTATACTTCTATTAATTGAAACCGCAATCAGTATATACCCCTCTAAGTTGATTTGATAAGATAACTTTAGTTAACAATTTGCAAAATCAACTAAGATGGGTATAAGTAGATTAAGTAACTAAATTTCATCATACATAAGTAATTTAATCTAATCAAGATATAATAGGCTTATGACCGGGACATAAGTGTCATTTCGAGCTTGTCGAGAAATCTCTATCTAACAGCGGCGATTGAGACGGATTCTTCGATCCGCTTCGCGCCCTCGAAAATGACATTGAAATAATTATGTCCCACCCATAATAGGTTTATGCGAAAGTTTAAAAAAATCGCGATTATCTACGACTGGATGGATAAATGGGGCGGAGTCGAGAGGGTGTTATTGATTTTGCAGGAAATATTCCCTCAATCGGATTTTTTTACTTCATATTTTGATCCGGAAAAGGCAGCGTGGGCTAAAGATTTATCAATAAAAACTTCTTTTATCCAAAAACTCCCGCCATTTTTAAGAAGGAGCAGGATTGCTTCCTTGCCGTTTTATCCCTTTGCTTTCGAGTCATTTGATTTCAGTGAATATGAGCTGGTTATTTCGGTTACGTCTTCATTTGCCAAGTCTGTAATCACGAAGCCGGAGACGTTTCACTTATGCTATTTGCTGACCTCAACCAGATTTTTATGGACAAGTGCCGATATTTATCTTAAAAAACGGTTAATTAAAGCCATGCTTTTTCCTTATCTGGAAAAGTTGAGGGTCTGGGATTTTATTGCCGGTCAAAGGCCGGATAAAATCGTATCGGTCTCTCAATCGGTGGCAGACCGCTGCAGAAAGTTCTATAAAAGAGACTCTGAAGTTATCTATCCGCCGTTTGATAAAGACCATTGGAATAGAGTTAAATCCGAAGTTCGAAGCTCGAAACTCGAAACAAACTCAAAACTCAAATATTTTAGTTCAAAACAAAAATATTTTCTGGTAGTTTCCAGGTTGGAGCCTTATAAAAAAGTAGAACTGGCCGTCCAATCGTTTAATCGATTAGACGACGTTAACTTAGTCGTAGTCGGGGAAGGCAGCGAAAAAAATAAATTAAAAAAAATAGCAAAAGACAACATTTTTTTTGTCAGTAATATCACGGATGCACAGCTTGGCTATCTGTATAGTCAAGCGCAAGCTTTAGTCATGCCCCAGGATGAGGATTTCGGTTATGTTTCGCTTGAGGCACAATTTTTCGGCTGCCCGGTGATCGCCTATCACCAAGGCGGAGCAGTTGAGACCGTAATCGACGGAAAGACCGGAATATTTTTTGACCGACAAAACCAAGATGCGCTTACAGTAATGATAAAGAAGTACGATATGATAAAATATGAATTGAAGAAGACAACAAAAGAGTATGGCGTTAAAAATGCAGAAAAGTTTGAGAAATCTATTTTTAAATCACTTTTTTTAAGCGCTTTGAAGAAAAAAAATTAAAATTTCATCTCCCCATTTATCCCCTCCCCACTAAAGAGGGGAAAAGAGGGTGGCTGCGAATTTTTTTCATTTAATTATGAAAGCTATTATTTTTGCCGGTGGGACGGGGACAAGACTTTGGCCTCTGTCGAGGAAAAAATCACCAAAGCAATTTGAAAAAATCATAGGCAACAGATCGACGCTCCAGCTATCCGTAGACAGACTCTATCCTGATTTTAAGGCAAAAGATATATTTGTTTCAACCAACGTCAGCTATAAGGAGCTTGTCAGAGAGCAACTGCCAAATATTCCTAAAGGAAACTTTTTATTTGAACCGGAGAAGAGAGACGTGGGTCCGGCAATTGCGCTGATTATGGGAACTCTATCCAGGCAAAATCCGCGTGAACCGGTTGCCATTTTATGGAGCGACCATCTGGTTAAAAGGCTTGAACTTTTTAGGAAAATCTTAAAAGTAGCCGGTAGCGAAATAAGAAAAAACCCGAATAAAATCATTTTTATTGCACATAAGCCGCGTTTTCCAAGCACTAATTTGGGTTATATACATCTGGCTCACCAAATCAAGTCCGTCAATCGAGTCAAATTTTTCCTATTTGAAGGGTTTAAATACAGACCCGACGAGAAAACTGCAAAGAAATTTATGGACTCCGGTAGATACGCCTGGAATTTGGGTTATTTTGTCACCACTCCTCAATTTATCTATTCCGCATTTAAAAAATTAGCTCCCAATATCTATAAAAACACCGAGAGCATCCTGAAATATTACGGCAAAAAAAACTATGCAGCCGAACTTAAAAAAAGATACGGTAAGGTTGAAAACATCAGCTTTGATAACGCAATCTTAGAAAACTTAGATAAAGAAGACGCCCTGGTGGTGGTTGACGATATAGGCTGGAGTGATGTCGGAGCTTGGGAAGCGTTGAAAGAAGCGCTTGAGAATCACCCATATGAAAATGTCATCAGAGGCAGGGTGACGCTCGAGCATGTAAGGGACTCACTAATTTATAATTATGAAGATAGTAAACTAATTGTTGGAATTGATTTAGATGAAAATATAGTAGTCAACACGAAAGATGCAATTTTAATTACCAAGAAAACTTCAGTGCCAAAAATTAAAAAACTGGTTGAAAAATTCGAAGGCACCGAAAACGAAAAGCTCACATAAAGACGATGTATAAAAAATATTTTAAGAGAATAATTGATACTTTAGGGGCTGTAATCCTATTGATAATTTTTTTTCCTATTTACACGATTACAATAGCGGCAATTATTTTTGATTCGGAAGGCCCTGTTTTAGCTGATGTTCCGGAAAGAACAGGAATGTCCGGAAAAAAATTCAAAATGTATAAGTTTAGATCGATGGTTGTCAATGCTCATCATATGTTGCGTACAGACCCCAGATTCAAAAGTCTTTACAGCGAATACAAGCGAGGCAGTTATAAACTAAAAAGAGATCCGAGAATAACGCCGGTGGGCAAAAGAATACGGAAACATTCAATCGATGAAATTCCCCAGTTAATTAATGTGCTCAAAGGTGAAATGAGTTTGGTCGGACCCCGCGCCTATTATCCGGACGAACTGGAGAATCAGCAAAAAAAATTTCCCCAGACGAGAATTCTAGTTAAAAAAGTGCTTTCGGTAAAGCCGGGTATAACCGGTCTTTGGCAAGTATCGGGACGGTCGGAGGTTGATTTTGACAAGCGGATCGCTATGGATGCAAAGTATGTCGATAAAGTTTCCTTATGGTTAGATCTGAAGATCATACTTAAGACCCCAATGGTGATGTTGAGTGGACAAGGGGCGATATGATTGATTATAATATTTGTTTTACGGGTAAGTTTTAAATAGAAATTTATAATGAAACAGTTTAATTTCGCGCCAAGAAAACGCAAAAAAAAGGTGTCGGGATTTTTTGGTGTACTGGTTCTTATCTCTGTAAGTATTGTTTTATATTCCTACCTTACTTACAGAAATATATCGGCTAAAGGCAAGGTATTAATAGCCTCGGCCAAAGAACTAAAAAACAGTTTTTCCAAAAATGACATTGACCTTCTGAATAAAGATTTGGGGAAATTTGCCAAAGAATACGATGATTTTGAAAAGTCAGCGAGATCGGTATATTGGGCTTCTTTTATTCCTTACATCTCTGATTTCAAAAACGCAGTCGAAGCGGGCGATTATATGGTTAAAGCAGGACAGGAATCAGTTAAAGCCATTACACCCTACGCCGATCTACTGGGTTTCAAAAAAGGCGAAAGTTCATTTGTCGAGAAAACAGCGGAGGACAGACTGCAGACTGCGATACTTACTTTGGATAAGATGCTGGCTAAGGTAGATCCCATCTCCGAAGATATCAAACAGGCAGAGTTAAGAATTGAGAAAATTGATCCCGGGAGATACCCGAAAAAATTGGGAAAGACAATCGTCAGGGAAAGAATTGATAATATCAAAGAGCAATTTACCGGTATGGCTTCTTTATTTGTGGAAGCCAAACCATTGGTTAAAAATCTGCCGGAGATCTTCGGCAGCGATAATGAAAAAACTTACCTATTGCTTTTTCAAAACGACAAGGAATTGCGGGCGACCGGCGGATTTTTGACCGCTTATGCGGTCTTTAAAATTAAAAACGGTAAAATGACGGTTCAGCGTTCAAAGGATATTTATACCTTAGACGACAGTATTTCCAATCATCCTCAAGCTCCCGAAGAAATTCTGACTTACCATAAAAATGTCAGCAGATTTTATATTCGTGACAGCAATCTCTCGCCCGATCTTCCTAGCTCAATCGATTTATTCAACAGCTTGTATAAAAACAGCGGAGAGAAAGTCAACTATGACGGTATTATTACCATTGATACCAATGTATTGGTTGATATGCTGACGATCTTTGGCGATACCGAAGCGAGAGGATTTAGATTTTCGGCTGAAAAAGACAAAAGATGCGATTGTCCGCAGGTAATCTATACGCTTTTGAACGAAATTGACAGACCGGTAGGTTTTATCAAGGAAGACAGGAAAGGAATACTGGGTGATTTGATGTACGAGCTTTTTTATAAAGCGATTGGATTTTCGCCTTCCAAATACTGGGGTACGTTAGTCCAGGAGATGTTCAAGAATTTGCAAGAGAAGCACATTCAGATTTATTTTGTTGATAAAGATCTGCAACAATCAATCGAGAAACTTAATTTTGCCGGTAAAATCAGAGATTATGAGGGAGATTATCTGCATATCAATAATGTCAATTTTGCCGGAGCCAAGGCCAATCTTTTCACAACCCAGTCAATTACTTCCAAAACCCGACTCAACGACCAAGGAAAAGTATCACGCGAAATCATTATCGAATTCCGCAATCCTTATCCCCACTCGGACTGCAACTTGGAACGGGGAGGACTTTGTATCAATGCGACATTGAGAAATTGGATCAGATTTTATGTTCCGGAGGGATCGGAATTAGTGAGTTATGAAGGATCAAAAAAGAAGATGCAGACTTATGACGAACTGGGCAAGACAGTTTTTGCAGGATATCTTGAGATAACTCCGATGGGTAAGGCTCAGGTGGTGGTGAAATATATCCTGCCCAGCAACATTTCAAGTAAAAACTACAAACTGTTAGTGCAAAAACAGGCAGGAACCAATGAGGACAAACTGACGGTTGATGCGGACGGCAAAAATATCTTTAGCGGAGTGTTGAATGAGGATATAGAGATAAAGACGAAATGAAAAGGACGGTAAAAATTGAAGCGATTGTGTTGAAAAAAAAGATACTGCCGAATCGAGACACGATTGTGGCGTTATTCAGCGACGCGTTGGGGAAAGTTAGCGTGATAGCCAAGGGAGTGAAAAAAATTACCAGTCGAAGGTCTCCTCACCTTCAGACGGCAAATTTAATAAGCTGCATTTTGTATAAAAAAGACGAAAGATATTACCTTCAAGAGACAACTCTCATCTCTGGATTTTCTCAGATCAAGAACAATCGGGAAAAGTTGAATAATTTGTATCAATATTTTTTTATTTTGGAAAGACTTTTGCCTGAAAACCAGACCGAACCGCAAATCTACAATTTGTTATTGCGATATTTAATTGAGCTTTCGCAAGCAAAGGAGAATAAAATAGAATTGCTTAAGAACTATTTGAACAATACGTTGAAGCTACTGGGATATATAAAAGAAGATAAATCCCATGAGGAATTAATCTGGTTTGCGGAAGGAATAATTCATGAAAAAATACCGCAACTTCATTTATAATGAAGATTCATATAGCGATCGCAAAACGAAATGACAGATTGCATTCTGTGTCATGCTGAATTTATTTCAGCATCTTATCAATCAGATCCCAAATCAAGTTCAGGATGACGAATACGACATTTTGTTTTGCGCTAACTATATAACCGCTTTTTAAATAACATGATTACAATGGACAATATTGTCGCTCTTGCCAAAAGACGGGGATTTATTTATCCCTCCAGTGAAATTTATGGGGGGTTGGCCAACACTTGGGATTTTGGCCATTACGGAGTGCTACTGAAGAACAATCTGCGCGATCTCTGGCTTAAGAAATTCGTCCTTGACCGAAGCGATATAATCTTACTCGATACTTCGGTAATACTAAATCCCAAGGTCTGGGAAGCCTCCGGTCATGTGGCCGGATTTAGCGACGCTTTGGTAGACTGCAAAAATTGCCGTTATCGAACACGGGCAGACCATCTTATCGAAAATAAACTTAAAAATATCAAGGTAGAAGGACTATCTCCCGAGAAGCTGACAAAAATTATTCAAGACAATAAGCTAAAGTGCCCACACTGTGGTAAATCAGACTTCACCGAAGTGCGAAGGTTCAATCTGTTATTTCCAACCCATATCGGGATTTTGCAAGAGAGTAAATCCTTAGCATATCTTCGGGGAGAGTTGGCGCAAGGGATTTTTCTGAACTTTAGAAACGTATTAGATACGATTCGGGTGAAGATTCCTTTCGGTATTGCTTCACAAGGGATTGCTTTTCGTAATGAGATCACCATGGGTCAATCGGTTTTTCGCACACTGCAGTTTGATTTGATGGAATTTGAGTATTTTATCGAGGAAAAAGAGTGGAAAAAACATTACGAATACTGGCAAAAAGAAATGTGGAAATTTGCGAAAAAGCTTGGTTTAAATGAAAAAAAACTTCGCTGGAGAGAACATGAAGAGTATGAAAGATCCCATTATTCGAAAAAAACCATGGATATCGAATATGAGTTTCCTTTTGGTTGGAAAGAGATCTGGGGCCTTGCCTATCGAACAGACTATGATTTAAGAAATCACATGGAAAAATCAGGCAAAGATCTGACATACAAAGATCAGAAAACCGGTAAATCTTTTATTCCGCATGTTATTGAGCCAACCTTCGGGCTTTCCAGATTAGTATTTACCTTGATGATCGATTCCTTTAAAGAAGAGAAAGTCGGTGACAGCTTGAGAACATTGATGAGTTTTGATCCGAGAATTGCTCCGGTAAAAGTTGCCGTGTTTCCTCTGCAAAAAGATGATAAATTAAAAGGTATAGCCAAAGATATTTTTGTTGATTTGAAAAAAGACTTCGTGGTTGAATTTGACGACTCGGGCAATATCGGGAAGATGTATCGGAGACAGGATGAGATTGGGACACCTTTTTGTGTCACAGTGGATTATCAGACGGCCCAAGACAAATCCGTGACCGTGAGAGATCGCGACTCGATGAAACAGGAGAGAGTTAAAGCAAATTCTCTAAAAGAATATTTCAAGAATAAATTAAAAGTTGATTTCAATTAAATCGGAATCATCACGAATTTATTTATCCTTCAGTAGTTTTAACGAAGGGGGAATTCGGGATCTTAATAATTTACCTTAGTGGCTTAATTCCTCGCAGCTTGCTAATGTTTGTCATCCCCGCGCAGAGAGGGGATCCGGTCTGGATTCCCTCCTTCGAGGGAATGACATAAAGATACCTCGCGGCTCTGCTGCGGGTAGTTCATTTAAGTCAGATTCCGAACCAAGTTCAGAATGACAATAACAACTATGAAACCTGACAAAAAGAAAATTATACTTATCGGGGGTGTTATTCTGACTTTGTTAATAATTAGCATAGTTTTAATCAGTTCCGGCAGAATAAGTGAAGAAACCGAAGAAGAGTCTGAATTGCTTCCTACGGAAGTTGTAATTCCCACGGTTGACGCAAACGCAGGAGTTGATTTGGTTGCTTCAGCTTCCGGAAGAGAAGTCACTCTCCAGGTTAAAAAACTGCCAAAGGGGACGGAAACAGTAGACTATGAGCTGTCCTATCAGACAGCATCACAGGGTCTACAGGGCGTGATCGGAACCGTCGAAATTAAAAGCGGCCAGTCGTCCATCGATAAGACTTTAACTTTAGGCACCTGTTCGTCAGGCACTTGCATTTATCATCAGGTGGTCGGCAAAATCAGAGCTAATTTAAGGTTTACGGGTAGTTATGGAGATAAAGTATATGAAAAGGAATACGAAATTTAAATCCGAAGCTCGAAACAATAAGCAAAACTCAAATCTTAAAAATTCAAAATATCAATCCTCCCCTATTTTCCCTCCTTATCCAAGGAGGGGATAGAGGTCTTTTTGATTTTCCCTCCTTATCCAAGGAGAGGATAACTAAGGAGGAGGATAACGAAGGAGGAGGATAACTAATATCGGATCCTCTTGAATAATACACATAATGTCATTCCTGCGGAAGCAGGAATCTATTAAATAGATTCCGCATCAAGTGCGGAATGACAAAGTGATCAAGCGGATTTGATATAAGGAGGAGGATAAATGGCCCGATTCCCTTCTTTCCAAGGGGGGACAAAATGAACTATTTATTCTTCCCTCCTAAATTAGGAGGGAATAGAGGGGTGGATGTTTCGGATGTCGAGATTCGAATTCCGAATTTATTGAATGGGGGTGTTATTATGCCTATAATTAAATCAGCCAAAAAAAAATTAAGACAGGATAAAAAAAGAACGAGGAATAACTTACGTTATGAACTGGCTTTCAAAAAAGTCCTTGATCAAGCTAAAAAACATAAGAAAGCAGATAAGGCTTTTAAAAAATCCGAGTTTTTAAAAAATGCTTATTCAGTCATCGATAAAGCCGCTAAAGTAAAGGTAATTCATAAAAATAAAGCTGCCCGACTCAAAGCAAGAGTAAGTAAATTTGTACAATAATGAAATATAGAATCAACCTAATTACTAAGAAAAAAGAAAAAGTCGTAGATAAGCTTATTTACTTCATGTTGAATTATCTACGTTACATTTTGGTGATTACCCAGATTGTAGTGATTGGGGTATTTTTTTATCGCTTTAAGATAGATCAAGAACTTGTCGATCTGCAAGAATCAACTGAACAAAAGAAAGAAATTGTCCAGATATCTCAACCGATGATTATAGAAGCAAAAAAACAAGCTTTTAAACTGGATGAGTCAAGGTCAATAGTTAACAAGCAATCAAATACTCTGTCAGCCATTGATTATCTGTTATCGCTTTTTCCAGAAAGTCTTTTTCTCAGCAAATTAAAATTGACTAACGATGGCATTACTTTTGTCGGCGTGACAACCGACGCCCGAACCGTTAACAACTTTCTTCAGCGCTTGCGAAACGAAGCCAGATTCAGACAAATCAATCTCAAAAATATTAAAAGAAGCGATCAGGGGTTAGAATTTACTCTCGAGTTTGCAGGTTTTAACCCAAGTCCGGTATAGATATGGAAAAATCAAATTTAATTAAACAATTATCTGATAAAAAAACCAAAGACTATACTTACACCGTAGCGTTTTTCTTGCTATTTTCTTTTTTTGTCTTTTATGTAATCAGACCGAATCTGATTACCGTCTTTGAGATCAAGACGAAAATAAAAAAGCTACAGGAAATTGATCAGCTTTATGCCGATCAAATTACTAAGATAATTGAAGTGCAGGCTGCATTTGAGAACAGTAGAGAAGATCTTAAGCTTTTGCAAGAAGCGATTTCGAGACAACCGGAAGTTAATAAAGTGCTATTTGACGTAAATGTCTCGACAGATGAAAGTAAGTTAATCGCCGAAAGAATTGTAATTTCCGATATAAATCTAAAAGATAAAGGCACAGCCAATAAATTGAGATCGTTTATCATTAATCTGAATCTCAGCGGGAACTTTGAAGACACACTGGCGTTTATCAGAAAAATATATAACCAGCGCCGACTTAAATTGATTCCGCTTTTGGAGTTGACCAGACAAACCAATCAATCGACGCAAAGTGCGGAATTGCTGAAAATTAAATTAGAAGTAGAGGGATTTTATCTGTAATTAAGCAGCAAATATGAACCAAAAAGAAACCTTTTGGATTTCGATTACGATTTTTCTGACTATAGTAGCTTGGATGATTCTGGATATCTATAAAGCCAGAAAAAAAACGACGGTAGAGTCCGGACTTAAGTCCGTACAGACAGTCGATTACACTTTCAATCCAGAAATTTTGCAAATTATTAAGGAGAGAAATCCCTGACTTAAATGACTTATTCTAAGTATTTTTTACCCCAAACCGCTAAAGTCCCTTTTCTATTAACCGTAGGAGTGATCATGATTATTATTATGATTCTGGCACGGACTTTTTCTCCCAATTCCCTACCGCTTAAAGCCAGCAAAAAAATAGTAAGCAGCTTAGACGTGATGAACTTGACTCATAATCAAGCCAAAATTTTTTGGCAGACCGAAGAGAAGCAATCCGGTTGGGTGATATTTGGAGAGAATGAGCGAACTCTAAATAGAGTGACAATCGACGAGCGGGATTTACAAGATAAACGAAGCCGCTATAAAAATCATCTTGTCACTTTAAAAAATCTTAAATCCAATAGCCGTTACTTTTATAAAATCATAAGTGACAACCAGGTAGTTGAAGCCGATGACGGAGAAGCTTTTAGTTTTATTACCCCCGCCAAGATTGCGACCTCCCCCGACCTAGTACCCGCCTACGGTAAATTAATCCGGGAAAACGGCGGCGCAGTCCAAAACGCGATCATAATTTTTACTTTAGACAATATTTACCCTCTTGTAACGCTTACTAAGACTACCGGTGAGTGGCTGATTCCTTTAAATTATCTTGTCAACAAAAATTCTTTGAAATTACATTCGGTGCCGTCTGACGCTACGGTAACGATTGTGATTGTCGACGAATCTTCTAAAATAACTAAAATACAAGCAAGATTTTCCCATCTCAGCCCGATACCTCAGACAGTTATTTTGGGTAAAGATTATAATTTTTTAGATCAGGGCGGCGTTCTTTCAGCAAGTGTAAAAAATAAATCCGGGCAGAAAACTAAATTCGAAATTTTATTTCCCCGGGACTCTGCAGTAATACCGGGAGGAAAACCATTGATTAAAGGCGCTTCGTTTGCCGGGAACCAGGTAATTGTCAGCATTGACAACGATCCGGGTTTAAGTTACAAAGTTTCAGCGGATAAGCAAGGAGTATGGAGCGTTATCTTAAGTACAAATCTTCCGGTTGGAGGACATACGCTTAAGGCAAGATCCACCGATACAGAAGGCAAAGAAACGATTCTAAGCAGAAACTTTAGTGTCGCCAAATCGGGCGAACAGGTATTGGGTGAAGCGACGGCTGAAGCATCGCCGACTTTGATGCCAACCGAGGTTCCTGAATTGCCCTCTCCCACAATAGAGTTCTCTCCCTATCTTACTCAGCCTCCTACCTTTACGCCGACTCCTCCGACCAGCGGAGTTGACATCAAGCCTTTTGGAGTAATGAGCGCCAGCCTGATAATTCTGGGTCTTGGCATCCTGTTTGCCTTTTAGAAGATATAGTTAGCGCAAAACAAAATGACCGGTTTTGATAAATGTCATGCTGAACTTGTTTCAGCATCTATATCCGTCTTAGTTGATTTTGCAAATTGTTAACTAAAGTTATCTTATCAAATCAACTAAGGAGGGGTATATACTGATTGCGATTTCAATTAACAGAAGTATAAACAACAAGATCCTGAAATAAATTCAGGATGACAAATATGACATTTCGTATTACGGTAGCTATAGCAGGGCTAGAATAAGCTTATGGATATAATTACAGTGCTTACTTCGTTAAACAAAATCGGACTGGTAGCATTTATTATCACATTGGGATTTTTGGTCTACGAGATCTACTTATTATCCAAAACCAGAAACACAGAGGAAAAACCTGAAGTGCCCCAATTCAAGGAAGACGGTCAGCCTGTAAGCCCGGCGCAGACGATCATCAGAGAAGAAAAAAAGAGATGGAATGAACTCTTGACCAGCAAAAATAAAACTATTTTAGTCGTATTATCCATATTATTGATAGTATTTGGTATCTTGACTGCAATGGAATATTTTGCTAATAATTTAACAACCTCAAGAGTAGACAGCTTATCTCCCTCACTTATTCCTACCCGGCCCGCAACAAAAACGATTGATACCCCGACACCTATTCTTTTACCTACAGAGGTTTTACAGGTTGAGCAGCTGGAAGAACCAACTCCGGAAGTTACAGAAGAGACTCCAGCATCGAAAGGAACAGGTGAAGGATTTAGCGAAGAATCCACATCCGTTCAAGCAACCTCGACTCCGGCTCCCACAGCGATTGAAAAACTTCCGGTAACCAGCAATATCATCAACTCGTTGGTTCTGCTTGGATTGGCAGGTATTTTAGTATTGGCGTCATTATTACTTTGACAGGGTGCAGGGTTAAGCGGATTTCACTATATTCAGAAATTCAGACGGGTTAAGGGAGGCGTTACCGACAAGAAATCCGTCCAGTTGACCTGATTTAAGGTAAGTTGATGAGTTTTTTTCATTGACGCTGCCGCCATAAAGAAATGTCAGTTGTTTATCGCCTATAATTTTTGCTTTTTGCTTGATGACCTGCTCCAGCGGTTCGTTATTGCCGGAACCGATAGCGTAGACAGGTTCATAGGCGACTATTTTTACCGTTGCGGGAATTTGGTCTTTTTCGTCTCTAAGGCAAAAAATCGGTTCGATATTATACTTTTGGGCTAATTCTGTTTTTTTTTGCAAAGCGTCATAGTTTTCTTGAAAAAGATTGCGTCTTTCGCTGTGACCGATGATGGCGAAATCGACAAGACTTTGTATGGATTTGGCAGTGACTTCGCCGGTATAACTCCCGCCTGCAAATCGGGAGATATCCTGTGCTGCGAGGTATACATTATTCCGTCCTTTTATTTTTTCTTTAAGAGGATAAAGAAAAGGCGCGGGCGGACTGATAATAAATTTGGCTTCGGTTTTATCTTCGGTATTGGAGATAAAATCGTCTATCCAGCTTAAGGCTTCGCTAAGATTTTTATTGGCCTTCCAGTTGGCGATAAAATAATACATAATTATATTCTATGGCATCGGACCTTTTTTCGCAATTAAATCCACAACAGACAAAGGCGGTCAAGCACGTAGACGGTCCTTCGCTGATCTTGGCCGGCGCCGGTTCCGGCAAGACCAGAGTTTTAGTTTATAAAGTCTTAAACCTTATCAATAATCATCAAGCGCCTCCGGAGCAGATTGTAATGATCACATTCACCAACAAAGCGGCCTCGGAAATGAAGGCGCGGATGGGAATGCAGCGCTTAGGCTACATCGGCACATTTCATTCATTTTGCTGTCGGATCTTACGCCGCGAAAGCCATAATATCGGGATTGATAACGGTTTTGTAATTTTTGGCGATAATGATCAAAAAGACCTGCTGAAAAAAATTCTGAAAAAACTCGAAATAAAAAAATTTACCCCTTATTATTTTTCTCAAAGAATTTCTGCGGCCAAAAACCAGCTGATCCCGGCAAATAAATTCCTGGAATTTTATTCAGATTACAGTTCTGCTGATGTTGCCGAAGTTTACGAGCGTTACCAAAAAGAATTAAGGAAAAATAAAGCTTTGGATTTTGATGATTTGATCGTCGAGACGGTTAATCTGTTTTTGGCCAGCGATAAAATTTTGACCAAATATCAAGAAAGGTACCGTTATCTCCTGCTTGACGAGTTCCAGGACACAAATTTTATCCAGTATCTTTTGTCTAAGCTTCTGGCCGGGAAATATATGAAGGTTACGGCGGTTGGCGATTTTTCGCAAAGCATCTATTCCTGGCGGGGGGCAGACATGCGAAATCTGGATAAATTCCGGCATGATTTTCCGCAGACAAAAATTTTCCATCTTGAGCAAAATTACCGTTCGACGCAGACGATATTGGATTTTGCCAATAAAATTATAGTTAAAAATAACACCCACCCGATCCTAGATCTTTTCACCGGCAATGGTAACGGAGAAGCGATCGAGTTCTATGAAGCGGAGGATGAGGAAGAGGAAGCAATATATATAGCCAACAAGATCGTAGATTCGGAAAGATTTACCGATTATGCGGTGCTATATCGAACCAATGCCCAGTCGAGGGTGCTTGAGGAAGCTTTTCTGCATTACAGCATCCCGTATGTTCTGATTGGAGGGACGAGATTCTATGAACGCAAGGAGATAAAAGATGTAATTTCCTATCTTCGCTTAATACTAAACCCGCAGGATGAGATCTCAACTGACAGGATCAAAAAACTGGGCAAAAGACGTTGGGAGACTTTTAAGAAATTATTTCAAGAAGACAGCAATAGATTAAAATCTATCCCAACCGGTGAGATAATGGAGCAGATCTTTGCCAAGACCAATTACCTGAGTTTTTATAATCCTGATTTGGAGGAGGATTTTGCCAGACTGGAAAATATCAAGGAGTTGAAATCGGTAGCCTTGAATTTTCCCATTTTAAACGAGTTTCTCGAGCAGGTGGCCTTAGTTGAGTCGGAATACTTCGAAGGTGAAAAAAAGAATGGTAAAAAAGACGGAGTCAAACTGATGACCCTGCATCAGGCTAAAGGATTGGAGTTCCCGACGGTCTTTATCAGCGGGGTTGAGGAGGGAATATTACCGCATTCCAGATCGGTCGACGACATTTATTCCCTGGAAGAGGAGAGGCGTCTTTTTTACGTCGGTATCACCCGCGCCAGACAAAAGCTGCATATATCCTATACCAAAGGGCGGATGATCTGGGGAAGGAGAGGAGCGACTACCAAGTCGAGGTTTATTGAAGAATATACCTCTCCTTTCTCCCCTCCTTAACAAAGGGGGATGACAGAGGCGGTCGGTTGTTTCTCCCCTCCTTAACAAGGAGGGGACGGGGGTGGTTGGTTTATGGAACAAAAAATTTTAACAGAAAAAAATTGCTTAACCAAAGAAAATTTTTAAGGAACAGATCTACTATACCCGTCTTAGTTGATTTTGCAAATTTTCAACTAAAAATATCTTATCAAATCAACTTAGAGGGGTATATACTGATTGCAATCTCAATCAATAGAAGTATAAAGTAGAGGCATACTTATGGAATCAGTTAAAAAACAGACAAATTTTAGGCAAAAAGTTTAGAAGACAATACAGTATAGGAAATTATATTGTCGACTTTTATTGCCCATTGGATAAAATAGCGATTGAAGTGGACGGAATTTCGCATTATACTTCGATAACTTAAGGGATTGCAACCGAGTTACTCAGTATATACTCATCTAATCCGCTTTTTCGCTCCGAGAGAGCTGCAAATCGGAGTAAGATGGGTATACCATGATAAAATATATTTAAAGGACTAAGTTAAAGAACAATTCAGCAAAAATTCAGGAATTAAAATTATTAGGATTGAGGATAAATTAATATTTAAAGAATTAGATAATGTATTGGGGATCATTAAAAAAAATTTAACCTCCCCTTTCTCCCCTCCTTAACAAGGAGGGGATGGGGGTGGTTGTATTTTCCCTTGGGAAATATATATTTGTATCTCTTCCCTCCAAAAAAGGAGGGCCAGGAGGAGGTTAGTTTAATCAGCCTTCGCGGAAATCCCCGACCGTTAGGTCGTGAGATATAGAACAATTTCCGCTTCGGCAGGATTTCAGCTCTGACGAAGCGAACTAATTGAATCCCCGGCCGTTAGGTCGTGGGAGCTTCAAAACATGCTAAATTTTAAAGATAAAACAGGTGAGGCGCTTGCTAACGGCCGATTGCTAGAAAAAGTGATTAGTCGCTTCAAGAATATAAATCTGGAGTTTTTAGTATTTTTGCTTCATTTAATTGGATTAATCCCGTCTCATCATCTGCGTAGACTTTTGTACAGGGCGGGCGGAATCAAGATCGGCAGAGGATCGACGATTCATATGGGAGCAAGATTTTATGATCCGCATAATATTGAGATCGGCGAAGATACAATCGTTGGAGAAGACGCGCTACTTGACGGAAGAGCTAAACTAAAGATTGGAAATCACGTTGCTCTCGCCACAGGAGTGATGATCTTCAATTCCCAACACGAGATAAATGATAAACATTTTTCTCCCAGCAATGCTCCGGTTCTGATTGAGGACTTTGTCTTTATCGGACCGCGTGTAATCATCCAACCGGGAGTCAGAATCGGCAAAGGAGCGATAATTGCAGCCGGCGCCGTGGTAAGTAAAGACGTGACTCCGCTAGCCGTGGTCGGCGGAGTTCCCGCGACAGTCATCGGCGAACGCAAACTCAAAAATCTCCACTACAAACTCGGCAGAGCCAGATGGTTTAGGTGAACGGTTACCGATGTTAATCGGCTGTGCCAACGAGATATACAGCCTGCCAGGGGCGGTAGGACGAGTAGAATTTTTTTTCAAAAGTAACTTTGTCATTGATGCTGACTTTATAATCAAAGACAGCTTTTGCCCCCCAAGCAGGCCAATCGACCTGTTTTACTACTCCTTTTTTCAAAGTCGGGTCATCCTGGCGATTTTCAGGTAAGGGCGGAACAATATCAAAGACGGTGACAGGTGAGATTTCAACGACTCTGTTATCCTTTTTGCCGTAGAATCTAAAATACAATATACTGTTATCTTGATCAACTTCAGTCTGAATGAGAATGGACGCGGAAGTATCATTTTTTAGCTTGAGATCGGGCGAAGGAGCAAAGACAGTAGCGTCGAATCCGGGTTTGGAGTCGTTTTCATAGTATCCGACCCGATAAGCATGGGCAGTTCGTTCGACTACGGGCAGGCCGGCATTTAAGGCGGCACGAAAAAGGGTAGTTGACACTTGACAGACTCCACCGCCGTCTCCAAGCACGGTCTTGCCGCTTTTGATGATGTAGGCGGGCTTATAACCAGTAAGTGAGGAAATATCTCCCACGGTATTGTTGAAGGATAGAGTTTTGTCTTTGGGGAGCAAAACTCCATTAAATTTGGAACTCGAGAGAATTATATTGTGAATTCTTTCCGGAATTGAACCCGTAAAGTCAGATTTGCCTTCGGCTATTAATTCTTCGATACCGAATTGATTGGCTTTGGCCAGCGTAACCTCGGGTTGTATCTTGTCGACGGTAAGGGTAATCTGCTGATTGGCGATTTTTTTAGCCAGGCTGTTGGTCGACTCCTTAAGATCAGCCTGAAATTTTTCTTCATCTATCGCAAAACCTGCTTTTTCTTCTTGAAAGCTAACGACTCTTCCTTCGGAAAAAGTAAAGAGCGCATTTTTTGGGGGGTTATTGTACTTTTCTTTAGACTGCGCAATAAATTCATTTAAAGGTTGCGGATCATAAGATAATTCAAAATTAAACTCGAATTTCTGCCAGTTGAATAGTGTGGCCAATTTTTGATACAGTCTGGCGGAGAAATGATTAGATCTGCCTATAAGATAAGCTCTATCGGCTATTCCCTTTGGATCGTATCCGATCTTGAGCAATTGTCCCGAAAAAGTTGCCAGCGGCTCTTTGCTGTAAAAAATTGTTAAATTGATCGTCTGAAAATGCTTATTCAATTCCGCAAAGTGTTTTTGCACCGCATCTTTAGACTGTCTGCCAAAGTCCTGATTGTTGATATAAACATGCGGGTAAATCTTATTGTTGAAATTATTTTCTTCGGCTATGATAAGAACGGTAGCCAAGACAATGATAAAAAGTGATACCGCAAGTGAAACAGCAACCCATCTCATGTAATTTGAGCAAGTAATTTGCTATTATAATTGATATGGATGATAATAAAATAAATGACGAGGAAAAGCAAACTGAATCGATTAGTCAATCCGGTCAAATTTTTGAGGCTGAAAATCAGGGGGGGCTCCAGCCGGAAGAAGTTGCTCCGGAAGTAGAAGCGGCAACAGGAGAAGAAGTTGCTCCGGTTGCGCCGGGATCTGAAATGCCGTCAGAACCTCCCCCTGTCGTCTATCAAGAAAATAAGAATAAGTATTTTATTATCGCAGGATTAGCAGCCGTATTTCTGATTATCCTGATTTTTTTCCTGCGGCTTTTTCTGGGAGGAAAACCGGCTTCCAAGGAAGTAAGTTTGACTTATTGGGGATTGTGGGAGGAGAAAGAAGTCTTCACCCCAATTATTGAAGAATACCAGCGTAAAAATCCCGGTATAAAAATCAACTACCAGAAAATGATTCCGCAAGACTATCGTGAAAAACTTCTCGCCAGAAGCAAAAACGGTCAAGGCCCCGATCTGTTCCGATTTCACAATACCTGGTTGCCGCAGATAAAAGACGTGGTAGTACCGCTTCCGGATACGGTGATGGCAGGGACAGAATTTGAGAAGACTTTTTATAAAATTCACCAACAGGATCTGAAGATAGGAGATAAATATTACGGGATACCTTTGTACATTGACGGATTGGTTTTGATCTACAACGACAGTCTATTTAAACAAGCAGGAATCTCCGTCCCGCCGTCGACATGGGACGATATTACCGACGCGGTGATTAATCTTACGGTCAAAGACGCAGACGGGCAGCTTATTACGGCAGGCATAGCTTTAGGTCTTGCTTCAAATGTCGAACATTTTTCCGATATCTTAGGATTGATGCTGCTGCAGAATGGCGCTGATTTAAAATCTTTGGATAAGGCGGAAGCCGCGGGAGCTTTGGAAAGTTTTAGGAAGTTCGCGGAACCCCCGAATAACTTTTGGGATGAGTCGATGCCGAACTCGACCACAGCTTTTATTGAGGAAAAAGTGGCGATGATCTTTGCGCCTTCTTGGGAGGCGCTAACTATTAAAAACATCAATCCAGATCTTCAGCTTAAGGTGGTTCCGGTACCGGTTGTACCCGGAGGCTCAGCGCTGTCGCTGGCCAATTATTGGGTAGAAGGCGTCAACCGCTACAGTAAAAACCAAGTCGAAGCGTGGAAATTTTTACGTTTTTTGGTTGAAAAAGACAACCTGACTAAATTGTATGAGACACAAAGCAAACTGCGTAGATTTGGCGAACCCTACTCGCGAGTTGATCTTGGGTCGCTTCTTGCGCAGGATGAATATGTGGGAGCAGTGATCAAACAAGCGGACTCATTTGTTTCTCTGCCGGTCGTCGCCAAAACCTACGACAGCGGTTTAAATGACGAGATCATCCAGTATCTGGTAAATGCCGTCAATGCGACGGTTCAAGGAGTGGATTACAGTGACGCCTTGAAAACGGCCAAAAAGGGTGTAGATCAAGTATTTGAAAAATATAGTATTCAATAAAAATGAATTTTCCGTTTTTTTCCAAAAAAACAACCGAAGGGAAGACATACCTGGGAATTTATTTGAAAGAAAAAGAAGGTATAGCTTTTGTGATGAGAATGGATAGATCCAGGATTATCCTTTTGGATCAAGAAAAATTTACTTATCTTAACGGTTGGGAGTATATCAGTGAGGCGGTCAACCAAGTTATAGTAAATCTGGAGCAGAGAACAAAGACTAAAGTACAAGAGGCTATATTTTTTTTATACTCACATTTTATCGACGAAAAAACCAAAGAGATAAACAAAGCCTATCTCAATCAGATAAAACAACTGGTAAAAAACTTAAATCTCAAGGCTTTAGGCTACATCGAGTGTTATGAAGCTATAGTTCACTTTATCGAAAAAAAAGAAAATCTGCCCCTGACCGCTCTTTTAATCGAACTTGACCATTCCAATCTGTCGATTTTCGTTTATCAGCGCGGCGGGTTAATCTTTAATAAAGTCTTGGCGCATACCGATAATTTAATCGACGATCTGATGACAAGTTTTAGTCAGATAAAAGGCAAATTTTTGCTTCCTTCAAGAATTATTCTTTATAATTCCGGAGACCTGGACAACGCGGCTACCGATATTGTCACCTACCGCTGGAGCGAAGAAGTGTTTGTCCAACTCCCTAGAGTAGAAATAATCAATGAACCGGAGATTATGCAAGGGCTTTTGGGAGTATTCGCGGAGCAGATTAACAAGAACGCAGGCGTAATCAAAGCCACGGAAACGCCGAAAAAGGAGGAGATTATGGGTTTTGTAATCGGAGGGGATGTGGAAAGCAAGGGAGAGCGCGAACCGGTTCAAACAATTCTTCCCGCAACCTTCCCTGCTGTTAAATTTGCACCGGCCAAGTTTTTCTCGAGCTTAAAAAATCCGATTAGTGAGGCGGTAAAGACTCTGACTACCATCAATATCAGGTGGACGGTAATTTTAGGGATTGTATTAATCTCAGGCGGCTTATTAATAAACGAATACTTCTTTCACAAAGCCGAGCTTATAGTTTATCTTCCCTTCCAATCGCTAAAAAACGAGTTAACCATAGACTCTCAAGGTCTAAAAATTGAGCAGGTTAAATTGACCGGAGAATTAAAAGAGTTAAAAGCAACAACCGGGAAAAAAGAGATCGGTGAAAAGGCCAGAGGTACCGTGACAATTCATAACTTTGAAGATAATGAAAAAAATTTTCCCAAAGGCACAGTGCTGGAAACGGGAGACTTAAAATATAGCCTGGACCAGGAGGTAAAAGTAGCCTCTGCCAGCGTAATAACCATCGAAGGAGGGCTGGTTAAGCAACCGGGAAAAGTCAAAGCCAGTCTGACCGCAGAGGAAATAGGCAGCGAAGCCAATATCACCGGCGGAAAGAAATTTAAAATAGAGTCTCTTCCCGACACTCTTTATTTTGCCCTAAATGACAGCAGCTTCAGCGGTGGATCAAAAAAAGAGATAAAAACCGTAACCGGCAAGGACCAAGCCGACCTGAGGACAAGTCTCTTAGATCAGGCAAAAAAACAGGATCTTGACGAGCTGATTAAATCAGGGCAAGTCCAGATTAAGGAAGGAAAGATTATCAGAACCCTAACCGAAGTTGAACTGGCTGAGGAAAAATTCGATAGGGAGCTTGGGGAAGAGGCAGACAAGTTGAATCTTAGCGCACAAGCCGTCACCACGGTTTATTATTTTCAGGAGAGAAATATGTTGCGAATTCTTGAGAAAGAGCTATCCGGGAAGATGAAAAAAGGATACAATCTTCAGCTGGAAAATCTTTCGTATTCGATAAAAAAAGCGGAAAAGAAAAATGGAGAAATTAGCTTACTACTTGCAATAGACGCCAGAGCTTTAAAAAATATAGATAAAGTTAAATTATTGAGCCAAGTGCGCGGCAGGAACAAAGATACGGTGGAAAGATTAATTAAAAATAATTTTGCCGCGGAAGGTATGAAATTGGACATTGCGCCAAAACTGCCCTTGTTCCAAAGTTTCACTCCTTGGATTGGGAAAAACATCAGTCTTGAAATTAGCAGTTTATAAAAGATTGGTATACTTCTATTGATTGAGATTGCAATCAGTATATACCCCTCTAAGTTGATTTGATAAGATATTTTTAGTTGAAAATTTGCAAAATCAACTAAGACGGGTATATATTTGGATACGTTTGCAATACCAACCGATGATTAATATGGCTTTATATAGTTATATCAAGGAGGAGACCTCGGTAAAAAAAAAGACGATTCGTCTTGCATCGTATCTTTCCCTAACCATAGGTTGCCTGTTATTGTTCTGGTCATTTTATCCCGTGATATCTTTTGAGCTTTATTCGCGGGTATTTATCAGACAAAATTTAAAAAGCCCTATCCCGAGTACGCAACTCGCTTCATCCCTGGCACAGGCAAATTCGGTATTGGGTGATTTTAATGTTTACTCCAATAACTTGAGAGATTTTACCCAGGTAAATCTCTGGTTTCCCAAAAGACCCCAAGGTGAGGCGGTCGAGGCTGTCGAGGTCAAGGAGTATGCTCTTTCAATTCCAAAACTCAATATCGCAGATGCCCGGGTTTTGGTAGGTGGAGAAGACCTAAAAAAAAGTCTGGTACATTATCTTCCGGCTTCTTTGCCGGGTGAGTATGGCAATGTGGTGATTTTCGGCCACTCAACACTGCCCCAACTCTATAACTCCAAGAACTATACCACAATTTTTACCTACTTGCCTTCGATGGAAAAGGGAGACAAAATCTATGTGAACATCGGAGAGGACAAATTCGAATATGAGGTTTTTGACCTGTTTGTAGTTAATCCGGATGAAATATCAGTACTGGAACAGGCCAATGACGCGTCTTATCTGACGCTTATTACCTGCGTACCACCGGGAACCTATTGGAAAAGGTTGGTTGTCAAAGCAAAACTGACAAAACTTCCAAGCGGGTAACGGTCAAAAATAGCCGGAGAAAAATAATCGCTTAAGCCCCATAATATATGGTAAAATGAGGGCCATGAATAAAGGCAGATTTACTTTATTTAGCTCTTTCTTATCTGTACTATTATTAAATATTTATAAAATCCTGCTTTTTTTAATAAACTTTTTTATTTTCGTTGGAGATACGACGATCAATTTTTTGCTGTTCGTCTTCAAATTACTGCTTGGGGCATTTAACTTGATCCGAAATAAACTAAAAAAATTTCGAGTGCCAAAATTTAAGCAGCGAAAAACTAAAAAACTAAAACTTCCTAAACTAAAAATCAAGGCAAAAATTTTTCCCAAAATCTCAAACAGGATACGCTACCTGGTCTTGGGGTCGGTGCTAACGCTGCTGGTAATTTTTTTCCAACAATCCTACCTTTTTGTCAAAAGTCTACCCTCGCCGGCCAGTATCGGGAGGGTAAACTATCCTCTCTCGACCCATATTTTTGACCGTAATGGCAGGCTCTTGTACGAAGTCTATCGCGAGCAAAATAGAACCCCGATTCGAATAAAAGAACTGCCCGTTTATATAAAAGAAGCGGCTATATCAATCGAAGACAAAGATTTTTATAAACACAACGGAGTATCTTTTGTTAACGGAATTCTAAGGGCGGTTAAGGACTCCTACGTCTGGGGTAAAATCCAGGGAGGGTCGACCATTACCCAGCAGTTAATCAAATCTTCGCTTTTGACTTCGGAAAGGACGGTTAAAAGAAAAATCAAAGAAATTATTCTGGCACTTTGGGCTGAAAGAATCTATACAAAAGATCAAATTCTGGAGATGTATCTTAATCAGGTCCCTTATGGCGGATCTTCCTATGGGATAGAAGAAGCAGCCAAGACTTATTTTGGAAAAAATGCCAAAGATCTGACCCTTTCCGAGGCAGCGCTTTTGGCAGGATTACCGATTGCGCCTACTTATTACTCGCCGTATGTCAATCCGGACCTGGCAATTTCAAGAAGAGATGAAGTCCTTGAACTGATGTTGGAAAACGGATATATCAATGTTGAAGAAAACAAAAAAGCTAAAGCGGAAAAAATGAGTTTTATTCCCTTTGAGTCGAAGATAAATGCTCCCCATTTCGTCTTTTATACAAGGAGTGAATTGGAAAGCATTTTTGGAATACAGAAAGTTGAAGAAGGCGGATTTAAGGTGACTACATCACTTGATCTGGATATTCAAAAGCAAGCGGAAAGGATTTTACAGGAAGAGATTGACAAAATCAGACACCTGAATGTCAGCAACGGCGCCATCTTGGTTACGAGGCCTTCCACCGGCGAGATTTTGGCAATGGTGGGATCGGTTGACTATAATGCTCTGCCGGACGGGGCTTTTAATGTCACGATAGCCTTCAGACAGCCGGGCAGTTCGATAAAGCCCCTGATGTATTCTCTGGCGCTGGATGGCGGCTTAACAGCTGCAACCATCATCAACGATGCGCCCGTTACCTTTGATCTGGGCGGAGGGTATAATTATAAACCGGTAAATTATGACAACCGATTCCACGGAAGAGTGACGATGCGTCTGGCTTTGGCCAACTCATACAATATTCCGGCGGTCAAGACCTTAAACGAAGTTGGCGTTGATAATTTTATCCGTCACGCTAAGAATATGGGAATTCGTAATTGGAATGATCCCTCGCAATACGGACTATCTTTGACCCTGGGCGGCGGAGAGGTGATGCTGGTCGATATAGCGACAGCATACGGAGTGCTGGCAAATCAGGGATATAAAATCGATAGTACCTCTTTGGTGCAGGTCGAGGATGCTTACGGTAATTTTATCTATGAACCAAGCAGAGTTAAAAGGAAAGTCTTAAACGGAGGAATAGCTTTCATTATCTCCGATATTTTGTCCGATAATTTTGCCAGACAGCTGGCTTTTGGTTCCAGATCGCTACTGGAGATACCGGGATACAAAGTTGCGGTAAAGACCGGGACAACCGATGATAAAAAAGACAATCTCGCGATCGGCTATACCCCCGAATTTGTAGTGGCGGTGTGGGTGGGCAATAATGATAATAAACCGATGAACCGTTATCTGGCGTCAGGCGTTACCGGTGCAACTCCCATCTGGAATAGAATGATGAGTTATTTGCTCAATAATTACAGCAGCGGCAATAAATGGTACTCAAAACCTGAAAATGTAGTTGAGAAGAAATGCTATTTTGGCAGAGTTGAGTATTTTTTAGCCGGTACTGAAAACAAAGCGAGCTGTAAAGAAATTATTTTAAAAACTTCTCCAACGCCGGAAAAAGATGATTAAATTTGTTTAAATTCGACTAAAGGTTGAAGGATTTTGGGAATCAGAATTGAACCGTCTTTTTGCTGGTAGTTTTCCAGGACGGCGATCAGGATCCTCGGCGATGCCAGGGCGGTATTGTTCAGTGAAAAACAGTACTCGGTTTTGCCGTCAGGTTTTCGATACTTAATATTTAATCTTCTGGTTTGAAAATCTCCCATGATCGAGTTGGACATGGTTTCGCCATAGGCATTACGTGAAGGCATCCAGGTCTCGGTATCGTATTTCTTGATCTGCGGTTCACCCATGTCTCCCGTGCACATAAGCAAAACCCGATATGGTAATTCCAAATCCTGCAGAATCTCTTCTGAATTTTTCTGGAGTTCTTCGTGGAGTTTTTTTGCTTCCTCAATATTATTTTTTCCAATGATCACCTGTTCGACTTTCCAGAATTCGTGCAATCGGTAAAGTCCTTTGGTGTCTTTTCCATAAGCTCCTGCTTCCTTTCTGAAACAGGGAGAAAAAGCGACGAATTTTTTGGGCAAATCTTTTTCATTTAAAATTTCGCCGGAAAAATAAGCGGTTACCGGCTGCTCGGCAGTACCTGCCAAATAAGCATCCTCACCGTTGAGTCTATAAACATCCTGCTTGCCCCAGGGGAATTGGCCGGAGCCAGAAAGCGTAAAAGCCTTAATGACGGCCGGAGCAATAATAGGAGTGTAGCCTTTCCTGACAAGCTTATTGAAAACATGAAAAAGCAAGGCAAAATGGAGTTGAGCCAGTTGATTTTTCAGAAAATAGCCGCGGAATCCGGATATTTTTACCCCTCTTTCCAAATCGATCAGGTCAAGACTTTTTCCCAGTTCGATATGTGATTTAGGAATAAAGTCCATTTTTGGAATTTTTCCCCATTTTTTTATTTCCTTATTCCCTGTTGCGTCTTTACCGATCGGAACATCGGGGAGAGGTACGTTTGGGACATAAGATAATAACTCATTTAATTGTTGATTGTTGGTTGTTAATTGGTTTTCGAGATTTTTTAGATTATTTTTGATGTCTTTACCTTTTATTTTGCTTTCATCGCTGACCGGTGATTTGGCAAGTTTGTTCCTCTCTTCCCGCAGGTTTTGAATCCGGTGTATTAAATCCAATCTTTGATCATCCAAGTTGATGATTTTCTCCAGATCAATTTCGCGGTTTTTATTTTTCGCCGCTTGAACAACCTTTTCCTTATTTTTCCTGATGAAATCAATTGACAGCATAGTGGAAAGTTCGCTTAAAAATAATCGTAGCTATGGTGAGTATTTTATCGGCGACCAATAGTTGTTTTTCCGGATCTGAAATCAGTTTTTGTCGAGATAGTTCCAGCCAAGATTTCTGCAGTTGGGGCGGGAAATATTTTTCATTGATCGACGGGTGAATTTTTTCGCGATATATTTTATCAGCGTGTTGGAAAAAGACAGCTGCGGTTTTGGAATTTTTATTAACTAAACACTTGATAGTCCGCTTGAGATCGGAAGAAAAGTCAAAATAAGCTCGCAGGTTTTTTTGCATATTTTTTCAGGAATTTATAAGTAAGCGAAAGAAATTTGTTTTTGATTTTTTCATTTTGAATTTCTTGATGGGGATTTCTATTCGGCCTGATATTAATCATGGCAACAGTATCAAGTTCCTGCGAAATCAGGTCAAGTCCGCCTCCCCAGATGTCTTTTTGTTTGCTGTTTTTTTCTAAAAGTACCTGTTCCGCGTCATAGTGATATTCGCCTCCTAGAGCAACGATCCCTTTTTCGATGTCAAGAGTAATTTTAACATAGTCAGGATAATCGGCAGAGGCTTTTTTGATATCTTGATCGGTGGCGGGTTTTGTAAGTAAAACGATCATTAGTCTATTTTATTATATTTGATTTGATTTTTTTCACTAATCTTTTTAGGGCTTTGAGTCGGTGATTGATAGCTTGGTGTTCGACCTCCGTCAGCTCGTCGTAATATTTATTGAATTTTTTGACAATGAGAAGAGCCCGGTAGGGAAACCCTTTGGCGTATTGAGGGCAAGGTTTTTCCGCGATATAACCGTGAATTTTCTCCTGTTCGCAGATTACACAACCCTCAGGGTTTGCAGGCTCGTTTTTTATCAAACCCTGAGGGTTATAACCTGGCTTATAAAAACAAATACAGGTTTCAAGATAGGCCCTTCTTAATTTTAGCGAGACTCCCTTAAGCTGGGATAAAGTGTAGTTAATCAATTGTTCGTCTGACGCTTCAAATCCCAGCCAGCGGCGTGACCTGACCCCGGGTTCGTTGCGTAAAAAAGGAATGCTCAATCCTCCGTCGTCTGCGACAGTCGGCAGTCTACTTAAATTTGCATAGTAGCGGGCTTTGATTACGGCATTTTCCCTAAAAGTTTTGCCGGTTTCTCTAGGTTTTGACCTGATCTTTAAGGATTTTAAAGTGACAAGTTTGATCCCTGATTTTTTCAGTTCCTGCAAACCTAATTTCAATTCCCTGATTTTGGCCGGATTATGCGTTGCCAGGAGCAATTTATTCATGGGAGAAATTATACATTCTTGAGCTGCCCTTGACAAGAAAACTTGGAATATGTTATGCTAAGATTCCAGTATATGAATACTGGAAAAAACA